>Ga0209628_10002820_pt1 | contig 11963 bp, 8 predicted proteins | sample TergutCu122P4_FD_187285 | JGI IMG/M metagenome (GOLD analysis project Ga0209628, IMG submission 187285) | Cubitermes ugandensis P4 segment gut microbial communities from Kakamega Forest, Kenya - Cu122 P4 (SPAdes) (version 2) | ecosystem: Host-associated > Arthropoda: Insects > Digestive system >...
GCGAAGCGTAGTCGCAGAATCCAGACGCTGCGTGGATTCCGCGACTACGCGCGGAATGACAGAGCACCTCGATAATTTATCGTTTGAAGTGGAAATGGAATTACATCAGCACAATGTCGTACTGCTCGGGCGAATAGCTCGGCTCGGATTGCAGCGAGACGGATTTGCCGATGAAGTCGGAGAGCATGGCCAGCGACTGCGACTCCTCGTCGAGAAACAGGTCGACGACGGCCGGGCCGGCCAGGATGCGGTATTCGCGGGCGTTGAACTGGCGCGCCTCGCGCAGCAGTTCGCGCAGGATTTCGTAGGCGACGGTGCGCGCGGTCTTGACTTCGCCGCGTCCGCCGCAGGTCGGGCACGGTTCGCAGAGCACGTGGGCGAGCGACTCGCGGGTGCGCTTCCTGGTCATCTCGACCAGGCCGAGATGGGTAAAACCGTTGACGGTGAGGCGCATGTAGTCGCTGGCCAGCGCCTTGTTGAGTTCCTCCAGCACCGCCTTTTTGTGCTCGGCGTTTTCCATGTCGATGAAGTCGACGATGATGATGCCGCCGAGATTGCGCAGGCGCAGTTGGCGGGCGATGGCGACGGCCGCTTCGAGATTGGTCTTGAAGATGGTGTCGTCGAAATTGCGCACGCCGACGAAGCCGCCGGTATTGACGTCGATGGTGGTCATCGCCTCGGTCTGGTCGATGATGAGATAACCGCCGGATTTCAGATCGACGCGGCGGGCCAGCGCCCGCTGGATTTCTTCTTCGACGCCATGGAGATCGAACAGGGGCCGCTGGCCGACGTAGTGATCGAGCAGCGGCCGTACCGCCGGCGTGTATTCGGCGGCGAAGTCGCCCAGTTTTCTGAAATTTTCCCGCGAGTCGATGACGATGCGCGCCGTGTCCGGCTTGACGAAATCGCGCAACACGCGCTGGCCAAGCGACAGTTCCTGATACAACACGCTCGGCGCGGCAACTGTTCCCGCCTTGTCGCGGATGTCGGCCCAGATTTTTTTCAGATAGGCGATGTCGGTGGCGAATTCTCCGTCGCTGGCGTTTTCGGCCATGGTGCGGACAATGAAGCCGCCTTTTTCATCTTCCCCCACCAGACGAGCGATGCGTTCGCGCAGTATTTCGCGTTCGGCCCCGGCCTCAATGCGCTGGGAAATGCCGATGTGCTTTTCCTGCGGCAGGTAAACGAGCATCCGGCCGGCAATCGAAATCTGCGTCGATAGTCGCGCGCCCTTGGTGCCGATCGGGTCTTTGATGACCTGCACGACGATGCTCTGTCCTTCCGCCAGGATTTTTTCGATCGGCCGGTCGGTGACGCGGTCGTTGGCCCTGTCGTTGCCTGTTTCGCGCGGCTGCCAGATGTCGGCGACATGGAGGAAGGCGGTGCGCTCCAGGCCGACCTCGATGAAGGCCGACTGCATGCCGGGCAGGATGCGGCAGATGCGCCCCAGATAAACATTGCCGACCAGGCCGCGGCTGGCGGTACGCTCGATATGCAGTTCCTGGACGACGCCCTGCTGCATCACGGCGACGCGCGTCTCCTGCGGCGTGAAATTAATCAGTATCTCTTCGCTCATACATTCTAAAATTCATAATTTTGCCCGATTCTACTATGCGCATGGCCCCCGAACTCCTCGCTCCGGCCGGCTCGCTGGCGATGATGCGAGCCGCCTTCGCCTTCGGTGCCGATGCCATTTATGCCGGTCAGCCGCGCTACAGCCTGCGCGTGCGCAACAACGAGTTCGGCGACCTCGACATGCTCCGCCAGGGTGTCGCCGAGGCTCATGCCGGCGGCAAACGGTTTTTCGTCGTCAGCAACATTTTTCCGCACAACGCCAAGCTCGCCACCTACCGGGCCGACATGGCCCCGGTCATCGCCTTGCGGCCCGATGCGCTCATCATGTCCGACCCCGGGCTGATCGCCCTGGTGCGCGAAACCTGGTCGGAACAGGCGATTCACCTGTCGGTGCAGGCCAATACCGTGAACTGGGCTGCCGTGCGCTTCTGGCAAAAACTGGGCCTCTCCCGCGTCATCCTGTCGCGCGAACTCGCGCTCGACGAAATCGCCGAGATCCGCCAGCAGTGCCCCGACATCGAACTCGAAGTGTTCGTGCATGGCGCGCTGTGCATCGCCTATTCCGGCCGCTGCCTGCTCTCCGGCTACTTCAACCGGCGCGACCCGAACCAGGGCGCGTGCACCAACTCCTGCCGCTGGGACTACAAGGTCACCGGCGCCAGCGAAGATGCCGCCGGCGTCATCCGCCCGGAACAAAAAATCTGGCTGCTCGAAGAACAACAACGGCCCGGCGAATTGATGCCCATCGAAGAAGACGAACACGGGGCCTACATCATGAACTCCAAGGATCTGCGTGCCATCGAGCATGTTCAGCGCCTGGTCGACATCGGCGTCGATTCGCTGAAAATCGAAGGCCGCACCAAAAGCCCCTACTACGTCGCCCGCACCACGCAGACCTACCGCCAGGCCATCGCCGACGCCATCACCGGCCGCCCCTTCAATCCCGCATTGCTCGGCGAACTGGAGAACCTGGCCAATCGCGGCTACACCGATGGCTTCTACCAGCGTCACCATGACGCGGATTATCAAAACACCCTGCGCGGCCATTCCGAGTCGAACAAAAGCCAGTACGTCGGCGACGCCGTGCGTTTCGACGCGGAGCGGGGCTTGATGCAAATCGCGGTCAAAAACCGTTTCGCCGTCGGCGACCGCATCGAATGCGTCCACCCGCAAGGCAACCGGCAAACGACCATCCGGCGCATGGAAAATCAGCACGGCGAACCGCTGGAAGTCGCTCCCGGCAGCGGCCATCAGGTATGGCTGGCGTTGCCGGAGGCAGCCCAAGGATCGTATCTGGCGCGGTTGTTTTAGGCGGGGGTTACGCCGCCCTACCCCTGCAATTCCGCCCGTCCGGCGAAATGACCGAGCGCTTCCGGGTTGGCCAGCGCCTCGATGTTCTTCACCGGCCAGCCATGCACCGTGTCACGGACGGCCAGTTCGACCAGCTTGCCGCTCTTGGTGCGCGGAATGTCCTGAACCTGGACGATGCGCGCCGGCACATGGCTGGCGCGAGGGGGGGGAAAATATGTCAGCGACTCACGCGAACGCTCTAGCGCCTATTCCTGCGCCACCGCATGCGGCATGACCCGCACCAGCACGATGCGCGGGCCGTTCATTTTTTTTACCACCACGTCGAATTGCGGGAATTCCAGCCGCTGGCCTTCTTCGGGCAGGTCGCCGAGGCGTTGCATGATGAGTCCGCCGACGGAATCGACCCCGGCTTCTTCGATGTCGATGCCCAGCGCGCGCTCCAGGGTGAAGATGGGCAGGCTGCCCTTGCCGATCAGCGAGCCGTCGTCCAGTTTCGACCATTCGTTTTGCGCCTGGCGGAACTCGTCCCTGATCTCGCCGACCAGCGCGCCGAGGAGGTTGTCGAGGGTGACGTAACCCAGCGGGTGAGCGTTCTCGAAGGCGACGATGGCGAAATGCGGCGCCCCCTGGCGGAAGCGGCGGAACAATTCGGTCGCCGGCAGACGCGGCGAGACCACCTGGGCCGGGCGCACCAGTTTTTCCAGGCTCTCCAGCGCCGGCGATTTTTGCAGGGCGATGAAAACATCCTTCAAGTGGATGACGCCCTTGATGCGGCCTTCGCCATCGAGATACGGGTAGCGGCTGTAGCGGCGCTGGGCGATCTTCTCCAGGCTGTCCGCCAGCGGCATGTCCTCGCCGAGCGTCACCGCTTCGCGGAAGGGGCGCATCAGGTCGGCCACTTCCAGATCGCGGAAATCGAGCGCCTGCGCCAGCACCCGCCATTCGTCCTGGGTAAAACCCTGATTGGCGCGCGAACTGCGCAGGATGATCTTGAGTTCCTCCGCTGAATACTGGCTGTCGTGGCCGTGCGCAACATCGAGATGCATGCGGCGCAGCACCCAGAAGGCGCTGTGATTCAAGAGCCAGATGGCCGGATACATGATCCAGTAGAAGGCGTAGAGGGGCGGCGCCGTCCACAATCCGATCGCTTCCGAGCGGCGGATGGCCATGGATTTGGGCGCCAGCTCGCCGACCACGATATGCAAATAAGATATGATGAAGAAGGCCGTGAAGAAGGCAATGCTGTGCACCAGCCGGGCGCTGCCGATGCCGACCGATTCCAGCAGCGGCCGCAGCAGGTCGGCGAAGGCCGGTTCGCCGATCCAGCCGAGGCCGAGGGAGGCAAGGGTAATGCCCAGTTGGCAGGCCGACAGATAGGCATCGAGATCCCGATGCACCTTGAGCAAAATCCGGCCGCGCCAGCCGTTAGCCTTGGCAATGGCCTTGACGCGGGTCTGCCGGAGCTTGACCAGGCCGAACTCGGCGGCAACGAAAAATCCGTTGAGCAAAACGAGCAATACGGCAATGCCGATGAGCAACAGGCTACTCCCCATAGATGGACACCGGGTGTCCTCCCCTCCTCTCCTGACGATGCGGGCATGGTAGCCGAAGCCGCTTGCCCGGTCGAACAGGGCGAGCGCATGAATCTGATTGCCATGGCAAAAAGCTGTGCGCAGGCACAACGTCAACTCCCTCGCCCCGCTTGGCGGGGCGAGGGAGTGTTCCCGGCCTTTGCCGCAGCCGATGGCGTTCATGCACCTGCCCTGTATAGTGGCGTGATCCCCCACTCGCGGAGCGATCTCATGGCAATCTCCACCTCCCTGGCCGACCTCTCGATCTTGCTGGTCGAACCGTCGCCGATGCAGTCCGGGCTGATCCGGCGCATGCTCGAACAGCGGGGCATCACCCGCATCGCCGCGGTCGATTCGGGCCAGGCCGCGCTGGCGGCGCTGGCCGAAGGCGATAACCCCGGCATGGTGGTCATCAGCAGCCTCTACCTGCCGGACATGGCGGGCACCGACCTGGTCATGGCCATGCGCGCCGACGAGCGGCTGGAGGCGACGCCCTTCATCCTGATCTCCAGCGAGACGCGGCCGCAGCGGCTGGAAGCCGTCCGCCAGTCGGGGGCGTGCAGCATCGTCGCCAAGCCGTTTACCGAAGAGCAACTGGAACGGGCGCTGTTCGCCGCCGCCGATTACCTCTACCCGCCGCCGGCAGACGATCTCGACGTGGCCGACATGGAAGAACTGCGCGTCCTGCTCGTCGACGACAGCCTCGCCTCGCGCCGCCACCTGTGCCGCCTGCTCGGCGAACTCGGCGTCCGCCACATCACCGAGGCCGTCGATGGCCGGGCAGCGGTCACGGCGCTGGCCGAAACGATGTTCGATCTGGTGATTACCGATTACCACATGCCGGAAATGGACGGCCGCCAACTGATCGAATACATCCGCACGCAAAGCTGGCAAGCCCAGGTGCCGGTGCTGATGGTGACCAGCGAACAGAACATGGGCCGCCTGGCGGCGGTCGAACGCGCCGGCGTTTCGGCCATCTGCGACAAACCCTTCGAGTCCGGCAGCATCCGCCGCCTGCTCAGCGAGGCGTTGACGCACTGAGGCGGTAGCTGCTGATTGAACGGATTGACCGCATACGAAGGGGCGGGCGCCGGCGCCCGATCACCCGCCATCAGCCGTCGTTTGCTGATGGCGCCAGTCCGCCGGCGTTGTGTCGCAGTAGCGGCGAAACAGCCGGTGGAAATGCGCAGCCGAGCCAAAACCGCATTCATACGCGATTTCGATGATGGACAAATGCCGGTATCGTACCGATTGCAGCAGTTGCTGCGCGCGCTGCAACCGGCGTTCGGTCACTTCCTTGACAAAGGAAGAACCTGTCTCTTCCAGCAGCATCTGCACCTTGCGTGGCGACATGCCCAGGCGGCTCGCCAACATCGGCAGGCAGAAGTCTATCTCGGCGGCTCCTTTCTCAATCTCGCGCCGGATCAGCGCCAGCAGCGCCGCGCGACCGCCACGCCGGGCTGCCATGTGCGCCGCGTCCCCGCTGGCGCCTGCTATCAGCACCAGTAGATCGTGCACGTGGCTGACAAAAGTCTCCTGTAGCGCAGGCGTGGCCGTCAATATGTTCTGTTCCCAGGTGACAGCATAATTCTTGAGCAGACACAGGGCGGGATTGTTGCGGTCGATGCGCCGGGCCACCCTGTCTTCAATATCCGGCACCGCACGCTTGATCCACTCTTGTGGAATGCGCATCATCATGATTTCCGCACCACATTTCACGGATTGCGCTGTCCCCACGTCTGCGCACGAGATGAACGTTGCATCACCCGGCATCAGATCGACCTCCCGACCGAGTTGCAAACCTTTCCAGGGCCTCGAATTTAATGACAACAATATATCGCCGTTACCGTCGTTCAGCAGTGACCGGGTGCGCTTCATCGTATGGCCTGCCGACCGGGTGTGCTTCATCGCATGGCCTGCCGGCCGGGTGTGCAACATCATCAGGCCGGGAAAACGGGTCACCTTCGCGTTGAAAAAAAACGGTTCGCCTGTCAACGGCGCGTCCACCTCCACCCCGAGGATGTAGCGCCCCCACACGTCGCACCAGTACGGCAGGCAGTCTTTGGCTGGCAGATCAGCCGTCGAAAATTCGAGGCAGTTGCCTGCGGCAGCAGGGGGAGCGGAGGGCAGTTGCCCGTGGATCACCTGGTCGTTCTTCATCATCATGCCAACTGATAGCCCCGCAAGATCAATATCAGTATAAGCAAATGTACGCCATTCTGCTTGCGCAAGATGCAACCTGTATTGCGTAAAAAGACATTCGCTGTCTTGCGGCGTGCGCAATTTGCAATATATGCCTTGCGCATTTTGAGACGACAGCATCCATCATGTCTGGCTAACATGGGCTACATGTCTGAAATGAATTGACAGACCGGCCTCATCGAGGTCGGTCAGGGAAGGGTTCAGCGCCATGGCGTTCACCATACATTCATCTGAATGCGATCCACGGGCAGCAAGCAAGCAACTGGCCGCCTTGCGGCAAAAAAATCCCTTTGTTTCAACGCTGATTTTGCGCCCGCAAGGCTGCGGGCGGGCGTTTCGCCGCGTTCGTTTTTCGTCACGCCCCTGTTACTCCGTTCACACCAAGGCAGGGGTATTGCGTTTATCAACCACCATCAGGAGCACCGCCATGCGCTTTACACTTTTACCCATCTGTCTGGCGCTGTTGAGCGTCGGCGTTTCCGCCGAAACTTACCGCTGGGTCGACTCATCAGGCCAAGCCCACATTGGCGACACGCTGCCATCGGGCAATGTCAAGAATCTCCGTGCTACCAGCAGGGACAACGACAGGCAGTCCAGCAACAGCAAAGGCACAACGCCAACGCCAACGCCTGCTCCGACGCCAACGCCAACATCAACGTCCAGCAGTAGCAAAGGCACAACGTCAACATCAACGTCAACGTCATCAACGTCAACATCAACATCAACGTCCAGCAGCAGTAAAGGCACAACGCCCACGACCACGCCGGATCCCCTGCCTGATCCCACCCCGCTACCGAACGGCGACCAGCCCGTCGATACGCCGCCTGCGCCCGTACCGGATCCTGTGCCGACGCCGACGCCGCTGCCAACGGGTACGGCGCAATTGCGCGGCGTCGTCATCACCATGATGGACCCGCCCTACTCGGCGTATAGCCAAAGCACCGGCCCCACGGCAGGCACGCATTACCCCGTGCTGAACACGAAACTCATCGACTACTACGCCGCAAAGAACGTCAGCGCGATACGTTTCCAGTTGGCATGGGAAGCCATGCAGCCGACCCTGAACGGCTCGGTTCCCGGCGCTGCCGCCAACTACCAGACGTACTGGACCAACTACAAGCGCATCGTTGACTACGCCACCGGCAAGGGCATTCAGATCATCATCGGGCCGTGGCAGGCGGGAACGGATGGCGGCGTCTGCGGCCCCTGCTACCGCGGCCAGTTGGTCGGCTCGCAAGTGCCGATCAGCGCCTTCGCTGATTTCTGGGGCAAGATCGCCACCCTCTTCAAGGGCAATCCCAAGGTTTCCTATGTGCTGGTATCCGAGCCGCACAACATGTCCACCAAAACCTGGTTCCAGGCAGCGCAGGCGGCGGTCACGGCGATCCGCAACGCCGGTTCGACGCAGCGCATCTACGTGCCGGGCATCAGCTACACGGCGGCAAACTCCTGGACCAGCGCCAACTGGGACGACACGGACAAGCCGGCCATCTCGAACGCCACGGGCTGGCTGACCGCGAACAACGGCGGGCCGCTTTACGATCCGCAGAACAACGTCGCGGTCGAGGTGCATACCTACCTTGATTCGGATCAGAGCGGTAGCACCACCTGCATCTCCTCCGCCAACGCCGCCGCCAACCAGATGAAGGTGACGGTCGATTGGGCGCGTTCGCACAACCTGAAGGTGTATCTGGGCGAGATCGGCCTGTGGGCCGGCTTCAACAGCGCCAGCCCGCCCTCCGGCTGCAAACCCAGCGGTACTTTCACTGCGGCGACGGCCTGGAACAACTTCATCACCTACTTCAACGCCAACGCCGACACCTTCGAGGCTTACACCTGGTGGGCCGCCAGCGATCCGGCCTGGTGGAAGGATGTGGCCGCCAACGGTGGCGGGCATTTCAGCGTTTCGCCAACCAACGGCACTACCTACACCGGCGACACGATCAACATGCAGATGATCCAGGGTGGTTTTCAGTAAGAAATCCCGCCTCTCCGCGCAAGCGGGGCCGGGCGGGAGACTTTCTCCCGCCCTTTCCCCTTGTCTTGAGTCAATGCGTGGCTTCGCCGACGCTGTTTATTGATCCGGCAATCAAGTATTGAACATTCCCGCTACGTCATGCTGCGCGTAGTCGCAGCATCCATGCGGCTTGTGGATTCTGCGTACTGCGACTTCGCGCAGCATGACACGCTTCGCTCCGCGCAGATGACGATATTTAATTGCCGGGTGAATAGAATGGGCTGATCTTCCGCCAAAAACAGACGAAAAAGACGGGTTATTCCATTTCCAAATCAACCGATCACTTTGTCGGCTTCGCTTGCCGTGCAATCGCACTGTCTGCGCTTCGCCTTCGCGTGCTCGGCTGATTTAAAAATGGAATTATTTGCGTGGCGCTTTGACCGGTTTGCCCTTGCTGCCGCGATGGCTGCGGCAGAATTCGAGGCGCTCGCCCTTGAGTTTGCTGGCAGCCCCGTCGACGACGGGAACGATGGACTCCAGCGCCGTCTTGCCGGGGCTGGCGTCGATCAGTTTGAGGCCGCGCCCCTTGGGCAGCAGGCGGATTTCCTCGCTGGCGAAAACCAGCGCCCGGCCGTCGCGGGTGAATAGCGCAATATCGCCGGCGGCCGGAGCCGGCTGGAAAACCGTCGGGGTTTCGGCGGCGTCGAGGGTCATGAAGGCTTTGCCGGCTTTGCTGCGCGATAACAGATCTTCACCTTGGCAGCGGAAGCCATAGCCGCCGTCGGCGGCGACCAGATAGCATTTTTCGCCGGATACGGCCTGGGCCAGGCAGGGTTTGCCGCCATCCTGGAAATCGGCCAGCGACGTGGCCGGAACGCCGTCGCCCTTGCCGCCGGGGATGTCGGCGGCGGCGATGGAGTAGGCGCGGCCTTTGGTGTCGAGCAGAACCAGGTGGTCGATGGTGCGGCAGGGCAGGCAGGCGAGCAGGCTGTCGCCGGAGCGGAAGGTCAGTGTCGCCGGGTCGATGTGGTGGCCGCTGCGCGAGCGCAGCCAGCCGTGCCGCGAGACGATCAGCGTGGTCGGTTCGTCGGGGATGGAGAGGTTCCTGGCATCCGACATCGTCACCTTGTCGGCGGCTTCGATCCGGGTGCGGCGATCATCGCCGTATTTGCCGGCATCGGCCTCGATCTCGTCGGCAACACAGGTGCGCAGGGCGGTTTCGGAATCGAGCAGGCGACGTAAATTGCCGGCTTCGTCGCGCAATTTGCCAAGTTCTTCGCCGATCTTGATGCCTTCCAGCCGGGCCAACTGGCGCAGGCGGATTTCCAGAATGTCCTCGGCCTGGATGTCGGAGAGCTTGAAATGCGCGATCAGGTCGGCTTTCGGGTCATCCGCCTCGCGGATGACCTGGATCACCCGATCGATGTCGAGCAGCACGGCAAGCCGGCCTTCGAGAATGTGGATGCGCTTTTCGGCGGCCGTCAGACGATGGCGGGTGCGCCGCTCGACGGTGGCAAGGCGGAAGCGGCACCATTCCTCGATGATGCTGAAGAGCGACGCCTGACGCGGGCTGCCGCCGACGCCCAGCACCGTGAGATTGATGGCGGCATTGGTTTCCAGGCTGGTGTGGGCGAGCAAGAGGCGCAGCAGATCGTCTTGCCCCTGGCGCGACGAAGCCGGTTCGATGACCAGGCGGACGGCATGTTCCTTGCCCGATTCGTCGCGCACGCCGCCCTCGGAAATGGCCGACAGGAAGGCCGCCTTGAGATTGAGTTGTTCCGGGGTGAAGATCTTTTTGCCGGCTTTTTCCTTGGCCACCGGGTTGGAGCAGGCTTCGATTTCCGACATCACCGTGGCGGTGGAGACGCCGGGCGGCAGTTCGGTAATGACCAGCCGCCACTGGCCGCGCGCCAGGTGCTCGATTTTCCACTGGGCGCGCACGCGCAGACTGCCGCGGCCGCTCTGGTAGATGGCGGCGATTTCCTCGGGCGTCGAGATGATCTGTGCGCCGCCGGGGTAGTCGGGGCCGGGAATCATCGCCAGCAGCCGTTCCTCGCCGAATTCGGGATCGCGGATGAGGGCGACCGCCGCCGCCGCCACTTCGCGCAGGTTATGCGCCGGAATTTCGGTGGCCATGCCGACGGCGATGCCGGAAGCGCCGTTGAGCAGGCAGAAGGGCAGGCGGGCCGGGAGCAGCGCCGGTTCGTCGTTGACGCCGTCGTAATTGGGTTTCCAGTCGACGGTGCCTTCGTCGATCTCGGCCAGCAGCAATTCGGCGATGGGCGTCAGGCGGGCCTCGGTGTAGCGCATGGCGGCGGCATTGTCGCCGTCGCGCGAGCCGAAATTGCCCTGGCCGTCGACGATCGGGTAGCGCAGGCTCCAATCCTGCGCCATGCGCACCATCGCGTCGTAGACCGAGGAGTCGCCATGCGGGTGGTATTTGCCGATCACGTCGCCGACCACGCGCGCCGATTTGACGTGGCGCGGACTCTTGTACAGCCCCATCCGGTGCATGGCGTAGAGGATGCGCCGCTGCACCGGCTTCTGCCCGTCGGCGGCCGAGGGCAGGGCGCGGCCGGTGACGACGCTCATGGCATATTCGAGATAACGGCGGGCGGCGTAGTCGGCCGGCGCGGGCAGGTCGTCGGCCGGGCCGACGGCCTGGGGCGGTAGCGGCGGCGGAACGGAAATCGCCGGCTCGCCCAGGGTAGGCAGCGATTCGGCAGGCAGAGCGGCCGATGGCGTTGACGCTTCCCCGGCATCGGCAGCGGCGTCGAAAAGATTCAACTGGTCAGTCATGTGATGAGCGAAAAAACAGGCAGGCGAGATGTTACTTGAAGTCGATAATCGAGACCTCGCCCAATCGATTCACACAGAGCAATCGCATGAATCTGATTGTCATGACGGAGGGCTGTGCAAAGGCACGGCGTTAACTCCCTCTCCCCGCTTGGCGGGGAGAGGGCGGGGGTGAGGGGAGCCGTGTTCTTGCTTTCATGGCGGTGAATCAGGCGGAAAATCAAAATTCGCTGAACAACCCCCCTCACCCCAACCCTGGAGGGACGGCCATGCAGGGCCGCCCCGTTTCGCAGGCGCGGAGCAGTGCTCCGCGACAAGGCCGAAGGCCGCAGGACAGCCGCAGGCTGGTCCCGCGCAGCGGGATTCGGCGAAGCCGAACAAACCCCTGCGAAACCCCCGCAAGCGGGGAGAGGGGGAACTCCCGGCCTTTGCCGAGGTGATGACGATGACGTTATTCACCCGGCAATCAAGGGTTGTCATTCTGCGCGGAGCGAAGCGTAGTCGCAGAATCCACGAGCCGCATGGATGCTGCGACTACGCGCAGCATGACG
>Ga0209628_10002821_pt1 | contig 11963 bp, 13 predicted proteins | sample TergutCu122P4_FD_187285 | JGI IMG/M metagenome (GOLD analysis project Ga0209628, IMG submission 187285) | Cubitermes ugandensis P4 segment gut microbial communities from Kakamega Forest, Kenya - Cu122 P4 (SPAdes) (version 2) | ecosystem: Host-associated > Arthropoda: Insects > Digestive system...
GGCGTCGCGCCCTACAAAATCCTGTTATATTTTACAAAATTTATTATTTACACAACATCGTTTTTCCTTTTGAGTTTATATTCGGCGTTATCCCCGCGGGGCTTTTTTTCTTTTCTCTTTTTGCTTTCGTTTATTATGATTTCGGGCGCGGCGGCGATATCCTCGACATTTTCTTTTCTTATTATGATCTTTTCTATATTTTCGTTCGACGGGGTCGCAAACATCACTTCCTGCAATATTTTCTCGATGATCGACCTCAAACCCCTTGCGCCGATCTCCCTTTGGGCGGCAAGCCGGGCGATTGATTTTAATGCTTCTTCCGTAAATTCGAGTTCGACTTCGTCTATTTCAAAAAGCTTCTTATACTGTTTGACAAGCGAGTTTTTCGGTTCGGTCAGGATTCTTACGAATGCCTCTTCGTTTAATTCGTCCAGGGTGACAATAACAGGCAGCCTGCCCACGAGTTCGGGGATAAGCCCGTATTTGACGATATCGTGCGCGTCGACTTTTTCCAATATCCTGCTCTGTTTTTTTTCATCTTTTGTCTGGATCGTTCCGCTGTAACCCATGACGGTCGAACCCAGTTTTCTCTCTATGATTTCCGCGATGCCGTCAAAAGACCCGCCGCATACAAATAATATATTTTCTGTGTTGATCTGGATAAAATCCTGATTCGGGTGTTTCCTGCCTCCCTGCGGCGGGACATTAGAGATCGTCCCTTCGAGGATTTTTAAAAGCGCCTGCTGGACTCCCTCGCCCGAAACGTCACGGGTGATCGAACGGTTTTCGCTCTTTCTTGAAATCTTGTCGATTTCGTCTATATATATAATCCCGCGTTCGGCCCGCTCGATATCGTAATCGGCGGCCTGAATCAACCGCAGCAATATATTTTCGACGTCCTCGCCGACATACCCCGCTTCGGTCAGCGTCGTCGCGTCAGATATGGCAAACGGCACTTTTAATATTTTCGCGAGGTTCTGCGCCAGATACGTTTTGCCCACTCCGGTAGGGCCAAGCAGGAGTATATTGCTCTTTTGGATTTCGACGTCGTTATTCGTTTTCTGCAATATTCGCTTGTAGTGATTATATACCGCGACAGCCAGACATTTTTTCGCCCTGTCCTGACCGATGATATAATCGTCGAGCCTCTGTTTGATTTCCAAAGGCTTGGGCAGGTTTAACAGAGTCAGTTCTCCGCCTTCCGCCGTATCGATAATATTTTCGAGTTCTTCCTCGATCATATCGTTGCACTGCAGAACGCAGCGGTCGCATATAAATATCCCCATCGGTCCTTTTATGAGCATTTGCACCTGTTTTTCCGATTTGCCGCAAAAGGCGCAGAAAGGCGGCGGCCCTATTTTCTTCCCGCCTAAATTCCCGCCTGAGCCTCCCGAATATTTGTCCGCCATTTCCCAAAATCCTCCCGCTTTTCTAAAAATTTGACCGAACCCGTCCGGTTCTATAATCTTTTATCTATGACTTTATCGACTATGCCGTATTTGAGGGCTTCTTCCGCCGTCATAAAATTATCCCTTTCGGTATCCCTTTCGAGGTCCTCGACGGGCCTGCCGCAATTTTGAGCGAGGATCTCGTTTAATTTGCGTTTCATGTAAATAATTCTGTCCGCCTGGATTTTGATATCCGTCGCCTGCCCCTGCATGCCTCCGCTGGGCTGATGGATCATGATCTCGCTGTTGGGCAGGGCGAGCCTCTTGCCTTTTGTTCCCGAGGACAGCAAAAACGCCCCCATGCTCGCCGCCATCCCGACGCATATCGTCGAAACGTCGCACTTGATAAAATTCATAGTGTCATATATCGCCATACCGGAAGTGATCGATCCTCCGGGGCTGTTTATATAAAAGCATATATCTTTGTCGGGGTCCTGCGATTCGAGAAACAAAAATTGCGCGATCACGAGGCTCGCGGTCACATCGTTTACATCCTCGCTCAAAAACACGATCCTGTCGTTTAATAATCTTGAAAAAATATCGAAAGACCGTTCCCCTCTGTTTGTCTGTTCAACTACTATCGGCACCAACGCCATAATTCTATTCCTCCCGTTATCTGTTATCTGATTTCTGATTTTATATTATATTATTATTTAATTATGAAACAGTATAAATCCGTTTATTCGTATACATCCTCATCGTCGTCGTCATAATCCCCGTCCAAATCGTCAAATTCGCCGTGGTCGTGGTCGTGGTCGTGACCGTGATCATGGTTTTTGTGCAGTTCTTCTTCAAATTCCGCCATCGTCTTTTCGACTTCGGTTATGTTCGCGTTTTCTTTGATGATATCGACCGCTTTTTGCCTCATTAAATCTTCTTTCAATATATTTTGATCGACCCGTTCTTTTACCTGTTCCAGTCCGAGTTTATACATTTCCGCTATTTTTGCGTATTCTTTTTCCAGATCTTCTTCTGAAATTTCGATATTTTCGAGAGCCGCTATTTTTTCAAGGGCGAGCATCATTTTGACCTGTCTCTCCGCGCCGTCCTTGAATTGGGCGCGCATGGCTTCCGCCGTCATGCCCGTATATTTCATATACATATCCATGTCGATGCCCTGGCTTCGCAGTCTGTACGCGTAATCCTGAATCTGGCGGTCGACTTCGTTTGTTATCATAATTTCGGGAATATCGACTTCAAGGGTCGCGATCACGCCGTCGACAAGCTGTTCCTCGACGGAGACTTCCACGCGTTTTGCGTTTCTCTCTTTGATTTTTTCTCTGATATCCGCCCTGTATTCTTCGAGCGTGTCGAATTCCGAAACGTCTTTGGCAAATTCGTCGTCGAGTTCCGGGAGTTCCTCATATCTGATCCCGTTGAGTTTTACATGAAATACAGCTTCTTTGCCTTTGACTTCCTCGCTTTGGTAATCTTCGGGGAACGTGACCGCGACGTCAAATTCGTCGTCGATGCTTTTGCCGGCGATCTGTTCTTCGAATCCCCCGATAAATTGTCCCGAGCCCAATTTCAGTTTATGGTTTTCGCCTTTGCCGCCTTCAAACGGGACGCCGCCGATAAACCCCTCGAAATCGATCGTGACTTCGTCGCCGTTTTGCGCGGGCCTGTCGGATATCTCGATATTGCGCGCGTTTCTTTTCCGGACCGCCGCGACTTCTTTGTCGATATCTTCTTCGGATACCGTGATGACGGTTCTCGACGCTTCGATGCCTTTATAATCTTTTACTTCGGCTTCGGGCCGCGTTATAAATTTAGCCGTGACGGTAACCCCGTTTTCGTCTATATCTTTTACGTCGATTTCCGGTCTTGAAACCGGTTTGATTTTCGATTCGGCCACGGCTCCGTCGACCGCGCCGGGCAGAAGATCATTGATTGCGTCCTCGTAGAACATTCCTTTGCCGTACATTTTCTCGATTATATTTCTCGGGGCTTTCCCTTTTCTGAATCCGGGAACGCTTAAATTCTGCGCTTTTGAGCGAAAAACTTTCGTCACCGCTTCATCAAATATATTTTTGGCAATCTCAATTTCGAGCACAGCCGTATTTTTTTCGGATGTGTCAACGCTTTTTAAACTCATTGGTTATTATTCCTCCGTGTGGTTTATTTTATTTCAATTATTTACATTTTTATATTATATCATATAAAATAAAATCTTGCAAATGTTTTTTTAAGTTTTTTATTTAATATCCCGATTTTTTATTTACCGTATGCAAAAGCGGCATGCCCCCCGCGTATAATTCAAGATTTTCAAGAAATATCCCGACAATGCGTTCCCTTGTCAATTCGAGCGTCATGTTGCCCGACACATGCGGCGTTATGATACAATTTTTTGCCGTCCAGAGCGGATGCGACGGCGGGAGCGGCTCGGGGTCTGTCACATCAAGAAACGCTCCCCCTATACGCCCGTCATTCAACGCCGAAACAAGCGAGTCCTGATCGATCGCGGAACCCCTGCCGACATTGATAATAACCGCGCGAGGATTCATCAACGCGATCGTTTTGGCGTTTATGATACGCACCGTTTCATCGGTCCGCGGAACACACAATGCGACAACATCTTTTCCGGGCAAAGCTTCTTCGAGTTTGTCAAAAGTGAACTGCCGCGCGAAATATTCCGGTTTCGGCATATCGCGCCGGCGGACGCCTGTCACCTCCGCGCCGAGAGCGGCGGCGCGTTCTGCGAAACACGATCCTATATCGCCCATGCCGATCACGGTTATTTTGCTGCCGTATATAGAACGCACGGGAGCCGGTTTACCCCATATCCGCTTTTGCTGATTTAACACATGCCCGTCCAATTCACGAAACAGCATCAATATCCCCGCGATCATCATCTCCGAAATCGAAACGCCGTATGCTCCCGACGAATTTGTGACGATCACATCGTCCGACGCAAATATTCCGTCCTTCATATACTGTTCAACGCCCGCAAAAGAACACGCCAGCCATTTAAGGCGCGGCGCTTCGCGCAATATTGCAGGCGGGACCATTCCGAATATGATTTCACACTCGTTTATATTTTCGATTTTGCCGCTATTTATATTTAGCGAAATCATTTCAAATCCGTGTTTTTCCGCAATGCGATTTAATTTGCCGCGATACCCGTCATGATCAAACAACGGCGAGGCAACGCCTATGATTTTTTTGTTTTGCATAATTTGCATAAATAGAATCCCTTCTGCCTTAACCTAACAATACCCTCATCGGCGTAAATTTCAAATAATCCGCCGAAACGACTTCAAAATTTATATTTTTGTATTTTCTAACTGTTTTGATCGGATTGACGTTGTGGATATGCCCGAAATAGCATTTTTTGATATCTTCTTTTTCTAATAAATCAATTATTTCATTGCAGATATAATCGCCGTAAACCGGGGGATAATGTATAAACGCGACGATCTCAGGTTCAGGAACGCCCCGCGCGGCGGCGATTTTTATATTTTTCGCCGCCTGTATCGACATATCAAGCCTGTTTATTTCACGTTTCAATATTTTTTGATTAAACGCTTCTTCTTCGGAAACCCCGCCGTTTTCTTCGTCGTCGCCGATAAACCAGCCGCGCGTCCCGCAAATTATGATATTCTCGCAAAAATATGCGTTGTTATGCACGATTTTGATTTTATCAAAACTTTTTTCATCAAGCCATTTTGACATTTTTGTCATAGTCGTCCACCAGTAATCGTGATTGCCTTTTATAATATATTTATTGCCGTTAAGATTATTGTTGATAAACGCGAAATCTTTTTCGCACTCAATCAAATTGGCGCCCCACGATATATCGCCGGCAATTATAACGCTGTCGGACTGCGTCACGGCGGCATTCCAGTTTTTTTCTAATTTATCGATATAACCGCTCCAGCGTCCTTTAAAAAACTCCATTGATTTATCGACCGAAAGGGACAAATGCGTATCCGCTATAACGAAAACCGGCATTTTTTATTATCTCCGAATTTTTTATAAATTTTGATTGATTTGCGCATAATTTTACAGTTTTGCGGGGAAATTAATTATGCAGGGGCGTTAAACGAATTTCGTTCGTTTCATACGCCCGAAGAATACGTAATACGTAACAAAAGGAGTAGTTAGTGAACATGAGTATTTTTAACATGAAATCAGAAGTTCCGAAACACATTCAGGGAATCACCTGCGACGTTAAAAACTGCGTTTATCACGACGGGGATAATTATTGCACGGCCAATAAAATCAACGTCGGCCCGACATACGCGACGTCAAGCTCGGACACAGTCTGCGCGACGTTTAAAGAGAAGAAGATGAAGTAGGGCGCGACGACCCCGGCGCGCCGTATAAAAAAATTATTTTAATTGCGGCGGCGTGTCGGGTCGCCACGCCCTACAATTTACCCATCACGTAATCCCTCATATCATTGATCCCGACGGCGTTGTCGAACCTCACCGGTTTAGTACCGAGTTCGTCCAATCCTTTCGGGATTTTTACCCCTGTGTAGTCCCTTAATTTTGAACGCAAATTTAATTCGTCGCTTTCTCTTATGCCGGTCAGAGAAAAATATACGTCGCTTATGAATTTATACGCGCTTGCCGTCGACACGACAAGCATTTTTTTGCCGGATTTATTATGCGACAGATACTTTTCCGCGCAGTCAAAAGCTACGGCGGTGTGCGTGTCGATCAGATATCTATATTCTTCAAAAACTTTTTTGATCGTCTTTTGCGTGTTTTCCTCGTCGCAAAACAAACCGATAAAATCTTCGTTTAATTTGTTTTTTAAACCGGCGGACGCGACAAATTTATTCGACGATTTCAAGTCCGACATATATTTCGCGTTTTCTTCCGCGCCTGATAATAAATACAGCAGCCTCTCTAAATTAGACGAAATCAATATATCCATCGACGGCGACATCGTCGTGTAAAATTTTCTGTTTATGTCATATATTCCGGTATTAAAAAAATCTGTGAGGATATTGTTGATATTCGACGCGCATATTAATTTATCCACAGGCAAACCCATTTTTTTCGCGAAATACGCCGCGAGGATATTGCCGAAATTCCCGGTCGGAACGGATATGTCTATTTTTTCGCCGAAGCTGATTTCACCGGTTTCGGCCATCTTTAAATATCCGTAAAAATAATACGCGACCTGCGGGATCAGCCTGCCGAAGTTTATCGAATTTGCGCTTGATAAAAATATCCCGTTCTTTTCGGCGGCGGCTTTTATTTCGGGATCGTTGAATATCTGTTTTACCCCGGTTTGGCAGTCGTCGAAATTGCCGGCGACAGAGCAAACGTCGACATTATTTCCGTCCTGCGTGTTCATTTGCAATTTTTGGATTTCACTCACGCCGTCTTTGGGATAAAACACGAGGGTATTGATCCCATCGAGGTTTTTTGTGCCTTCGAGCGCGGCTTTGCCCGTATCTCCCGAAGTTGCGACTAATATCATCGCTTTTCTTTTTTCCCCGGTTATGTCAAACGCTTTTTTAAGCAATAACGGCATGATTTGCAAAGCCATATCTTTAAATGCCGACGTCGGCCCGTGATACAGTTCGAGAACGCTTATTTTATCGGTCACTTTCGCGACTTTCGCCGCGCCGTCCGGGAAGTTTGATTTTGCATACGCCTGTTTTGATATATTTATTATATCCGATCTGTCATAATCCGTCAGATACAGCGATAATATATACGCGGCGAGTTCGTCGTATGATGATTGTAGGGCGCGGCGACCTACAAAACCGGCCAAAATTTTTTCGTCGATTTTGATGATTTCGGAGGGCATAAATAACCCGCCGTCGCCTGCGAAACCCTGTATTATCACTTGCGCCGACGCGAATTGTTTTGTTTTGTCTGTATTTCTTGTACTTGTGTAACAGATGTTCTTCATGATTTTCATTCTCCTATAAATTTTATCATTCAAGCACGGCATCATCAATTTTATATTCGATATCGATCATATTGCCTATTATCAATTCGACATTGATTTGTCCTATGTTTTCAGTCCGCGAATCCAATGCGCGGTCTCTGTTGTCCCCCAGTACGAATATTTTCCCCGGTTCGATTTTGATGGGAAGCATATCGGGTTTGATATCGTATTTATACATAGGGAGGTCAGGCTGATAAAGCATATAAGGCTCGTCTATTATTTCACCGTCCACATATATGATCCAGTTTTCAAAATCAAAATCGATTGTCTGGCCCCCGACAGCGATAATTCTTGATATAAGCGGCTCGTCATATTCCGGAAGCCGGATTGCGACAATATCGCCATGCTTCGGGGTATACGGCAAAAGCGAGATTGTCAGAACATCGCCGTTTTGCAATGTTTCATTCATACCCGGGCCGGTATAGATCATTTTTTTCGTTTCTTTGGCGCATCCCGTTATATTTCCGATCGATATCAAAATAACGCATAATAATAACAACGTTAATAATAATATTTTCTTTAAAATCATAATTATAAATTCCTAACGATAAAATGATCCGCATTTTTATACATGATATTTTCTATGAGCATATCATCATAGCCGATTTTTTTTAATTCGGCGCATATTCTTCCCATTCCGGATATATCCCCGACGTCTGCGGGGACTTCCGCGCCGTCAAAATCGCATCCGAAACAAACCGTGTTTTCGCCGCCGAGAGACATATAATAATCTATATGTTTTATAACGTCCGGTATCGCCGCAGGATCGTCGTTTACATGATGTTTGCACAAACTGATCCCGACGATTCCGCCGCGCTTTTTTATTTCAAAAAACTGTTCGTCCGTAAGATTTCGCCTGTGGTAAAAAACCGGCCTCGAATTTGAATGGGTTGCGATCACGGGTTTTGTCGCCGTTTCAAAAACATCTGACATGAATTGATCAGAACCGTGCGACAAATCGACGATTATTCCGAGGTCTTCACATCTGCGGACGACTTGTTTCCCGAAATCCGTCAAGCCTTCGTCCGTATTAAACGCGCCGCCGATTTTGCATGTCCCGTTCCAAACCAAAGTCAAAAATCTTACGCCGTTTTCATACAAAACATCGAGCCTGCTCAAATCGTCCGACAATAATTTTCCGCCCTCGACCGCCAGAAACGCGCGATTTTTATTTTTATTTTTATTTTCTTCGTATTCCATACCCGTTTTGCATAAAATTATATTATTTTCGCAAAGATTTTCTATAAAATAATTTCTGACTTTGAAAAAATCTTCATAATTTTCGTCGTCGCTTTTGTCATTCTCCGACCATATCGCGAATATCTGCGAATATCTGTTGAATATTTTCGCTTTTTCCGTATCTATATGATAACTGTTTTTATTTAACCCGCTGTTTGATTTATATATTTCGTATGCTGTATCGCAATGTAAATCTGTGTAATTCAAATTATAAATCACCCCGTATTGATTTTTTGTTACGTTATAAACGCGTTTTCTATATGCCTGACATAATCTTTCCCCGTTTTTTTATCGCGGTATATCTCGATCACGTCAAATCTCGGTTGAAAATTAAAATATAATCTGCCGTTGTCAAGCAAAAATTTTTTCGCCGCGAATATAATATGCCGCTGCTTTTTTAAATTTACGCTCTCGGACGGCGCGCCGTAATTTACGGAGCTTCGCGTTTTTACTTCGGCAAATATTATATACCCGTCCTTGCGGGCGATTATGTCGATTTCTTTACGGTATGCCCTATAATTTTTTTCGACGATTTGATATCCTTTTGATTCCAAAAACAAATAGGCGGTGTTTTCCCCGCTGTTTCCTAATTTTTTATTATTTTTTTTGTTGCCGTTATTGTTCATAATTTTTATATTTCCCAATTTTCCGACGGCGCGTTCGCCGAACGAAGTTCGGCTATGGCGTCGCGCCCTACAATAAAATTCTTCAAAAAACTTTTTCTGTGCGCGGAACATGCGCCGAAAGTTTTTAATTTGAGAACATGCTCTTTTGTGGGATAGCCTTTGTTTATGCCAAAATGATAAAGCGGGTACATTTCGTCAAGCTCGCGCATGCATCTGTCTCTGGCGACTTTTGCCAGAATCGAAGCCGCCGCTATATTTGGCGATATCATGTCGCCTTTGATTATGCCTTTGCATCTATAATCGTCGAAACCCCGGACGATATGGCCGTCGACTAAAATATAATCCGGTTTTACCTGCGCCGATAAAATATTTACCGCTCTTCTCATTGCGATCATGGCGGCGTTCAGGATATTATATTTGTCTATTTCCTCGACCGTTGCCGACGCTATCGAATATGCGACGGCTTTTTCGACGATGATACCGTATAATTTTTCCCTCATTTTTACGCTGAGTTTTTTTGAATCAAATAATCCGTCGATTTCTATCCCGTGGGGCAGGATAACCGCCGCCGCATAAACGTCGCCCGCCAGAGACCCCCTGCCGGCCTCGTCGGTCCCGCATATAAAATTTTCGCGGACGATATTATCATAATCCCCGCATAAAACGCTGTTTTCTAATTCCCAGTTCATCATAATTTTTAATCCACTACATTTAGCTTGGCATTTAATTCGGCTCCTCCAACGAAATCCGCCCGATCTTCGCCGCCCGAAATTCCGTCAGGATCGTTTTTGCGCACCTTTCCTCGTCTATTTCGCCGCCGGATAGCATATATCCCCTGTTTTTGCCTATCTGAATAAATATACTGTAATCATTATATTCTTCGGATTTTATATTTGCCAAATCTAATTTAAACCTCGAAGAAAATTCTTCGGGGTATTTTTTTCGCAAAACCCCGCACAGTTTGACGGCAGTTTCCGCAGCGTCAAGTATATCGTCTTTGATCGAGCCGATAAACGCAAGATTAAGCCCCACGGTTTCGCTCTCGAACTTGGGCCATAAAACCCCCGGCATATCCAACAAATCGATCCCTATATCCGACGATACCCATTGTTTTCTTAAAGTAACGCCCGGCCTGTCCTCGACTTTCGCTTTCGCGTCTTTGCAGATTTTATTCAAAAGCGAGGATTTGCCGACGTTGGGAATCCCCACGATCATTGCGCGTAAACGCCGCCCGGCCATGCCTTTGTTTTTATACCGCTCTATTTTTTCGCTTAAAATCTCTTTTATTTTCGTCGGCATGTTATTTAGGCCCGAACCGCTTTTGCAGTCTATGGGCAGGATATATTCGCCGTTTTTTTTATAATATTCAACCCATTTTTGATTGATCTTATGATCCGCCAGATCGCTTTTGTTCATCAGGGTCAAAACGGGCCTGTTGAACTTATTCGTTATTTTTCTTATTTCGGGATTTTGGCTCGACAAAACCGCTCTGGCGTCTAAAAGCTCCAGAACGATATCGACCTGCGGCAGGCTTTCGGAAATGATCCTGCGCGTTTTCGCCATATGGCCGGGGAACCACTGTATCGGGTTCACCGCGTTTTTTTCGGGATTTTTAAAATTATTATAATCGCTGTTTTCGTTTCGGCGGGAGTTGAACCCCCGCCCTACAATTTTTTTATGATTCGGCATTGGGCTTCACTGCTCCGAATTTATCAAACGGGAAAACTCTTATCAGCACGCGCCCGACGACATTTCTCACATCGACCTGACCGATTCTCGAATCCCGCGAATCCGACGAATGGTTTCTGTTGTCCCCCATGACGAATATTTTCCCCGCTCCGACTTTGATCGGCAAAGTGTCTCGGGGCAAATTATCGTCGTTCATATATTTTCCTATTTCATAATTTACATACGGCTCGTCAAGGACTACCCCGTCAACAGTGACTTTCCAGTTTTCAAAGTCAATATCGACCGTTTGTCCCTCGGTTGCTATGACTCTTTTTATAATAGGCGTTGTAAAACTGGAATTTGGCACCTGGATCACAACGATATCGCCCTGTTTGGGCGTATAAAGCAAATGGGAAATGATCAGATTGTCTTTCGATTCGCCGCCCGGATAATTTGAATCGCCGCCGTGCAAAGTCATTTCCATACTCGGCCCTTCTACGGTCACCAGCCTGAAAATAAAAGTAAACATCAAAATAACCGTCAATAACGCGCTCGAAAAGATTTCGATCCAGTCAAACAGTTCTTCCGCAGGCCTTTTATTTTCTTCGACCGGGTTAAAATATTGCGCGTCCACCATTTCCTGCGTTTCTTTTATTTCCGCGATTTCCGGGATTTCCGAGATTATTTCATCCGTATTGAATTTGACGCCGTCTGACTTGACGCCGTCAAGTATCATTTCATTATTTTCATTTATTTTATTTTCATTATCATTATCATTATCGGAATGATCCCGGTCCTTTTGAATTTCCTGATTTTCGCTGTCAGTATTCATACAATTTCCTCCTGAATTGGAATTGAACGAAGTTCAATTATTTTTGTGCGTGAATGATATCATTTTGATATTTAGACATTTAGATATTTAGATATTATATAATAATACATAAATATTAACAGTGTATAAACGATCGGATTTATGTTTGATATCTCCCGTATTTATGCGCCGCGTCATACATTGCGATCACATTTTCGACAGGGGTATTATCCTGAATCTGATGCGTCGGCGAAAGCA
>Ga0209628_10002822_pt1 | contig 11962 bp, 6 predicted proteins | sample TergutCu122P4_FD_187285 | JGI IMG/M metagenome (GOLD analysis project Ga0209628, IMG submission 187285) | Cubitermes ugandensis P4 segment gut microbial communities from Kakamega Forest, Kenya - Cu122 P4 (SPAdes) (version 2) | ecosystem: Host-associated > Arthropoda: Insects > Digestive system >...
ACCTTCTGCATGCCGCCGAACAGCACGTTCGACGCCGTATCGGAGCCCGTCAGCGCCACGCCGAGCCAGCCCATGAGCGTGCCGAAGAAGGGATAGAGCACACCGGTGTTGGCAAAGGCAAGGCCCAGCGTCGTATCCAGGCCGGAGTAGCGCGTCAGGGTGCCCAGCGCCAGCATCAGCACGATCGTCAGCAGCGAGTACTTGACCAGCCACAGCGTGCGGCCATACGCCGCGACGAGATGGCGCAGCTTGTACTTCATGACCAGGCCGCCGACGATGGCCGCCACGAAAATACCGGTGCCGGTGGCCGACAGCAGCAGGAACTGATAAGAAGCCCCCTCCTTGGTCGGCTGCGGCACCACCGGCGGCATCTTCTCGATCATGTTGTGCAGCCCTTCGATCAGGTAGGTCGGCGCGAACAGGCCGTTGAGCGACCTCTTGACCGCCGGCAACCCCCAGATGAATACGAACACCGTCAGGATCAGCCACGGCGTCCAGGCGCGGATCACGTCAGCGCGCGAATACTTTGCGGGCGCGGTGGCGGGCTGGGCCTCGCCGCTGGTGGCCTCGTGGCCCTTGAGCGAAACCGAAGTCCAGATCTTCTTGGGCTGCCAGACGCGCAGGAACCCGATCAGGCAAGCCATCGAAACCAGCGCCGCGATGATGTCCACCAGCTCGGGGCCGATGAAGTTCGACACCAGGTACTGCGGAATGGCAAAAGAAACGCCGGTCACCAAAATCGCGGGCCAGATTTCCATCATCGCCTTGCGGCCCGCGAAGGCCCAGATCAGCCAGAACGGCACGAGCACCGAGAAGAACGGCAACTGGCGCCCGATCATCGCGGTGACTTCCATCAGGTCGTAGCCATGCACCTTGGCCAGCGTGATCACCGGCGTGCCCAGCGCGCCGAAAGCCACCGGCGCGGTATTGGCGATCAGCGAAAGCCCCGAAGCCGCCAGCGGCGAGAAGCCCAGGCCGATCAAAATCGCGGCGGTGACGGCCACCGGCGTGCCGAAGCCGGCGGCGCCCTCGAAAAACGCGCCGAAAGAAAACGCGATCAGCAGCAGTTGCAGCCGCCGGTCTTCGGTGATGCCGGCAATCGAATCCTGCAGAATCTGAAACGAGCCGTTTTGCCGCGTCAGCTGCTGCAGGAAGATGATGTTGAGCACGATCCAGCCGATCGGCAGCAAGCCGGTCAGCCCTCCGAGCAAGGCGGCCTTGCCGGCCATGCCGGCAGGCATGCCGAACGCCACCACCGCAATCAGCAAGGCGCTGAGCAAACCCAGGCCGGCGGCGATGTGCGCCTTGATGTGTAAAAAGCCAAGGCATACGAGCATCACCACCACTGGCATCGCAGCCAGAAAGGTTGACTGCGCCATACTGCCGAAAGGGTTGTAAACCTGCTGCCAGATCATTGGGACACCTCCTCGTCGTTGGAAACCGTTGATAAAACTCAGCATCCACGCCATAACGCGGAGTGCGTCACAACGCTACCGATAATGCAAGCTTTGTGCAATCGGCGAAATCGAGATAAGACATGCCTGATCTTTCCAAAATCACCTGCATTGAAGACCTGCGCGTCATTGCCAAGCGCCGCGTCCCGCGCATGTTTTATGACTACGTTGACTCCGGCGCCTGGACCGAGGGCACGTACCGCGAAAACAGCCTCGCGTTCCAGAAAATCAAGCTGCGTCAGCGCGTGGCCGTCAACATGGAAGGCCGCTCGACCCGCTCGACGATGGCCGGCCAGGAGGTGTCGATGCCGGTGGCGCTCGCGCCCACGGGCCTGACCGGCATGCAGCACGCCGACGGCGAAATCCTCTGCGCGCAAGCAGCCAGGGACTTCGGCGTGCCCTTCACGCTCTCGACCATGAGCATCTGCTCGATCGAAAACGTGGCGCAGGCCACCGGCGGCCACCCCTTCTGGTTTCAGCTCTACATGACGCGCGACCGCGACTTCACAGAGCGGCTGCTCGACCGCCTCAAAGCCGTCAACTGCCCGGTGCTGCAGCTCACGCTGGATCTGCAGGTGCTGGGCCAGCGCCACAAGGACATCAAAAACGGCCTGTCCACCCCGCCCAAGCCGACGATCGCGAACCTGATCAACCTCATGACCAAACCGCGCTGGTGCCTGGGCATGCTCGGCACCCAGCGCCGCTCCTTCGGCAACATCATCGGCCACGCAAAAAACGTCAGCGACATGAGCTCACTGGCGGCCTGGACCGCCGAGCAATTCGACCCGACCCTGAACTGGTCCGACGTTGAATGGATCAGGCGCCGCTGGCACGGCAAGCTGGTGCTCAAGGGCATCATGGACGTGGAAGACGCGCGCCTGGCAGCGGCCAGCGGAGCCGATGCGCTGATCGTCTCGAACCACGGCGGACGCCAGCTCGACGGCGCGCCTGCGTCGATCGAGGCGCTGCCGCCCATCGCCGAAGCCGTGGGCCGCGAGATTGAAGTCTGGATGGACGGCGGCATCCGCAGCGGCCAGGACGTGCTCAAGGCCCGCGCGCTCGGCGCACGCGGCGTGATGATCGGCCGCGCGTTCAACTACGCCCTCGGCGCCTACGGGCGGGCCGGCGTCACGCGCGCGCTCCAAATCATCCACAAGGAGCTGGACATCACCATGGCCTTTTGCGGCCACACGCAAATTGACAAGGTCGATTCGAGCATCCTGCTGCCCGGCTCTTTTTAACTCTAGAGCGGGCCGGTGCCTGCGGCGCAAGGCATCAAAATCCCGACCGTGAACCCGCCGATCCGCCGCATCGCTCATCTGGACATGGATGCGTTCTACGCATCGGTCGAATTGCTGCGCTACCCGCAGCTCAAGGGCCTGCCGGTGGTCATCGGCGGCTCGCGGCGCAATGCGCAGGCGGTGCAGCAGCAGGTGCCCGAAGGCGGCACGCTGGCCGACATCCCGGTGGCCGCCTTCCCGCGGCTCAAGGACTACGCCGGCCGCGGCGTCATCACCACCGCCACCTACCCCGCGCGCATCTTCGGCATCGGTTCGGCCATGGGGCTGATGAAGGCGGCGCGGCTGTGTCCGCAGGCGATTCTGCTGCCCGTTGATTTCGACGAATACCGGCGCTATTCGCAACGCTTCAAACAGGTCATCACCGAGATCGTCCCCGTCATGGAAGACCGGGGCGTCGATGAGGTCTACCTCGACTTCACCGAGGTCCCCGGCGGCCAGCGCGAAGGCGGGCGCGTGCTCGCGCGGCTGATTCAGAAATCGATCTTCCAAGCGACCGGCCTGACCTGCTCGATCGGCGTCGCGCCCAACAAGCTGATCGCCAAAATGGCCAGCGAGTTCGACAAGCCCAACGGCATCTCGATCGTTCACGAAAGCGACCTATCGACCCGCATCTGGCCCCTGCCCTGCCGCAAGATCAACGGCATCGGCCCCAAGGCCGACGCCAAGCTGCAGGCGCTGGGCATCCATACCATCGGGGAACTCGCGGCCTGCGAGCGCGGCTGGCTCGTCGAACACTTCGGCAAAGCCACCGGCGCCTGGATGCACGACGCCGCCTGGGGCCGCGACCAGCGGCCCGTGGTCACCCACAGCGAGCCGGTATCGATGAGCCGCGAAACCACCTTCGAGCGCGACCTGCACGCCATACGCGACCGCGCCGCACTCGGCGCCATCTTCACGCGGCTGTGCGAACAGGTGGCCGCCGACCTGCAGCGCAAAGGCTACGTCGGCCGCACCATCGGCATCAAGCTGCGCTACGACGACTTCAGCATCGCCACGCGAGACCGGACCATCGACCACTTCACCGCCGACGCCCAAACGCTGCGCCGCATTGCCGGCCAATGCCTCAAGCGCGTGTCATTGGAGCGGCCGCTGCGGCTGCTCGGCGTGCGCGTCGGCACGCTCGCCAAGGCCGACAGCGCCGAAGCCGAGGCGGCAGAGCACGGCACGCCCGATCCCCGCGCGCTAGCGAACGAAGCGGCCGAGCCGCTGACCGGGTCGCTGTTCTGAGCAAGCGCTGAATAACCCCATTCGCGGCCTGCGGGCCCGGGTTGGGATGGGCTGCAAAGCACGGCCATCACCGCCGCATAACCGTCGCATAGCCGTTGTTATAGCGAGCACCTGCAACGCGGCAAAGCGCCCAAAGCCGGGATGCGCCCGTGGATGAAACCGCCACGCGCCCGTCAAGCCCGTGACCGTAACAGTTCCCTACTGTGGGGCAGCAAATACTCCGGTTTCAATTAAATTTTGCAAAAAATGATACTCGGCGACACGCAAATTCACAATTTACATGTGCAATACATGAAAAGATTTGACAAATCAAAAATATTGCAAATCATTCAAAATAACACCAAATGGAACATAATGTCGCGTAAATTTACAAATTACGGCGCATACGTACAAAATAATACCAAATAAAACATATTCATTACGAATCAGTTGGAATCTCTTCGTAAGATTGTCTACAGGCAGTATGCACTCTGTCTTGCTGCCCATCCAAGCCCAGAGCAGCCAGCTTATGCACGGCTATTCAAAGCTTGAGTAACGTGTCAAAAACCAACTGAAACCAAGCGAAAGGAAAATGTAGATGTCTACTACGGATACTCAAACTGACCTCCGACCCCCGGGGCCCGAGGGGGTCTGGGTCATAGGCACCCCTGGCGACGATTCGATTTGGGGCACCCCCGGCAACGACTGGATTTATGGCATGGAGGGCAACGACTGGCTCGTAGGCAAGGACGGTGACGACCACCTCTTAGGTGGCAGCGGCAACGACCAGCTCGAAGGCGGTTACGGCAACGATATCCTCTTCGGCGATCAGGGCAACGACGTGCTCCAAGGCCAGGAGGGTAACGACTGGCTTTCCGGCGGCGACGGTAACGACATGCTCTCCGGCGGCTATGGTGACGACTGGCTCTATGGCGACGACGGTAACGACTACCTCTACGGAGACGACGGTAACGACGCGCTCTACGGCGGCCGTGGCGACGACTATCTCTCGGGCGGCGCCGGTAACGACGTGCTCTATGGCAATGAGGGCAGCGACACGCTCTACGGCGATGACGGCAACGACGAGCTCTACGGTGGCGACGGCAACGATGTGCTCTATGGCGGCGCCGGCAACGACTGGCTCAAGGGCGACGCCGGCAACGACCAGCTTGACGGCGGCGACGGCAATGACGTTCTCTCGGGCGGCGCTGGCAATGACATGCTCTGGGGCGGCGCCGGTAACGACCAGCTCGATGGCGGCGACGGCGACGACTATCTCTCGGGCGACGCCGGCATAGACGTGCTGATTGGTGGCGCCGGTAAGGACGTGCTCAACGGCGGCGCTGGCGACGACCTGCTCATGGGCGGCGATGGCTCCGACCTGCTGGTGGGCGACGCCGGCAACGACGTCCTCGTCGGCGGCAACGGTACTGACGATCTGTATGGCGGCGCCGGCAACGACCAGTTTGTATTCGCGCCCGATTTGACAGGCTCCATTACCGACTACGTCCGCGATTTCAGCAAGAGCGCGGGCAACTCCGACACCATCGACATTTCTGCTTTCGGCATCACCGCCGGAGACTTCAATGTGTGGAAGAGCGCCAATATCACGCAATCGGGCTTCGATACGGATCTCCGCCTCGGCGACGACCACGTGATTCTTTGTAACGTCAAGGCGTCTACCCTCGATATCACGGACTTTGTCCTCGCTGCCTCTTATGTAGTTTGTGTGTAGCCTGAGAAACACGGCCCGGCATCCGAGGATAAGAACCCGTTTCTGATCCTCTCGGTGCCGCGTTGGGCCGCCGCCATCAGGATGCGCTGGCGGTCCAACGAGAAAGATAGGCGTCTTTTTGGGCCGTCTGCAGCGTTACAAATCCTCGCGATACCACGGGTGTCGTGAGGATTTTTTCTTTGCCTCCTGTTGCGAAAAGATCGTTGCCCGAGCTATCGAAGATCGTCGGCTGCATTCATCTTTCGGGTGAAACCACTACGCGCCCGTCAAGCCCGCGAACGTAACAGTTCCCTACTGTAGGGCAGCAAATACTCCGGCTTCAATTAAATTTTGCAAAAAATGATACTCGGCGACACGAAAATTCACAATTTACATGCGCAATACATGAAAAGATTTTAGAAATTAGAAATATTGCAAATCATTCAAAATAATACAGGATAGAACATAATATCGCATAAACTTACAAATTACGGCGCACATGCACAAAATAATACTAAATAAAACACAATTATTGCGAATCAGTTGGAATCTCTTCGTAAGATTATCTACAGACAGTATGTACTCACATTGCTGTCCGTTCAAGCCTAGAGCAGCCAGCTATGCACGGCTATTCAAAGCTTGAATAACGTGTCAAAACCAAACGAAAGGAAAATGTAAATGTCTACTACGGATACTCAAACTGTGACGAACGAAGACCCCACGATCCCGGCCCTACCCCTACCTCCTCCTGTTTTCAACGAGATCTGGGGCGGCCCTGGCGACGACTCGATTTGGGGCACCTCCGGCAATGACCGGATCTGGGGTCTGGGCGGCAACGACCAGCTCTACGGCCAGAACGGCAACGACATACTCTACGGCGGCGACGGCAACGACTCGCTCCACGGCGGCAACGGCAACGACTTCCTCTACGGCGACAACGGCAACGACCGACTCTGGGGTGACAACGGTAACGACGAGTTCTACGGTGGCCGCGGCGACGACGAACTCTACGGCGGTAGCGGCAACGACGTGCTCTACGGCGGTAGCGGCAACGACGTGCTCTACGGCAATGAGGGCAACGACGCGCTCGTTGGCGATGAGGGTGACGACTTCCTCTCCGGCGACAATGGTAACGACACGCTCGTTGGCGGTTCTGGTAACGACTATCTCATGGGCGGCGCCGGTGACGACGGGCTCTGGGGCGAGAATGGCGATGACCAGCTTTCGGGTGGCGACGGCAACGACTATCTCTCGGGCGACAACGGTAACGACACACTCGATGGCCAGAACGGGGACGACAGGCTCTATGGCGGAAGCGGCAATGATCAACTCTGGGGCGGTTCCGGTTACGACCAACTCTACGGCGGCGACGGTAACGACTGGCTCTCTGGCGACGCCGGTAACGACGCGCTCTGGGGCGAGAATGGCGATGACCAGATGTCGGGTGGCGACGGCGACGACTATCTCATGGGCGGCGCCGGCAATGACATACTCTCGGGCGGCGCCGGTGCCGACCAACTCTTCGGCGACGACGGCAATGACTACCTCTCGGGCGAGAGCGGTAACGACAATCTGTACGGCGGCGCCGGCAAGGACGTGCTCGTCGGCGGCGCCGGCAATGACTATCTCACGGGCGACGACGGCAACGACCATCTCTTGGGTGGCGCCGGCAATGACGTGATCTTCGGCGGCAACGGCAGCGACTATCTCATGGGTGGTGACGGCAATAACCACCCGGGTGGCGACGGCAACGACCTGTTTATATTCGCGCCCGATCCGACAGGTTCCATTACCGACTACATCTACGATTTCGGCCACGGCGCGGGCAACTACGATAGCATCGACATTTCTTCTTTCGGTATCACCGCCGAAAACTTCAATGTGTGGAGGAGTGCCAATGTTTCGCAATCGGGATTCGATACGGATATCCGCCTCGGCGACGACCATGTGATACTTTCCAACGTCAAGGCGTCTACCATCGATATCACGGACTTTTGCCTCGCCGCCGCTGGCGGGGTAGTCTATGTGTAATCTAAGAAACACGGCCCTGCATCCAAGGACAAGAACCCGTTTCTGATCCTTTCGGTGCCGCGTTGGGCCGCCGCCATCAGGATGCGCTGGCGGTCCAACGCGAAAGGCAGGCGTCTTTTTGGGCTGTCTGCAGCGTTACAAATCCTCGCGATGCCACGGGTGTCGCGAGGATTTTTTATTAGCGGCCCATCCCAATCCTGGGTGGGTCGGCTGACGCAGGGTTACGCAGAGACCCCCTGAAAAATCACCCGGGATGTGGCTGCTATTTCCAGAATTCAGTCATGTAAAGCCGCCATTCATCATCCGGTGGCGGCCATTGCTGGAGATAAGCATCCCGCTCTTTCGCGCTCAGCCGTCTCCAGAATGGGAACCAAACCCTAAGCAGCCATGCTTCGCTTGTGCCTTGCCGCCATCCTTCCCAGGTAGGCTCGTTATCCGGGTACTCAATCCATGGCGGTGAAATGTCGAATGACTCATTCATCAGCCACCTCATCTTCAGTGAAACAATTGATAACAATTTCACATTTTTCGCTTGAATCTGCAATGAACTTCTGATCTATCATAAACAGACTGCTAAAGCATGGCTGCTTCGCCTGAGAGGAATGTATGCGCTTACGCCTTTACACCTTCATTGGCTTGCTCTGGATAGGGCTGCTGGCAGGCTGCGGGGGCGGGGATACCGCGACGACACCGTCAACCAGCCCCCCAGGGTCTGGATCAGGACCTGAACCTGGGCCGGGGCCTCAACCGGGTCCGGGACCTGAACCCGGGCCGGGACCTCAACCAAGTCCGAGCCCTGAGCCGGAACCCGGACCGGGGCCCGTGCAGCCACAACCAGTTCCCACCGCAACGCTCACGGGCACCATCACCACGGGTACGGGTAGCGCCAAAGCGGGAGTCTCCGGCGTCAGCGTGATCGCCGCCGGAAAAAGCACGCAGACCGATGCCCAAGGCCGTTACAGCCTGGCGATCGAAAATCCCGACAAATTCACGGTGGTGCTGGCCAGAAAAGACGGCTACCTCTCGATGTCCAAGCAGGCGCCGGTGCATGCGGAGGTCACCACCACGCAAGACATCACGCTCTACGCCGAAAACGCGCGCACCACCTTCGCCGCGACCGCAGGCAAGACCCTGGAGATCGACGGCGCCCGCATCGACATTCCGGCCAATGCGATCAAGGACGCCAATGGCGCCGCCTACAACGGCACCGTCACCATCTCGGCCAGTTACCGCAATCCGACCACGGCCGAAGGGGTGGATGCTTTTCCGCAGCCCTACGCGGGGCTTGACGGCAGCAACACCGGAATCTTGCAGACCGTGGGCGTGATCGAAGTCCGGCTGCTCGATGCCAACGGCCAGCCCCTGCAACTGCGCTCGCCGGCCACTCTGACTTATCCGGGGGTGAGCGCGGTCGACAACGGCGCCGCGAGCATTCCGCTGTGGTGGTACGACGATACGCGCGCGATCTGGGTGCGCGAAGGCCAGGCCAATCGGCTGACCGATGGCCGCTACCAGGGCCAGGTGACGCACTTCACGCAATGGAATCTGGACGCTTTTTGGAGTGGCGCGGGCACCGCGACCATTACGGCCTGCATCAAGTTCCAGAACGGCGCGACTCAACGCAACGGCATCCAGATGACGCTTTACGGGCCGGGTGTGTCGCATCCGTTTTTCAGCGGTCCGTTGGCAGCGGGCAATCTGGAGATCATCAATGCGCCTGCGAACGTAGCACTGAAACTGATCGTCCAGGATGCGGGAGACGGAAAAACCACGGAGGTCGCAATACCTGCCGTTCCTCCTGGGGGCAATAAGAAGCTGGATTGTCTGACCCTGGTGGGGACCGATGGCTATGGGCCGCCACAGCCGCTGCCACAGCCGCCGCCCGTTCCGCCGGATGTGCCGTGGTTCCCCTTCACGGGAATGTATATCGTTCCGTTCCATGGAACCGCGCTTGATCCAATTACCATGCTTCCGCTCGATCCGAGCACGAGGGTTTTGGATCACGGCTGGCTCCAGATCCTTGTCACCCCGGATGGAAACGTCAACGGCACCGGCATCACCCAACGTCCGGGAGGCGAACATCCTGGAGATTACTGGAGTTGGAATCTGAACGTTGCGGGCTTTGTGGACAGTTCGGGCTATGTCCAGATGTGGGCATCGCCGCAATCCCGCGCCAACTCCGGTCCAACCCCTCCAAACCCGCCGAGCCTTCCACCCTATGGCGCAATCACTTTCATGGGCAATTTCTTCGGACCGGGCATGCCTCCCAGGGGAACTTGGGTTTACGAGGGTTACATGGATTCAGGTGTAAGCTATTCTGGGCAAAGGACCTCCGAATGGACTTGGACTTACCCCGGCGTCGGGGCCGGATCTTCATGGGCGATGGAAGCTATGTTTTCTGATTGCATGGGAAATTGCGCCCCTCCACCCCTTGTTAAAGAGGGTGATTTTGCGTGCTACTCCATACCGGGCCGTAATTTTTTAACAGGCCGCATCGTCGATCCCTGCAAACCCGATCAGACAATGTGAGCCGGCGGCTTGAGTGCCGCCGCTCCTTGCGAACGCATGGATAAAAAAAGCCCGTCGCGACGGGCTTTTTTTCATGGGAGAGTGAAATCGCGCATCCGCGCCTTCGGGCCTTTTCAGGCCGCGCTCAACCAATACTCCGAATTGAAAGGGCTGCTCATGCGCAGCGCCAGCGGGGAAATGTCCACCAGTTTGTCGGTAGGCATCTTTTCCCCGATGGAGTCTTCACTCACTTTGATGGCAGCGCCAGAGGCGACACCTTGTTGGACCTCGTTCGCCCGTTCTGCTTGGCCGGCTTGTGCAGAACGGGCTACAGAAAAGAATAGAAGCACCTAAAGGGTATTTTCCGGTCCCCCCAGTAGTCGGCCGCGTCGCGGAAGATGTCGAGCAATTGCTCGCGCGCTTCCTTGTCGAACTTGGCGTGGGCCGGAATCTGCTCAAGCACCAGAACGAAACCGGGCTGCGTGCCAGACTTGTGCAGCGGGTCGGTCATGCAGTCGTACAGCGCGTCGAAGTTCTTGCCGAAATGCGCCGGGAGCATGAATTGCTGCCCAATCAGGTCGAGTACGTCCTGCTTGTTCTGGGCGTTACTGAGGTTGGCATAAAGGAAGTGCTGACCTGCCGCGCGGGCGGCTTCCTGCAAATCGTTCACGCGGAAAGCGCGAATTGATTGCACGATATTCGGTCGCATGCTTTGGAAGGATACGGTCATATCCATTGGTCTTTCCATGGTTTTATCAGCATATCGTCGTCATAGCCAAGCTGGCTGTGGCGCTCTCAATCACGGTCACGGTCGCCGGTTTCCCGCTTAAGGCGCAATGCGCCGGAAGCTCGCGTAGTGATCAGCCGTATACCAGCACGCGCTTGGCGCCGTGGGCTGTTTTCCTGCACAAACGATCCGCCTCGCACCTCTATCGCGTCTACCGGGCGTTTCCACGGTGTACTCGCGATAATGGCCGCGCGCTTCGCGCGGTAGCAATCGCTCGCGATTACCGAACACGCTGCCGTCCTTTTCATGAGGAAAAGGGCCGCCGTCAAGAATGGCCTGGTATGTGCGCTGTCCCTGCGCTGGCAGGTCGGACAACGCAATCAAATCCTCCGACCGCCACACTCTTGGCGCCGCCGTGCCGTCACGGGCCTGAGCCCCAGCGGCCAACACCGCCGCCGTGATACAGGCGAGCACGAGCTTTGCCAAAGGGTTCAAAAGCGAGGCGGTAGCCGCCATGACGACACAGAAACGAAAAAGAGCTTAGGCTGAATCAAAACCGGGGGAGGGAGATTGATCCGCGATACAAGGCCGTAAGTGTGCATCAGTCACGCACAAATAGCAATCCTTTCTCCTCAAGTTGTATAACAAAAGGAAGCGCCCACTATCATTATAGTGGGCGCTTACTTCTGCTTCAACCGTCTATCTTTCGACGTTTGCGTCCGTGACGGTCAATGCCGTCATGTTGACGATGCGGCGCACGGTGGCGCTGGCGGTGAGGATGTGGACGGGCCGCGCCGCGCCCAGCAACACCGGGCCGATGGCGATGTTGCCGCCGGCGGCGGTCTTGAGCAGGTTGTGGGCGATGTTGGCAGCATCGATATTCGGGAATACCAGCAGATTGGCGTCGCCGGCCAAGGTGCTGTTGGGCATCAGCGCGGCGCGGGCTTGGGCGTCCAGGGCCACGTCGCCGTGCATTTCGCCGTCCACTTCGAGCCAGGGGGCCTGCTCGCGCAGGATGTGC
>Ga0209628_10002823_pt1 | contig 11959 bp, 10 predicted proteins | sample TergutCu122P4_FD_187285 | JGI IMG/M metagenome (GOLD analysis project Ga0209628, IMG submission 187285) | Cubitermes ugandensis P4 segment gut microbial communities from Kakamega Forest, Kenya - Cu122 P4 (SPAdes) (version 2) | ecosystem: Host-associated > Arthropoda: Insects > Digestive system...
TGGCGCCTTCAAAATTTTTTTCGCGTAAATTACGATCAGCATTCACGATTCTCACGCGAAAATTTTCAGGGTATTTCTCAAAAAGTTGCTTGATGAGCACATCCATTTGCTTGTAATGCTTTTTGAAAAATATACTGTCAGACGAGAGATGAAGGTATAACTCCACTTTGAGATCGGGGTCAATGGTTTTCATATCGTACATGCGTTGCATCTCTTCTAATGCTTTGGCGTCGTTGCCGTAACCCTTATTAAATTCAATCATCGAAATAAAACCGATAGCGTTTTCCGGGTCTACTTCGAGCAGTTTAGTATAATATTCCTTTGCTTCCCTTTCGCGACCGGTCATACTGTATAACTCGGCCAATAATCCATAGAACCGCATGTCATCCGGATATTTTTTTATTCCCTTTTTCAGGACGGATTCGATTTTTTTTAAATCTTTCTTTTTCAAATAAACCCGGTATTTTGCAATCGCAACATCTTCAGTAAACCCGTAAGTTTTTTCTATTTTGTCCAATTCCTTGAGCGCCTTACGATAATCGTTCTTTTCGAGATACAGAGTAGCCAGGTTATTGCGCAAATCGGTATTATTTGGTTGTGTATCAACGATTTGACGCAATACCACAATCGCACTGTCGATGTTTTTCTCCGTCATATAGAGATTGGCTAACTGCATTTGGTACCATTCGTTTTGTGGATTATATCTGGCTGCCAAACGAGCGTGGCGCAAAGCGAATTTATAATCGTCAACCGTGGTATATATTTCAGCTAACTGGTAATGTGCTGCCGCATCGTAGGGGTTAACTTCAGTACAACGAGTGAGCATACTGGCAGCATCGGGCAAATTGCCAAACAATTTCAACTTGGTGCCTTCGATGAAATCATGATCGTAGTCCAATTTTTGTTCTTCCGTCAGTTGTACCGGATCAAAATGGTGATTTTTAGACACCTTTGATGAAGAACATGCCACAAGAAAAATGAACAATGAACAATAAACAATTAATAATGATTTCCTGATTACCATAATTGTTTCATTGTCCTGTGTGGCCAAATCCTCCTGCTCCGCGCACGGTTTCGTCCAACGAATCGCATTGTTCCCACTCAACGGTTTCGTGCCTGGCTACTACCATTTGTGCAATACGCTCGCCATCATTAATCACAAAATCTCCCTGTGAAAGATTGGCAATAATGACGCCAATTTCCCCACGATAATCTGCATCAATTGTTCCGGGGGCGTTGAGTATCGTGATACCCTTCTTCAAAGCAAGGCCGCTACGGGGGCGAATTTGTGCCATCATAACCTTGAGGAAGAGAAATATATAACCCTGTCGGCACTAAAATTCTGGCACCCGGCGCTAATGTTACAGGATTGTCCAAATGAGCGCGTAAGTCCATCCCTGCCGATAGCAAGGTACTGTATGCGGGCAATGGATGACGTGATTTATTGACGATTTTTATTTTCATACTATTTTTCAAAAAAATATGAGAGGACAAAAGTAGATGAAATTATTGATTTTTTGTTTTTTATCCAAAAAAAATTGTAATTTTGTAACATATAATATAATGTCTCACCTTAAAAAAACAAAAAATGAAAAGATGGATCATATTACTATTTTGCGGGATGATATACGCCGCAGGTTGTAACAAGGAAATAGAGTTGGACAGTAACGAAATTTCAAACCCGGATATTGAGGATTCAACCTTAGATGAAGAAGAGGATTCAGACTGCACTTGCACTACATCTGTGGCAAGCGGAACAGCAGGAGAACTTACATGGACATTATGCTCGTGCGGTACGCTTACTTTCAGCGGGAAAGGCCCAATGCCGGATAATTTGAAAATTTTTGTTTACGACGACTCTACTCCAGAGGGTATATATCGCAGCGACATTACCAAAGTGGTTATTGAGAATGGTGTTACCACCATAGGCAATAATGCATTTACCATGTGCAGGCAAATAAAATCCGTAGTTATACCAAATTCGGTAACGTCTATCGGTTATTACGCTTTCTATGGTTGCAACAGTTTGAAGTCCATAATTATCCCAAATTCGGTAAAAACTATTGGAAATTATGCTTTTGCATCCTGTAACAGTATGAAATCTGTAACTATTTCAAATTCGTTAACAGCAATCGACGTTTATACTTTTTTCGATTGTACCAGATTGACCTCCGTAATTATTCCAAATTCGGTAAAAACTATAGGTAGCACCGCTTTTTGGGGTTGCTCCGCATTAACATCCGTCATTATTGGTAATTCGGTAACAACTATTGACAGTGATGCTTTTACCAACTGTTCCAATTTGACATCCCTGATTATTCCCAATTCGGTTACAACTATAGGCAGTAACGCCTTTGCAGGATGTAGCAGTTTGACGTCTGTAACCCTTCCCAATTCGCTAACAACTATTGGTAACGGTGCTTTTTCCGGATGCAGCGATTTGACCGAAATTGTCAATTATCGAAAAACACCTCATATTATTGGCGAATACGTATTTAATGATGTAAGTAGAGCCAATTGTACACTGTGGGTGCCTGCCGGTTCAGTAGATGCATACCGTGCCGCCAATGGATGGATGAGTTTCCGTAAAATGGGTATAATTGGCAACCCCGGTTCAATAACCACAGTCGACCCTTCCGGCGTCACAGGCTCGCTCAAGTGGGCGTTAAATTATGATGATGGTATACTTACTATCGGCGGAACGGGCGCAATGCCGGATTATTTATACTATTATAATGAGCCGCAACTGCCCCCCTGGTACGAGCATCTGATGAATATTACCGGCGTAATCATTGGCGATGGCGTAAGTGCCATCGGTAATGAAGCCTTTTCAGGTTGTAGCAAAATGACTTCCGTCGTTATTGGCAATTCAGTAACCGTTATCGGTTATAGCGCTTTTTCGAGTTGCAGCAGTTTGGCATCAGTAACGATACCAAATTCTGTTACCGATATCGGAGCAGGGGCTTTTTCGGATTGCAGCAGTTTGTCTTCTGTTACTATTGGCAGTTCGGTAACCAATATCGGTGGTAGCGCTTTTCGCCACTGTGGCAGTCTGACTGAAATTGTCAATTATCAGAAAATACCTCAAAAGATTCAAATTAGTGTTTATATGGGTGTATCCGACCATCCATTTGCCTTTGTTGACATAGCCAACTGTACGTTGCTGGTACCCGCCGGCTCTGTGGAAGAGTATTGCTGGGCTGATGTATGGAAAATTTTTGGCAAAATAGGCGCTATTGGAGACCCAAGTTCAATTGTTACAGGCTGTTACTGCAATTGTTCTACCGAAGAAATGAGCGGAACAACAGGAGAATTAACTTGGACATTAAGTTCGCATTGTACACTTACTATCAGTGGAACAGGCGCGATGCCGGATTATTCTGTTTTTATTAATATGAGAGGCGGTAGCGATATTGTTTATACTCCATGGGCGCAACTTTCGGTTGCTTCAGTAGTAATTGAGGACGGTGTTACATCTATCGGAGATAACGCTTTTCGCGGATGCAATATTTTAAGGTCAATAACTATCCCAAATTCGGTGACGTCTATTGGAGGAAACGCTTTTATGAATTGCACCGGATTAACGTCGATAACTATTCCAAATACGGTGAAATCTATCGGAGACAACGCTTTTTGGTCTTGCTCCGGATTAACGTCAGTTACCATTCCAAATTCGGTAACATCTATAGGATATTCCGCTTTTCGATATTGTCGAACTGTAAAGTCTGCGTCTGTCCCTAATTCTGTGACGTTTATCGGAAGTCAGGCTTTTTACGAATGCAGCAGTTTAGTTTCCATAAATGTAGATAATGGTAATACTGTATACAGCTCAGAAAACGGCGTTCTGTTTAATAAAACAAAATCCACACTGATTCAATATCCTGCTGCAAAACTGGGCGCTTATATCATTCCCAATTCGGTAACGGATATTGATTATTATGCTTTTCAGGGTTGCACGGGTTTAACATCCATCACCATTTCAAATTCGATAACAAAAATAGGAGAGAGAACTTTTGAATGGTGCACCGGTTTAACGTCTGTTACTATTCCCAATTCGGTGACAGAAATAGGAAGTTTGGCTTTTTCCGGATGCACCGGTTTAACGTCTGTAACTATTCCTAATTCGGTCAAGTCAATTGGAAATGGCGTTTTTAGAAATTGTACCGGTTTAACGTCAGTAACCATTGGAAATTCGTTAGCATATATTGGAGAAGGTATGTTTCAACATTGTAGCGGATTAACCTCCATATCCATTCCAAATACAGTGACGTCAATCGGAGGTGGCGCTTTTTGGGGTTGCAGTGGGTTAAAAAACGTAACTATTCCCAATACAGTAACATTTATTGGATTTCACGCTTTTTTTGAATGCAGCGGTTTAACCGAAATAATCAATAGAAGAGAAATACCGCAAACAATTCCTGAAACCATATATATAAACCCTGAATCAGCATTTGACGGGGTAAACAAAAGCAAATGTACGCTGTTTGTGCCCGCCGGTTCAGAGGCTGCCTATCGCATAGCAAAGGGATGGAGAGCTTTTGAAAAAATTAAACTAATTCAATAACAGTTATTTTTTTCTCTTAAATTCAATCAACTCTATCGGTGCCCCGTTATGTTCAATCATGGCGACACGTATTCCTTCCGATGGCGGATTGGGTTCGGTGATTACATTGAATTTACGGTGAGCCAGTTCGAAGTTCAAATCCTTCACTTCGAAAGCAAGATGAGGAATGGTCTGTACCAATGGATGAACCGGACTGTCAACCTCAAAGCGCATCCATTCAACACCAAACGGACTGTCTGAAAAACCGGATACATAAAACTTAAAATGTGGTATATACGTTTCATACAACATTTTTCTTTTGGTTGGGATCCCTAAATGGTGATATTTCCAACCCCATTTTTCAACACATTCTGCCAATTGGTTATCTAATCTTATGTTTTGCATCATTTTACGATTAAAACCCGGTTGCGGCAAATTGCCTTAAAAAACGCACATCATTTTCAAAATACATACGGATGTCTTTGATTTGATATTTCAGGAATGCGATCCGTTCGATGCCCATCCCGAAAGCATACCCCGAATATTTCCGCGAGTCGATGCCGCAATTATCAAGCACATTGGGATCAACCATTCCGCAGCCCATAATTTCGAGCCATCCGGTGCCTTTGCACAAATTACAGCCTTTCCCGCCGCAAGTACATGATATATCCATTTCTGCTGATGGTTCAGTAAACGGGAAAAACGACGGGCGAAGACGTATCTGCGACTTTTCCCCGAACATTTCCTGCGCAAAGTACAACAATACCTGTTTCAAATCGGCAAACGATACATTTTCAGCCACATACAGTCCTTCCACCTGATGAAATATGCAGTGCGCACGCGCTGACACCGCTTCGTTACGGAAAACGCGTCCGGGCATAATCATGCGAATAGGTGGCTGGGTAGTTTCCATCACGCGCACCTGTACTGATGATGTATGCGTGCGAAGCACAACGTCAGGGTTTTTTGTTATGAAAAACGTGTCCTGCATATCGCGGGCAGGATGATCCTTAGGAAAATTCAACGCTGAAAACACATGCCAATCGTCTTCTATTTCTGGCCCTTCGGCAATAGTAAAGCCCAAGCGGGTAAAAATTTCACAAATCTCGTTGCGGGTGGTAGATATCGGGTGCCGCGACCCAATGGGAATGGATTCGCCGGGACGCGTCAAGTCATCAGCCTGTACGGCTGCTACCTTTTCGCTGTCCAACGCTTCCCTGTATCGCTCGAAAGTTTCGGTCAACAGGTTTTTCAACTCGTTGAGTTTCTGACCGGCTTCGCGTTTTTGCTCACCGGCGATGGTTTTGAACTCGTCGAAGAGCGCGTTCAACTGTCCTTTTTTGCTGAGGTATTTCAGTCGAAATTCATCTAATTCGGCTTGTGAGGCGGCTTTGAACCGTTCCGCTTCTTCTTTTATCTTGTTGATTTTATCAAGCATTTCAAAATTAATTTGAGAGGGCAAATGTACAAATTTTTTATTCAAATTTGAAATACGCCAAATCATCAATTCCCACCGATTCAATATAATGCTTTTTGTGCCAGTTGTCGGCTTCGGCATGTTTGATGAATATTTCTGCGGATTGGGTGTAATGTTCGTCGCGTTGGCTGTCCCATACTAACAGGTAACCCATGATAATGTTACCAGCCATTTCTACCAACCGTCGGGCATGAAAGTCAAGGTATTCGTTGTTCTTCACTTCCGTGACTTTGATGACGCAGGTTTCGTATTCATCGGTCATTCGTTGTAATGTACGGCGGAAATGCTGCAATTCGGGACGGAGTTCAGCGGCTTCGTATACCTCACGGATTTGTTTCAAATAAGCGCCTGCTGTAACCCCACGGATGGCGGCTACTATCTGCAACTGCGTGGTTCCTTCGTAAATACTCGTGATGCGTGCGTCGCGATAAATTCGTTCTACCGGATAATCCTTCGTGAAACCCGAACCGCCATGTATCTGTATGGCGTCGTAAGACAACTGATTGCAGTACTCGCTTGACGTACCTTTCAGTAGCGGAGTAAATACATCTGCCAGACGTTGATAGAATTTCATTTCGCTGCGTTCGTCTGCAGTCAGCGTGCGTTTTTTCGATATCCTGTCCAACGATTTGTAGATATCCACAAAACGGCAGGTTTCGTATAGCAGTGAGCGCGATGCGTCCAATTTGGCTTTCATGTTGGCAAGCATTTCGTACACAGCCGGAATTTGTATGATGGCTTTTCCGAACTGCCGGCGAACCTTTGCGTATTCAAGCGCCTCTCGGTAAGCGGCTTCCGATATTCCCACCGATTGTGCGCCTATGCCGAGACGAGCGCCATTCATCAGCGCCATTGTATATTTTATCAGCCCAAGCCGGCGTTCGCCAACCAATTCGGCATGCGCATCCTTGAAAACCAACTCACAGGTGGGCGAACCGATGATGCCCAATTTATGTTCGATACGACGAATTTTCACTGCGCCGCTGTTGCGATCGTAAATGAACATTGACAAGCCGCGTCCGTCGGTAGTTCCTTCTTCCGAGCGCGCCATAACGAGCGAGATATTAGCGTCGCCGTTGGTGATGAAACGTTTCACGCCATTAAGCGCCCACGAGCCGTCGGGCTTTTGCGTGGCTTTCAGTTGCACTGCCTGAAGGTCGGAGCCTGCATCGGGTTCTGTGAGAATCATTGCGCAGGTTTCGCCGTTACACACACGCGGCAGGTAACGCTGTTTCTGTTCGTCGTTAGCAAACTCGTTGATGGTTTCGGCACAGTCCTGCAACCCCCAGATATTGACAAATCCGGCATCGGCACGCGATACAATATCTGCAGCCATCGTGTAGGGAATGATGGACAGGTTCAATCCGCCATATTCGCGTGGAAGCGTGATACCCATCAGATTGGCTTTACAAAGAGCATCGAGGTTTTGCTGCGTGCCGCGGGCATAAATCACTTGATTGTCTATCAATTGCGGACCTTCGACGTCCACCGATTCGGCGTTGGACGCTACAATGTCGCCGCAAATTTCGCCAATCACTTCCAGCACCTTGTCGTAACTGTCTATGGCGTCTTCGTAATCAAAAGGCGCATAATCGAATTTGTCCTTTTCTGTGTAATTATTTTCACGCAATTCCACCACTCGCTTCATAAGCGGGTGTGTTAAGTGGAATTTCAGATCTCTATTGTCGGTATAAAAATTCATTTTTATCAATTTTTATTGTTTCTAATGATATCGGATTATTTTTTTATTTTGCAGATAAAATATTTTGCAGTACCTTTGCAACGTCTCCTTGATTAGTAGCCTGCAAGTCAAACCGAACAGGATTAGAACTATAGTCAAGGATTTTTTCTTTTAATGTAACTTCGTGTACATACAATCGGTTTTTATCTCCACGAATAACTGCAACTGCAATATATTCTTTCTCGGCAATGCTGATTGGCGCGCCAATCATTCCGCTTATCACACCTTTTTTGTGTTCTTTCATCGGCAGTATTGAAATTCCATTTTCGAGAATTAGTGGAATTGCTTTAAAACTTGCGATTTTTGCGCGACTTAATCCGTGCGCGCTATCACTTTTGAATGCTTTATTATCTAACAATATATTTCCGAACACAGATTTTGCCGTATTTCCGATAGAATTGAAAAACGTCGTTATTTGTTCTTTCAGCGTTATTCCCTCTATTTTTGAAAATTCATCTCCCGTAAGCCTTGCAACAGGCTTACTTGATAATAAAAATTCTTTTTGTTCAAAAATTGTTGTCATTGTATTAATATCGTTACTTCTTATTTTCCTTATATTGCTTAATCATCTTGGGAACTACATCAAACACATCGCCTGTAATGATATAGTCGGCGATGGCATTGATGGGTGCGTTGGGATCGCTGTTGATCGAAATAATGATGGCGCTTTCCTGCATTCCGGCAATATGCTGCACTTGACCGGAAATCCCGCAGGCAATGTACAACTTTGGACGCACGGTAACGCCTGTCTGCCCTACCTGACGCTCGTGGTCGGCAAAACCGGCGTCCACCGCGGCACGCGATGCGCCCACTTCCGCCCCGATAACGTCAGCCAGTTCAAACAGCATGTTGAAACCTTCACGCGAACCTACGCCATAGCCACCTGAAACAAGTACAGGCGCATTTTTGATGTTTACTTTCGATTTTTCTATGTGGCGTTCAATCACTTTCACTACCATGTCTGCGTTAGTGAGGTATTTGCTCGCGTCTATTATTTTCACTTCGCCCGGATAGTTTGGGTCGTGTTCCTCTTTTTTCATCACGCCCTCGCGCACGGTTGCCATCTGCGGACGGCAATCGGGGTTGACAATCGTAGCGATGATGTTTCCACCGAAAGCAGGACGAATTTGATACAAAAGGTCTTTGTAAGTTTTCACCACTACTCCCTGCTTTTTTTCTTCGTGGTCGCCTATTTCCAGAGAGGTGCAATCGGCGGTCAGTCCGCTGCGTAATGCGCTTGACACACGCGGGCCAAGGTCGCGACCAATATTTGTGGCGCCCATTAAAGCAATCTGCGGTTTTTCTTTCTCAAAAAGTTTGACCAAAATACTCGTATGCGCCAATGTGGAATAAGGCTCCAATGCAGGACTGTCGGCAATCCAAAGCGTGTCCACCCCGTAAGGAATAATCTGTTTTTCGACGCCTTCCAAACCGTTGCCCATCACTACGGCTTCAAGTTTGCAGTTCAAACGGTCTGCTAACTTGCGACCTTTGGTGCAAAGTTCCAGACTTACTTCGGCAACAACGCCGTTTTCTACTTCGCAATATACAAAAATACTATTCATAATTTTATCCTAATGTGTGATTAGTAATCAATTCCACCATCAACTCCTGTATGTCACCATCGGAAGCATTGAGGCGTTTCGATTCTTTTGCCTGAAACACCACGTTTTCGATTTTCTTTACTTTGGTAGGTGAACCCGACAAGCCGAGATTTTCAATATTGACTTCGATGTCTTTCACGCTCATTTCGTTGATATTCAAATACGGGCGTTCGTTGAATAATTCCTCGTCTGTGTCCTGCTTTTCGCTGACGGATTTGGCGTGTTTGTACTTCATCAACAGTTTCACATTGCGCGGGCGGCAATCGGGCGCTGAAGCGTTCACTGTAACCACTAACGGTAGCGGCCCTTCCACGGTTTCAACCCCACGTTCGAGGCGGCGTTTAACCCGGATTTTTCCATCCTCGATACCGAGAACGTCTTCTGCGTAGGTGATTTGTGGTATGCCGAGTTTTTCGGCAACTTGCGGACCTACTTGTGCCGTATCGCCGTCAATCGCCTGCCGACCGCACACGATCAGGTCGAACTCGCCGATAGCGCGTATGGCGCACGAAAGAGCATAAGATGTTGCCAGAGTGTCAGAACCGGCAAAAGCACGGTCGGAAAGCAGATACCCATTGTCAGCCCCACGGAAGAAACCTTCGCGAATAATGTCGGCAGCGCGCGAGGGGCCCATCGTAAGCAACGAAACAGTTGAACCGGGATAATCGTCCTTAATCCGCAACGCCATTTCAAGTGCGTTCAGGTCTTCGGGATTGAAAATTGCCGGCAGCGCCTGACGATTGACCGTTCCGTCGTCCTTCATAGCGTCTTTCCCAACATTACGCGTATCAGGAACTTGCTTGGCCAAAACAATAATTTTTAATCCATTCATTTTGGTATGATTAGTTTTATACTTTTAGGACGGCAAAAGTATGGGTTTTTTGGTAAATAACAAACCAAAACGAAATTAGGCTCAATATTACCAGTTCTTTTCTATTTTTGGACGGTATCCCGCCCGCTCCTTTTGCTGAAGTTTTTCCAGCAATTCCTTTTCTTCCTGTGCAATAGCATCAAGTATTCGCTGGGCGTCTTCACGGTTGATTTGCTGCTGCTGTTGTTGCTGTTTTTGCTGCATTTCATCCTGCTTTTGGTCTTGCTGCTGTTGCTGATTCTGGTTCTGCTTTTGATCTTGGTTTTGCTGGTCTTGATTATCCTGATTTTGTTGGTTTTGCTGGTTTTGCTGGTTTTCATTCTCCTCGGGGTCGGGCAATTCCTCAATTTTTGCTGCTAAATTTTTTAACTTTGGATCATTTGGAAATTTTTGAATCCCTTCCTTGATGGTTGTTTGAGCGCTTTTTTTATTGGCATTCACATAAAAATTGGCAGATTTATGGAAATAATCCATCGCAGACTGTGCAAACATTGTTGCAGGAAATAAACACATTATCAATAAAATAACCTTTTTCATATTAATTCATTTTTATAATATCCAAAATACGATTTGTAAAGTCGGCATACTGCATCAATTCAGGATGGATTTTCTCGCTATCTTTCATTAAATTGTATGCTTCCCTATATTTTCGTTGAGCAACCAACTTTTTTGCCTGCTCTAAAATTTTATTCAACTCTTCATCTTGTTTCTGCTGTTGCTCTTTCTGTTTCAGCATATTCAAGGCATACGATAGATTGTACTTGGTTTCATAATCATTTGGATTATGGCGCAATGCTTGTTTGTAAGCCTCAACACTTTCCTTTATCTTCTGTTGTTTCAGGTACGAGTTGCCCAGATTGTGATAAGCCCGCGCTTTGTCCATTTTATCGGTCGATGCAGCAGCGGCTTTTTCAAACTCTTTACCGGCTTCTTCGTGCTTCTGCTGCCGGTACATCGCATTGCCGAGGTTAAAGGTCGCCAGATTAGATTTTTCATCTACCGCAAGCGCTCCCCTGTAAGAGGTTTCGGCGTCTACAGCCTTACCGGCGTTATACTGCCTGTTACCTTCTCGTACCAAACTGCGGAAATCCTGCTGGTTGCCTTTCCGGTACTCGGTTTTACCTATCGACACACTGTCCTGTGCGTATGAATGGATGGTTAAAACGCTGATAATTAATAATGAAATGATTTTTTTCATGTTATGATTTATTTAAGTCAAATATTCTGAATCGGTTTTTCCGGTTCGAAATCAACAATTCTGCCAGCAAAAAAAACAATGCTACGCCAAAGAACCACTGGAACATTTCGGCAAAATCAGTGTAGATTTTTGCCTCGTACTCGCTCTTTTCCAATTTATTGATTTCGTCATATACATTATTCAACCCCATGTTGGCTGTGGTTGCCCTTACATAAACGCCTTTTCCCGCTAACACAACCTCCTGAAGCGTTTTTTCATCGAGACGGGTCATCACGGTGTTGCCGGAGCGGTCTTTCATAAAATCACGCTGCCCTGAAGCAGTTCTCACAGGAATAGGCACTCCCTGCGTGGAGCCAACCCCGATGGTGTATACATTGACGCCGCGTTTGACGGCTTCTTCGGCTGCCTGCACGGGATTGTCCTCGTGGCTTTCGCCATCGGTGATGACGATGATGGCTTTTCCGGCTTCACTTGCAGGTGAAAACGAATTGACAGCCAGATTAATCGCCGTGCCGATAGCCGTTC
>Ga0209628_10002826_pt1 | contig 11954 bp, 9 predicted proteins | sample TergutCu122P4_FD_187285 | JGI IMG/M metagenome (GOLD analysis project Ga0209628, IMG submission 187285) | Cubitermes ugandensis P4 segment gut microbial communities from Kakamega Forest, Kenya - Cu122 P4 (SPAdes) (version 2) | ecosystem: Host-associated > Arthropoda: Insects > Digestive system >...
TCAGGATAGGGACAGGTGGCGGGCACTAGTGAGTACGGTGATGAACCTTTGGGTTCCAAAAATGCGGGGAATTTCTTGACTAGCTGCAGAGCCAGTTAGCTTCTCAAGAAGGACTCTGCTCCATGGAGTGAGTAAGAAAGAGTGGTAATTCCTTACCAATGTTTCGGGACAATGTATCAGTCCCACCATCAAGAATTCTTGACAGTGGAACCAATAGGTTGTCCCAAAATGTCAGTCAGGAATTACCACTCTATGCTGCATAACATCTCAGAAGACTGCAGACATCACCTACGTAGCAGCAGAAGCCAGAAATCACACAACGTATTACTTGAATTTGAAATAAATGGCATTTTGTGGAAAGTAAAACAGAAGGTACAGTATGTCTTAAAAATGCAGAAAATGTTCTTGTTTCCTAAACACAACCAGCCCTTATTTCATGCCAATTTGTTTTATGCTTTTTTTTTTCCTAATGCCCCTTGCCAATTCACACCACTTCTTAATTTTTTGCTCTCTCATTTTCAGTTTAACACCCTTTGACTGGCCACGTTCTATTATGTTAACCCCACATTTCCGATGGGAATGTCATTTTTTATTTATGCCGACTTTTTCAGGAACACAACTAGGGCATAATCACAGGATGGGTGTATATGAAATGAATTTCTAGGCATGCTTTCTTTTGTATGTGGGTTTGCATTTGGCAACACATGTATTTAAGAGTTTAATACAATGATTCCAACATTTCCATTATTCACAGCACTCTGTATACACTTCTGAAGAAATGCACATTAGCTACACTAGATGTTCCTCTTGTATTTCATCCAATGATAAAAATCAACATCATTTTGAACTAATTTCAATTCTGGGAACAGAAAAGGTCTGCTGAAGAGAGATCAAGGCTGTAGGATAGCTGTTGAAGCACAGTGTTTTGACTTTTGAGGACCTTCGCCACGTGTCAGAAGCTTCATTATGGTGAAGGAACCACGTCTCTTTCTATTCAATCTACCAATCACATATAATGATCATGTAGTAAAGATATGACACTTACATGATCTTCACAGACCAGAAGCAAATCTTGCAAAAAGGAGTTTACCGCGATACAATTAGTAAATAGAGAAGCTAAAAAAAGATAACATAACAATTTAATAACTACCTTGGAGAATACATCTAAATCCTTGTGGAAAATTATTAAGAAGGAATCTGGGAAAATGAACAACAATTTAACAGTAATAATACCATAATTTGCCTGAATCAAGCAGCTGGCATGTTTAATAAGCATTTTTTAACTTTAACTGATGAAATGTAGTTAGTTTATACAGACATCAATTCAGCTTTGTCATTCCTAGAGAGCTCTTTACCCAATGTTTTCCAAAAATGGTAATAATACCAGTCACAGAAGCAGAATTACTGAGCACAATTTCTTCACTGAAGTCTAAAAATTCATCTGGATATAAGTTTATCAAATAAAATAATATAGTTATGTAGTCAGTATATTAGTAAACCTGTGACATACAAATCATCATCACAAGGTATATTCCTGGAACAACTTTAGTTATCCCTTTATTTAAAGAGTGATATCTCAATTAGCTAACTATAGTCCGATTCCTCTTCTTGCAAGATTCTCTAAATTATTTGAAATACTTATGTTTCGAAGAATAACTGATAATGCTTCACATAAGCTTAGAAATTCTATTTTTAAAGCATGGAACAAGAAAATGTATGTTTCTGGTATGTTTTATGACTTGGTTAAGGTGTTTCAATGTATGTGAATCATGAGCTTTTGCTGTTTAAACTGAACTATTATGGTAGACAGAGAGTAATTTTAGATTGGTTTAAATCATGCTTATACAGGGTGTTTCACGACTTGTGGAAATTACTGCAGGAGGTGATTTCCTAGGTATTTGTGATCACAAAAGTTCATATAAACATGTGTCCGATTTTGGACGGTTATGGAGTTATGGGCATTTTTTAATTCCTGTACACGCCCTCGTGTGAACCGCGTCTTACAGAACCAGCTGGCGGGTGATGTACTCAAGTTGGTGGCTTATCGTTTGTGTTGCAAGCATTATTTTTGTCACCTGACTCGTACGGTTCACAACCAAGTGGCAGCCTGTTTTGCGGCTGGCGGTGGCATTTTCGAAAACCATCTTTAAGCACAGATCAATTCAAATTAAAGGTCATTTCATGAAGTTAACTTTACATTTATACTCTAAATGTATCATGTATTATGCTAGTTTATTATTTTGTTCCGTTTATAGTCAATAATCGTTACCTTCTATTCTAAGTTTCAAGTGGTCATAAATCCATAACCGTCCAAAATCAGACACATGTTCATATGAACTTTTTTGATCACAAAGACCTAGGAAATCACCTCCTGCAGTAATGTCCACAAGCTGTAAAACACCCTGTATAATAGGAAACAGGGTGTTGAACTAAAATCTTCAAAAACACACAATTTTTGTTCTAGCTGAAAGAATGTTAAACATGGGGTTACTCAGGGCTCAGTTCTGGGTCCTCTTCCTTTTAACACATACATTAATGCTTTTCCCTTGCAAATTGATTCACTTGCTGAAATGATAATGTTTGCTGATGACACCAGCATCCTTGTCTCAAATACTAATTATGATGATTTTATGACAGTGTTTAACCTTGTATTGCTACACATCTCTAAATGGTTCCAGGCTAATCAGTGGACATTAAATACAGAGAAAACAAATAACAAAAGATTCACTCCTACCAATTTCTCACATTATCCTCTAAATTTAGTTTATGCTGACCAAGCTCTTACTGAGTTAGATACCATAAATTTCTCAGGTTTGCATCTGATAACCACCTTACGTGGAAGCCACACATAGATTTTCTCCTATGTAAATTGGGCAATGCTTGCTTGGTTTTAAGAAGATTATGCCATGTATTAGACAGTGATGCTATTAAGACTGCATATTATTCCTACTTTCACTCACTAATTAAATATGGTATTATTTTCTGGCAAAATTCAACCAATACAAATAAAGTATTTATACTCCAAAAAAGGGTGACAAGAATAATGATGGGCATAAGTTCGAGAAGTTCTTGCAAAGGTTTATTCAAAAAACTTGATCTACTACCTGCACTATGTGAATATATATTTTCATTGATGATGTTTAATGTCAATAATCTTGATAATTTTCAGACTAACTCTGCTGTGCATGGGATGAATACAAGGGCTTAACACCAGCTGCACTGACCCACTGTGAATCTTTCATGTATAAAAAAAGTTGTCTAGCATTAAGATGTTGAATAGTCTGCTGCCCTGTATGTTGGAATTAACACAGGAGAAACCAAAATTTCGGGTAGCATTAAGAGAGTATCTTATTAGTCATACTTTTCTATCCATCAGTCAAATCACCTTCCCTCTTCAACATCAATTATGTCACCATCAATAATAATAAATGATAGTTCCTAGCCATTATTATGGGCTGCTCTGTAACATTTTAAAGCATCTTGGTGTCTGTTGTTTGGATGATTGGCCGATATTTCTATCCTTGTTATTCTCTTTATTTTTTCACATGGCATGTATTTTCTAATTGTTGGGTGTCTACCCACTTGCAGTCAATAAACATTATTATTATTATTATTACTTGTATATGTTACTTGTATTTTAACTATCTCTATATTTATTATTTATGCATTGTTACTGCTTTACCTACGTAAATTGTATTGTACTGCATCCTTCTATTCTTGTATCATGTCTGTTATATTTATGTCATTCATGCTTGTGTGATGTTTTGATTTTGACCTGTTTCATATTCAACTATCAGTTGACTGACGATGGATTTGTGAAATATATATATATATATATGCGTGTGTGTGTGTGTGTGTGTGTGTGTGTATTACATAACAAACATCCCTTCAAGACAGCGTCTTTGTCCAATAACAGTAAACAATTCAAGACAAGAATGAAACAGTTACTTACAACTCTAGTGAAAAATTCATATTACTAGGAAATAACTGACAAAAATGAAGTATCTGGGTCTAAGCTTTGCACATAGAACTGTGCTGCATATATGTGTGTATATGCATTGTAAGTATATCACTTACTTGGTATGTTACATGATGTGGCTTCTTATAATTTCCATGCTTATATCGTATTACTCTAACCTGTCCCACACCCTTTTCGTCTATGGACTGCAGCTCTGCCTATTTGTCTCTTTATCCATCAGTCTACCCACATATTCATCTGTCATCAAATCTATGCAGAATACTTACTCCATCAGTAAGCAATGGTGTATCTGCTCCATCCGTTGTGGAAGTGGTCAAGTATTGTGTGGATATTGAGCTGTTGAGCCCTGTGTCATGATGCCCATTACATTCATGGGAAAATACATTCCTACCACCCCATTCTGTCAGTCCTACGGGGTTCCGTAACTCGGCCTCATGATTCATGTACCTGCAGGAGTTTGACATGGAACGACATCTGACACAAAACGTGGGAGGTCCATCGCTGCTACCCAGCAGAGGCACAGAAAATCGTGTTTCCTCTTCAACCATGCAGTTATCTTCACATAGTGGGTTCATACAACCTGAATACTGGTGTTCATATACGTTTACTTCATCATAGATGTTTGCCATTGCAACGTAAGTGAAAAAAATAGCTTAAGTAAAACCATCTGTAAATTTGAAATATTCGGCAAAATATGGCACCTTTTACAGAATTACTTATCTACGTCATTATACATATTCTCGTATATACATATTTGCTAACACTGTACACGTAGGTGCGAAAATTCGTATTAGTATTCCAGCAACACAATCCCATCTCGCATCTGTCAACCTCCTGCACCTGCGCGACTAATGACGTACAGCCAGTGAGAGTATATACTCATGCGATATTTTCTCCACCACCTGAATATAAAATTTCCCATGTAATGTAATGAGTACAGAAAATGTCCAGTACAAGTAAATCATATTAGTTGACAGTTTGAAAATACCCTCATTCAAAACTAGACAAATTCAGTTCACACTACCAAGTTCTGTTTTTTGAATAATGAATAATTAGAAAGAATAATGCGCATGTACTTAATTCTGTATATAACGTGTGGCTAATAATGATGTCCGTAATCAGTTCCACCAACTTTAAGGTATTTCATTACAAACGTTTTAGTCAACACAACAATAAATTAACAACAATTATATTTATAATTTATAGCTACATGTTTCGACTCACATGAGTCATCTTCAGGCTAGAGCTATATTTGTTTGCAATGTTACTGTGCTCATTTTGGGATCCCAGACGTTTACATGTTTTTTAAAATAGATTTTATCTACTTTATTATAATTGGAGGTTGTAACAAATGCCATTGTTGTGGTATTGTAGCTGATTATTCTAGATGTATTTCTTGGTAGAATGTACGTGTGGACTGGTTCACGTTTTTGTAATATATCATACTGTCTGCAACTGGATAAGCACAGTGACATTGCAAACAAATACAGAGTGTCCCAGGAGGAATGGACAAAACTTCGGGAGAGTGTTCCTTATGTTGAACTATACCGATATAACCCAAAACACCTGTATCCAAAGTTGAACGGTTACGGAGATAATGGCCAGAGAAGTTTGAAACTTTGACAGCTGTTACACACATTGATTGCCAAATACATATTAAAACTGGCAGGAATATGTGGTTTCTGTAATGTTAATATCTGTACATAACATCAAACTAACTTGTGAGTGACATAAAACCATTAAATTGAACTACAAAAACACTCGCACTCATGTCATAGTTGTCCTTAGGGTTCCCAAGCACTTTACTTTGAGCATGAATATCTGGCAGTAATGAAGTACTGTCTTATCGCGTTGGGCGGAGCGCGTGCAGTCACAGAGATGACTACTCTACTGCATTGTCAAGGTCAATGCGCGACACAGCTGTAGACGTACAGTACGCGGAAATGCAAGATGTCCACACTTTTTTCTGACCATTATCTCCGTAACCGTTCAACTTTGGATATAGGTGTTTTGGGTTATATCGGTATAGTTCAACAGAAGGAACACCCTCCCGAAGTTTTGTCCATTCCTCCTGGGACACTCTGTATAGTTCTAGCCTGAAGATGACTCATGTGAGTCGAAACATGTAGCTATAAAATTGTTGTTAATTTATTGCTGTGTTGACTGAAACCTATTTAATTAAATAGTTAAGAATAACACAACGGGATGACCTCACTCACATTAAAGTATTGCACTTTGATGCCGTCAGGGTCGACGTTAGTTATAACTTGCAGCAGGTGCACTTTGTTTACCTATACACTAACAGAAGACCTATTAACATTTGTATGTAAACACAGTACACCTGTACAACGTCAACGCTGAACATGATACAGATATAACCGTTGAAACGCATTTGTTGAAACAAGGTAATTTAGTACAAGGCAGTTTGAAATGTTACAGTACCTACAACAATGTGTGTAATCGTTCTTAGATTAAAATGAATTTGCGCTTCAAAGCATTCGACAACGTGATTGTGGGATACGTATGAATTCATCGTGACATGGTGTCCTTTTATATTTCTAACTGCATTGATTGTTGAACTGACAGACCACACGTCATATCTGTGTATCTAGTCCTGTCAACGGAAAGGCTGAGAGCACAGATAAGGGATTTGATGATAAACGATTGGGAGCTTGGATTGAGTAGGTACATATTAACACATTGAACTTTATAGATAAAATGAACCCTAATAAGGAAATGTGCCCGTCAGTGTCTGTGATACAACCGAAGTACCAGACTTAAGATTAAAACGTATGTAAATACATGGTACTATAAATCATGGGTTGGAAAGTTTAACTCAAAACGCAATTCAAACCCAGCAGGAATGACATATGGAAGTGCTGAGCACGCATGGCTTATTTCATTGTATTTATGCATCACCTAAATGTAGAGGGCTAAAACGTTACGAACTACTTCAGGATTATCTTCGGAAATGATAGAGGTTCACTTTCTTACACGTATACTGGCGAGTTATGCAACAAGACATTATTACAAATTTCGAGCAATTTTCGTACGAAATGTACAAAAGCTCAGGGCTGCCAACTTATTTTAACTTCCCTGGATTTGTGCATAGCTATATAGGTACTGACATAATGTTATGTAAATACATTTAGATTGTTTCACAAATCATAAACATGCAATTTTATGGCACATAAACAACCAGTCCTGTACATAAAATGTACTGTTGGTTGCTACGGGCCCTCCTACCAATCATGGCGTTCAACGTTCGCTGGTGCCGCCATGTTTCCCATTGACTGCACACGGCTCGTATCTGTTGCATAAACAACCGCGGGATATTCAGAAAACTCGAGCAGAATAAAAGTATTGGGTTCGTATGCTTGCAACAGTGAATACGCATAATTTTCTTTTGTGTAAATATGTCTACAAGCGTCATGCAGCCTTTGTACATTAATTTAAGAAACCTGATACAACTTGCTTCTTGTTTCAGTCTGGTGGAGCATTTGTCGCTTATTCACTTTTTTCGCGCTTTTGACAGCTAAAAATACACCTGATGTTAAAATAAGAGCATGGTTAATCATTAAGCGTGGATTACTTATTAGTCCAGCCTTTCGGGAAAGTGGAGCATGTTTTATGCGCTACTGCTTTCATTAAATTTTGAAGATTACGCCGCAGTATACAATTTTTTTTGCTAAAGTTAAACATCATCACACGTTGGCGTCTCGTTTGATAGAGTTATAGTTAGCTTGTGACACATGTATTGCATGTGTATTATTTCCTATTACATAATTAATGCATGTGACATTTGATAACATTACGAGCAGAGTATAGGTAAAATCTAATTATGTAATTCACGTAAATTACTGCCACTTATAGACGCGTCTTGCTTCACCATTAAATTTAAACCGTCACTTATTTTTGCGTTGGCACGCCCAGGAATCCGAAATACCTGACTGATGTAGCAGATTCGGGTAATCTGATAACATTTCTGTTCAGGCCTCCAGCACTGTGTTTAGTTTTATTTTTTAGTAACAGATGTGGGCAATTGTCGATGTGTCGTATGTTTCTGCTGTTTATTTTATGTATTGTGAGCTTATGCTTCCAATGTAAGTAGCATGAAATTTAACAATTAATGTGATTGTTGTGTAGATAATAGGAAGTAATAGAATCATATAGCAGGTACAGCATTCTCTAATATTTTAAGACTTGCGTGACTCTTCACATGTAAAGTTCTCATTTCTTTTACAGTATTTGGAGTGGTACAAATTATGGTCAGATAAATGTATGATTTTTTCCAGTATCTAGTTAAGTACATCGTGGGAAAGAGCCCAAATTTGATTCCCCCCCCTAGAGGAGTACTTGAATACTCATGCATATGGTTGTTGTTAATGATGATGCTTCAGTTGTGCATATTATTGTTGTTAATGATGGTGCTTTAATGAAGACTGGTTCCTTGTATCATGAGTGTAATATTTGTGTTTGTAATATAAAGTTGTACCTATGCTTTTCAAGCAAGGATATGGGAGAATGGAGGTATTGCTTAACTGATTCTTAACCTTGGCGTTAGATCAAGGTGAGTGGTTAGCTGCGTTCTGTATTCTGGGAAAGAGCCCTCAGTACCAATCAAATAGGAGGCTGCATGAATCACAGAGCTGGTCTACACACTTTGGAGAAGTAAAAAATTTCTCGCCTCTGCCAGCAATTGAATCATGATTTGTTTTGGTTGTATGACCTATAGCCTAGTTACTTTACTGACAAGCAGTGAAGTTTGTGTGCATGAGGAACTGTGAGTGTGTTGAGGTTGAAGTATACAGTCTGTGTAGAGTTGTGTGAATGGTGAAGTAATGGCTTAATAATTTGTGTGGAATTTTTATGATAGTTTAGATGGGTGCTCAAGGCAAGAGTATCTGTTGCACATTTTTAATATTTTCCATACTCTGCAATATCTGATTTAGAGTATATACTATAATTATGACCTTTAGTATAGCACAAGAAAAAGTGTGTTTTGCATAACATCATATATGCAGGTAGGTGCTTTGTACATAATTTTGTAACAAGAAATATAACATATTAATAAAATGTTGTATTCATAAACTGTGTTGTTATATGTCATAAAACTGCTAGTGATACTGATAATGCTGAGTAGGTTGGCATAGTGGTAATGCTGTGTACTTGTATTTAGGAGAAATGTGGTAAAATCCCAACTAGGTTACTAAGTATGTGTATGTTCTTATGGTTTTCCTCATGTTATCCAGGTGAGTGTTGAGATGACATTTTCAAATCGGTCATGGCCGTCACATTCAAGACCTGATTTACTCAACATCAGTGATAATTTTCCTGTTACATTTGACACTGTATAATTTGCAAGTGAAACATCAACCTTTTAAAGAGCTGTGTTGGTATATGTGAACACACATAGCAGAACATCTCTAGAAATTCATTTTATGTATTTAGGCAACAAGGGAATTCACTGCATTTTTAAGACATGCTACATAATCTCTGTGTTATTTTCCACATAATACCATTGATTTCATGATTGTATGTATTCTATTCAAATAATACTTATGCTTATCATACATCACCCACTACAATTTAAATACCCACTCCAGCAGGGTGAAGGTTAAAAAGAAAGAATAAGACACTGATAGATCTTTCATGGGGAATGAGGACATTACAATTAAATTACAGATTTGATTGTTCTGGTGGGGTTTGAGATTCTCACACTCATGGCCATGAGGATTATTGTTTTCTATTATGTGATACTATGCAATCTGGCAGATATATACCAATATATCAGGTGAACATGATTTTTCCATCTTCAGACCCCCTTTAGTTCTTCCCAGTACTGTGTCAGGTGACAGGAAGATTCCTTCTAATCCATCCACTGTCTGTTGGCACAGTCAAGAAAGATGAATGACACAGCAGCCATTGATGCTGGCATTGCATGAAATTTACCTGGTTCTTCTGTAATAATTTACACTGCATATTTACAGTGAAACATGTCTAAGATAACACCTGATTTTCACACACCAGCTTTAACCTTTTAGACTTGAACCATTCAGACATATGTGCTCCAGCGTGCGCAAGCCTTACTCATTGTGTGTACCACTTTAATTGCAATGAGATCTTGGCAATGTTTATGGGTATTTAATTATAAAAGAGGCTAAAATTATTGTAAAATGTCTGCACTTGTATCTAAAAGTAGTGATTGATGTATAATTATTAAAATATTATTTTATCATGTCGACATGGCTCAAGAATAGTTGTCTGGTACTATTTTTTTGTTTACCTACCTACCTACCTATCATCATCATCATCATCATCCTTGAATTTTTTGAATCTCGTTAAGCATTCTACTTGCACTCAAATTTTTTGAATCTCGTTAAGTGTTTTACTTGCATTCAAATTTTAACTCGTGCTTGTTTTTACACTTTTTATTTACAGAAGAACCCAAAATAGAATTCACAAGAATTCAAGGTCAGTCAATGTGAATAATAATAAAAAGGTCATGTGAAAATATCAGTAGTGGTAGTAGTAGTAGTAATAGTAGTAGACAACTACCCTGGAAGCAGATAGGCATGAGAAAATCATTTCAGTAGTTTTGTATTAATCTCTACTTGTTAATACAAATACAGACTTGTAAAACAATTTTATGTTTATTTTAATAATTAAATGCACCAGAATATTGCAAGATTTTGTTGTAATTAATGTGATGTAGACACTGAGGATAGCTTCCTGAAACTGAAACACACTGTGGCCAACTTTCTGCCTTCCAGATAACTTGGTATTGCCTGTTTCTAGTTGGTTTCATAGCTTTGACTGTTGTGGGATGTGGGTATGTATAACAATTGAAATATTTTTACATTAATTTTAATAATTACACAAATGTAGAATCGACTGTTGTATCTTTCACTATATCCATATTGAGTCCATTTGTTAATAATTGTTTCTGTGGATCTGAAACATGACATACCAGGTGTACTGTGGAAGATATTCCTTCTTCTGTTTAATTTTCAGTGTATAAATTTCATGTGTAACACTCACAGACTAATTAACAGTATGCATTATACCGCCTAGCACTTTCTTGGAGAATGGACTCACTAGTTACCGTAGTTCTCCAGACTTTATTCAGACTAGATTATTATCTCTGAAACGTAGATTGTAAACTGCTTAACACGAATACTGGAAATGCATTTTAAGTAGGTTCCTGAAAGTGGTTTTGCTTTGTGGTCAGCATATACAAGACATTTTATATTCAATTTGTTATGTAAAGTTGTGCCATTGCTGTGTAATATTGAACCACTCAGTCAGTGTCCTGTCCTGTTCTGGGTTATAGCTGTGCAATCGGAGAGTGTAAAAAATCTAAACACATACTTAGTAACTGGTGCACTGCCTCTCAGTGCCTGGTGACAGAACTTTCCTTTCTCTGTTGACAAAGAGTGTTCTGTTTGACTGGCAGTGACAGGTTTCACTTCACTAAGTATTAGGTAACATATAGTTTAATTAGACAGTCTGCAACTACATTCATACCGCTGTGATAATGAGCAGTAATGGAGAAGAAATGCCAGCAGTCCCAACTAAGAATGTTTATTGTATAGATGAGAAGTCTGCCTACTACATGTTGCGGCTGAAATCTGCCATCGTCAACTAATATGTATTACCGCAAAATACTAAGAAGAATTACTGAGCTATAAGTTGTTTGAATTTAAATGAGATCTCATTTTACAATGGAGATGTCAATCTCTTAATATCACATCTTCATTGTGCAAGGTGGCCTCATTTAATCAAGCAACTTACAGTGTAGTAATTCTTCTCAGTATTTTTTGGTATTGTGTATTACCTGATGATGGCCATATCTGCTGAAACACATTGTAAGCAATAATATAAATATAAAATTTATAATATATACAGGGTGTCCCAGGAGGAATGTGAAATACTTTGGGAGAGTGTTCCTTGAGTTAAACTATACCGATATAAC
>Ga0209628_10002827_pt1 | contig 11953 bp, 2 predicted proteins | sample TergutCu122P4_FD_187285 | JGI IMG/M metagenome (GOLD analysis project Ga0209628, IMG submission 187285) | Cubitermes ugandensis P4 segment gut microbial communities from Kakamega Forest, Kenya - Cu122 P4 (SPAdes) (version 2) | ecosystem: Host-associated > Arthropoda: Insects > Digestive system >...
GTGAGAAGAACGGTTTCACCTGCACAAACATTTAATTTATCGGCGGTAATAGCTAATACCGGCGGTACAATTACGTTTACGCAGAACGGTACGCTGGTTACTTCACAACCATCGTTGTTATATGCTTTTAGTGTAATGCAGTACGGAACATTGCTTGCAGGCAACTGAGTGGTAAGCGTTGTTCCGGTGGTAATCGGTGCTGTTCCTGCAGCTGCTGCTTGGAATGCGGGTTTATAAGCGTTTACATAGATTCCTTCAATTTGGCTCAATACGCGGGCAATAAATTGCGGTTCAAATACGGTATTGAAATTATTCCAATAAGAGTATAGTTGTCCTAATTTATAGGCTGCTTCTTGGGCAGTTCTTGCTGATGAGCAGTTAGATAATAAACTATTAGATGGCGCAGTTAAGGTTGGATCTGCCGGGAAAGCAGCAGCAAGCAATAATTGGTCAATGAGTGTTGAACCGGTAATATAGTTATTTGCATTTTCAGTTGCGTTAAGAATGGCTTGCGGTACGGAAATAATAGGATTGCTTCCGTCTGCTGCGCCGTCTAATGCAGCTTGAGCCTGAATAAGCGGAGTAACAGCAGCAATAAATGCATTGGCTTGTGCTATAGCAGCAGCAGTGCCATTGGTTGTTCCTAATGCTTGAGTTGCCACATGATCCTTGCCTAGAATATACATATACTGATCACTATTGGCATTAAATTGTGTGACACAACCAGGATGAGCACTATGAGGAGCATCGCTTATTGCGGCAGTTTGGTCGGTTGGAAGGGGATTAACACCATCATAGTTAGCTGTATAGGCAGTTTGGATTCCTGCACCGAATGCTCCATTGAAATTCAACGCGAAAGCGGCTAAATAGTTAGGAATTGACGGGTCAGGGATGCCTGCGCCAGTAGCAATATTAGCAACGCCCGGTATATTCCACTCGTAATTAAGAGGTCCGGTTTGGTCGTCATAGTTCGTAATATATCCGGTAAGAGTAAACTCTTCGTTATCACAAACCACTTTTTCGCCTATTACAAGGGCTTCAAGTTGCGGATTTACGGTAATGGTTGCTGTATTAGAAATATCTGAAGTACATCCCGGAGCAAGTGTTACTACTGCGGTGTAGTCATATACTGCAACAATGCCGGATTGTGTCGTCGGGAAATCCACAATAGTTGCTGATACTGCACCTAACATTACATTACCGCCTTTATACCAAGTATAGGTAGCACCCGGTATGGCAGGTATTGCAGTTAAAGTTACAGGGGCACCTTGACAAATGTGAGATTGGTCGGTTGTAATTGCAATAACCGGCTTTTGAATTACGGTTACAGTTACTTCGTTGGAAGTAGCTACACATTCAGAACCAATTTGTGTGGCTGTGAATGTATAAACTGTGGTAGCAGTTGGGTAAACATAATGGGTAGGATTAACTGCTCCGGTTATTGCTGTACCATCAGCGTACCATTGATATTCTATATTCTTATCAGTTGGAACATCAGCGGATAATTGAACTGTTTCTAATGCACAGATTTCTGTTTTATCAGCTGTTATTGCAACTGTTGGGAATTGTTCTACCATTACACTATGAAGTGCGGATACAACTTCACAACCAGATTCGGTATCGGTTATCACTACATAATAAATGTAAGGATTAGCATTCGGTATGTTGCTCACTACTTGTGTAGCATCGGTTCCCATTGCAACGTCGTTTTCAAACCATTGATAAGTTACGGTAGCGTTGGTAGGAACAACTACTGCGTATAATAAAGCAGGAACTGCTGCATTGCATACGAAATGTGCGCCGTCAATGGCTACGCTCGGAGCAAATTTAACAGTGATGGTTCCGGCTAATACTTTTTCAGAGGTACAACCAGCAATTTGAGAAGTAGCGGCTACTTCTACTACAAACACGCCATACTCGTTGAATTTTGGTGTAAATACTTCGGTGGTGGCGCCCGTTTGAGCATTACCGTTAATATACCAAGTATAAGTTACGGCACCAAGATAAGTATCTGCAAGCGGTGCGTTGAAAGTTACTTGACTGTATTGACAAATAGTAGCTACGATAGGATCTATCGCTTCTAATACAGGAACTGCGATTACTGTTACAGTTACTTCGTTGGAAGTAGCGATACATTCAGAACCAATTTGTTTTGCTTCGAAGGTATAAACTGTAGTAGCATTCGGGTAAACATAATGGGTAGGATTAACTGCTCCGGTTATTGCTGTGCCGTCTGCATACCATTGATATTCCATATTAGTATCGTCGTTTACAGCAGCGGATAATTTAACTGTTTCTAATGCACAGATTTCTGTTTTGTCTGCGGTGATAGCAACAGTTGGAAGTTGACCAACCGTTACATAATAAGGACCGGCAACTGTTTTACAACCTGCAAATCCTTCGGTTACTTCTACATAATATGCATAAGGGAACGCACTTGGGGTTGTTTCAATAAGTTGGTCGGATTCAGTGCTTGTTAAATTAGTGATATGATCTTGATGATAGTACCACCATCTGTAAGTAAGAACAGCGCCAAATCCATTCGTATTTGCATGCAAATAAGTAGATACTTGCGTATTACAAATCATGTTTGGTCCACTAATATCAACTGTTGGAGCGCGTTTTACGTAAACAACAGCAATATCAGTAAGTTCAGAAGTACAACCTGCAATTTTGCTGGTAACTTTAGCCTGAATGGTATAATCTCCATATTCATCGAATTTATGAGTATATACAAACTGATCGGCACCTTCAACTAACTTACTGTTGATATACCAAGTGTAAATTTTGTCATAATCAGTATCAGCAGGATTATTATTCCATGCAAAGAATGTTACTTGCTCGCCTTCGCAAATATACGGACGAACGTCTGCTGCGGTCGGTTTGATTTCCGGTGTTGGAACTACATCTACTTTAATTCCAATAGAATTGGCTTCACAATTGGAACCAATTTGTTTGGCTTTAAATGTATAAACTGTAGTAACTAACGGTTTTGCATAATAAATAGGAGCAATGGCGCCAGCTATTATTGAACCGTCGGCATACCATTGATATTCCATATTAGGATTATCATTAATATAAGCTGTTAATTTAACAGTTTCGCCTTCACACACAGCCAATTTGTCGGCTTCAATAGCCACGGTTGGGAATTGTTCTACATATACGTAATGAGCTTCGGATAGTGTGGAACAAACGGTTTCACCATCTGGTCCTACTTCTTTTACTTCTACATAATATATGTATGGATTCGGACTTGGAACACTGACAATAAGTTGGTCTGATAGAGTGTTTGTTAAATAATTGATTTGGTCATTGTGATAGTAATACCATTTATATTGTAGATTAGCGCCATGGCCATTGGCATTGGCATACAAATAAGTAGGTACTGTGGTGTTGCAAATGAGACTTGGACCATCAATGTTAACCGTTGGAGCTTGTTTTACATAAACTACACCCATGGTGGTGATGGCTGAAGTACAGCCTGCTACATTATTAGTGGCTTTTACTTCAATGTCAAATGTACCATAGTGGTCAAAAATATGGGTAAAGATACGTGTTTCTTGACCCGGTACGATTTGGCCATTGATATACCATGTAAAGGTTTCGTTGTACCAATTTGCGCTGGTGGCGATATAGGTTACTTGCTCGCCTTCACAAATGGTGAAACGTTCATTGGATGGATTGATTACCGGTGTTGGGGCTACCGTTACGGTTACTGTATTGGAAGTAGCTACACATTCAGAGCCTAAGCGGTTGGCTTCAAGTCTATAGATAGTGGTTTCATAAGGAGTTACATAACAAACCGGACCGTTTCCTACGATTTGGTCTTTATCGTCTAACCAAGTATAAGTTACATTGGGGAACGGGATAACATCTGCGGTGAGAAGAACGGTTTCACCTGCACAAACATTTAATTTATCGGCGGTAATAGCTAATACCGGCGGTACAATTACGTTTACGCAGAACGGTACGCTGGTTACTTGACAGCCTGCATCGTTATATGCGGTTAGGGTGATGCAGTACGGAACATTGCTTGCCGGCAATTGCGTAGTAAGCGTTGTGCCTGTTGCAGCCGGAGTTGTTCCTGCTACGGCTGTATTAAATGCTGGTTCATAAGCATTAGTATAAATTCCATGTATTTGGCTCAACACTTGAGCAAGAAACTGTGGATAAAATACAGTATTAAAATTAGTCCAATAAGAATATTCCTGACCCCATCTATATGCTTCCAATTGTTCTGTTCTTGCCCATCCACAACCGGAGAGAATACTTGAACTCGGTTCGGGAGTTGTGTTCACCCATATTGGGAAGTGAGCATCTAAAAGCAATTGGTTAATAAGTGTTGAAGGTGGATCTAAAAGAGCTCCCGCATTGGCTGTTCCGTTTGCTATAGCAAGTAGTGTGGAAATAATTGGGCTAGCTCCATCGGATGCACCATTATTTGCACCTGCAGTTTGAAGAGCCGATGTAATATGCGTTATAAAGTTATTTGCTTGAGTTATCGCAGCAACAGCACCATCGTTAGAGCCTTGGGTTTGCGCTAACAGATTGCTCTTACCTAAACTATACATAATGGCCTGTGTGTTAGGATTAGAACCGGAACAAGAAGCACTATTTGGATAAGCACTTGTACTTAATCCTGTCATATTAGTCGGAACAGTATTGATAGTGCTGTAATTTGTCGTATATGCATTTGCTAATCCTGTTCCAAGAGTTCCTTCGAATGTTGACACAAAAGTGCTTATATATTCAGCAGGAGTGCAGCCAGGAGCACCTGCGCCTGGTAGAACAGTGGCAACGCCCGGTATATTCCATTCGTAGGTTAATGCGCCGGTGTTGTCATCATAGTTCATTATATATCCTTCAAGGGTGAACTCTTCGTTATCGCAAACCACTTTTTCGCCTATTACAAGGGCTTCAAGTTGCGGATTTACGGTTACGGTAGCGCTTTCAGAAAGCGCAGTCTTACAACCTTGTTTTAATGTAGCTTCTACGGTATAGGTATAGGTATTCACCACGCCGTTGTGGGCTATAGGATAATCGTTAAAGCTACTTTGGGTAGCGCCATTAACAACCAAGCCATCTTTATACCATTTGTAAATCATTCCTGCTGGAAGGTTAGCGTTTGTTACTCCTACAGTAACGGCAGCGCCTTCGCAAATATATTCGGGATCTACCTCTACTTTAAGGGTAGGTATCGGGATATTGGTAATGGTAAATTCTACTGTATCGGTAGAACATGCTGCATGCAACATTTCTGCAAAAACATAGAATGTAACCGGTGTGGTACCGGGTACTTCATTAGAGGTGAATGTTCTTGTATTATCATAGGTAGCATCTATCAATTCTTTATCGGCATTGAACCATTTATATTGATATAGCTGCACATTTCCGAAAGAAGCAAGATTGGCTTCCACTTTTACGGTGCCGCCTTCGCATATTTCGTAGTTGTCAACCCAAACGGCTGCCGATGGAAGTACTTGGAACGGAAATTCCGGAGAAATATCCGCATCGCAACCGCCGCAAGATAACTCTACTGAGAAATAGGTAATATCAATAATATTATCTACGATAAAACTGTAGGTTTGACCTTGTTCTCCATTAATAATGTTGCCATCGCGTTTCCATTGTAGGGTGTAGTTAAAGTTTTGGCTTCCATTTACCATAGCGGTAAATGTAACTGCTTTTCCTACACATCCTTCTGTTGGACCTGCAATAGATACAGTGCCGCAGCCGCCCACCACAGTAAACGGGTGAATGGCCATAGCCTCGCAACCGTCGGCGGTTTGGGTAACTTTAACGCGCACTTCATAATCGCCTATAATGCTAAGCACGGTGTGTTCGTTCATCGTGTAGGTGGCATCGGGACCTGATTGTACTTCTCCTATTCCCGATACATACCATGTATAAGTATAATCTCCGTAGCCGCCTGTTGCGTTAGCGGTAAACACCGGTGCGGGGTCGGCAGTGCGGGGAACGATAGAAGGTCCTGTAATGGTTACTACCGGGTCTTTCAATACGGTTACATAGTAACATGCAGATTTTGAGTGACATTTAGCAGCATAATAATCGGGGTCGCCTTGCCATATTTCTAACGAGTAGCAATACGATTTTGGCCCCTCTTCACTTTCGTGTAGCGAAGGTTTGGTTACCGTCCAAATTTGCGTTTGGCCTAACGGTAATATGATAGGTTCTGTAACACTGCCTTGATAAGGCACGTTGTTTTCGAACCACACGTAATAAATTCTGTTCGTAAGGTCTTGTGGGTCGAAGTTTGAAATATCAAATCTTACATCCGCACTTCCACCATGACATATTGTATCGTGAGCGGGTTGAACCGGAACGGCTCTAATATTTTTCAACACTTTAATATCGTTCGAAACCTCATAATTCGGGCAAACATATCCTACGGTGTTTACTTCTAATTCGAAACGAATGTAGTTTATTGCAGGAGTCAACTCCGGAAGGTCAACAAAATATTTTCCGTTTATTGTTTTTACATCAATAGGTTGCGGACCGTCCCAATCAGCATCAACCACAGGCGGATTTGCAATAGAGGTATTTATATACCATTGGTATAATTGTGTGGTACCCGGTGCGGCATCATGAGTAGCGCCAATGTCCACAGTTGAATAATTACAAATGGGCGAGTTCACGGGGTCAATTACAAGATTGGTAACGGGGTCAACTACGGGGTCAACTACAATTTTTATCGAATCTTGACATGATGTGAGATTTATCGTAACCACAGCATAGTACTCTTCGGGTAAACTTGGTGCAGCAAATTCGTATGTTGTGGTACCATTGGCTTCCACCATTACACCAAGATAAGGTTCGCCTTTATACCAATCAATAGTTATGTCGGCAAGATTTTGATTTACATCGAAAGAGATTGAAGTGGGGTATCCTGGGCAAGCCAATGTATCCACTCTGCCATTAGAAAGCACCGGCAACGGAACAACAGTTACGTCGGTAAAAATGGAATCTTGGCAATGTTGGTCAGTAACCACCATTTTAATTGTATATGTTCCGGCAGTTGCACCTGTAAGTGTTAATTCGCCTGTTAGCGGATTTATTGGTAATCCCGTTGTTGGTTTAATAGTAAATTCATAATTATAAGGTGGATTTCCGTCGTGTGCGCCATAGGTTGGATTTACCTTACCTGTAGCACAAATGGGAATAGTCGGATAAGCGAGTTCTGGTACCGGAACTTCCCAAACTTTTATGTCACCTGTTAAAAATTTAGAACACTTTAATTCAGGAGTAGTTACAGCGGTATAAGTATAGGTATAGGTAATTGTATTTGTACCCACAAGACCTTGCGGGTCAAATTCGCAAGTAGGGCTGGTAGTATAAGGAGGAGCAGGTGTACAGCTTACGCCACTACCGCTATATACGCCATGCGGATCACGACCATAAGTTGGAACTCCAGAACCACTACCACCACTTAATGTAATGGGGTCTTCATTTTCGCACAGCTCTTGAGGTGATAAGGTCAAGGTAACAGTTGGTAATATATGTATTTTTACAGGTGCCGTAACAATATCGGAAGTACAACCTTCACTATCGGTTACTGCAACACCAATCACACCATCCATGTCAGTGTCTGTATCTACATCAAAAGTATTTGTGGTTGCCGTTCCCGTTATATTTACTCTCTCCGGTGACCAGTCGAATCCCACCGGTGGGTCTTGAGGTCTCGGAGCAGCACCCTGTGTTACAAAATCACCTGAGCCACCTGATGCAGTTGCATTAATTATTAATGTTCCACCTACACAAACATCATATCTGGTTTTATCTAACTCTACTGTGGGTCTCGGGTTATTTGTTAGTACAACGTCATCATATTTTTCAGGACACTCACCATTATATATGGTCCAGGTCATTGTTACAGGAGTTCCCACTTTCACACCGGTAACCGTTGCTTTGGGGTCATTGATATTAGATATAGTGACTGTTGCGTCTGATGATGTCCATTCACCTTCTCCGTGTCCAGGACGAGGAATATTTCCATCCAATGTAAACTTATCATTTTCGCATTGATATATGTCGTCTCCTGCGTCTGCATCGTCAGCTTCTAAAAATACCGTTACTTCTACATCTACAGGTTTAGAGAAACAACCATGTTCATCTTTTACTACCACTGTAAGCGTACCCATAATGGTATCGGTAGCGCCAACGGGGTTCACCGTATAAATAGACTCCTCTGTGGCAGAGCCATCATCATCACCTGTTAAAGTTGCATACTTCGTAGCATTGAACTTATCTGCAGTTGTCGCAGTCCATGTCCATTCATAAGGCTCCGCATCAGCAATTTGTTGGTCATTATATTCTAAAGTTGCCGTAATTTCTAATAGTTCTGTTTCACAGAAAACAGCCGGACTTGGAAAAATTGTTACTACCGGTAGTTCAAATATCGTTACAGGAATATCTGTAGTGGATTCACATTCGTGTATATCTTTAACTGTAACACTAATATTGGTTGCAGCATGATAGTCATCGAGATGTAATGTTATTTCAAAACCATCTGCATCCCAAGTTGCATCATAATCTATAGTTAAACCTCCTTCGTCAACGGTATATGTCCAAGGGTCATCATCATCGCCAATGTGAGGAGTGCCATAAGTTATCGCACCCGTAAAAAGAAACGTACCATCTTCTTCTTGACAGCCTGCGAAATGGTCATCAGTAAACGTTAAGATTGGGTTTTGGCGGTTATAAAGCGTAATGCAATCAGTAGGATTATCCATAACACAAGGCGGGTTATAAACCGTCCAGCAGAAAGTTACGCTTTTACCTATTGGCACACCGGTTATATTTAAAGTCAGGTCGCCGGGTGTATCGGTACCAGCATCACCTAAATCTCCTGAAATAGTAACAGTAGGACCAGCCGTTTGTGTCCATACGCCATAAGCTGTTTTGTAAGTTTGCCCATCAGAGGGGTCATTTGCTGTTATTGTAAAAATAAAATTTTCAGCGGTGTTACCACATATACTTGCTTGTGGTGACTCAACAACCGGGTCGTCGGCTTGTTCAACCACTTCTACATCTGCATCATTATTAGCAGTACAACTTTCAGAAATAATAGCAGGAATAGGTGCATCATTACGTGAACTTAGTGAAACTGAAAGATTGTTGATTCCTTCATGAAGAGCAGAAGTGGGTATTTCAAAATTAACACTACCCATACTGTTTGTTATAACTACCGGATTGGTAGTCGGAGTAGCTCCCGTTAATGTATAAGTAGATTCATAATTATTTGAACCGGGTGTCATAGTAGTTGTAACTACAGTCAGTATTACACCATCTTCATCATCTTCACAAATAGATGACGGAACTGGGGTAATCGTAATTTCGGGTTTCGGAGAAACAGCAAGAGTAAACGGGTCATTATTAATATCACAACCATGACTTGCTTGACCATTAACATCCAATACAGTAATTGAAATAGGTGCATCTAAGCTGGGAGCAGTTACGGGTGAGAATGTATTTATTAGGGGCGTACCCACAGTTATAGGACCATTACTAGGTAATGAACCACCAGGCCAAGTATAACTAATAGACGAGTAGTCCGTTCCTTGTATGGCTCCCCAAGATAGCGAAGCAGAGAGATCTACACTTCCACCTGTACAGATTAAACCACTAACAGGTGTAATGGTAACCGTTGGCTTGGGTTGGAGAACAATTTCAATGAGTGATCCCATTGAATTGATAGGAACAGGAACAGGGGGAACTCCTACATTTTCGTTCGCATAAGCAACAATAATTACAGACTCCGAAATCGGAAGATTAAATACCATTGTACCATTACCAGGACCACCAATAAACACCATCTCCGGGCTGCTGGCAGTATAAGTATCAAGCAGATTTCCTATTGTTCCCGCATTGTTTTCAAACACCTTAATTGTATGGTCAGTGATATTAGTTGAGGTACCACCAGTAGCCACAAATGTAACAAGCAAACCGAAAGGTATAGGTGGAAAATTAACGCAATATATACCACTGGCTGTGTTTGCCGTGATCTGGGTTGACGTTCTTAGCGGACCGCCGCCTCCGTCGTCGGGTTTTTCTTGCGCATACACATTACTAAATCCTATCAAAAGTAGGAAAGTTAGAAGAAAAATTGTAAATTTTTTCATTGTTTTAAAATTTAATTATTACTATTTTTTATTGATAAATTATTTTTTTTAAATTGGTTTAACGTACATAAAATCAAACAGTTATCCACTGTCGGAAAGGGTTTTTCTGAGGTTTATTTTTTTTGTCATAGATGGTTTTTTTCACACTATACATTGGTTCGCAAAGATATTTTTTTTTTAATACGGAAACTTTGTGTGATTTTTTTTTTTTTTTTTAGTGTAAGGGTATGTGTTTGAAAAGTGCGAAAATATGCAAGGAAAGCAGAAGAGCAGAAGAGCAGAAGAGCAGAAGAGCAGAAGGGCAGAAGAGCAGAAGAGCAGAAGAGCAGAAGAGCAGAAGAGCAGAAAAGCAGAAGAGCAGAAAAGCAGAAGGGCAGAAGGGCAGAAGAGCAGAAAAGCAGAAGAGCAGAAGGGCAGAAGAGCAGAAAAGCAGAAGAGCAGAAGAGGAGAAGAGCAGAAGAGGAGAAGAGCAGAAGAGGAGAAGAGCAGAAGGGCAGAAGAGCAGAAGGGCAGAAGAGCAGAAGAGCAGAAGGGCAGAAGAGCAGAAGAGCAGAAGAGGAGAAGAGCAGAAGAGGAGAAGAGCAGAAGGGCAGAAGAGCAGAAAAGCAGAAGAGCAGAAAAGCAGAAGAGCAGAAAAGCAGAAGAGAGAAAGGGGTGAGGGGGTGAGGAGGTGAGGGAGTGAGGGAGGAAAGCAGAAAAGAAACCTTATTTTTACAAGGCAACCTTAGTAGCAGAAAATAAGGGTTTTGAATATCTTCAACCTTATATATATACTATACCATAAAGTAAAGTAAGCAATTTGCACTCCCTCACTCCCTCACTCCCTCACTCCCTCACCCCTTTCTCTCTTCTGCTTTTCTGCCCTTCTGCTTTTCTGCTCTTCTGCTCTTCTGCTCTTCTGCTCTTCTGCTCTTCTGCCCTTCTGCTCTTCTGCTTTCTTCCCTCTCCCCTACCCTACGGCACCCCTTGACAAACGCCTTTTAAAAGTGTATATTTGCCGCGAAATCTACGTAGCCAACAATTGTTCACTAAAATATACTAATATGAAAAAAAACAATCACTTACAAAATGAAACTCCCACTACATCGCAAAACGATTGGAGCGAAATTTGGAAAATATTCAAAGAAACTGCTGAAATTTCTAAAGAAGTGAAGCAACTATCCAAAGAAAATGAACAAAGGTTCAAAGAAACCGACTTAAAGTTCAAAGAAACCGATTTGAAGTTCAAAGAAACCGAGCGTTTTATAAAAAATTTGAGCAAGCAAATCGGTGGGGTATCCAACTCTAACGGCGATGTGGCGGAGTCTTATTTTTTCAACAGCTTTAAAAAATATCCCCATTTTGCCGAACAAGATTTTGAATCGGTGGAAGGTAATGTTAATAAATACTCTAAATCTTTGAATTTAAGAGGAGAATACGATTTGTTGCTTAGTAATGGTAGTTCGGTTGCCATCATTGAAATTAAATACAAGGCTAAAAAAGAAGATGTTGCAGAGGTTGTGAGTAAAGTAGAAAATTTTAAAGTTCTATTTCCACAATATAAAGATTATTCGCTTTACTTAGGTTTAGCAGGACTTTCGGTAGAAAAAGGGGCGGAAAAAGAGGCTATAAAACAAGGCGTGGGCATCATTAAACAAGTAGGAAAAAATATGGTGATTAACGATGCGCATTTGAAGGTGTTTTAAGGAGAAGGGAGTGAAGGAGTGAAGGGAGTGAAGGAGTGAAGGGAGTGAAGGAGTGAAGGGAGTGAAGGAGTGAAGGGAGTGAAGGAGTGAAGGGAGTGAAGGAGTGAAGGGAGTGAAGGAGTGAAGGAG
>Ga0209628_10002828_pt1 | contig 11953 bp, 15 predicted proteins | sample TergutCu122P4_FD_187285 | JGI IMG/M metagenome (GOLD analysis project Ga0209628, IMG submission 187285) | Cubitermes ugandensis P4 segment gut microbial communities from Kakamega Forest, Kenya - Cu122 P4 (SPAdes) (version 2) | ecosystem: Host-associated > Arthropoda: Insects > Digestive system...
ATTATATATCTCACACATATCTTCTTGTGTTTTCCAAGTTGGATCTGGTTTTTGTATAATTTCAAATTTTTCAGTCATAATATGACCTCTTACGAACACGACAAAAGTAGAAAATATATTCATGACAGATAGACATATTTATACCAGAATAGAACAAATATGTTATCACAGCATGAATACCTTTTTGTAGCATTTTTGGTATTCATGCTATATTATTTGCTTCTAAAATATTTAAATATTGTGACGTAAGTTACTTTTTCTGCGCAATACACCATTCAGTCGTTTTCTTATTTACTTTTAATTTACCCAATTGAATAGATGCAATAAATAATTCTCTTGTATATCCTTGTGCAATATATTTTTTAATATTTGTTGTTCCAAGACCAGGTATACCTCTCCATTTGTCAACTTCTGAAATGAGTTTATCTTCATCCATACCTATAATAGCAGCAACATATTCACGCGATGATTTTGGTAGGTCTGTTACATTTCCAAGTTCTACATCTTTTAGAAAATTGTAAAATGTAGTATATTTATCACATAACTTTTCTGCTTTTTTAACACCAATAGAAGGTAAACCTAAAAATTGATTTAAATTATGATTTAATTTATTTTTTGTGTGAGAATGTCGAGTAAAAATAAATGTATCTACCATCTCTCCTTTTTCTAATTGTCTTGGTAAACTAGATATAAATTTAGCGGCATCAGATACACGTTCAAACCATATTGGCTTAACTTGTGTTCTTACTGCAATAGATGCTTTCTTATCTATAAATTGATCACGAGTAAATCTATGTCTATAGTGTTTAGCATCGTATTTTCCAATTATTAATAAAAATGGATGAGGAAATTGTGATAAATCTAATAATTGCGTATTGAGATGACCCGATGATAATGAATTATAAAAATCATCTGTATCCATAAATTTTACTTCAATTGTAATGCCTGTATGCGTTCCGTCATTATTATACCAATTATAATCTCCTATTGTTTGTACTTCATCTACGACGTTGTCACATAATTCCAATAATAAATCATATAATTCATTATTGCGTTCACGTGTATCTATTTTTAAAATCATTAATAAATAATCGTATTTATAATGGTTTAAATGTTTTGCAAAAAAGTGATTAATTTAGAGAATATAGATTCTCATAGAATTTTGCTTGCCAAATTGTAAAGAATGGCGTAAACAAAATTGGTAACAAGACACCAACTCCAATGTATATACTAAGATATGTTGCAATATAAGCAATTATAAAACTAATACATCCAATTACAATTCCAAGTAGAATAATCGAAGTTAAATATCTCCACCATGTGATTTCATTAATTTTACGGATAATTTCTTTAAATTTAAATGCATCTGCTACATATTCACTTTTTGCAAACATAATCCATGCAATTGGTAGCATTAAAGCAATAAGAATAATTAATAAAATTGCAACCCATATAAGCGGCATAAACATTGTAATTCCAACGTATAATACTACAGCAGGAATAATGAGATATGCTAGTGTAATGAGAAACATTATTAATCCATCTAGGAATAAATCTTTCCAATTATCAAGTGTTGGTTCAATTCCTCTAAAAATTCTTATTACATATCCAAATGTAAAGAAATTCAAAATAGGAATTGCAGTTAAAATAATCAAAATCAGCCAATTAATCCATTTCCCAACTAAATTGTTCTGTGCGAAGGAAAATGAAGTTTTTAAATTTTCAAATGCAGTTTGCATTATCATTAATCTACGGTTATATATTTAAATTTAATTATCAAGTTTCTTCTTCTGGCTCTTCGATTTCTTTGAATGATACCTTTATTTCATGGTTATCTTTTACATTCTCAATTGTAAGTGTTTCAGGCATATATAATTATTAGATGTAATCTATAATTAATATATTTCAAAAAAAAGATCCCGATATGGGATTATGGGTCTTCTTCTTCAGGTTCTTCAGGTTCTTCAACGTCAAGTGCAACAGGTAGTCCATCAAGGAGAACTTCATCAATTTCATACCCAACATTGGGGGTGATAGTTAATTTATAAGTACCATTATAGAGGACGTTCGTGTTGCCCTCAGGATTTATTGTTCCGTTTTTCTGCATGAACTCATCTAATACAATAGATGAATTAACAACAAATCCAATTGGTTTGAATGCAACTGTAATTGCGTGGTTTGCTTGTACATTGTCTAGCGTATATGTTGCCATTTAAATCACCTAGGTAATTTGATATTGTGTTCTCACCATTTTGAAATGGGTCATCGAACAAATATAATTTATCTTCCCGTGCAAGAAGACTCCGTCCTCGCGTAGCAGGGAGGGGTAGTTCACGAAATAGAAGTCAAAACACCATCTATTTTAAATTGATCTATTTCATATCCAACATTTGGAGTAACAGTAAATGTAATATCTTTTCCTTCTACGATAGTAGTGGTTCCTAATGGAATAATATTACCATTTCCACCGATTACACTAGATGTTACTGTATATGTAGTAAGTGGCTTGAAATCAACGTAAATTGTATGGTCTTCTAAAACGTTATTAAATACATATGTTATTGTTGGTGATGTTGTAGTTGGAGGTGTAACAATTCCATCTATTACAATTTGGTCGACTTCATAAAATTCATCAGGGGTTATGGTAAATGTAATATTACTACCTTCTGTAACAAATATATCTCCTAATGGAGAAATTGTTCCACCTGGTTCATTCGTTGAAATTATAGTATGTTTATCTACTGGAATTTCTATACATATGGCTTCTATTGTATGATTTTTTATTACATTTACAAATGTATATGTAATTTCAGGTAATATCGTAGTTGGTGTTGTTACGATACCATCTACTAACAATTGAACCAACATATAATCTACATTTGGTATTATTTTAAATGTAATATCATTTCCACTTTCTACACTTTGTATGCCATGTGGAGTTATTATTCCATTTGTACATGTTGGTATTATTTTAAATTTGGGACCAGGCAATGGAAGGGGTGGTTCTACAATTGGTGGTTTTTCTTTATAAACAGGAATTAATTTAAAATCAATTCCATAATCATATGGACTACTCACTTGCATATTTAATACCTCTATATATTTTTATAAATATAAAGATAAATAATATAATCGAAAATACAATTATTAAATTAATTAATATTTATATACAAAATTAAAATGATTTAAATATATATTTTAAAAAATAGAAAGTAAAATTGTCACGAGTCGAGAAACACGGCTAAGAAAGTGGTGTTATTTGCCACTTTTTAGTTGTTTTACAAATTTCTCTGGAATATATTCTTCAGGCATAATTTGGAATATTTTCTTTTCGTATTCTTCAATTTCATCTACATCTATACACCCGTTTGCAATAGCTGCAAATGATGCCATTTTAACGGCACAATTTTTCTTACGACCTGCTTTATCCAACTTCTTATACCAACCTTGTTTAAATTCAACACCATCTCCTTCAACAAGGTTTTGATCATGCCGATATAATGCATTTATACGGTTGACTGTATTTGGTTTTGTTGGACACTTTTCCCTAATCTTAACAATATGTAAACTTCTGCGAATACCAGACAATGTAGTAATATATTCTGGATCATCTGATAAATCGGAAGCAACAGGTATAATTTTAGTAAGCTTGGCTTGTCCGGTCAAGAGTTGTTCTGCGGTAGTTGCAATCCAATTTCGCATTTTAACTAATTTAGTTCTGCGAGTATCATCGTATCGTTTGTAATTAAGTAGTGTGAGGAAGGTAGTAGCATCTCTAACACTCATGAGATAATCATCTACATGCCCTCTTGTTTCAGACATGACCTTGCTACTTTCTAAATCTTGGAATAATTCTCCATTTTGTGTTAATTTCTCACTTGCATGTTTAAATTCTATATCATAATGACCTGCAAGATTTCGTAGTGAAATTCTCCACATATCATCTTTATATTTGAATTCAAATGGAACATCTTCAAATGTTAATGCTTTTACATCATCATCATGTGGTAATTTTTCTGGTTTTGGTAGTGGTTCTTTTAATGGTGTTGGTGTAGAAACAGGAACTGGAATTTCATTAATGAGATTTGTTTTTATTTCATCTGGTTTTGTTATATAATCTGGTATATCAACACCGATTTCATCTGGTTGATTTTTTAAACTTGGTGGTTCGTAAAATTCAGAAATTCCTAATTTCTTTGCATATGTTTCCATATTACGTTTTGCATTTCTATCTGTAATATGTATAAGATTAATCAAACCGATTACATTTTGTTTTAAAATATAAGGGCCTTTTTTAGCATCAACTGAAACATATCCACATGATTTTTCATTTTCTTTTATTATTTTTGTTAATTCATCTATAGTCATTCTTGAGAAGAAAGATACTTCAGATAGGAATATTTTATTATTTGGATTTTTTAGCGGATATGGCGGAATTAATGGTAATGTAATAGTATAATCATTTAATTGTTTAACTATTTTAAGAATAGATTCATCTGATTTTAAATCTAAACTAGATATATCAGATGCTTTGATATAATCATCAGAATTTACTTTTATTATTTTATCATCTGGTATTTTTATATTATCTTTACATAATGTAATGATATCATCTAAAGAATACCATCTTTCTCCCCGATATTCAATATACTTAAAAGGTATTGTTTCATCAGAAATTATCGAATATTTTAAATCCATGTTTGGTTTTCCCAACCATTCTTTAAATCTTCTAACGTTACCTCTATCGTCTTTTTTATTATCTTCTAAGTATTTTATAAGTATTAAACAACCAGATTTCGTAAGACATGGTTGTTTTCGATTTTCACGATTTTTATAAACTTTTAGATCTTCTCCATAAAAAAGATTTATATCCATCGTTAACTTATATAAATAATAATATCCATACTCAAAAACATCAGTAAGATCGCCAATAAATGCGATATCATCTGGTTTTCTAAATAAATCACTATAAACCATATTAATATATTATATGTATTTAAAAGTATTATAAAACTTTCGTTTCTTCTTTTATTTTCAAAAGAAAAGTCATATTTTATAGTTTTACATATATTTTAAATTATGAATTTATATATTTTTGTGATATATCTTTATTTATTACAGAACGAAATATATTTATATGGCAGATTTAGAAGCAATTGCAATGCACATTAATAACGTCAATCAATATCTTTCAAAAGAAGGATATGAAGTTGATTTTGCAAGTGGTGCTTGCAGTCAGAAAAAGGCAAATGTAAAGAAAATTACACCTCCTGAAAAACAATCTAAACCTAAATTAGGTGGTTCTGAATCAGGTAGGTATCCAGAAGATAAATATAATAGTAAGATTTCTGCAACTGCTGGTTCTCCAAAGGCAGAAGCAACGCCAGATGAACCAGTTACTGGCAAAAAAGGTAATTCTAAAATCATAAAGGTAAAATCTTCCTCTAAAGGAAATATTACTCATAGCCCTGAAAATCCTGCTGTAGATGGAGATTATTTACCAGAATTGTCATCAACTGATAAGAAAATGGATGCAAAAAAAAGAGCAAAAACAGTTTTAGATGAAGGTGAAGGTGCTACTTTAAAAGCACATGGTTCTACTTCAACAAGAAAACCGGTCAAAAATAATCACTAAGAGTTAACGATTATTTTACTGTAAGTGTCATTATCCCTCACAACTGTAAGTGAGTGAGGCAACATTTCTTTTTGTTCGTCTATATGTGTTATTAATACAATTTGCGGGAATTTATGCTTCATTAAATTCATAATTGATGATAAATTATCTCTTCTATTAGCATCTAATGCGCCAAATATTTCATCGAAGAACAATACTGTTGGATCTTGTTGATTATGTAAAGATGCGATTAATTTCGATGTAGCAATTCGTAATGCTACAGCAACGACGTCTTTTTCTCCACCAGATAACATTGCTACTGGATGAAGACCATTTTCATTTTCTACAAATATTCCAAAGTTTTCATCTATATCCATTCCTTTGTATAACCCGTCTGTCACTGAATAAATAATGGAATTTGCTTCTACTATTAACGATGTTTTAATGATATTCAATAATTCTTCTAGGAAATCATTTATGAGTGCCCTGGTATCTGTATATAGTTGTAATTGTTCTACAGAATCTGCGCGTTTTGTATATGTATCATCATATTTTTGAATGACTTGCTTTTCTTGATTTAAATTATTATTATACATTGAAATGGTTGATTCTAAATTATTCATAATTTGTTTTAGTTTCACCAGTTCTAATTCTCTATTATTAATATTATTTTTGATTTCTATAAGTTTGTTATCATCAAATGGTGCAGATTCTATATCTTTTATGGCAGTAGTCATATCTTCTGCAATTATTTCAGATTCTTGAATTAGCATTTCACTTTGCATTGTAGCCTCTTCATATGCGCGTAAAGATGTATCTCTGCCTGCATATTTATTGAAGTCTGATAATAGTTCTTTTAGTTCTGGTGGTTCTTCTGGAATGGTAGTTAACTCTTCTTCTAATGTTTTTAGTGTTTTTTGTTTTTCTTTAATTAGTTCTTGAACTTCTTCATATCGTTTTTTTCTATCTTCGTATATGTTTAATTCTGCTTCTTTTTTAGTATAATCTGATAATTTATTCGTAAGTTCGATATATTCTTCTTCTATTTTTACTTGTGATTCTAATGATTTTAGTGTTTCTCTGTAATTATTAAGATTAAAGAAATTTTCAAATCTTTTTTCCTTTTCTTTTAACTCGTCGTATTTTTTAACGAGTTCTTTCATCTTTTTTACTTCTTCAGATATTTCTTCTCTTATTTGCTCAATATTTTTTGGAATTTCTTCATCTCCAACTTCTACTTCTAATGTTTTAATTCTTGATTTTACATGATGATATTCATCTACGATTTCTGTTGGGCATCGTGGAGCACTTTTAATTAATTCTTTATAATTTTTAATTTCTTCTTTTTGTAAGTTTATTTCTTCTTGATCTCTATATTGGAAATTGGTATTCATTTTTTCAAGTGAGTACAATTCTTGCTTGATTGCCATACTTTGTTTTTGTAATTCTTGTTGACGGCCTGCTACTTGTGCATATGCTTGTGATAATTCAATATATTTATCGTAATTATCTTTACATGCTAGTGCTTCTTCATATCGTTTTTTTGATGCTTCTATTGTTTGTTTATTCGCGTCAATTTTTGTATTTATTAATCTTAATTCTGTTTTTAAGTTATCTCTTGTTTTTAGTTTGTCTTCATATTGAAATTTAGCGAATTCAGTTTTTTCAAAGTATTCCCGTAATATTTCTAAATCAGCATCTATATTTTTTATTTCAAATTCTTTATCATTTTTTTCATATTCATATTTTTGTAATTCGATTTGAATTTCTTTTATTTTTTCTTCTGATTCTGCTTTATTAATTCCTAGTAGCATTCCATCTAGTAGTGTGAGTTCTTGCTTTAATGTTTTAATTTTATCTTTTGTTTGATTCTCCACATATTCTCTAATATTATCTATACCTATGACTTTCATAAACCAGCGCTTTCGATCGGTCGGAGACGATTCTAATATAGATTTTAAATCACCTTGGGCTGCATAGATCGTATTTTTAAAATCAGTATAACTCATTCCAATTAAATTTCCAATTTGTTCTTGGACCGCATTTACCCCTTCTGATACCGGTTCTGCATTTAAATATAATGTAGCATTATGAGTTTTTCCTTTTATCGTACGGAATATTTCATATTCTTTTCCTTCAATTGAAAAGAATAACGTAACTTCTGCTTTTTTGTTTGAACCTCTTGTAGGTACGTAATCAGTTGGTATTTCTTTTACACCATATAATGCAAAGATAATTCCTTCTATAATTGATGATTTCCCTGCGCCATTTTCTCCAATTAATCCCATTACACCTTCTGGAAATTCAATAGTTTCATTTTCAAATCGCTTAAAATTCCTTAAAATTAATTTATTAATTATCATTTCTTTTTCTCCTTTGTATTTAGAACATCCTTTGCTAGATTTAACACATCTTCAGGTATATTTATTTTTTCAAGTTCTTTTATTAATTTTTGTTCTTTATCTTTACGTTCTTTTCTATTTTGTGCGATATTAAATCTATTTGTTGGAATGTTGTCCCAATTTTGGATAAATTTCTTTGATTCTTCAAATTGCATGTGTGGAAGTGAAGAGTATCTTGGTATTCCAAAGTGTGCATTGTGTTCTCTCCAAAGTGCCTTGCTTGCAATAGAATAGTCAACTACCCCCCATTAGAAATGGTGGGCATGATAGATTATCAATCTATTATGCCCTATGGGCTTGGAACTCTGATGTTATTCGTTTACTTATAAATAAGATCATTACGCAACAGTTTCCGTCTGGCTGGTTGACTCACAGCCCTGTATTTCCAAGTCATGCCTGATAATACGTGTTCTAGTTTCGATATTCCTTGCACCTACTAAATCAGAATGTAATGAAAATCCACAGCATTTACATTTATACATGAGCCCATGTCTATTTGTTTTATCAATAGTGTTGCAACGTGGACATGTTTGCGAAGTATATTCAGGATTAATCCATTCTATGAGTATTCCAGCATCTTTTGCTTTATACTCGATTTGCCACTGTAACTGATGATAAGACCAAGAAGATTTATGATATCTATTTTTACGTTTACACTGATACTGTGTAGCAGTTCGTAGTCCAGTTAGATCTTCGAGTCCTATACATTGTACATTCTGTCGTTTAGCAAAAGTAATAACGTCTTTAGATACTTTATGGTTTATAGATTCCATTAGCCGTTTCTCCTTACCTGTCATGCGTTTTAATACGCGCTTAGCAGACTTGGTGCCCTTGGATTGTAATCGCTTTCTCATATTTTTATAAGTATTACGAACATGTTTTGTAGTTCCACCACATAAAAAAGCAGATTTCTTATCTGTCGTAGATGCTACAGCGAGCCAGTTCATTCCTACATCTACACCCATAAATGTTTGTGTTTCAGTAATGAGTGGATCTGGAACTTCTTTCGATACACATAGATGGAAATAGTATCCATCTTTGCGTTTTACAAGTTTGGATGCTATGAATTGCCACGTACCATCAAAATACTGTTCTGCATGTTTATACATATAGAATCCATACTTCTGACGTTTATCTAACGTTGTAATACTGATCCAGTCCTTTGTGATAGTGTAATCACGTTTGTATGAGAAAGTAATTGTAGTTGGTTTGTACGTAATCTTTTGCCATTCTACAGGATTATCACCGTTTTTTGTTTTGGTGATTTGATCCTGTAGTGTTTTGTATGTGCCAGAAACTTGTCTACATACATTACATGCCATTTGTGACTTTAATCCTAAATCACGCACATTTTGGTAAATTATTTTCTGGAGTTTTTGAGAACCCATTGGTTTACCATTTTCAAATAAAACTTCTGAAGCATAGTTCATCCCTGTTGTAAAGCCTTGGACTAGAGTATCTAACTCTTCTCCATAGCCGTAAATCTTTAACGGAATAGTTTTCAGAAGATCCACATTATATATTTCACTTACAAACACATAAATGTGATGCAAGTGAATAGTATCTATGTAGTTCTCCTCCCACCTTTAAAAAAGATGGGAATCCGAACTACGATTTGATCTTGATTGAATAATGTGTACGCTCCAATTTCTGTGAGTAAAACTAATTTTGAAGGTCTGCCACCAGCGTGTTTCCGATTTGGAGCATTTTCAGAGTTTTGCGTCATCATGACGGAAAATTCAAAATATTCCCCTGTGAACTACCCCGCCCTAAACGCGATGCGTTTTAAGGACGTGGCTTCCTGAATCATTGATTTAAGCGTTCTCAAGAGAACGTCTTACTAAATCTCAAGCAAGCTTGAATTCCCATTGTTCCAACGGTACAGAGTAGCAATCACAAACACATCAAAATGTGTTTCAGGGCATGGCCGTTTGCTTACATATATACGATTTAATCATTTATATACGTTATTATGTGCAATTCATCCCCTCCCTACGAGCAAACTCATTAAGGAAGGAGACTTCTTGCACGAAAAGTTAAACAATTCAAGGTTTCTACGAATTATTTGTCTTGCTTCACGTTCTTCGATATTAAGTTGTTCTGCTATCATACTAACATCAATCAAATCAATTTCAACACCTTCAACGGGTGTCTTCTTAAACCATGACTTGTATTCTTCATCTTTCCCAAGCGGAACTACATCTAAATTCTCTTTCATAAATAAATCCTATGGACAGTAACAAAACAGAAAATTCATACATCAAATAGTAGTCTTTATAACGCTATAGGTAGACATTGTATTCGATGTATGGGCACTTTTTGTCCTACTTTAGTATCCATACATATTATTTGCCTCTTAAACATTTATATGTTTTCTTTTTACATTTGTATTATTTATAATCTTCATTTAAAAGTGAAGTTAATATATATAAAATTAATAAAATTATTATAATTAAAACTGCAATTTCGACGTAATCTATAGCATATTCTCCAATCATACTATTATATTAGCGTTACATATGTATATACCTATAATCAAGCCCCTTCCTTAAAACGCATAGCGTTTAGGGAGGGGTAATTGACTTATATTTCTTATATAATGTGGTGGATTTAAAACATTTATCTCAATTAAGCAATATTCATTATCATGTGAAGTAGGTAATAAACATATTGTACATAATCTACCCAATTCTATTTGTTTTATGTCATCTTCATTATATTTTTGAAATACACCATCAATTATTGTGTTATTGATATTATTTATTCTTACAAATTCAAATAATTTCGAATTAGGTAGAAACCCTTGGAAATAACCAGTTACAAAGATATGATTTTCATCTTTTGATAAGGAATTAGATGCTTCTTCTGGTAATGCTTCTTCTGGTAATGCTTCTTCTGGTAATGCTTCTTCTGGTAATGCTTCTTCTGGTAATGCTTCTTCTGGTAATGCTTCTAAATTAGTTATTAATATTTTTGCATTGGCATACATAAATAGAATCATTGAATAATAATAAAATGAATTATTTGAAGATCTATTACAATTATAAACATCATAAATATCATCCAAACGTTCTAATGCGTGTTTAGAAATATTTTTTAATTCGTCTGATTCTGGATTTGTAGCATTTAAAATAGGTATATAATACGTTATGCAATCTACCATATCTTTTAATGCTTTTTCAAAGTGTACATATTGACTCATATTTTTTCTTTTCCACATTTTGTGCAAATTTTAATTTTAATTGAATTATCCACATTCCAAAAATCCCATGGATATTCAATATTTAAGTCCCTATACTCATGTCCAACAATCAAACAATGTAAATTATAATCATATCTAAAATTACCAAATTTATAATCATGTTTTAATTTCTTCCCACATCTTTCGCATGCAATAAAATCATACTGTTTATCATTTTTTAATTGTTTCCAAATTTCATATTTATGCCCTTGTATTGTACATTTTACAATCCCATTTTTAATTTCTCTATATTTCTTTCTTAAATCATAATAATAATTATATATTTCGTATATCACATCCATACTAAATCATCTCTTTCGTTTTGCCACGAAATATTGGAATCTCCTTAGTAAAATCTTCATTAGATAATATAGTTGCAATTTCTAGTATCATTATTTGCTCCAATTCGCAGCAAAATAACATTCTTTCGAATTCATTATAATTGTTTAGAATTTTAAATACATGTTCTACAAATCTGTGAACCGATTTATCAGATGCCCTCATAAAATCAAAATAATCCATGTTTTTTCCATAATACATTCTATTTACTTCCATAATCGAATTTAACGTAGTATTAATAGACAAACAAACATTATCTATAGTTTCGTTTGAAATATCGACATCTGGAAAGCATCGATTCAAACTCGAAATAATAGTTGAATGTAGTATCATCCCCAATGTCCTTCGGTTTTATGC
>Ga0209628_10002829_pt1 | contig 11953 bp, 13 predicted proteins | sample TergutCu122P4_FD_187285 | JGI IMG/M metagenome (GOLD analysis project Ga0209628, IMG submission 187285) | Cubitermes ugandensis P4 segment gut microbial communities from Kakamega Forest, Kenya - Cu122 P4 (SPAdes) (version 2) | ecosystem: Host-associated > Arthropoda: Insects > Digestive system...
ACCACGCTTTGTTATCAGTGGCAGGAGATTTCTCTGAGACATTAATGCATGTCACCCAGACTACATAGTTTCACATTCCAGAGTACAGTTTTGATCACAAACACACTTTGTGTTTCAAAGTACAGCTTGTCATGATGTTCAGCGTGGATCAGAACCTAGCAGTTCTCACAAGTAATTGGTGATATAAAACACTGAGACCTGAAAACTGGAGTGTTTTCAAGTGAGTGTCTGGTGTACTGAATCAAACCCTTTCTTATAATAATTACAGTTTAGTAAGTTGTTAGCACTTACACTGTGGATTTAAATCACCAGCAGGACAAGGTTTATTTCCAGACATTCAAATGTTTTGTGTAAACTTTTATAATAACATTATTATATCAGGAACTGTTGTATTTACTCAACAAAATAGCAAACACCTGTCTTTAAGCCAGAAGAATAAAATAACAAGGTCATAATCTACAGAATTAATATCCTGTGTGTGAACACTGAAGTTGAACTAAGATTTATATATATATTTTTAAAAAAATAAAAAATAAATAAAAAACACAAACACACTTTATATTTCTTACTCCTGTTTATTTTAAAAATTACTATATATGAATCTTCATGGCTTACTGTCTCGGTTTGCCTCTAATCCTGTAGGCAGCAAGTACGCAGATAGTACTTTGACATTTTTTGTCTGCTGCTTTCCAGACATCTGTAGAGATCACTGTGCCTTATCTCTTGATATTACAAAAACTCTGCAGTTGATGAAACATCACTGAATTACATATGATAAATGTTTGTTGAGGACCTTTGCCTTTGTATTTATGCAAGTGCTTTATTTTTTCAGCTAGAAGAAATGGCACTGCAAAAGATGTCTGCGGCAGAGAGACGTAAATTGATCTCCATGACTCTTAAACGCAAGAACAAGCTGAATGAAAATGTGCAGGGTCTACTGCAAGATGAGTCCGCTGTTAGTAGCTACACTCTGTGGCTAGAGGGTCGCCGCACCACTAACCTGGAGAAGATCCACTTCATCATAGGACATGGCATTCTAAGACCTGAGCTCAGGTGAATTACCTGTAAAATGAAATTAGGTGTTTTTGTGTATATCTGTCTGTGGCAGCCGTAATTCATAAGGAAATAGAGGTAGGTGCCTGGAATTTTGATAGTAGTTTTAGAGTGACTTTGGTATGTTCCAGGTTATATATAACCAAAATCTGTCCATGGGGTCAGGGCATGTCCCCTATATATAATACCTAAGTGCCATGCTTACTGGGTTGTGGGAGAAAGAGTTGAGCATTTCACGCAAAATGGCACAACCTGATAGCAGCACTCTTATAGATGACATTAAGCTTGGGTTGCTCAAAGAATACAGAAAGGATCAAGAAAAGAGGCCATGGAATAGCATGTGGTGATAATAATCAACAATAATTGACATTAAGTGTTAGTGCTCAATAACAATAGCTCAACCATGGAGTAGCACATGTCAGTAATGTTTTACAGTAATTGATTCATTTGCTTAAACAGTTTTAGACTTATTGAAGAATTTGTAGTTGTATTCAAAGTGTGATTTGATGCTAGCCTGGGTGAAGATCGGGCACATGGCTAGTGTTCAGTATATGGGATTTAGACACTGTCAACAACACCACTAGCCAAGACCTTAAACGTAAAAATTAATTTATAATGTTACATGTCCTTTTATTTGGTTGTGTGAAACTTGGTTCCTAGTCTAAGGAATGAACAAAGGTTGAGGGATTAATTGTTCTGTATTGTAAGAAGCTCTGACTGACAACTGGATGTTGAGAATAATATTATGACCAAGGAATGGAATTAACATGAGGATGGAAAAACTATATAATTGAGAATTTTATTATTTCTAGTGTCCATCTATTAATGCTAATATGACTACATGAAGAAGGGAGGTGTGAGTAGTAAGTGTGACATGCTTGCATACAGAGTTTTAGTAAGAAAATGTAAATAGATGAGACCACTTGAGAGACATAGACATAGTTGAGGGCATAATATTAAAATCAGAAGTATATTGTAGCTCTGAATCATTGTTATTACAGGGATGAGATCTACTGCCAGATTTGCAAGCAGCTGACAAACAATCCAACACAATCGTCTCATGCCCGTGGTTGGATTTTGCTGTCTCTGTGTGTTGGCTGTTTTCCACCTTCAGAGCAGTTTGTTAATTACCTCAAAAATTTCATTCGTGGAGGTCCACCAGGTTATGCACCTTACTGTGAAGGTCGACTTAATAGGACATTCAAGAATGGTTCTCGAACTCAGCCTCCTTGTTGGATTGAACTTCAGGTTTGTAATAGGACATTTACTTGAACTTACCATGGCATTTTATAATGAATCATGTTTGCAGTTATAATCCCTAGACTGTATACTATTTTATCCTAATTACAATTTGGGAATGAATGAATGAATGATTTTCACTGAGAAAATTGATCGATATGCTCACACATCTACATTTATGTGCCTTCACACACTGAAACATAATCATGTATAAACCTCCCTTTTTGAAAATAAGGAAAAGTAAACATAATGAGAGACTTCATAATTCATATCCTTCATGACATATTGTTAGGATGACTCAGTCAAGAAGATAAGGTGTACGAGACATGTAGCATACATGGAAGTGTTCAGAAATTCATAAAAGATTTTGTTTGGAAAATCTGACTTGCACGTGGAAGACCATGTGTTGATGAGGGAACAGTATTAAAATTGATCTTACACAGAGGCAGGGTGTGAACTGGATTAATTTGTTCCTGTGAAAATGGTATTGAGACTTTGAATTTTGTATTGGCAGACTTAGCTGCAATGAGCTTCTCAGGAATAACTGTGCTCTATGGAGACAGTCACCTGAAATTTTAAATAACACACAACACTTCTGGGATCCTGGAATGTACCTTCTTATGTGGCATGATGTTGCTCTGAAATCTCATTAACTCTTACTTCAACAATGACAGTTGACTACTGTTGTGTTTTAGGCCACCAAGGTAGGGAATCCTACAGTAATCGAGGTTACATTTATGGATGGCACCATGAAGAAACTGACTGCAGATTCAGCTACAACTGCTGAGGAACTGTGCCATCAGCTGTATGACAACATCAATCTTAAGGATTATTTTGGATTTTCTCTCTTCATTACTGTGTTTGATAAGGTAAACACACTCAAAATAATTTATTTGACACTGCCTTAGCACACACTGTCTTTATTGCTACTTGAACTGCTTATGATGTGCACAACACTGACTGGGCTTGGATCTTAATGGGGTAGCATGTTATTAGGAAATAAGCAGTGAATTTGGAATAGTTGGCTAGATTAATTAACATAATATTCATCACACAAGAAGTGTGTTTTATTTTATTACAATCAAACTGTGAGCTGAGATGGTGACTACAATTATCTGTACATTAATGTAATGAAGGTTGCTGTATGTGAGAAATTGGCTTCCCATTATGTGGAATATTAATTCACATTAAAAGGCGAGGATGATGTGTGTTTTGAATTATGAAAGCAAGATGGGTGTTGATGCTATTGCATACAGCTCAAGAACAGTCTCTGATCTGGAAAAAGAAAACCTATTCCACTTTACTTCTTATTATGTGAAAATCCAGATTTGAGGAATCCACTCATCAGTGATGTGACCTTTCGTCATAGCCCTGAAGACCAGAACCCTTGATAACTCAGCTGCGAAAACCGCAAAACTCACACTGAGGTTTAAATGTGGGGCACTGATTGGCTGTCTTTGCATGGTTTATAAAGCCTTCACATTGGTCAAAACAAAAATATATTCTTCAGTCTTGTACCAAGAAGGTAGCATCACCCACACTATGTAAGGTGGTAGGCTGTATGAACTGGTCCTTTGTTGCACTTTTTATAGTGAGGTTAGCCATTGGTCACTGGAAAATCTGTGTATGGCCTTCTTGCCATCAGGCAGCCTTCTACATATTCAATGTACTGGTTCCAGTAATAGAGGGTAACATCTGTGGCTTGAACTGGAGTTATCCAGTTACAAGTGTAAGTGAACATTATATTGTCTTATATCTTGACAGTGATTCTAATATTCTTTGTTTGTGTGCTGACTTTATTATTCAACATAACCCTAAAAAGTGCAGTTTGCTTTTTGCATGAAGATTACTCTGTCTTGGGATGTGACATTGTGTAATCTGGTAGATGTGTACTGATACTGCACAGGAACCTGCTGCTTTGATACAAGGTACCCTACTGATGGAGGCAGCAGCTTCCTCTGGAATGTCAGTGCATGGTGTCACATCCAGCAGACAATATTCACAATCACTGGCATGATAAACTCCAACCCCATTAAATTTTTCACGGTAGTGAATTTGAAAGTGGTTCCATAAGAAAGAACCACAATCAAGCCCTTCCAAATTTCCATTCATAAACAAGTTGCAGTTTTTTATACAGTGCTATCTAACCAATATGGTTGACACAGGGCATCATACAATGCAAAACAGAGACAGCAGAGAGATGAGCTGCCAGTTTTATCAGAACAAGCTATAAAAGTTATCATTGATTTCACTTATTGCAGAGGGTCTGTCCAAATTAGTACAATGTGAACCAGATGTTCCACAAAATAATTGTGTGGCTTCCAAGAAATTAAAAACAAAAAATGTTTCTGGGCAGACATAAATAAGAAAACAGTCATTTCAAGATTTACTCCCTAATATAGAAGTGCTAATAGTGGTTGTAAACTGCCAGTTATAGTGCTGCGCCGATGGAATCGTACTCTTACGTGATGGTTTGTGAGGCTATGGAAGGAGATGTAAGAAAGCGTGTGTATATTTACAGTAAGTTAATGGTTGTTGGAATATCTGTTATATAAATACGTTTTGAATGCCTGAACTTTACAGCTGGTATGAGAGGATTTGTGCATTGTTCATGTAATCTGTATGAGAATTATGTTTGTATTAAAGGTAAAGGTAAAGCAGTCCCGTTACAGGCCTGGAGTGGCCCAGAGGGTTCCAGGAAGTTAAGGTTCCCAAATTTCATGACAACGGCACGGGATGGTGTTAAAATTGTCAGCCTTACGCACCGGCCGCCTTTACCCCCAGTAAATACACCAGGTACTCATTTCTGTTAGAGGCTGAGTTGACCCCAGGGCCATAGTGCAACCGGAAGGATTATGTCACTGAAAAATTTCAGTGACACCAACGGGAATCGAACCTGTGACCTGCCGGTTTGTAGCATAGTGCCTTAACTACTACACCACCGCGCGACCCCATTAGGTTTTTATTATTTAGACTAAATACAGTTAGAAATAAATTATTATTGTTTTATAGGTATCTTCTCTAGGATGCAAAGGTGACCACGTGATGGATGCCATATCCCAATGCGAACAGTATGCTAAGGAACAAGGAGCTCAGGAGAAAAATGCACCCTGGAGATTATTCTTCCGCAAGGAGATATTTACTCCTTGGCATAATCCTGCTGAGGATCAAGTGGCTACAAATCTCATTTATCAGCAAGTAGTTCGAGGAGCCAAGTTTGGTGAATATCGATGTGACAAGGTCAGTTCTGAGCTCAGCATGTCGTGTAGCTTTGAAGAAATACAAACAGTATTTTTTATGTTCACGTGACTGTGCATCGTGACAAGCTTCATATAAAACAACCAACTAGATGCGTCAAATATCCAAAACTTTATTTTGTCATAAAACTCTGCATGTTTCGGGCATCTTCTGTGCCCATCATCAGGAGTTATCTGCTGCATTCCTACCTGACTCTGCTTGGAAGCAGTCACATAACCTGCGTGAAACATACCAATTGCTGTGTGTACAGTAGATAACTCCTGATGATGGGCACAGAAGATGCCCGAAACATGTAGAGTTGTATGACAAAATAAAATTTTGGATATGTGATGCATCTAGTTGATTGTTTTATATGAAGAAATACAAACAGAATATTTCTGGAAATATTATAATCCTTTATGTGCCAGTGATAACCAGCTGTACCACCTGCTTCAATGGAACTTAATCACTCAGACGTTTTGCTGGAAGACCTGTTTTTTTGTGCATAAAATACAGTGCTGTGTCAGTTTATTTTTTGTCAAGTACATATCCTTCTCTTTTTGAATGCTGATAAAGTTTAATTTTAAAATAAAGGATACATCCCATGATCAAAGCTTACAGAGTCATGGATGCTGAGTCACTATAGCACCTGATATCCTGACCGCCAGTATTTTCTGATGTATTAATCTGATACTTCTCTGTGTGCATGTTAAACATTGTAATGTATGCTGCTTTAATTTTATATCTGAGATTTAGATTGCAGCTTTAACTGGTAGTAAAACAGGATACCCTACATCATCTGTTAGTCCTTAAAAAATTGTGGTTAACTAATGGTAATTGCAAATCACCCACAACCAGTCTGAATGTACAATGCACACACTGCTTTAGTCCAAGTTTATTCTTAATGGTGTTTTCTACATGTGTTTGAGTCTTTTTTAGGAAATCAGAACCTGTTAAATTTACCATATGCATGTATGGCAGACTGATACATTATACTGGTTATTCTAGGAATAGCTGTTTTTAGATATCTTTCATCATGATGTGAAATTCTCTACACATGATCTTGGTTTATAATTAACTAACTGACTAACTCATGCCATAGAGCAGAGCCAGTAGCTCCTCAGAGAGTGAAGAAATTCCCTGAATTTCATAGAACCCGAGATTTATAACTATGTTCACCAAAGCTCACCACTTGTCCCTATCTTGAGTAGGAAAATGCTAGCCCCTCACCTAATCCCCAAGCTGGACAAAATCCCTTGCTGACTGTCCATGACTGTTGATTCAGTATATTCACATCTACCCTCCATATCTGGAAATTGTCTCTTCCATCTGTAACCTGAGGATGCACTATATCATGGTGACAGAGACCCACTTGCCATAGTTCCTTGTATAACCACTGTCTAACATATTTCCAAACATTTTTATGTAGTTGGCACCTAGATTTTATAAAAATAAATATGTTGAGGCATGTTTATGATCATGCAGCTTTAATTAACTATTTCATGTATCTAATGCACTGGAATAATGAAAACTGAAACAGTAAGCAGAGAATTATTTTCTTTTAACTCATGTGCCAAAAAGCTACAAGCTTTCAAGTCACTGACAGTGACAGTACTTCTATCATTCCTAGTGTAATTCAGCACTTTTCAGTATAACTAACTCCATGGATCAGAGTCCTCTTTCAGAAGTTAAAGGTCCCTTGGCTATTCAAGAAATTCTCAGTCTTTTATGGTACTCAAAAGTTCATTACTGCTTTCACTAGATCCTGCCACCGGTCCATCTCCCAGGGGAGATGAATCTAGTCCACCCCTTTACAAGCGGTGTCTTAGATCCATTTTAGTATTATCCTCAGATCTAGTCTTATATCTGTCAAGTTTGGCTTCCCTTCAGGTGTCAGACTAAAATTTTGTATGCACTGTTGTCATTTCTGTGAACTGTATGTGACTACAAAATGTTGAAGTTGAAGAACATGGTGTGGTTTCAGGAAAGTGACATTGCCATGATGGCTGCTCAGCAGTATTATGTGGAGAATGGTGCAAATTTGGATCCAAGAACGTTATCCAATCTGCTACCCAATTACATTCCTAACCACTTTTTGAAAAGCGGTGCAGACAAAGGACTCAGCAGATGGGAGAATCTTGTTGCAGATGCCTTCAAGAAGGTAAATTGTAGACTTACATTTTCTCCACTAATGGAACAGCATTTTGGGTCACTGCTGTCATATATGTGCAGTTGTATATGATAATATACTACATTTAATGTGTCACCGTTTTGTTTGGTGTTCACAGAAGTGTAAATAACTACGATTGTACAGGTATCCCCTGTCTTTTACAAATTTCAGGGTTACACAATTTGATATGAATTTTTGGTGAAGGCAAAAAATAATTATTTTTATAAACCAAAAATTTAAAATTCATAAGCTTCTGAAACAAACAACATTGAAGTTAATTGAATTGTATATTTTGCAATGAAAATAAAAGGCAGTGAAACCAAACATAAAAACGTGAATGTCATATTTCAAGTTACATGACCACTCCTGGGAACACACCCACTGTGTATACTGGAGGATATGTGTGAGTCTTAAAAAGTTAAATGTTACATTTCAAACGAACTTATACTTTGTGAATTTTAAAGTTTTGGCAGTAGCATAGCTGAGGATTCAGTTCTTCTGGATATGACACTGTCAGTGGGTAATTAGATCCTGACATTCCCAGGCAATGTAGTGTCCTCATCTTCAAGGGTTGAAATGTCCAGAAGAAAGAAGAAGGATGAGGACACTACACTGCCTCAAAATGTCCAGGTCTGAATACCCACTGACAGTGTGTCATATCCCAAGAGAATGGATATGTGAACTTGAAACAATTTGTGCACTTTGACAGCTGCATGATGTCTAATGGTCCCTGTGGCATTGGATGATTGTATGGGTAAAGTTAAAGGCAAAAGTACCTCTATACTTAAGGCCATTAAAGTGTTTAGATGGGTAGAGATGTGACTGCATGCACTGTAAGTCTCAACACTAGATGGATGTGGGTGGCAACAGCCCTCAGAACCTATTGAATAGGAGGCTGAGTGGGTCCCAGAACTAGTTTGGACAATGGAGAGGAGGAAAATGTCTTGTCACTGCCAGGAATCAAATGAGGATTCCGTGGTCATCAGTCTGTAGCCTAGTCACTAACCATCTGAGCTATTTTGGTTCCTCTTTTATGAGTATGAAATGTTACTGCATAAGAGTCAAAATAATTGTTATAATGGACAACAGATAGCTCATACCAAAGTTTTGTAATGGGTTTGAGGGCTTTTATTTTTACACCTCTGAGTTAATGTTATTCATGAATTTGATATAGAAGTAGTCAAAGAATATACCATTGAAGCGAATTATCAACACAGTGTCCCTAATGTTACAGTTTATCCTAACTTTATAAGCCAGTTTATGTTGTCACTGTATGCATATACAATGCATCACTGTAAAAAATGTTATGTGGTGTTACACCCATATATTATGGAGAAATGTCAACAGCCTATATGTAGTTATAATATTTCACATATGATGTGACTTTTCCAGTTTGTTGTGCCTCTTTGATAAACTGCAGTGAAACATATGAACCCTTTGAGGTTATGAAAAATGCATTAAAATTTTGGAAATGTTGGTAATAGGGAAATATTTGTAATAGGCTTTTTGTGCAAGAGAGAGAGAGAGAGAGAGAGCGAGAGAGAGAATTGTACACATATAATATTATTCTTTTTGTTTTAGTGTGTATTTGGCCAGAAAAAAAAGTATCCTAATCCCCTTCAGACACCACACATTTGTTTCAGTGGTCCTTTCATTGTCTGAAGCACTTTTGGAACAGACTCTTTGGAAAAGCCAACAGCTGCGTCGTTGTGTTTTGCTTTATCTTCTCCATGTCTTGAAACCTATTCTCCTTCAACAGAATTTTCACCTTTGGGAATAGAAAAGAGTCACACAGGGCCATGTAGGTGAACGGGGGGCTGCAGGACTTGTGGGAACTGATGTTTAGCCAGGAAGTTCTGAACAAGGTAGGACAAGCAGGCAGCAGCATTGTCATGGTGCAGCTGCCAGTCACCTCTTTTCCACGACACAGGTCGCTTGCACCGCACTGCATCATGCAGCCAGCAGAGAACTTCAACGAAGTACTCTTGCTGATGGTATGACCATCCGGTGTGTGCTTGTGGTGAATGATGCCTTCGTGATTGAAGAAAACTGTCAACATCACTTACACCTTGCTCCGAACTTGGTGTGTCTTTTCGCCCTCAGAGATCCGGAGTCTTCCATCGAGAAGTCTGGGCTTTTGTTTCCAGGTCATACCCGCAGACCCAAGATTCATCACTGGTAATTATTGTCTTCATGAAGTTTGTGTCTTGATCAGCACATTGCAGCAAATCTCTGGCTACTGCAAGGCAAGTCTCTTTCTGCTTGACTTTTGGCAGTTTTGGGACGAATTTTGCTAAGACATGTTTCATGCCCAAATCTTCTGTCAGAATCATCTGTACCGAACTAAATGAAAGCAAAAACTCGTCAGAGAGCTCTCTAATTGTTATTCTCCAGTTATCCAGCACAGCAGAATGCACTTTAACAATCATCTGTTGGTTCCTGCTCGTGGAGGGCCTCCCTGAACATGCATCACTCTCGACTTATGTACATGCCTGTTTGAACCGCCTAAACCACTCCTTAACTTGTGTACAGCCCAATGTCTCATTCCCAAAAGCCTTCTGAATCATATCATAGGTTTATAAGCATGAATGCCCAAGTTTCTGGCACAACTTGATGCATATGTGCTCCTCAACTTTCTAGGTCATCATCAATGTGACACGCATGACATGCACAACAGGTTTTTGCTGATTGCCAGGGACTCAGCAATCTGAGTAGGAGGCAAAAATTCACACATATGCATGGAGGTCCAAGGCCACAAATGCCCCACTTGTGGCCCCAAGCACCTTCTTGTTAAAAAAAAAAATAGTTGGATACTTTTTGATCAGGCCATGTACCCTCTGTTCAACAAAAATCAAGCGGCCTGAAATTTTCCAAGTCCCGAACTGGAGGTCACGTGACGTACAGTTGCCATCATAATTTGAGTTGTTTTACTTTCCCCATATTTGTGCATTTGTGGCCTTTCTCTCTCTTCAGTTCATTACAATCAATCACGCCGCGTATATATTAACCAAAGACACCAATACGTTCGCTTAATTTGAAGTTAAAACATGAATTAAAGGTCATTAATTTTCCGAGGCGTGTGGCTTCCTAGCTCTGCTTCCACACATGGATGTTGCGAAAGGGTGGTTGTTTGCCGCAATTGGAGGTAGCCGAATGCGTTAACACGTGATGGCAATACTCTTCAGAAACAAAATACATTGGTTTGAGTCCCAGTGTCAGTATATGATTTTTTCTTTTTGAATATGTTTTATAGTCGCAAACACTCAAATTATGCAGTAACATCCACTATTTAATTATATGTTTCAAAAGTTATCTTTGCTCAATTGGCAGGGTTAGAAATGCGAGTGACGCAGATATTTCTGTTATTTTTCTGTAATTCTTTTTTCTTTGTTTACCGACATTCTGATTTAGAGGGTTTGTGTTTGAAAGGGACTAAAATTAGGCATGCAAATCTCGTTGTTGCTTGCGGGCCATAGCTGGTTGTGAGATCTGACATTGGGCTGCACGATTTGAAACATTTATGGAAAGGAATTGTTGAGCGTATGATGCGTGTGCTGGTGAGGTCTGGACCGAGGGTGGTTTCACTCTCGCCTTGTTTCAGGGGTGGGGTGTGGGGATTGAAGTACTGTTGGAACAGGTGCAGCTCAACATCCATCTGTGGAAGTAGAACTAGTAAGCCACATGCCTCGGAAAATTAATGACCTATAATTCATGTTTTAACTTCAAATTAAGAGAATGTATTGGTGTATTTGGTTAATGTATATGCGGCATGATTGATTGTAATGAATGGAAGAGAGAGAAATGCCACGAATGCACAAATATGGGGAAAGTAAAATGACTCAAATTATGATGACAGCTGTACATCACGTCACTGCCTGAGCAGGACGTACAAAATATCAGACCGCTTGATTTTTGTTGAACAGAGTGTACATTCACCAAAGCGACTGACTTAATTTAAACATTTACAGTGATTCATACAGACTGAAATATCAAGAATGACATGCATGAGAAGGATCTCAATTATTATTATTAAGAAAGAACCGTAGTCCATGATCCCTTGATCGAGCATTGAGTTTTCCATATGTCTTCCTGTTTCCCTCACCTCTGTTAAAGTAAAAGGTCCTGAACATGTAGATTACAAGTCCCTGCTGCTCCCTAGTTTAGTCTGTGGGTTGCCTCTGCCACCACCACCACCATTGCAACAACAACAACAACAACAACAACAACAATAATAATAATAAAAAAAACACAACA
>Ga0209628_10002830_pt1 | contig 11950 bp, 18 predicted proteins | sample TergutCu122P4_FD_187285 | JGI IMG/M metagenome (GOLD analysis project Ga0209628, IMG submission 187285) | Cubitermes ugandensis P4 segment gut microbial communities from Kakamega Forest, Kenya - Cu122 P4 (SPAdes) (version 2) | ecosystem: Host-associated > Arthropoda: Insects > Digestive system...
TGCCGTGCGCGCTGACTTGAACAGCTTCTTTGCCGCCTCAATACATTCATTGCCACTTGCCGGTCTGCCCATGATCGCCTCCTGTAACCATCAGCATATTATTCATGATTTTATTGCGAAATGGAATTAGAAATACAAGCGTCAAGAGACGTGACAGAAACAGAAGCAGGAGGGCCGTACCATTGAATAGAGCAAGTACCAATATCGGTACCATAGCCGTTAATTGCTGGTATGACATCAGAAAAAGCAGGAGCAAACGGGAAAACAACAACCAGAAAGCCAACCAGCCACCTAAAATGAAAAATCCTCATCTCAACCCCTCGACGCCGTGAAGCCGGAGATGGCCGCCCAGGCGCTCAAAGCGCCGATCATGGCCATGAAGGCAATCCAGAACATGTTGTGCTTTCCTCTCAACGAGGAAGAGGCCCGAAGGCCCCTTCCGGTTTCCGTTTTAGCGGAAGAAGTTCGCCAGCTTGCGCGAAGCCCAGGCGGCGACGTTCGGCGCGATCATGATGGCACCCATGGCGATGATGGCCGTAACGACCGTAGCGACATCGATATTCGCGGAGATAGCAGAAAAGTCCATTTTGTTTCCTTTCAGTTGCGATTGAAGAAGTTGACAAGAACGCCTACGCAGTAGGCGATGAGATACACCGACATCGGTGTGATGAAGCCAAGCGCGAACGCTTGCGCTATTACGTCGGCCGCAGGGGCATTGAAAAGCTGCCCTACGGCGTCGGCAATGTTCAGGGTGCATTCCATCTATCGGGCCTCCGCGCGAAGCTGGACGGTAAAGCGGCCTTCTTTGACGACGAGACGGGTTGCCAATTCATATAAGCCCGGCGCAGTGATTTCCGGGGCGCACCAGACTTCGCCGTATTGGTTGCCGACCTGGCCGTAACCGATAGGGAAGCCTTTCGGGGATTTGCGGAGAGTGTGGATTTGGATTTGCATAATCAACTGGGGGAAGCCCCGGCGGTGAGGGTTAATTAAAAAAGATTAAATCAGATACCAAAGAACGAAATTACAGAGGACACCGCGATGGTCTTGCAATACACCATTTCAGAATCACCCCGTTCATTCAAACGATAAACCGCATAGGTTGTTGAAACATTGTCCAGTTTCGCCAAGAACCGGGCGCGTTTCCATGCTTGGAACCAGGCCGGAATGAAGAACATGGACACATCCCAACTCTCCACGGGATCAACGTCATGACGGGAGTAAGTCGAAATGGCATACCAGACCACACGTTTGACTTGAATTTCAAAACCAAAAGGCCTAAATTTAGATTTCATTTGAATTTCCTTTCATGTGCCGGGGCTTGCCCCAGCCGACTGAAGGAACTTGAAACCCCCGGCCCGCAAGGAACCGGGGGTTCTTTTTTGCTCAGTGACGACGAACAATCGGGAACAGAAGATCAATCAGGTTGAGCACGAAGCCCATCGCGTGAGCCAGGGCGAAATCGACCTTGTCGATCAAGATTTCGACCCCCTTCTCAATCCGGGTCAGCCACGGCGGCGAGTTCCATTCGCGAATCAGGCGGCCTTCTCGATCAAATGACTGAAATTGCATGACTTTCTCCTTTAACAAGCGCCGTTCCGGGGATTCGGGCGGGCGCAGGGTTTCGGCGTGAAGGTGGCAAGAGTGCTGGTCGACACGCCGAGGCCGAGCAGCAGACGACCCACCGTGCGGCAATGGCGCGGGTGGCCGGTAAGGCGGTAATCCTCGATTTCGAGGCAGGAGGCAACAACGGCATTGCGGACGCGGTAGACAGGGCAGACGGCGGCTTTCATGCGGCCCTCCAAACAGATGACGAGTTGCCCCAGGCGGGCAGGAAAACGAACGCTTCGAGCATGGAGACAGGAAAGACAATCAGCGGGATTCACGCAGCCCTCCGAATCTCATCCCACGAGGTCACCGGTTGCGCAAGCACGATACGCACCGGGCGGAACTGGACGACGTTGCCTTGTTGCAGGTCGGCGTCGGAAATGCCGGCGGCGCGCAGATATTTGAGATGAAGGCACCACGTGGAACGCGCCATATAGCCGCGCACCACCTCGAAGCCATCGGCGCGGATATTCCGGTAGGTGGTAAATGCCGCTTCGGCGCGGCCCTGTGTGATGTCATTTGTTTGCGCGATACGCTGTACCAGTTCATGTCTGTCCATGTCTCTTACCTCCACACCATCGACCACGCGGCCAAAGAATTCAGCGAAAAGCCCCTCCAGTTCGGCGGTTTTGAGTTCCCACCAGTGACGCCCGGTTTCAGCAAGACGGCGGAACCAGCGGGAACCCCGCGTGTGCTCGAGCCGCAGGAGACGATCGGCGAGCGCGATCAGATCGTCCGTGATGTCGATCTTGCCCTGACGGGCGAGGTAGGCCAGATGCGGGCCTTTGTGGTAGGCCTTGCCTTTGGCAAGATCGGAGTTCGGATTCCAATAGACCGAATCGCCGCCCCGGTGTTTGTTGGTGGCCTTGCGCCGACCGCCGTCGGCCAGGCAGAGTTGACGCAGGGCCTGTTTGACGCTGGCGGCATCGGGCAGGGCGAAATTGCCGGTAATGTCAACGCGGCGGCATTGCCATTTGGAGAAGGGCGGCAAAACAGCATGCAGGGCTTTGGCGGCGTGGCGAATCAGGACATTGGCGGCGTGGCGAATGTCACAGCCGCCAAAGACGTTGACGCCGTGTTCGACGCTGGCCGGGGAACCGCCGACGACCAGGAACTCCTCTTTGCCGTCGCCTTGAACCGTCCAGAACAGGCCCACCGTGTCGGAGCGCAGGGCGTCGACATCGATGGCTTTCTTGGCCCAGACCAGTTCGCCATAGCTGCTGATGCAGGTAATGATGTTCAGGGATTCGCGGATGCGATTCGTCAGGGCTTCCCCCAGAGACGGGCCGAGCGGACAGCGAAGCGTCAGCCAGTCGATCAGGTAGGGGGAGGATTGGATCATTTCAATGCACCCCGTTGCACAAAGTCCGGGGGGTCGAATCCGACCCGTGAGACAAAGTCCGGGGGGTCTTGAACGGCAGGGAAGAAAAACTGGTTGCGACGGATTCCGGGACGTTCAGCGGGGTAAAAATGACAATCGGGAACGAAGCCAGAAGGGTGCGAGAGGGGTAAAAAGTCCAACCCGTTAGACAAAGTCCGGGTATTACAGAGACACCCGGACAAACCGCCCAAAACCGCCCGCGCCGAAATGACATTTGGGAACGCGATTGAACGCGAAATAAATGACAAACGGAACGGGCGGAGAGGGCGGGGCGGTTCATGGTCAGGCCACCGACCTATCAGAACGGCCACGGAACACCGCCGTGGTATCCAGCGGAAAGCCAGCCGCCAGCGCCCGCCGTTCCCACGAGCAACCGGAAGCCGGCTTACGGCCGAGACTACGGTGATAGCGAAACGCGACAGAGGCGAAACGAAGCGCCAACTGCACGTCAGCCAGCGGACACCGAACGGTCTCCACGTCAGGCCGCCTTTCGGGTGGCCTGCTCATAGGCCAGCAACGCGGAGCCGCGCAAAGCAGGCTTGAGGCAAGAGGCGAGCATCCAGTCAGGGTCATCCTCGGACGGTATGCCGACCAAACGCCCCAGAGGGCCATCAATGGGAGTGACGCAGAATTGACCATCGAGATAGGCGCAATAAAAGCGCCGGCCTTGGTACTCGAAAGGGACGCAGACGGTTCTCATGTCAAGCCGCCTTCGCCACAGGGGCCGCCGGAGACGGACGCAGGCGGGCGCGGAGCGACGGCTGGCCGAAGCGGTCGACGTAGATCGAGGACGGATCGAGGATGTAGTTGCCCGGCGCGTAGGGCGACTGGTCGTCATCGAGGGTCAGGCGGATGCGCTGCGGATGGGAATGCGGCTTGCCGTCACGGTCATAGCAGTACATCCACGCCTCTTGATCGCGAATCGAGTAGGGCTTGCCGGTCTTGGCGCTGGTGCCTTCCTTCAGGCTGAAGGACGCGGTTTCTACTTGGACTTTCAACATCGTTACACCTCCGAAATGTGGTATTTCAACAACTCTAAAAATAGAGTGGTTGCAATGTAACTCCAATTTTAGAGTTGGTGTCAAGCTCCAAAAATGAAGTTACGTTGAAAGGCGGATCAAGAATCAGGAAGAACGATGAAAGCCAGTGCCTACCTAGAAGCCATGAAAAAACAGCTAGACCTAACGTCTGACTATCAGCTAGCCAAGGTGCTAGAGATTGGAAACGGGCAAATCGTAGGTATGCGTGATGGATCGCGGCCAGTTCCAAACGACATTGCTTTCAAAATTGCCATCACACTTGACCTAGACCCCGCCAAGGTGATCGCCGACCTCGAGGAGCAGCGCGAGAAAAACGAGAAACGGCGGGCCTTCTGGCAATCCTTACGGCAACACGCCGCCTAAAAAAGGACAAATACATGAAGCCATTGATTGCCATCGTCATTCTGTTCGCGGTCGCCTCGGTTCATGCCGAGGAAACCTACCGATGCGCCGGCGCAGACGGCAAGGCGGTCTATCAAAACTTGCCTTGTAAGGCAGAACCCAAGGCCCTTGAACAGCCCATACGCCCGCCAGTGATGGAACGCGCCCGAGCAATGGCGCGCCTTGAACAAGAAATCCGGCTCAATGAACAGGTAACGAAAAGCAGGAAAGCAATGCAAGAAATCAACTATCTCGACGTCACGAAACCCGCCATGTCCCTCGTCGGGAGTCTCGTTGCAATCGGTTTCATCGGCCTGGCGTTCTGGGTCGTCATCCTGATCTGGCTAAAAAACCAGATCAAAGACCGGCAGCGGTTCAGGAAATTCAAGAACGGCACCGAAGTCGCCATCGTGTTCATCGCCTTGGGCTACGTGATGACCGGGCATCTCGCGCCGGCCAACTTCGCTGTGCTGATGATGGGGTTGTGTGCCGTCATCTGGGTCATCGTCAAGAAAACCGGGGGAACGAATGCCCTGGCCGATCTGTTGCCGGAGCCGGGAACGGAACCGATGGAACCGGGGATGGCGGAGCCAGAAATGGCGCCGGAGCAGAACCGGCCCAAAACCGGATGGCGCACGAAATACCAAGACAAGTTCCAACTCATGAACAAGTCGGAGCACACGCTGTATCAGCGCATCGTCGAAGCGGCGCCGAACCTGTATGTGTTCAGCCAGGTCAGCATGTCGCAGCTTCTGCACATCCGGAATGGCTACGGCGGACAACAGCAATTGAACGAAATCGGGCGCAAGAACGTGGATTTCGTGTTGTGCCGGAAGGACGATACCAGCATCGTGCTGGCGATTGAGTTGAACGGGCCGACGCACGAACGGCCAGACCGGCAGAGGTCGGATGCAACGAAGCGCAAGGCGTTGGAGGAAGCCGGTATTCCGCTGGTGGTGTTCTATCCCGACAACCTGCCCGACGTGGCGACCATCCGTAAAACCATCGCGCTACGCATGGTTGAACGGCGCTGGAACGAGGAGGAGCGGGACGAACGATTGGGGCGGTGCGCTGAAGCTGTGATGTAGAATCGGCAACGCGGGGCGCAAAAAAGGCCCCGTGCCAGGGGCCTTCGTTGCACTCATGCTCCGCGAAGGAGGTGAGTCGTAATGACTAACTCTGGTCAAGGTCGTCATCAGTGGGTCAAGCGATTGATCCACATGGCTATCTTAGTCGCCCTGCTGCTGGTCAGCAAGCGGCTTTGGTAGCGTAGAAGTTCCCGCCCTGCCGACGATCGCGGGGCGGCCATCCCCTCAGGCATACAATCCCCGGCTCACCCAAGGAGCCGTCATGCCCGCCAGACCCCCAGAAACGCCTCAGGATCGACGATCGCTCGCCGCCGAATGGTTGGATGCCGCCAAGGCGGCGATGATGCTCAAAAGCGATTACGCGCTGGCGCGGCGGCTGGAGGTGGCGCCGGCGACCTTGCAGGGCATCCGGCGCGGGGGGCGTTCCATGCCGCTGATCCTCATCGTCAAGCTGGCCATCACGCTCGAGCGCGACCCGCTGGTGATGATTGCAGAAATGCAACTACTCTCGGAGCGCCATCCGCAGCGTTTGGACTTCTGGCGGTCTTTCATCTGGCGTGCAGTCAGGGTGGCGGTTCGTGCCTGCACGCGGGGGTTCGGCTGTTTCGGTTCTTGCGTGAGCGGGCGAGAAGTGGCTGGTGGGTTGACCGCTGTTGAGGGGTGAGTGTACTTCGCATAATTTGTATTATGTCAAATAATCCGCAGAAACCGGAAAGGGGTCAGCTCACGAAACGGAAAAAATCGTACGCTAAGCCGCCCGCCCGTCTTCACTTCACCAGGTAAGGCTTGTTGATGGCGGCGGCGAGGTCGGGGCCTTTGTAGTACGGCCGAATCCAGATCAGTTTGCGATCTTGGCTCTCTGGCCCATGCGGCTGCCGGCGCCAATGGCCTCGCACCATGAACCTCACCAGTGATTTCCCGCCACCACTCCTGCCTTCACCGCCTTCTGCCTCGCCTTTCTGGATCACGATGGGACCAACGGATGCGCCCACCTCCTCGTAATCGAGCGCGGTATACCGGCCTGTCGTTTGGAGCAGTTTCCGCCGTTTCGGAAGCGATGCGATGCCCTTTGCCCTGTCCTCAATCTCCTTGCGAGGACTCTCCTTAGCCGTCAGCTCGACCTTGTCGGACGACAGGTACAGCACGGCATTGAGGACAATGCGGTAGAAGGCAAGCCCATCGGTGTAGAAGGTATCGTCGTCCTGGTGCGCGATGGACTCTTCGTTCAGATTCACACTCATCCCGATACCGAGGTCGTTCGGCGTCAGGGTTTCCCAGTCCGTGCGCAGCGCCTGCTCCAGCGTCCAGTTGTCGCCCAGGTACAGCTCGCGCTTGAGCGCCAGATAGGACGTGTCTGGCAGCCTGGCATGCCAGGCGCACATGAGCAGTTTGCGACCGGGCAGGCCGGCACCGGCGGGATGCATGGTGAGGAATACAGAAACTGGCGCGGAGTAATCCAAGCCAGCGACGTTCATGGCCCAGCGCCCAGCATCGCCCCGGATGTTGTGCATCGCGTTGATGACGGCGCGGGACGTGAAGGTGAACAGGCACGTTGGAAACGGCAACTGGATCAGTACCGCCTTCAGATTGATCTCGGTGTTTGCCAGGTGCTCGGCCAGGTTGTCACTGAAATGGAAGGTCTTCTTGCCGGCCAGGGCGAAGTTCACCACGCTGTGATACTCGTTGTTCACCGTGCCATAAAGACTGGCGAGGGATGCCTTCGCCTGTGGTGGCGCACTGGAAAGGAATGGCGACATCTCCTCGACGCTGACGCCGGGATGGTCGGCCCCATATCCAAGGATCTCCCCATTCAGTCGTTCGATGTACTGCGAAAACCGGCTGTCGTAGTCGTCCACGCTATGAATGGTCTGCGGTGGGTTGGGGCCGCTCAGCAAATCCGCTGCGTCCTGCTCCCCCATCCCAACCAGGATGGGGCGCAACTTGCGCACGAAGTCATAGTAGGTTGGTGGCAAAGCCATTTCAGCGGTCCTCTCGGGTATGCCACAGCCGCAACACGTAGATGATCGAATCCTGAATTTCGTAGCGAACCTCGTACTCCCCAACCAGAATTCGCCGCACCTCGCGCGGCTCGAACTGAAAAAGTTGCTCGCCGATGCGTGAGTTGGTCAGCAGAATGGTCGGAGCCTTGGTCAGCGCCTGTACAGCCCGCGCGGCGGCGTGCTTGTTCACCGGAGCCAGGAACTCATACAAGCGCGCCAAATCGGAAAGCGCCTTACTGGTCCACTTCAGCTCCATCAACGCGGCACCGGCAGCGGCTGGTCGGTGTCAAGGCTCGCTGCCCATGCTTGCACGGCCTGGTGGTCAATGACCTGACCGGCGTCCACGTCAGCCAGCGCCTCTTGGGTTAGTCGGTCGCGTTCCTCTTCCTGGGCGATCCAGACGGATAGCGCCTGCTTCATGATCCAGCCACGCGAGCGTTCAAGTCGTGAAGCGATCTGATCTACCTTGTTGGCCAGCAGAAGCGGTACATGTGCGGTCAGCACTTTGGTTGCTGCTTGCGTCATGCTGCTCTCCTTTTCGATGTGGTTTGATGTTTAATTAATCATAGTGATTTATATCGAATCGGTCAATGAAATGTCAAATTGAGCTATACCCTAACCGGATGTCAGGATAAGCCACTTAGAAGCGTCAGAATAGAGCCGTGATTGCAATTTCTTGACGAATGCCGCGCAAGGCCATAGATTTCTGCCTGACACTTTCAGCTCAGGAGGCATCTTGCAGGGGAATCGCATCGGTTACGTCCGCGTCAGCAGCTTCGACCAGAACCCAGAACGGCAACTGGAACTGATCCAGGTGGACAAAGTGTTCACCGACAAGGCATCGGGCAAGGACACGCAGCGTCCGCAGCTCGACGCGCTACTTGGGTTCGTGCGCGAAGGTGACACGGTGGCAGTGCACAGCATGGACCGACTGGCGCGCAACCTAGACGATCTGCGCCGCTTGGTGCAGGGCCTCACCCAACGCGGTGTGCGTATTGAGTTCGTCAAGGAGCACCTGACCTTCACCGGCGAGGACTCGCCGATGGCGAACCTGATGCTCTCGGTAATGGGCGCGTTCGCCGAGTTCGAGCGCGCCCTGATCCGCGAGCGGCAGCGCGAGGGCATCGCTCTCGCCAAGCAACGCGGGGCCTACCGGGGCCGCAAAAAGGCGCTTACGCCGGATCGGGTGGCCGAGTTGCGGCGCCGCGCCGCTGCCGACGAGAAGAAGGCACAGCTTGCCCGCGACTTCGGCATCAGCCGCGAAACCCTATACCAATACCTGAAAACGGACGACTGACCATGCCGCGCCGCAATCTGCTGACGCCCGCCGAGCGTACCGGCCTGCTCGCCTTCCCGGCCACCGACGACGAACTCATCCAGCATTACACCTTCGCCGAACCCGACCTGTCGGTGATCCGTCAGCGGCGCGGCAGCCACAACCGGCTCGGCTTCGCGGTGCAGTTGTGCTACCTGCGCTATCCAGGCTTTACCCTGCCGACTGACGCGGAGCCACCCGCATCCCTGCTGAACATCGTTGGTCGCCAGTTGCGCATCGAGCCGGACATCTGGCCGCAGTATGCGCAGCGGCTGGAAACGAGGCGTGAGCACCTGTTGGAGTTGCAGGCGTGGCTGAAGCTGACGCCGTTCGCTGTCGCGGACTATCGACACTTCGTCCACCAGCTCGCTGATCTGGCCCAGCAGACCGACCGAGGTATCGTACTGGCCGAAGCGCTGGTCGAGTTTCTGCGGCAGCAACGCATCATCCTTCCGACCATCGATGTCATCGAGCGCGTGTGCAGCGAGGCGCTGACACGCGGCACGCGCCAGGTCTACGAGGCGCTCACCGCGCCGCTCGATGATTTCCACCGCCGCGCGCTTGACGGCCTGCTGTCAATCCGCGAGGGCACCAAGGGCAGCGGGCTGATCTGGCTACGCCAGCCGCCCGGCCCGCCGAAGCCCAAGCATGTGCTGGCCCACCTGGAACGGCTGAAGACCATCCGCGACCTGGCGCTGCCGGGCGGCCTGGAACACGCCATTCACCAAAACCGCCTGCTGAAGCTCGCCCGCGAAGGCGGGCAGATGACGGCCCAGCACCTGCGCGACTTGGAGCCGAGCCGTCGCTTTGCGACCCTGGTCGCGGTGATCCTCGATACCCGTGCCACGCTGATCGACGAGATCATCGACCTGCACGACCGTTTCATGGGTTCGCTGTTCAGCAAGGCCAAGCGCAACCATGCCGACCGCTTCCAGCAGTCTGGTAAGGCGATCAACGACAAGGTGCGGCTGTACTCACGCATCGGTCGCGCCCTGCTGGAAGCGAAGCAGTCGGGCGGCGATCCGTTCGCCGCTATCGAGGCGATCATCCCTTGGGATGTGTTCAGCGAAAGTATTACCGAAGCGGAAACGCTGGCCCGGCCGGAAGACTTCGATTTCCTGTCCCTGGTCGGCGACGGCTTCATCCAGCTCCGGCGCTACACGCCGACCCTGCTGGAAGCGCTGACCATGAAGGCTGCGCCGGCAGCGCGCGAACTGCTGGCCGGCGTCGAAGTGCTCAAGGGGATGAACGACCGTCAGGCGCGCAAGGTGCCAGATGACGCACCCACGTCGTTCGTGCGCAAGCGTTGGGAAAACCTGGTGCGCACGGAGGATGGGCTGGATCGGCGCTTCTATGAGCTATGCGTGCTGTCCGAACTGAGGAACTCACTGCGCTCCGGCGACATCTGGGTGCAGGGATCGCGCCAGTTCAAGGATTTCGAGGACTATCTGTTGCCGCCGCCGCGATTCGCGGCGCAGCGTGACCAGCGGGAATTGGGTCTGGCTGTCGATACCGACTGTGACCACTTTATGGACGCTCGTCTTGCTGTGCTGCAAAAGCAACTGGCGACAGTCGAGCAGCTGGCCGCCGCCAACGAACTACCCGATGCAGCCATCACCAGCACCGGGCGAATCAAGATTACGCCGCTGGACAATGCCGTGCCCGACGAGGCTGAGGCGCTGATGCAGCAGGCGTACAGCCTGCTGCCACATCTGAAGATCACCGAACTGCTGCTGGAAGTCGATGGCTGGACCGGCTTCAGCCGCCACTTCAAGCACCTCAAGAGTGGCGCGGCAGCGGAAGACCAGCATCTGCTGCTGACGACCATCCTGGCCGATGCCATCAATCTGGGCCTCTCCAAGATGGCCGAGTCCTGCCCCGGTGTGACCTACGCCAAGCTGACGTGGTTGCAGGCGTGGCACATCCGCGACGAAACCTATTCGGCGGGTCTAGCCGAGCTGGTCAACGCCCAGTTCCGCCAACCCTTCGCCGCCTACTGGGGCGACGGCACCACATCATCATCGGACGGCCAGAACTTCAAGGCCGGCGGCCGTGGCCAAGCTGCCGGCCAGGTGAACCTGAAATACGGTCAGGAACCAGGCGTGCAGTTCTACACCCACATCTCCGACCAGTACGCGCCGTTTCACACCAAGGTCATCAATGCCACGGTGCGCGACGCCACCCACGTCCTGGATGGGCTGCTGTATCACGAATCCGACCTGCGCATCGAGGAGCACTACACTGACACGGCCGGTTTCACCGATCACCTGTTTGCGCTGATGCACTTGCTGGGCTTCCGCTTTGCTCCGCGCATCCGCGACCTGGCCGACAAGCGCCTGTATATCCACGGCGACGCCAAACAGTACCCGACGCTCGCCGGCCTGGTCGGCGGCAACGTCAACGTGAAGCACATCCGCGCCCATTGGGACGAAATCCTGCGGCTGGCTGCCTCGATCAAGCAGGGTACAGTGACGGCCTCGCTGATGCTCAGAAAGCTCGGCAGCTACCCGCGCCAGAACGGCTTGGCGGTAGCCCTGCGCGAGTTGGGGCGCATCGAGCGCACGCTGTTTGCGCTCGACTGGATGCAGAACGTCGAATTGCGTCGCCGCGTGCAGATTGGCTTAAACAAGGGCGAAGCCAAGAACGCGCTGGCCCGCGCTGTGTTCCTGAACCGGCTCGGTGAAATCCGTGACCGCAGTTTTGAGAACCAGCGTTACCGCGCCAGCGGCCTCAACCTAGTGGTGGCGGCAATCATCCTGTGGAACACGGTCTACCTGGAGCGGGCAGTCCAGGCACTGCACGACTCAGGCAAGAACATCGACGAGCAGTTGCTACCGCATCTTTCGCCCCTGGGCTGGGAGCACATCAATCTGACCGGCGACTACATCTGGCGGCAGAACAAGCAGGTCGAGCAAGGCAAGTTCCGGCCGCTACGAATGCCCGGCGAGGCTTAGCGTACGATTTTTTCCGTTTCGTGAGCTGACCCCGGAAACAACTCAAGCTGGCCAGGCAACCTATCCGCAGGAAGCTGCGGGCCGTCATGGGGTAGACCCAACAGTTGTGTCACCAGCCGCCATTTCGAGATCAAGGCAGGTCGAGACGGGTGTTCATATCGAGGTCGAAGCGCCCATACGGGT
>Ga0209628_10002831_pt1 | contig 11949 bp, 7 predicted proteins | sample TergutCu122P4_FD_187285 | JGI IMG/M metagenome (GOLD analysis project Ga0209628, IMG submission 187285) | Cubitermes ugandensis P4 segment gut microbial communities from Kakamega Forest, Kenya - Cu122 P4 (SPAdes) (version 2) | ecosystem: Host-associated > Arthropoda: Insects > Digestive system >...
GCAGGAAGTTGGGAAGGCGGCGGCGGTGGCTCCGGATATATCGGAGGCGTTACTAACGGTCTTACCGCACAACAAGCACAAACAGGATTCGTGGCTAACCCCATAACAACCGGAAGCGGCCATATCAGAATAACACCCATGGAAGAAATTTGTACTTCCACCAGAGTGTCCGTTACTGTTACAGTTATCCAAAACCCAAGTATTGGCAATAAAACATCTACTATCTGCAGCGGAAATACATTTACCGTAACTACCGGCGGCACTGACGTTGTGCCCGCAGGTATTACATACACATGGGGCGCACCCACAATCACCCCCGGCGGAACTGGCGCAGTTACTGGCACAACAACCGGAACAAAAGCCGCACTTAACACATTACCCAGCGTGTTAACCAATACTACTAATGTTACACAAACCGTAACCTACACTGTTACCCCAATTGTAGATATTTGCCAGGGTAACAACTTCACGGTAACCATTACCGTTAACCCTGTGCCGATTATTGGCAACAAAACCGATGAAATTTGCGGCGGAAATATATTTACAGTGGCTACAAGTGCTACCGATTTAGTGCCCGCAGGTACTACCTACACATGGAGTGCCCCCACGATTACCCCCGGAGGAACAGGCGCGGTTACCGGTACAACAACCGGAACTAATGCCGCCCTTACCGCTTTGCCAAGTGCGCTGAATAATACTACCAATGTTATTCAAACCGTAACCTATACTCTAACCCCCAGAGCAGGAACCTGCAACGGAAGTACATTTACAGTAACCGTTACCGTGCATCCTTTAATGGCGGTAAGCAATCTGGAATTAAACTATAACGCCAATTGCGCCGCAGTGCTTACATGGACCGCTCCCGCTGCAGGATATACCTATAAAGTTTACAGAGATGGCATTCTTAGAACGCCAACCCCAATTTCTGCTACCACTTTCACAGATACCAATTTCGATGTTACCCAAACACACGAATGGTCAGTTACCGTTATCTGCGGTAATGGCGAATCAAATCCCGTTAGCGTTATAGGTCTCCCCAATGTATTTACTATCGAAGCTACCGCCGGCTTAGGAGGCTCTATTTCTCCCAGTGGAACAGTTGAAGTATTTTGCGGTACAAGCCAGAAGTTTACGGTTACTACCGAACTGGGATATATGATTTCAAAATTCTATATTGATGGGGTTCACAATCCTACAGCTGCATTAAATAAAAGTTATACCTTCACTAAAATAAATGATAATCACACCATTCTTGTGCAATTTGTGGAGATTCCTACCCATTTTATCCAATTCGGACCGGATGCTTCACTGAATTTGAACGGTGTTGTTTATCCAACACTTAATCCGAATGCTATTCATTACATTGAAGTGGACTCCGGTGCTAACGTTCAATTCTCTATCGTTCCCAACCCCGGCTACGAAATCGACAAATTATATGTGGATGATGTAATTACCACCCCGAGCTATTTTGGTACTTATACATTTATTAGTGTACAAATCAACCACTCTATTTTTGCTACATTCAAACCGATAACACATATTATTACCGCCACTACGAATGGACACGGCACGATTAATCCTGCCGGTGCAGTTTCTGTGAACGAGGGTGCCAACCAGACCTTCCAGACAACTCCCGATGCGGGCTACCATTTAGAGGGTATCTATGTGGATGGTGTTTATGACGCCGCTGCCACATTAGCCGGACTTTATACCTTTACTAATGTAACGGCAAACCATACCATTCACGCAGTGTTCGCTATCAATACTTATACCATTACAGCAACAGCCGGTCCTTACGGAACGATTAACCCTGAAGGCGCAATTACTGTGGACTACGGTAGCAGCATAACCTTCAACTTCACGCCGTGGGATGGCTATAAAGTGGATAAGGTGTTTATCAACACCATTGAAAATCCGGCGGCTGCGCAGGCAGGAACCTATACATTTACCGATATTGATCAGGATAATACTATTCACGTAACGTTTACCAAACAGATGCTCAAAATTACCTCCAATGCCGGACCTAACGGAACTGTTCAGCCACAGGGAATTCACTATGTAGAATACTGGGCACACTCTGAAATTTATGTATTTAATCCTGCTCCAGGGTACCACATTAAAGAAGTTTTGGTGGACAATGTGAACAATCCGTTGGCAATTCAAAACGGCGAACACCGCTTCCTCAATGTTACCACCGACCACACGCTTTTGGTATTCTTTGCAAAAGATATCTATACCATTAATGCAATGACTACTGCGGGCGGTGCTATCAATCCCGCCGGACTAACCAATGTACCCGCAGGCACCAACAAGACCTTCTATTTTGAGCCTTATGAAGGGTACAAATTAACTCAGGTCATCATCAACGGTATTAACCATCCGGAAGCAGTTGACGCAGGTTTCTATACATTCTATAATGTATATGACGATTATAACATTACTGCCAAATTTGAGCAGGTTACCTATACAGTTACCCTCCCGACAGACGCAGGTATTGTTGCCGCTCCCGTAAATGGTTCAAACTCTCCGGTGGCTTATGGTGCTTCCTACTCATTTGTGGTTGACTTGCTGGCAGGTTACACCCAATCTAAACTTACCGTAAGTGCCAATGGTATTATTATCAATCCAAAATCGGGTGTTTACACCATTGGCAATATTACTAAAGACCAACTGGTAACTGTTACCGGTATTGAGAAAAACGTTTACAAAGTTTCAGCCAAAGCCAACCCGGGCGGTGCGATTTTACCTGCCGGAGTTTTCAATGTAGCACACGGCGAAAGCAAGACCTTTGAAATGGTTCCGGATAAGGATTATGTTGTTAAATCTGTGGTAGTTAACGGTGCAAATGAAGGTGCGGTAAGTTCCTATACTTTCCACAACGTAACCGCAGACGGCGTTGTTGAAGTGTTCTTCAAATACAGTCCGCTGAACTTGGACGACCCCGATGCTTCTGCCATCCAAATTTTCAGCAATAAAAATGTTGTAACCATCTCCGGCGATAATTTGGTGGTTGGTAAACAGGTTGAGATTATGGATATGTATGGTCGTGTGGTATGGCAAGGACAAACCACCGGTGCGAAAACCGAAATCACTTTGAACGTAGCCACCGGCATTTACGGTGTACGCGTTGCCACCGAGGATGGATTTACGGTAACTAAAGTTTCGATTACGAAATAATAAAGAGTTAAGAGTTAAAAGTTAATAACTAAAAGTTGGGGGCGAATTGATATTTGCCCCCGATTTTTTTTGCGTGACTATCGTCATTCCGAACGCAGTGAGGAATCTCGAACAAGAGAAACAAGTAAAAAAATATCACCTTCAAACTCTCTTTTAACCGATTTGTCCGAAAATATTATTATTTTTGTCGAACCCAAATTATTTCAATTATTTATTATGAAAAAGCACCTTCTAACCCTCTGTTTATTATTTATTTCCGTTATTGTTTTTGCGGGAAAATTTGTATTAATTCCGGTTACGGATACCCAAAATTTAGAGACACTATTTGCGCAAAATGATGTTAAAATTCATTACTACTGCGATGATTATGTCTTGGCAACCACCGACAACCTTACTTTCAAAGGTACGGTTGTGCTTGACGAACACGCATTTGGCGATGTGGAAACGTATGCAATCGTATACTGTTATGAAAAAAATAAAGAAGAGTACTTAAATAATATTGCAGAGAGTACAAAAACGCTATATTCAGGAGATAATTTTTTCATTATGAAAATTTTATCGGCTGACTTTAAACCTGCAAAAAACGATGGAATTGTTGCCATAACAAGTGAGGAAGCAATAATGTCGCAGACAAGGGGTGAGTATCCTGTAATTACTGAACCTGATCCAAACGTTCTTGCCTGTATTACGCAAGTGAACAAAGAAAATACAATTGGTTATATCCAATCGTTGCAAGATTTTGGTACAAGATACTGCCAACATCCAAATCATAATGCTGCGAGAGATTGGATAAAAAGTAAATATGAAGCGATGGGATTAGGTGTATCATTACACAAATTTAACTGGTATGGAGGTAGCAATGATAATGTGATTGCTATTCAACAAGGTACAGTGTATCCAAATGAATATATTGTTTTGGGTTGCCATTATGATACTTATACTTACGAAAGTCAAAGTAATGCACCGGGGGCTGACGATAATGCCTCAGGAACTGCCGGAATTATGGAAACCGCCAGAATATTGAGTCAGTACGATTTTAAACGTTCAATTATCTATTGTTCATTTTCTGTAGAAGAATTAGGGCTTTATGGCAGTGCTGCTTATGCGCAAAAGTGCAAGAACGAAGGTATGAATATTTTAGGATATTTTAATTTAGATATGATAGGTTATTTAAAAGAGGGAAATCCAATGAAGATGTGGCTAATTTCTCCTTCTTCAGCAGTTACTTTGGCTGATTATTTTGTTAATGTATGTAGTGTTTATTTTCCCTCTCTCCCGATACAAAGAGAAGAAAATCTGTCTTGGGGTAACAGTGACCATACTTCTTTTAATCAAAAAGGGTACAAGGGTATTTGGTGGTTTGAAGATGGAGATTGCGACAGCCCGTACATTCATCATATTCAAGGCGGAACAGGATGCGGAACATATTCACCTTGTTTCGGTACTCAAATTCCCTGTTTGGGTGATGTTATAGGACCCAGTGTTAATAACCAGGAACAGGTTAAGGTTTATACACAAGCCATGGTGGCATCCATTGCCACTTTAGCACTTTTAGAAGTCGTAACACCTCAGTTTCCCCCTCCCACAGATTGCAAAGCAGAATATATGGAAGGTATGAAGATAAAAATTACATGGGAGAAACCGGAAGAAGGTACCCCCAATACATATTATATATATAAAGACAGTGTAAATATCGGTCAATCCAACACCTTGGAATATGTGAATACGATTACCGATTTTGACGAACATTGTTATCAAATAACTGCGGTTTACGGAACCACTGAGAGTGAATATAGCAACAAATCCTGCGCTGCTGTCCCGCTCTTCCCACCTACGGACTGTGCTGCAACTTTCTTTGAAGACAAAAGTATTAAGATTACCTGGAGTGCCCCCGCAGAAGTTAAACCCGATAAGTACTCTATTTTGAGAGATAATGTGCCCATCGCCCAACAAAAAGAGTTATCTTTTATAGATATGGTAGAAGATTATATGGAACATTGTTACAAAATAACCGCCCTTTATGGAGATAAAGAGAGTGATTTTAGCAATGAATCGTGCGCCTCAGGACTGATTGTTAAGGAACATAGTTCATCGTTTACAGTTGTTCCGAATCCAACCACGGGAGAATTGACAATTGACAATGGACAATTGACAATTGAAGGTATTGAGATATACGATGTTTATGGAAGAAAGCAGAAAGCAGAAGAGCAGAAGAGCAGAAAAGGAGAAAGCACATGGATATTGAATATTTCTCATTTGCCAACGGGTACTTATTTTTTGAAAATATCTACAAACAAAACCGTAGAAACCGTAAAAATCGTCAAACTATAACAACTACTCATTTCTCAAATCTCACTACTCAAATCTCACTACTCACATCTTTTTCAGGGCATCGCGGTAGAGTTGCGCTTCTTTCTTCTTCCCTAATTTTTCATATACATTAATGTACTTTTTGTAAATACGTTTGTAAGCACCACGCTCATCTAACCCCTGCGCCTTATAAACAGATAAGAGTTGATTAAAGCCCTGTTCGTCCAACTGGTCTGTGTTGAGAAGTTCCAACATTATTTTTTCGGCATTTTTCAAGTCATTTTGTTTAGCATATATTTGAAATGCAAGATGATAGGCGGCTTTGAATTTGTTATTATGATCTCTTATTTTCTTTAGCACTTTCAAAGCATTCTCTGTTTCTCCCGAGAAATTGTAAAAATGTGCCAAAAAGTAGTTCGCAGTTTCATTTTCGGGGGCATACTCTAAAAGCTTGTCAATAAATATTTTAGCGGAATCAAGTTTTCCGGTGTTAAAATAGCACTCAACTAAATTGATAGAAATTGAAATATTGGTTGGGTCTATCTCTAAGGCTTTTGTAAAACATTGAATGGCAGAAGAATACTCTTTATTGTTCTTGATCTGGAAACCTAACAGGTCATCTTTGGTTTCCCGTTTTAAAACTATGCAAATAGGTTTATCATCTACATTAACCTGATATACTGTATTTTTCGGGGGGAACGCGGGGTTTTTTATCTCTTCGGGCATCATTCCGGTAATGGTAAAAATGGCGTAATCCCAATTGTTATTTCCTCTTTCATGCCATCTTGAAAAAATTGTTTGGTAGTTTGTGTCGTTTCTAAGAAAATAATTGACAGATGCCGTATGCCACGAAGCCACTCTTATTTTTGAATTTTCATCAGGGACAATTTCGTTGTTCTTTAAAATCCATTCAGTAGCTTCCCGCGTAGAATGATAATAGTAATCCATTTCATAGTTGCCGTATGCTTTGTTAATTCCACCCGCAAATTCATTAAAATATACATACTGGTAGGGGTGGTTTTTAACAATATGGCGAATCGGATTCCACAACAGCAGCAGTAAAACTGCGATGGCACAGATGTTTATTAAAATAATTTTTGTTGATTTATTCATACGAAATTGTTTTTATACATTATGTTATAAATTCCCAGTAATTCTCAGGGGTAATACAGGTAAAAGTCGCATCAGGATAACTTTTTGAAAAAAGTGAAGGTATTTTTATTGTTTTTTTTGAATTCCATTTAAACTCAAAAGCGTATATTTTCCCGTTATATTCTTCAATAAGGTCAATCTCCTTTTGGTCTTGTGTTCTCCAGAAATAAGTTTGTGCATAATATTTGGCATAGCTGTTTCTCTTTATTCGTTCTGCCATTAAAAAATTTTCCCAAAGTGCACCGGTATCTTGTCTTAATTCTACTGAATTAAAATTTGAGATTAAGGCGTTTCGGATGCCGTTATCATAGAAATATATTTTTTTGCTGAATTTCAACTCATTACGTAAATTTCTACGAAATGAAGAGATACGAAAAATAACGAATGCCTGTTCTAACAGCATAATATATTTTTCTACGGTTTTATTATCCAATCCGCATATTTGCCCTAATTCCGAATAGGAAACCTGTGAGCCGACTTGAAAAGCCAATGCTTGTAAAAGTTTCAATATTTTATCACTTTTTTTCAACTCTTCCCATTGCAATATGTCTTTATATAAATAACTTGTTGTAAGTTCCTTAAGTATGTCAATTGCTTTACTTTCCTTACAAACAACTTCCGGATAATAACCAAAAACCAATCTTTTATGCAATTCGTTATGTTCTTCTAATGAACTTTTATGAACAACCATTTCCTGAAACGACAAAGGAAAAAGAAAATACTCCCATTTTCTGCCTGTAAGCGGTTCGTTGATTTTATTGGCTAAATCGAATGAAGAGCTTCCTGTTGCTATTAGTTGAATATCTTTGAGATGGTCTGTAAAAACTTTTAATTTCTTACCTATATTTAGAATACTTTGCGCTTCATCAATAATCAAGATTTTCGCATCTCCAATTATTGTTTTTGCTTTTGAAACAGTTACGTTTTCAAACAGTAGTTGTGTTTCGGCAAGGTCGCCGTCTAACCATACAATTTCTTTCTTATTGCCAAATATTTTTTTAAGCAATGACGATTTTCCCACTTGTCTTGCCCCCAAGATAATGATTGCCTTTCCTTTAAATAGCTCACCTTCTATACTTTTTTCAATAATTCGATGTATCATATTTTTTCTGCAAAGAAAGTAAAAATTTTTATATTCCTTGAATTTTATTAAATTTGAGGAATGTAATCCCCGAATTTAATTAAATTAGAGGATTACAATCTCCGAATTTATTATTTTTTTGGGATTTTCGCTGTTTTTCATTATTTTTTGCGTAACCCACTCTATCGCCAAATTAAACCCTAAACCTGCCGCTACCACCATCGGTGGGTACGCAAATAGGGAATGGCGCCAACCGCCATATACATTGGCATTCGTGTAGATAATCCAGAAAATGGGAAAGAAAAAGGTAAAAAAGACAATGAAATAGTTAAAATAGTTCTTTTTGTCCTTCCAAATAAGTGTAAAAAATAGTATTAATCCAATAATAACCGCAACCGGAATAGTCATTAGAATAAACTTGGGGGTATAATACCAAGGCAAAGCATCCGACCATTGCAGCGAGCCTTCAAAGAGTTGGCGGATACCAATTGCAAATTTCGACATTTCGGAAAACGCCTCCAATGGATGTTTCAAAGGCGCCTGCAACGCGTAGGGCCACAACAACAAACCCAAAAAGTAAGATACAATAACAACACACAAGCCATAGATAAGCAGTCTGAAAAAAACTTTAGCTAAATTCAGATTTTCTACCTTTCTCCTTTCTCCTTTCTCCTTTCTCCTTTTTCTGATTTGTTGCACCAAGAAAATCATTCCAAACAACCCAAAATACGCATACAGCAGCACCCCTCCGATACGAACGCTGATAGAAAAGGCGATACATAGAGTAAGGAAGAGTAGGGTAGGGATTTTTACTTTTGGAAATTGTTTGAAAAACAAAATCATAAAGTAAATTGCCCCTATGACAGCTGCGGCAAAGGGAATATCTTTCGGGTTGTTGAAAGAGTGTCCCAAAAAGCGTGGGGAAAAGAAAAGCAACAGGATAGTAATCACTCCGGCGCGCCAACCTCCTATGGAATAGGCAATTAAACCCGCAAAGAGAAGGGCAAACCAACCCAGAAAAGCATTAAATATATGTCGCGTTTGATTAATATCTTCTACTTTAAAAGTTCTGTTCCAGTACTCCATAATGATATCCGGCGAGGATCCATAATATTTCAGGTTTTCAAAAGTCATACAAGTAGTGTCAACTCCACTTGTTTTAAAATAGTTGACCACATTTTTTCCCTGCGGAATCTGAAAACCGTCTTCATCGCCCGAATTTCCCGCATCTTTGCTCATTAACGGCATAATAATCAAGGCAATTAGACACAAGGTAATAAATGCCCAAAACCACGGATTTTTTTTGTTTTTGATAAAAAAATGCTTCATTGGTATTGCTATAATCTTTGTTAAGAATTTCGGCGCAAATATCTAAATTTTTGTCAAATGAGCATAAATGGAAAATTATTATTTCACCAACAATCTGCACACGGCATAAGTGGATAACCCCGGCATTCTAATTCCTATCTTCTTGAAAAATTTCCCGAAAATATAGTAATCAATTTTAAGAATGACTTTAATACAATGGGTTATCGTTTTTCCGTGGCGCCATCCTCCTGCTCCTGTAGATTTTTCGAAATTTGCATTTCTAATTTTTTCCAATATTCTTGTTAAAAATCTTGGAAACAACAAAATAGTAAAGAAACTTCCGGAATTAATCACTTGCAATCCGGCTGAGGAAACTTCGTTTTTTAAGAGTTTCGATGTATATCTTTTCACATGTCCAATCCATTTATCATGGTTGGAGAACAAAGATTGATAAGCAGGTACTGTGAACAAAAAAAGTGTGTTTTTATCAATATAGTTTTGATTTACAAGCGTTTTTATAAAATCAACAGGGTGGTCTATATGTTCTATAACGTCCATTACAAATACAATATCAATTCTAAGATTCTTTTGAATTTTTTCCAAAGCATCATATAGCGTAATATTAGGATTATTATATTTGTTATTCAGTTTTTCTATAATATCTTTAGAAAAAGCAATATCTACAGCATAATAATTTCCTTTGTTTTTTTTTGCAAACAAGTCTAAAAAATAAATATCGCCACATCCCAAATCTACTCCTGTAACTTCTCTTTTGGGTAAATATTTGGAAATAATGTCATTAACAACAGTAAAACGAGCCATTTCCCAGGGATGGTTTGAGTTTGTTTGGAGTAATTGACTAACTTGAAATTCTTTAATATCCATTAAAAATTAATTACCTCATTAACAATAAATTCCGGTCGTTCTTTTGTCTCATCAAAAATATTCCCGATATATCTTCCCAAAACGCCGATAGTAAGCAGTTGCACACCGCCGAAGAAAATAATAATTCCAATAATGGATAGCCACCCGGGAACCGTATGAATCAAAGAAAAGATTACGGCAATAAGCATCCATAGGAAATACAATATTCCCAATCCTAAGCAAATGGTTCCCAAAGAGGTTGCCAATTGTAACGGTTTTTTAGAGAAATAAAACAGACCGGTCATGGCAAATTTGAGCATTTTTCGCAGCGGGTATTTTGTTTCTCCGGCAAATCGTTTTTCGCGGTCATAATAGCACGGCACTTGTTTGTAGCCCATCCAACTAATGAGCCCGCGGATATATTTATTTTTTTCTTTCAATGCGTTGAATTGGTCTATTATTTTTCTGTCTATAATACGAAAATCGCCGGTATCTAAAGGAAATTTCACTTCCGACATGGCGTTTAGTGTGCGGTAAAACCATTTGGCAGTCAATAGTTTAAATCCACTTTCGCCGGCTCTGCGTTTGCGCACGCCATAAACCACATTTGCCTGTTCGGTTTCCATAATTTTTAGCATTTCTATAATTACAGCCGGCGGGTCTTGTAGGTCGGCATCAATAATAGCAGCTACTTCTCCCGTGCAATATTTCAAACCGGCAGACACAGCACACTGATGTCCAAAGTTTCTTGAAAAATCAATAATTTTAACATTTTTATCTCCCGTTGAAATAATTTTCAGCATATCCAATGTAGCATCTTTACTGCCATCGTTAATAAAAATAATTTCGTATGGTTTTTCAATAACTTTAATTTGTTCTGTGAGTTGCTTGTAGGTTTCGCAAATCACTTGTTCTTCATTATAACAAGGAACGATAACGGAAATATAAGTGTTGGGGGTCATAACAATATTTTGGCGCAAAAGTAATAAAACTTCTTATAATCAACCAAGATGCAAAAAAACTCTCTTGTTTGTTGTCAAGATAAATCCAACATTTTTTGAATGGGTTTCAAAGCCTTTTGCATAATATCATCATCCAAAATAATTTCGGGAGATTCCGTGAGCAGGGCGTGATATATTTTTTCGGGAGTATTTAATTTCATATATTGACAGTCGTTGCAGGCGCAAGTCTCGGGGTTGTTTACCACATAAAACGTTTTCGAGGGGTTTTGTTTCTGCATTTCGTATAAAATACCGGTTTCCGTAGCCACAATAAATTCGGGTGAAGTTTCATTTTTCGCATAATTGAGCATAGCTGCTGTTGAGCCAATAAAATCGGCAAGTGCCAAAACGGTGGCTTTACATTCGGGATGCGCCATCACTTTGGCATTCGGATAGTTGCTTTTTAATTTAAACACTTCATCTGCTGTAAGTTGGTCGTGAACGTGGCACGCACCATTCCAAAGCACCATTTCCCGTCCGGTCTCTTTGTTGATATACGCCCCCAAATTTCTGTCGGGTGTAAATACAATTTTTTCATTTTTGGGTAAAGAATTTACAATTTTCAGTGCATTTCCTGAAGTTACAATAATATCGGAAAGGGTTTTCACTTTCGCCGAACAATTGATGTAACTTAACACGGTATAGTTGGGGTAATTTTGCAAAAACTGTGCTAATTCTTCTGCGGGACAACTGTCTGCCAAAGAGCATCCGGCTTCAATATCAGGAATCAACACTTTTTTATGGGGAGATAAGATTTTTGCGGTTTCTGCCATAAAATGCACTCCGGCAAACAGAATGATATCCGCATCGGTTTCCGCCGCCTGTTTGGAAAGCGCCAAACTGTCTCCTACAAAATCTGCTAGATCCTGCACTTCGGGCAAAGTATAGTAGTGCGCTAAAATAATGGCATTTTTCTGTTTTTTCAGTTCTTCTATTTGCGCTTTCATCATTATTTTGGTTGCGGTTTAAACTTAGAATTATTTAAAATTTTCTGACAATCAGCTTCGTGCATAAGTTCTTGTAGGGTAACATCGGGATTATTTTTCATATAGGATT
>Ga0209628_10002832_pt1 | contig 11949 bp, 17 predicted proteins | sample TergutCu122P4_FD_187285 | JGI IMG/M metagenome (GOLD analysis project Ga0209628, IMG submission 187285) | Cubitermes ugandensis P4 segment gut microbial communities from Kakamega Forest, Kenya - Cu122 P4 (SPAdes) (version 2) | ecosystem: Host-associated > Arthropoda: Insects > Digestive system...
ACATGGAACGAGGCTATATTGGCAGACGATTGGGACATTGGCGCACTTGTAGATTTCGGAATTGAAATAAAAGGTTATACTTTTGCTAAAGAAGAAGAAAATAGAGAAGGAGAAATTAATGAACAGAAAAAGAAAAAAAATAAAACAAGAAAAATAATGACATGCCCGCATTGTGAAAAAGAATTTGAGATATGAATGTAGCAGAATTTGCATATAGCAGGGGAATTAGAGAGGTAACGCTCGGGTTCTCGACCGGCAAAGATAGTGTTGTCGGTCTTGACATTTTATTGAAGGCAGGAATAGAGGTCATGCCGATTTATCACTACATAGTACCTGGATTAAAGTTTGTTGAAGAAAACATAGGGATGTATGAAGATCATTTTAAGATTAAAATAGTACGGTTGCCGCATCCAATGTTATACGACTACATCAATCACCTGGATTGGCAGCCATACGACAGAGCGAGAATAATGATAAAGAACGGCTGCGGAAAAGAAACATTCAGGGGACTAATAAATGCATACCTCGACTGCATGAATATACCAAAAGACAGGTATATGTATGACTGCAACTGCATGAAGATGTCAGACAGCCTTAACAGGCGGTTGTTGCTGCAGAAAAAACCCGATGTAGACGAAAAAAACAAGGTTATATACATTACAAAGTACATGACAAATAAAGACTGTTTCGACTACATGAAGGCGAACAAAATACCATTAACGAAAGACTACGAAATATGGGGACGGTCGTGGGATGGACTAAAATATGACTATACGATGGGCGTTAAGAAGTTCTACCCTGAAGATTACGAAAGGATAAAAGAGTTTTTCCCGCTTATCGAAGCAGAAATAATAAGATATAAACTCGTAAAAAAATATCAATATGAGCAAAGTACTTGATAGCTTTGAGGCAAATAGCCTTGATTACAGCGAAATAAGCGACTTAGAGGCAAACGAAGTCGAAAAAGCCTTAGAATTAGAGGCTAAAATAAAATTAAAATGCAAACAAAGAAGGCAGTTCGCCGATATGATAGATACGCAGTATTATGCAGTTGTTGTGTTTGCGAACAGAAACGACAAGGAGAAATGGATCGACACTTTAGGCGATGTAGAAATAGAGGCAAAAACGTTTATTGACGGTTATCAATTAGCAAAGAGGTTTGGCGCTGACATAGAAATGTCGGCATCGTTGCCACAACCAAAGTATGTAAAACAGTTGAAAATAAAAAGAAAATGATCGGAACAGGTGGAGGTGGAAGAACCTCAAGGAATCTGAACCCTGAAGTTCAACGTTGGCTTAGAGACAGGGTTGGCGCATTTGGGCGCAGGGGATAAACGATGATTCGTTTACGGTACGGCTGCAGGCATTGCTCCTGCAGCCGTATATTTTAACGAAATAAGTACGGCGATGAAAAAAAGAAATCCAACTAAAACAAACGCAAAAAAAAGAGCAATGCTTAGTGCGCTTAAAACAACGCTTGGCGTAGTAACTCCGGCATGTGTCAATGTCGGCATTGACAGGTGTACGCATTATGAATGGCTAAAGACTGACGATGAATATAAAAGGGCTGTTTTGGACATAGAGAATGTAGCTCTCGACTTCGCCGAAAGCAAACTACACACCCTTATAAAGAACAACGACACGACTGCCATCATATTCTACCTTAAAACAAGAGGAAAGGGAAGGGGGTATATAGAAAGGTCGGAGCGTGACATAACATCAAACGGGGAAGCGATTAACGCAAACAACAAAACGGAGGTAATATTCAGGCATTATGATTGAGAAAATAGCAAACAGGGTGAGTAATATAACGGGCGTATCAATCGAAGAAATGAAATCAAGGTCAAGAAAGCGTAAAATCTGCCTTGCCCGTCAATTTGTCATTTATATAGCAATTGAGGATTATAGAATGACGCATTATGATGTTTCGTTCTATTTGAATCAGCGCAGCAGGTCTGACGTATCAAAGCAATTTCGTATGTTAGAATGGCAGATGAATAGATACACCGGATTGAACAATACGCTTAAACAAATCCGTGAATCCATCATTTAACTTCAATGCTGTATTTGAACCTGTATTTCGTTCCGATAAGCGATACAAGGACATCTGGGGTGGTCGCGGGCGTGGCGGTTCGCATTTCGGGACGGATTATTTTCTGTTTCTGATAACGAAGCGCGAGTATTTTCGCGGGTACTTTGTTCGTCAGACGCTCAATGACATCAAGTATAGCCTTTTCAGGGACATTAAAGACAGGATAGAGGAAAACGGAACGTTAAAATACGATGACTTTAAGATAAACGAGCAGAACTACAGCCTCGTTTACAAGCCAACGGGAAACACAATAATCAGCAAGGGTTTTTCGGGTGAAAAAAAGCGCACATCAAAAATGAAATCTTTAGCCGGGGCGACGCATGTACTCATCGAAGAGGCTGACGAGATTGCGGAAGCGGAGTTTGACCAGTTGGATTTGTCGTTACGGACAACCAAGACGGAGCGCGTAGAGATAGTTCGCATCTTCAATCCGCCGTCAAAAAATCACTGGATTTGGCGCGATTACAACCTTGTCGATGAAAAAGTAAATATAAACGGGAAGGAGCGTTTATATTTCAAGGCGGAGCCAAAGACAACATCAAATGTTCTTTCGATATTCTCTACATATCACAGCAATATACGCAACCTGCAAAAATCAACGGTAGATAAATTTGAATCGTTTAAGTATACAGACGAGGAATATTACTGCAATCAGGTATTGGGGTTAATATCTGAAGGGGCAAAGGGTAGGGTGTTTTCTGGATGGAATGTCATATCCGATGATGAGTACGCTTGCCTTGATTTGCCGAAGGCATACGCCATTGATTTTGGTTATTCGGATGATCCAACGGCGCTGTTAGAGGTGAAATATGAAAATGATTATCGCTACTTTAAAGAGTTGATATATGAGCCGGGTTTGACAAATATCGACCTTGCAAAACGGATGCGGGATTTGGGGATTACGGAAAGCGAAATAATTGTAGCCGATTACGGCGCCGGCGGCGATTTGCGCATAGCTGAGCTAAGGCGCGGATGGCAAAACATGGAAGGCTATCCCGATTTGCGTTTCAATGTCAGGTCGTCAATCAAGGGGCAAGGATCTGTAAAGTTCGGGATAAATAAGATTAAGGAGTGTCATAACTTTATGACGGAAGGAAGTGAGAACGGATGGCATGAATACAGAGAATATAAATGGGCGATGGATATAGATAAGAACCCGACGGACAACCCGGAGGATAGGCACAATCATCTTATGGATTGCAGGAGGTATTTCGAGTTGTGCAAAGGAAGGTTTTATTAGGGTGTTTAATTATTGTTGTTTTCCTGTGAAATGAGAGGTGGATGGCATTATTTTTGTGCAAAAAGTTATTCACATATTATTCACCATTAATATATTTAAATTTTAAAATCTTTATTTTTGCGGAAAATTATAGGCAATGGGATTAGCAGACAGGATATTTCCTTTGATACGAGGGAATAAGTCAGTACCGATTACATTTTTCATTTTTCGCGGAAACTGTGAAACGCCTGCGTTTATGATAGATTTAGACAGTTTATCCGGTTCGAGAACTGCCTACGGCAAGTGTTCGCCTGTATTTACTGTTGTTAATCGCCTTGCTTCTGCCATGGCAAATGGTAAATGGTGGATAGTTGATGACAGGAAAGATAGCGAGGATGTTAGCAACAAATATAAAAACATTTACAATCTCATCAAGGCGCCGAATTGCTTTCAAACGCTTACTGACTTTATAAAGCAGGTTGACACATACAGAAGCCTTTATGAGGTAGCATACGTTTATGCTGTTGTTCCGTCAGGGTTCAAGGTGGCGGATGCAGTGTCCATGTGGGCTATCAACCCTGAGTGCGTAGAGACAGTATACAGAAAAGGCGAATCGCTGTTTAACAGCACTAAGGTGAGCGATGTTATTGAAAAGTATATCATTCGCACGGACAATTCGACATTCGACAACGTAAACCCTGAACATGTCCTCTGCATCAGGGATTCGAGCGCTACTGACTTCAGGAAGAAAGCGTATTCGCCGCGCATAGAGAGTTTGCAGTACGAGATTAAAAACATCGTGCAGGCGCAAGAGGCGATATATGCGCTTAACAGGGACAGGGGCGCGATGGGCATAATCACAAATAAGACGAAGGACGCAACGGGAAGTATCCCGCTGTTGCCGGAAGAAAAAAAGGAAATACAAAAGGAGTACGAGCGTGTTTACGGGCTATCTGAAAAGCAATCGAAGGTTATGCTTACGAACAGCGATTTGGGTTGGATTCCGATGACGTTCAACGTCAGAGACCTGATGCTTAACGAAGGGTTGAAACAGAACATTGAAAGAATAGCTGATGCTTTCGGATACCCATACGTTTTGCTTGCCAACTCGACCGGTACGACATTTGCAAATATGGACGCTGCTATCAAGTCGCTATACCAGGAAACGGTTATTCCTGCTGCAAAGGTGTACGCTGAAAAGTTTACACGTTTTTTCGGTCTTGAAGGAGCAAGGATTGATATTGACTTTTCGGATGTTGAATACCTGCAGGAGGCAAAGAGCGAAAAGGCTGATTATGTATACAAGACAACGCAGGCGGCAAAAATACAGTATGAGAGCGGCGTTATCACAAGAGAGGAGTTCAGGGAAGCGCTTGATATGGACGAGAAGCCGAAAGGAACAACATTTTATTCACAAAATACAAACAGCAATGGAAACGAAGGATAAAAATCCAATCAGCAAGGAGTTGGCTGAAAAAATAAAGAGAGAGAGAAAGAAGGCGGTTGACGAACAAAAATTGATAAAGAAATGAAGGAATTGCATCAATTTACGGATAAGGCGGAACTGTTTAAGCACCTGAAAGAAAACAGGGACAGGTATATTGCGCAAAAAAAGTTCTCCATGAAATGCGCGGATGTTGTGACATACAACTCAATCAATCATAACGAAGCGCAAACCGGCAATATTGAAAAGGGCGAAGACGCTGTGCATGATTTGCTGTTGAAAGACAGCATAACAGTTAAATCAGTTGTCAGCACGACAAATCTGTTAGATTCTGCAGGCGACGTTCACATTCCCGGGTTGTGGAAAAAGACTTTGAAAGAGCAGAAAAACTTATACCTGCTGAAGGAACACAGGATGTCATTCGAACACATCATCAGTGACGACGTCAAGGCGTCAACAAAAAATATGTCGTGGAAGGATTTAGGTTTTGACTATGACGGAGAAACGGAGGCGCTTATATTTGACAGCGTCATCGACAAAGAAATGAATGAATACATGTTCAAAAAATACGCACGCGGGAAAGTGAAAGAACACTCTGTCGGGATGCGTTATGTGCATTTGAATTTGTGCATCAAATCTGATGAAAAGGATTTAAGGGAAGAAAAAGAGAATTGGGACAAGTACATTGTTGAAGTAGCGAATAAAGAGGACGCCGAAGAAATTGGATATTTTTGGGCTGTAACTGAAGCTAAATTAGTTGAAGGTTCGGCGGTGCTTAAAGGTGCAAATTGGGCAACGCCTACCCAATCCGTAAAGGAATACGAAATAGAAAACTATGAGCCGCCGCAAGGCACTCAAAGTAATACCGAGCCGCCGCAAGGCACTCAAAAAGAGTTTTTCACAGAATTTATAAAATTAAAAAATTAAAGAAATGAGTAAGAAAAAATTTGAATTACCTCCGGACATCGAATTGTCCGAAGAGGCAAAAAAAGGAATGGCTGCGCTCTCTGATTTTATCAACACCCAGTTGGAGGAAATCGAGAAAGGAAACACAACGCCAAAAGAGATGGACGAGCAGGTAAAGAAGATGCTTGATGATTTCGCATCTTCAAAAGCGCAGATAGAGCAGCTTAAAGAAGCAATGAAAGCGCAGGGTATTGATATTAAAGTACTTAAAGAAGGAAATGGAGCAATCGGAAAGGTAAAGTCTATATCTGATGTTTGCAGGGAATTGTGGACAAAGGAAAATATCGAAGCAGTTAAAAGAGCAGAAGGAACGCCGTATATGGCTACACTTACCACAAAAGCCGTAGATACAATCATGACAACTCCAAATGTAAATCCAAACGCGCCGATGGCATTAAGTTTTGAGGTTGTGCCGGGTGTTGATTCAAAACCGCTTCCTCCTCCTGCTATCCTTGACGCATTGAACAAGGTAGGAACGACATCGAAAACGATTTACTGGATAAACCGCATCGACAAGGATGGCGGCAGCGCCTTCATCGACGAGGGCGGATTGAAGCCTTTGATGGATTGGGAGTATACGCAGGAATCATCGCAGGCAAAGAAGATTGCTGTATCGACAAAGTTCTCAACCGAAATGTTAGAGGACTTTGCAGCCTCAGATTTTGAGGCAGAAGTTCGCATGATGCTGAGTACAGACCTTTACAATGAATTGGATGAAAAACTGTTGAATGGCGTTGGCGGCACGACGGAGCCTGTCGGAATAACGACAGTAGCCTCAACCTATCTCGGAACGGGCCTCGACGGCAAGGTTAGGTTGCCGAACAACGCGGATGCCATTCGCGCCTGTATGCTGCAAATGTCACAGCTTGAATATACTCCCAACATCGTGTTTATGCACCCTGCGGATCTGGCTTCTATTGAGTTGGAAAAGACGACTGACGGAAACTATATCCGTTTGCAAGTTGAAAACGTAATTCGTGGGTTGCGAGTAATTCCAACGACACGAATACCGTACGGTAAATTCCTGTTAATGGACGGCAGCCGTTGGATTATCCGTGTTCTTAGTGATTTTCGACTTGCTTTTGGTTGGGAAAACGACGACTTCCGCAGAAATCTTGTAACGGTCATTGCTGAAATGAGGCTTCATAGCTACCACAATTCGATTCATGTCGGCGCAATCATCTTTGAGGAGTACGATATAGTAAAGGCATTGATAGAAGCGCCATAACTAATTCAATTAAGAATTAAAAATTAAGAATTAATAGAAATGGGAAAGATTAAGTTAGAAGAAAGAATTAAAGTATTCTCTACTGGAAAAAACAAGTTTTTAGAACCTGCAGGAAGAGTAATCAATGCGCATCCTGTTTTGGCTGAGAAATTAATCAACAATGGGTTTGCGACAAAAACAAAAAAGGTATGATTTTGATTGATGAGACATATTTCACGGGTGAGTTATCGCTTCCGAACATTACCGCTGCGCGTGGTAATGCTTCGGGCGTTAATATGGCTTTGCAGACGGTTGGCGAGAGTAATTTGGGTGTGTTTGCTGACAAGTATATCGTTGATTATCTTGTCCGACTGTTCGGAAGGAAATTTGCATTAAAATTTTTAGATGAAATTGTGCAGCCTGCGCCTTTGCAAATGTGGTTAGACGTCAAGGATCAGTTAATAAAAGAGTTTCACTCATACAAGGCATCGCCCGTGGCTAACTATGTTTATTACATGGTTAGCCGCGCTGCGGTGACCAAGACAACGATGTCGGGCGAGAAAAAGCCGAAATCGGATTTTGCGTATAATGTATCGAACAGCGACAAACTCATAAGAGCGTGGAATGAGATGGTTGACATGACCGTTCCAATCGTGAAATGGTTTTGTGAGAAATATGATACATACACCGATTATGCGGACTGCGAAGGAAGAAACGTTTGCAGTATAACGCAGAAAATAAATGAGTTTGGAATATGACGCCGAATGAGATTATAGGAAGTCTGATTTACAGAACGAACAACGCTTTGAACGGTAACGCCAAGTTTCTGCAGGCAATAAGGCAATACGAGTATTATCCAGCATTGCTGCATGACGACAGGCTACATTTGTGGCACTTCCCTGGAACGGCAAACGAAATATCGGATGTGTTTCAGGAGCTGTCAAAAAGCACGCTGTTTGGCGCCAAGTTGAAGTTTCCGGCTATTCTGAATTTTCAGAGCGTTATTCAGGAGCATCAAAAGGATTTCACGGTGATGCGGATTAATCTGGCTATCATCACACCGGTATTGGATGAATGGACGACGCAGGTTCGCGAAGAACAGGCGTATAAGCTGGTGTTAAAACCGATTGAAGATGAGTTTATCAGGCAGGTGCAGCGATTCAGGCATTTTCAGATACCTACAGGTCATTATCCGTATGTAAGCGCTTATGTTCCAACGACAGGTAAGGCGCTAAACTCGGTAATGAAATTCATGTACGGCGATTTTGTTGATGCCATTGAACTGCCAAACTTCACAATCAAGGTTTTGAAAACGTGCGAAGACATGAGTGAGATAATTGAAAGCGAAAGCATAAAAGTAACAGAAGAAATTAAAAAAATTGTAACAAGATGAAAGGATTTATTCAGGGAATCTGCAAGTCAGATTTAATGGTACATACAAGGGTCGGGCAATGCTCGATGTTTGAGGGGACTCCTAAGGGGTTCATAATTCACGACAAAAATACAGCGTTTCCGATTGTAGAAACCGCGTTTAACACGGAAATAAAGAAAGGCATCACGGCATTAGGTATTAACCGTGTTGTTCCATTGTTGAGCGGATTCACGGATTATCAACCGACGGGCGGCGACGTCAGGACTTCACAAGAGGGTTTCGGCCCGGAAATGCCTATCGGAATCAACGCAAAACGTGTTGACTACATAATAAACGCTGGCGGATTGTGTTTGTTCAAACAATTGAAAAAGTACAACGGGAAGCAAGTACGTCTACTACAGGTAGACAACAATGATGTGGCATACGGAACTGTAGCTACTATAGCTGGTGTTGATAAAGTTCGGGGTTTCTTAGGAACGATTTGGGTGACACGCAGAGATAATACCGGAACTAACAATCCGGCTATCATCTTTTCCGTGTTCTTAGATGCAAACTATGAAAACGAAGAGAGCAATCTTACCGCAGTAACACTGACGGAAACATACGAAGGTCTGACAGGAGTTATTTTAAGACGTACAGCTACGGGTACAGCAAAATTCGTTATTGCATGTTCTGGTGACGATTTAACTTCTACGTTTGGGACTACTTTAGCTGTTGCTACACTGTATAAGAATCCGGCTGGTGCTAATCCAACGACGGTTGTATATAACGCAACATCATCGACATTGACGTTCACACCAGCTGCTGCATCATACAAGATTGAAGACGCTATGGTATTGGCTGCTGCTAATATCGAAGGGTACGAAGGAGAGGATGAATATACAGATTTAACTTAATCATGGCACAGTACACGATTGACAATTTAACATTTGGGTTTTCGATTGAAGCGATACGGAAGTCTTATTCTAAAAAGGAAGAGTTTGTTAATACGCTTTTAGATATGCACCCGACTGTTAGTACTAAGTTGAAAAAAGTCTTGGACAAAGTTTGGTATGAAGCCTTCCCGAATAGTGAAACTTAAATGAAATGGGGCGGCGCGTAATCGTCGCCCTGTTTTTTTGATATGGGAACGATAAGACAGGTAAAGGAAAGATACGGAAGAGCGTTTAATGCGCTTCCATCGGCTATTGCTGACACTGTTCAGCAAACATCAGGCGTTTTGTTAGAATTAAATAGAGACCAGCTTCTGCAAGGGCGCAACGCTGATGGCGAACTTATTTCGCCTACCTATACTGAAGACCCATATTTTAAGACACGCGAAGCGGCAGGAAGGTATGCGAAATATAAATATCTGATGGAAATGCAGCATAAGGCGCGGATGTCGTTTGTGGAGTTGTACGGTGAAAAGCCTACAGATGTTCCAAACCTGCTAATAACAGGAACAATGTTTTTCAATCACTTTTTTATCAAGGTAACAAAAGAGGCGTATACGATTAGTTCAACTGGCGAGGCTGCACCTGACATAGAAAGAAAGTATAATAACAGGCTTTATGGTCTTGCACCGTTGTCGAAGGAGTTTTACTATTTCGGTTTTATCAGACCAACTATAAAGAGAGTTTATGGAAAATGAGCTGTAAAGGATGCAAACAGGTAACGTCAAATAAAACGATCGATGAAAGGAACGAAATCAGGATGCTTGCGCGTCGTATGGTTGCGGATGAGAGAAAAAATCATGTCATTGTGGAATGCGATGGCAGGTTGTATGTCGATTGCGAATCGTGTTGGGAAAAAGGTGGTAAAATCGGTCGACCGGTCGAGTACTTTATTTATTAATCTCCCACGTCCAACCGACTTGCATGCTCCTCCAACAAAGAAGTCGAAAGCTATACTGTACGACAGCGCATACAATACACCGCTGTCGGTATATATTGATGTTGTATGCGACAATAAACTTGAAAGCCTTATCATTGCAGGCCTGCCGACAGTGGAAGAATTAGAAGAGGCAAAACTGAAAATTTGCTCCGAATATGCAGAGATAGCCGGCGGCGGCGAGAATAAGGCATTCACTGAGGTTGCGTCATCGTACTATTCAAGGCTATGCGGCGTAATTGGTTTGGAAATGGCGATGAAACTCCTGCTTGCAGGGCGATACGATGCTGCAATAGATTTCCTGAACAGGGGCGGGATAAGATGCGTTAAACCGGAAACGCGAGACGAATTTGATAAATTACTGTTTACGGTAGAAATGAAATACAAGAATCGGTTGGCAAAGCTGAAAGAGGCAGGCAGCAGGTATAAATCACTGTCAAAAACAGGCGAAAAGCCGACACGGAAATACTACAACAGGTTACTTGTAATCCTTTCAACGTGCGAGATTATCAAAATGCAACTCAATCCGAAGCAGATGACGGTAGCTGAATTTGCGGAATACATTAATATCTTCAACGAATATCAAAACGGCTTAAAAATAAAGAAGTATGGGAAGCGGTAATACCGAAATCATTGATTCGCTTGTCAGCGAGGAAGCGTTAAGGCAACTTGAAACACTTAATACGAGGGTTGATGAATCTTATGTAAAATTCGAGCGCATTTTATTACTTGTGCAAAAATTCAGTGTTGAACTTGAAAAGGGCGGCAAGTCATTTCAGGAAACGACAAAGACAATCGAAGGCGCGACTGATGCAATAAGCAGGTCAAACGAGATAACAGAGGAAACCAATAAAGCAGAAGCGGCGCGAAACAAGCTAATCGAGCAAACCGTTAAAGCCGAAAAAGAGCGCAAGCAGGTGATGCTTGATAATCTTGCAGTGTCCGAGCGCGTAGACAAGCTGATGAAGCAGACGCTTGGAACGCAGGAGCAGAACGCCAAATTGATGATAAGATACAATAACGAACTTAAAAATCTTGCATCCGAAGAAAAGAAGCTAAGCGAGGCTGTAAAAAACGGCGCTATTTCGGCTGGTCAGGCAAACAAACAGCGCGAATCAATGCTTTTACGTGAAATTGAATTGAAGCAGGCGAAATCAGACCTTCAAATCGTGATGAAGAACGAGCAGAAAATATTGAATGAGACTGACGGGACTTATAAAAGCGTTGATTTGCAGTTGTCTAAAATGCGAATGACATACAGGCAATTAACGGATGATGTCAAACGGTCGCCATTGGGACAGGAGCTGTACAGCGACATTGTAAAGTTTGACACAGCCGTTAAAGCATCGTCGTACAGCGTCGGCAATTTTCAACAAAATGTCGGGAACTATGCCAGCGGTATGCGTGATGTTAGTCGTGTTATTGGCATGGTCAATCCACAGTTGGGCGCGTTAGTTAATCGGGTGCAATCTGTAACTGTTTATAAGGAGCTATGGGCAAAGGCAAATAAAACAGTTTCCGAGTCTCTGAATATTACAACGAAAGCAACAAGGGCGCTAATGTTTACAGGCGTTGGCGCATTAATTGCAATCCTCACAACGTTGATAATGTGGTATAAGAAATGGAAAGAGCAACAGGAAGAGTTGATTAGGCTAAACAATTTGCATGCAGAAAGCATGAAGAATTTGTCCTTAGAAACACAGAAATCGGCGGCAAAAGACACAAATCAGCTAAGGATATTATACGAAGCGACACAGGACGTGAGCAGGTCGATGGGCGA
>Ga0209628_10002833_pt1 | contig 11948 bp, 10 predicted proteins | sample TergutCu122P4_FD_187285 | JGI IMG/M metagenome (GOLD analysis project Ga0209628, IMG submission 187285) | Cubitermes ugandensis P4 segment gut microbial communities from Kakamega Forest, Kenya - Cu122 P4 (SPAdes) (version 2) | ecosystem: Host-associated > Arthropoda: Insects > Digestive system...
GAGCTTCTCTACCTATTGATATGCTCCTTTCTGCCGTGTCTGTCTTGGTTGTTGCGCAGTCGAGTTCGGAAGTTCCGGAGGGACTTATGAATAACCCTGTATGTGATGTTAAGAAACCGTATATTCACAGTCCTCTACAGCAGTAGAGGAACATACAGGTATAATTATTCTATTCATATGCTACACAGGACTCATCCATTACATGAAAGTAAAAGCCTACAGATATACTGTGAAACTAGTACAAGAGTTTGGTCTACATACACACATGTTCATAGACAGAGAGTTCACTATACTTTATACCTTCCTCTGCCAAGTCCATAATTACATCATCACCATCTTCCCTTGTAGAAAATTGCTCTAAAACAGAGAAGTGAAAGTTTATATTATATTAGAAATTACAATAATGGAGACAAGATATCTACCAGTTAGCTTGCATAAAGACAAACAAAAAATGTAAAATGAAAACATTCCATATCAACAGGCACTGGAGGCTCTTTACCCCAGGTAAACCAGTTGCAGCATGGAATGGACCACTGTCCTCAATCTACTACTGAGGTACAGAATATGTCAGACTATACCTCCATGCCTCCTATGCCTAAGATTAAGAGCAAAATTACTTTAACTGTTCAGTTCATGAATTACAAAGTAATCACACCATCCAGTAACACTGCTTACAAGACAGACCACTCCTTCACAATGTATAGTCTCAAAGGAAAGTAATTTCACTTGTACTTTTGTTTCTATTCTTTTATTATCATCAGTATTGCTATTGTTGTTGTATCATGTCTTATATAAAACTGTTCTTTCTTACCCATGTCTACTCCTACTTGTGCAAGATTAATCGTAGCTACACTGTGTACAGTGTTCAGTAAATCTGCAGATGTCAGCCCATGCACAAGTTCCATTATATCATCATGCAGCTCAACCTCATACAGCTGCCTCATCTTGTGCAGTACACTGGATAGAACATTTAAGTTTGCCTCCCTTCTAGCTGTCGAAAGAATCTTCTGTGCAAATGAAGCTAGTTTATCCGTCATCCTCCGAACATCATTAGTAAGACTGCAAGATGGCACAAACAATTAGCAATGCACAGTACATTCACAAGCAACTTTTAACTTTACAAGATACACAAGTGTAGTTCAGGTAGTTACTAGAACAGTTTCAACTAACACAATTTCATTGGAACATGAATTTATGAGCACGGCATGTTCCCAACTTACACACAAGTTTAACACAATTTCTGCACTGCAGTGGCCAGCACTGAAACAACTAAAGTTTAACACCTTCCTTAAAAAAACAGCTAATAATATTCAACTGAAAATATGGATGGAACACTTCCATGGCACACAGTATGGAAAAATGAGGAAACCTCCTGCCTTACAAGTTGAACTAACAGTACTGACACAATCATCTCTCAGTGCTGAGTTAGCTCCATTTTCACTATAGCCTCTGTATCCTCAATGATTGAAACTGTGCTGTCCTCCACTCCACCACTAGCTATTACCATTTTATCTTGCAGTGATCATGGCTTCTCACTTCACAAATGACTTTCATGTATAACATACATACATAAAGATCAATCAACCAAAATGTAGCCATACTACAGCAATTAAATTGTAAATTCATCAATCACATTTGAACACAAACCCCCTCCTGTCATTTACGATATTTCATATGAAAAATTATGTCCAACTAACACGATTTCCCTTTACGTGAGGGTTTTCTGAAACATAACCATTGTATTCAATGGGAAATACCTGTACTAATACAATATGATTTGGTTTTCGTTAATAAAGCATCTGTCTTAACAGCATGCATGCAGACTAATTTTTACATAACAATTATTTAAAATATGTGTTGTGGTTTCTCTCAATGTCAACATACTTTCCGCAAGCACACACACATTATATACACAGGTGTTCTGTCAACTTACACAAACAGTACTTGACACACTCAGGACACAGCCATAATGCGGCTTCAGACTGACATAATTGTGCCAGCATATAGGAATGTGGAAAAGGTTCATACATTAACCTTTGGGCTACCGAATTAAATCCAATTTCCCATTTGCTAGCATTATTAGGAGCTCGCCCAAAAGTCCACATTAGCAGGATAAAGGTTAATATCATACTTCCTGGCTACCTTATCCTTTTCCATTCTATCATGTTTCTCTTGTCTAATTTTTCATATTTTTTTTAGTAATAACATATCTGGTATAAAATTACAAGTGCAGTTGTATACTTACCCCAAAGCAGGAAGCATGTGCACATCAATTACGCTCCACTTGAGCATCCATGACAGTGTACTTAAAATCAGTACACACTGAGATATATAATCAGTAAGTACTTTCAGCTTAGTGGCAGCATCTTGAGACATCACATCTCCTTTAATGAGCACACAGCAATCTCGTTCCAGTAGTTCTATTAACTTACATTTGGCAGAAGGAATGACTCGCTTGGGACTATGATCACTGTTTTCATTGGTACAAGGTAAAGCATTGCTAGAGGTTTTAACAAGGAGGTCCATCTCAAAGCAACTTATCATATAGTCATCTTCAATGGAACCTGTGTTAAACTTTTCAACACACGTATTAGCAGTCACACAACTGTCATCCATATCACACTGTGATTTAACAATGAGTTCAACAAGTAACCTTGACATTAATGGTACTAAGTTCATGTCTGTAAACCCAAAGTCCTCTTTGTTTGGTAATAGCCAGTCTAATAAGGCACATCTCAAAGATTCAGATTCGTGGTCGGCAGTCTGATAAGAAGGTACTTTTGACTGGATGGTGTACAATGCTTCCAGAGTTTCTGGTATATCACAACAGTTTAAAATCACCAGCTGTGTTTGAAGGCTATGTTCAGAGAGCTGAATTGTTCCATTCAAGAACATGTGAATAAGAACTAAAGGTTGATCAGCTTTCTGATGTAGTATCATTGCTTGTAGCAACTTATGGCTGCTCCTCTCACTTTGGTTCAGACCCACAGCCCTGAAAATCAGAAAGTATGTAGATAATTACTTTCCTTGGTTATTCTCTTTACTCACACATTCACAATGTATGAATTACCCTTGTGCAATACAAGCATTTGTCCATCCACAGGGACTTCTCAAGCAATACGACTTTCATAAAGTCATTAAAAAATTTAATAACTGCAGCCACTTCCTCACATTTTTCAAATCTGACGGCACTGCCCAGGCAACACAGAGACGAGATTACAGGCTGAAAAACTGGGCTTTAATTTCTGGCAACTGGGTATTAGTCTCCCCCACCCCGAGGTAAAGTGGCCAGCTAACAATTCCCCTCCTTCTATTGCCAAGTTTAAGAATCTCAAATCCTAGTCTTTAGGGTTCTTATAACATGTAGGTTTGTTATGACATTTTGGAGAAACCTGCTGCTAAATTCACCCTGAAAATGAAGGCAGTAAGTTCCTCTCAATTGCCAGAACAAACCTACACAATGTAAGCCCCAAAAGGCCTTCACTTCAGCAACACTCGCATTGCAGTTTTATCTCCACTCTTCCCAAAACATTCACACTGCTGTGCTTAATTATGCTTAGGAACAAACCTTAGAAGCATGGTGCTTATTTAAACACAGAGACAACTTTCCTTCACTACAAAAAAATTAAAGTGACAGTACAGATGTCAGTACAGCAATTGTGCTATGTGCTGGATTACAGATTTGATTTTGGATAGTGGAAAGAAAATGTTCTTTCTCTACAGAATCTAGACCAGCAATATGGCTCACTTAGCCTCCCACTAAATGGGCACAAAGGGACCATTCCCCAAGGTTAAAGTGGTCAGTGCCTGATGCTCACCACTCTCTTTCCTTCAGTGTCAAGATTACCACATGTGCAGCTGTATCTCAATTCACCACATCCTCTTGGTACGGTGCTTAACTAATGAAAGGACACCTTTAATTTCATATTTAGAACAAAAATGACATGATGACTTGTGAAATATTCATGGTACCAAAATGAGATCTATGGCATATTCAGGGACAAGGTACGAAACCTGTTTGCTAATACTTAGCTGGATAATATACAAATTCAGTTTAAAAACATTTCTGTCAATTACAAAAAATATAATTTTTTTTCCACAAGTAAAAACACAATACTGTGTTTAATATGACGATAACAAAGTAGAGTACCTACATGTGTGTATATGGTGAGGTTATATTGCACACACTGTACTATTAGACCCTTCAGAGCATTGTCAGATTCAAATCTGGGAATTTAAGACCAAAATCACACTCCTGGCTTATATGTATTTTCAGACCACAGACTCATCTCTCTGTGGCCACTCACCGTAATGTGGTTTCCCAAATTTTTGACCACAACAAACTGAGCTCTTTTTCATTCAGTTGGACTTGATTCATAACCTTTTCAACTTTCAGCAATGACTCACAACATCTGAAATAATATAAATAAAAAATTATACATGTAACTAATACCAGAAAACAGTATTTCTTCAAAAGCTAACACTCAGCTAGTGAAGCAATTCCCCAGTGTTTATAAAACCTGAAGATTTATTACCACGTTCACGAGTACCTGGGCCAGATGCATCCAGTCCACAACCATACATCCCATTTCTTTACAACTTGTTTTAATACAAGCATCAACCACCTTTTCTTTCTCTGAGGAAATGGCAACAATTCAAGATACCCAAAAACAAAGTAATGTAAGGAATTTTTGTACCCAAGGGACATGAACTAAAAAGGGTATGGTGAAAGTTACAAAATAAAGAGATTCATGACTTGCACTCCTTTCCAGTGACTGAAGCAAGATGAGATACACTGGATTTTCTTGTGGTTTAATTAGTGATGCTTTCAGTAGCTAAGACTACATAACATCAATGAAATGTAAAAGATGTCGGAGAGGTAGCACACATGGAGTAAAAAGTAAATACAAGGTTTTGTGTGGCAGACATTCTTGAAAGATGGGACTTGAGAGACAAAGGGTTTATACAAAAGAAACATTAGAATTGATTTTTGCAAAGAAGCTGTGTGGCCGAGAAGTGGTAAGATTCAATAATGGTGTTTCATGAACACAAGTATTCAAGGACCATGATGATTCAGATATACAAATTATACAGAAAAGGGGAGAATAGAAACAGACTTTCCATGGATGGCCTTTCACCAAGGTTCTTTTATTAGAATTAAGTAACTATAAATTTGTGCTTATATAATGGATATTTATCTCTTGCATAAAAATGGGAGGGGAGGAGGACATGAAAGTCTACTACTTCAACACCGCACACTTCCTCCACTACACTGGGAAAAGAGCTATAGATCTTGACACAATTAACATTCACATATTTCAGCCTAGAATGTATCAAATTGAATTATGAACAACAAAATTAGCATTCACTTACTTTCTACCTATGTTACCTATTAAATCACTGTTTTCCTCAGACTTATGCTTCTTCAGGACACTATATTCCTACAACACTTCAAGGGGGGGGGAAATCAAAATTTTTCCCACTGTACACTGTGTTCACATTAAGGGAAACAACAGGACATGTAACATTAGAAACATGCTTATAAATTGTGTAATAACACAAATGAGCAGCAATATTGGATGTACAATATAACACAACATACTTACTGACATAAATATCCCATTACAAAGGAGTCTTTGCACGTGCTCTGTAGGTCCGCTATAACGCGGAGCAATGGCATGAAGTCCTGTTCCTTCAAGATATTTGGATACTTGGAGAAAAGGGCACTCATCAAAGACAGCCTGTTACACGTAATATTTATTAGCATCAGCATATAAAAAGAGGCAATTCTATAGTAAATCAATGCACACAGGGACTTGACTGGAGTTATTTTGTGTCCCAGAATACTGTACATCAACAGAGTCCCTTCCAGTGCTAGGGTTCATAAGCTTTCTGTCCATTCTAAAAAAAATCTTTAAGTAATTAACGTGTTTCAAACGTGACAGCCAAGACAGCATACTCAGTGTAGTGACAAGGCTACAGCCTGGATGATCCAGGATTCAAATCTTGGCAGGGCTAAGATATCTCTCTCCTCCCCAAGACAAAAAGATCAGCTTTGGAGCTCACCCAATCTCCTAATCAATGGGCACCTGGGTCTTTTTCCCAGGCATAAAGCAGCCACAGCATGAGCCTGATGATTCACCTCATTCTAGTGCTGAGATTAAGAATAAGTGGAACTACACCACCATTCTGCCTACAAGCCTTCATAACATGTATATAGATGTTACTTTTCTTTTTATTTTTTTATTAAACCCCCCCCATAAGGAGAGCTATGACAACCGAGTCAGCACAGTGACTAGACAATGGGCTGGACAACCAAGGAATTGTGTTCTGATATCTGGCAAGGCAATGCATATTTCTCTCCTCTGTACCTCCTTTCCCCAGTATGCCTTCATGAAGTGCGCAGAGACATCACATCTACTTTACTTGAACTTGTACATGTGACATTCCATTGTGTGTCAATGATAAGAAATAAGGAGATAAATATCAGTCTCAACACAGTTGTATCTTTATTAGATGACACAGTCTACCTGTCTAATTGATCAACATGTTTCAAACTAACTTAGGTCATCTTCAGGCCCATAACGAACTTTGAAAAACAACATGCGGAAGACAATACATATGTAATTGTTTGGCAATACATCCAAAAAATTATGACTGCCTAAATATTACTTATTGTTTTCTTCACAATGTCTTTTAAAGTTGGTTAACAGCCTGAAGATGACCTAATTGAGGTTGAAACATGTTGCTCAGTTACAGCGATACACTCTGTCTTCTAATAAAGTTATGGTCATATTGAGATTGATATTCACCTCTTTATTTTACTTTACTCTAGTTTTATGGAAAGGACTCAAGAGAAGTGGGTGCCAGAATGAAGGGAAGAGGCCATATAAGAGTATAGGCAACCCCTCACCTTTGACAGGGGTTACATTCCTGAAAAATCCCAAGAACGGTAAAACCACAATGCACAAACTTAAGACCTTACGGGAAAAACTTGGTAGGGTAACAAAAAACACATCAAACAGAATACAAAACAAAAAGGCAATGAGTTGGCATTTACTGGAATAAAATTAGTGTTTCTGGCTGAAAGATGTCATGGTGATACAGTTACACATAGTGCATGGCAGAGGCAAAGACTAAAAACTTTGTGAATAAAGAGGTGATCTTGATCTGCTTTGCTTTCTTGTGCATGTCCTTATACACCTCTTTGTATTGTGCCATAACAGCCTCCATCTTGTTTTCAAATTTCAGGCTTGTTTAATCAGCATGAAAGATTAGCAGTGGTAAGTAAGCCTTCCCCTTGACAACTTTCTTGAGGAACTATGGGTACTTAGCATCAGTCACATGATCAGCACATGCTTATTCTCCTATTCTCTCCACGCTGTATGGCCTAATCTGCCTCTTAAAATCTTCTAATCACCCTTTACTGGCATGCAAGCTGCCCTTCTCACCACAACACTGATGACTGACAACCCTACTTGTACCTCATCTTCCAGCCATACACATAAGGCCCTTTCAGTCTTTGCAAGGAAGAGATCATGTAATGCATACATAAAATTTTTGCAATAATTGGAGCACTAGTCTTAATACTTCCCACGGACTTGTGTTCATATTTCTTGACAAAACAAGTCATCCATTTGTTTACACTATAATAGCAATAATAGCATCTGACCACAGTAATTTCATTCCCCTGTCCAACTTATCCAGCACCTCCAGTTTCTGTAACACAGGCATCATTTTCTTTTTCTTCTTAACCTTAGGCTCTTCATCAGCATGTATATCACCCCTTCTCACACATAATTAAAACACGGGGGCAGAAATCTGTTCTAAAAAACCATGAAAAGTACATTCCATAGTGTACAAAATCTGAGTAGTTACTGAGTGAGGAATGTGCATAGATACAGCCTCCTGTGTATTAATGTGCAAGCACACTCACCAATAAGCAAGGCAACTATGCCACTACACAGGCAGGTAGTCAAAATAATTCTTGCACAGATAAGCATAGCAAGTGTTAGGCAAACCCATGAACAAGCTTCGCCAGGCATACAATACAGAAAGCTACTGGTTACAGCAACAGTACAACCCATTACACAGCATCTAGGATCTGCAGAAGAATTCCCATGTAGCACAATTATAAAACTCATGTCATGCATTTCACTGATTTTGGTATAGTATCTTGCACATAACTGGAATTCTATCAGCACAATGCTGAATGTGTACTAACACACACAATGTACAAGAACAGCAGAAGCGCCTACCAAGGCCAGATGTCTTGTGTTTTGCCTGGTGTGTTCAAAATTTCTATTATAGCCGCAATTCCTCCTACAACTCGTCTTCTTTTTGGCACAGAACAGGACATACTCTCATTGGTAGTATGTCCATTTGTCACATCCAATACATTGCTGCTGTCTTCAAATACCTGTAAAAAAGAACACACAGTGGCCAATCATTTACCTTCCTGGTAGAATTACAGATGCATCTCTTACCAACACAGCACCTCCTCATAACCATTGGGTAGATAGCTGGAAGGGTTTCAGAGCTGTTTTCAACCTACTTTTGCCTCCTACCAGGGGATCTTTCTCTTTAAACATAAATTACAGAATTTAATTTTAAACCCTGTTCTCAAATCCACAGCTCTCACAGGTGATAAATATCCTACAATTGTGGAAGTACTGAGACTGAAGAATAATCTTTAGAATCTGGCCTTTTAAATGCCATGTTTCTGCTGCAGCCACAACACTACACAACTTAAATGGCTGCTTCAGGACGTTTTTCCTTTGGATAAAATGGACGTACACTGAATGAGAAAACATCCCATTCACCCAGTAAAGGTTACAGATACACGCTGCAGCTACAGCATATAGTTCAGTACCTATTTCTAACTGCATACAACTAAGATCTAGAAGGTGTGTGGAGCCTTACTGCCACAACACACATGTTTACACTGTATGATGCTTACATACAGGGGCAACTTTATTTTTTACCTTACCATAATCAAAATGTTTTATGTTTATCAGCTAGGAGCAGCCATTTTAAATTAACTGCTACTACAGCATTGGCAGCCATATTTTCATTCTGGGAACGTGGTGCAGGCTAACTGATTATTATCTGGAAATAGGTGATTTTTTAAATCTCCTGTTTCTATACTGCCGATGACTATACGTATTGTTAAGGAATAATAGTATTAGAATTGACAAAACTGAGTGCTCAGCCACGTGGACTGGGCATGTGTCCTTTTGCCATAAAGTAACATGTTTTATAAAACTTCTCATGTTTCTTATTAACCCTTATAAAATTAATGCGTTCTGGTGTTATTTATAAACTTCAGTACTATATTATTTCTGTAAATTATCAAGTGCATCTGCCTTCAGATCATACCTGTTTGCAGATTTCAACAGCCAACTGCAAAAAGTTTTCCTTCAGCACTTGCACTTTGCCTCTGTTGCGTTGAATATTGTGCATTTCTCTGTCTACTAAGCCATATATAGACTTCAGCCGGCATCGCCACTCCTCCCAACTATAGGCATATGCTGCCCCATCATGTTCTCTTGAGCCATGGGGGTGATGAAGATGCATTTGAAGTAGGAGGAAGTCAAACATCAGCCCCTAGAGGAGATGAAATTTGCAACTGATTACAATGCAAAAGATTGTTCTCAGCCTCAAGGTGGCATTAACATTTATAAAAATGACTGCACTAACATACTGGCAGGAAATGCATCTCATCAGTTAAAGTACAGTACACAAATCTTCCAACAGCTAGGAGCCATATCAAAACTCAACATGTCAGAAGAGTGACATGAAGCAAGTTCCGCACTAAGGACCCACAAATATTAAGCACAACAGCACAAAATATGGCCATCCAAGTGACCAGGTGCCTGGGGTTTGTACATCACTGAGTTATATAGTCAACATAACAGGACTGTGATAGCAGAATTGTGGGTTTCTGCCATTTCAGTTCCAATTAATTCCTTTTTTAGGCGCATTTACAAAATTGCGAAAAGTGACTATCAGCTTTGTCATATCTGTCCATCCATCAGCCTGTCTGTCTGCATGGAACAATTCAGCTCCCACTGGATGGATTTTCATGAAAATTGAAATTGGAGTATTTTTTAAAAATCTGTCACCAAAATTCTAGTTCCATTAAAACTGGACAAGAATAACGGGTACTTTACATGAAGACCAATATACACTTTTAATAATATCTCGCTCACTTCGTCTTAGAATGAAAAATGTTTCAGAAAAAAGTTGTGAAGAAAATAGAAACACGCATTTTATGTTCAATTTCTTTTCGAAAATTGTGCCATTTAAGAGATATTGTGGAAAGAATGTTGTATAGTGGGGCAGACCACAGATGACAATATAAATGGCAAATGCACTTTGCATCCTGGATACCTAAGGCTACAAATACACACTCAGGTTGTGTAAAACTTATTGCTTTTCCAATGCAAGAATGGTTGCACGAATGGGCCTCAAAGTTACATTATACACATACTGCCTGTCTTGTTTATAATTTACTCATGATCATCAATGCAAAACACCATTAAAAACTAGTCGTTAATTACTATGGTATCAACTGTCTTGGAATTAATATTATAACAACAATGAATCAAACAAAAATCTGAAACATCCTTTCAGTTTACCTTCTTATCATAATGATCTTCTAGACGATCTTCATACAAATCAATAACATATTTGGTAATATCTTCTCCAAACTTGCATGTTGCCATTCTACTCTCTTTCCCCAACTGTAAACAGAATCATGTGAATGCACCTTCAATACTGATTAAACATCACTGCCTAAAGGTATGTGACACTGGTTGATTCCTTACACCAGTTATTAGTTGGGCACAGTATCATGACAAGGAATCTCTTGGAAAGAGGAATATAGCCAAATCCTGTAATTACAACTACACATCAAATACGTACATTTCATGCAGATGATACAATATTAGTGTAACTGCTAATATGAAGTACAGTTGAACTCTGTTATAATGACCTCGGCTATAATGTCATACATTCTGTGGTACCAACTAATTCCCCACAAGGCATGTGATTTCCTGCCTTGCATAGTACAAAATACATAAAAGCATCTACCTAATACATTATGATATTACCAGTCATCGGATGCACCATAATTTTCTAAGAGGCACACAATTTTAAGAATTCAACCACCTCCTCATCCTTGAGAGGGCAATCCCTCTACACTTTCAGGTAACTATATAAACTCCAGGCCTGGAAAATGACATTAGTAAAAGCAAGTCGTTCTGTGTGTTAAGTTGCCCTCTACATTTCTCTTCCTGCAGTTAACAGGAGACCGGTAACATAACATGGTTACAGTTATGAATAAAAGGAAGGTGTTGAGTGTCAAAAGAAAAGTTAAAGTGACACAACAAACAGAAAATGGAAAAAATAAATCTGATGTGCTCTGAGAATTTGGTCTCGTAAATTCTACAATTCAAACGATTCTGAAAAACAACCAAAATTATTAGTGAGTTTGAACACAATGGATTGAGAATAAAGTAATTTTGACAGCCTAAACAAAGTGGTGTTGATGGAGCACTGCTTAGGTGTTTTAAGCATTAGAGAAGTGACAATGTAGGAGCGAGTGATCCTCTTCTCATGATAATTTCTGTTCTTCTTAAATTTTAAGCATCGGTTAAAATGCAAATATACAAAACAGTGGTAAGACAAGTTGCTACGTACGGATCTGAAACTTGGACCCTTACAAAATTGGACGAGAATTCGTTAAGGAATTTTGAGAGGAAAATACTGAGAAAGATATACGGACCGGTACAAGAGGGGGATACTTGGAGAATTAGATATAATGAAGAACTAAATAGATTCATAAAGGGAAAAGATATTGTGAAATTCATAAAAGCGCAGAGGATAAGATGGCTGGGCCATGTAAAGAGAATGGAAGCTGGGGCAATGCCAAGAAGGATGATGGA
>Ga0209628_10002835_pt1 | contig 11947 bp, 7 predicted proteins | sample TergutCu122P4_FD_187285 | JGI IMG/M metagenome (GOLD analysis project Ga0209628, IMG submission 187285) | Cubitermes ugandensis P4 segment gut microbial communities from Kakamega Forest, Kenya - Cu122 P4 (SPAdes) (version 2) | ecosystem: Host-associated > Arthropoda: Insects > Digestive system >...
CAGCTTTATTTTTTACGCGGTCTAAGGCACTTATCTGACATTCCCTGTGTGGATCCCAGCACGCCGCCCCATATTCGAGAATGGGACGTACTAGTGACATATAGACTAAACTTCTCGTATTTTTATTTCCCTTTTTTACAATACGCATTACGAAATGTAGTGCCCTCCAGGCTTTTTGAACCGTGTAATTTACCTATCAGCCCAGCTTAAATCACTTCGTGAAAATGATTCCACGGGTTCAAAAGCTGTAAGGGAGAGGGGCAAGGAGAAGATAATAAATAATTCAAGGTCGCCTTTTCCTCTTGCTTCTTCTTCTTCTTCTTCTTCTTCTTCTTCTTACTATTATTATTCTTATTCTCTCTTCCTTTGTCTTATTCCTCTAACAGGTACAGTCCGTGACTGAATATTTTCCCCCAGCTGCTAATTATTTCTGTCCTTGAAATTTATTAGTATTTCTTAAAAGTTTTATATTTTGGGAGCCAAAACATTTAGAGCAATACTACTGACTACTGATAGGAGTTAATCAATTTTGACAATCCCTGTGTATGGTTTCCAAAGATACTACTTCATTCTAACCGTTTGCGTACTTCACAGCCCTAAATGGATATAGTACTCGTAAAACCGCACTTTCAATGTATATTGACGCCGTGGATTTTAAAAGTTTCTAATTGGCGCATTAATAGACCTTGTCGGCAGAGTAAGATCCTGCCACACCTGCCCTAGCAAAGTTATCTCTTTATTTATATATGTGTGTTTGACAAGGCAAATCCCACATTCATTCTAACAGAGCTGCCAAAAGTTTTAAGCTTATTTTTCTTTTTATTAATCAGTTACTACAAAGAGACTTCTTTTTTATAAAAGTATAGAATTTTTTGCACGGCAGTGGTAGATGCTGGGGATAGTTGCGTTCCATTAGTCGTCCTTGGAGGACGGTGAATATTGAATTGAATAAGGCTATATTCGTTACTTATTTGATAGTACCTCACCAACTGTCTTCAGGTTGTCAGAAAAAAACCATTGTTGTATAAGGACAGCAAGTACTTTGTCGGGATTCGAAGAGATATTGCCCGATCAAGCTGCAGATCCTCTTCTACCCCATCCGCTATTTTGTTATACTTTGGTACCGACACTTAAGACATAATACTTTCCCCACATGTTGGAGTGTGGACCGGGATATTGTAGTCGGCATAACGACTCGCTATAGTATAGACAGTCCGGGGATCAAATCTCGGTAGGGGCGGATTTTCCTACCTGTCCAGACCGGCTCTGGGATCCACCGAGCCTCCAATAAAATAGGTACCAGCTTTCTTTACCGGAAGGTAGAGCGGCCAGGGAGTTGTGTAGACCAAGCGCCCCGATCTAACGCCAAGGTTAAAGAAGGAGTAGAGCTATACCTCTACTCCTCGGAGCCTTCGCGGCCTGGTCTAGAGTGAGCTTTATTGCATCTAGGAGTATGAGAAGTAGTTATTCGAGTGGAGTATTCTGAAACTAAAATTGACTTCTTTGTCATTCAGTGGGGTATTAAGGTCTTGAAGATCTAATTTTTCTTCTTTTCTTTCTTAAATAATCGCCATTTATCATAAATAACTTAATGTGTTAGGAACTTTGACCTGTTGCAATTCTGTAACAAAATTGTTCCTTCCTTCATTTCTTGGTTCTGTCGTTATTACTTTATTACTTTATTACTCTTCCTTTACGTGTCATCGGCTTTAGGTTCAGTATTGACATATATATTACCGTCAACCACAACTAGCTTCGTCAATAGAAGCTACGTGTTTCTTTCGTGTGGACGACATGCAGGCATTAAAGTACATGATTTTAAAATCACAAGTAAAAATGCATGGAGATATTTTAAAATTTGCGAGATATCACAAGCTATACAAGATATTACAAACTTAAATTAGCACTGGAATGTAAATATTTTATATAGGTCTCATATTTGTTTTGATTTATGTCCTTCCTGCTGTTTCTAAAAGTCCTTATTTTAGTTCGAGTGTTTAGTTGCCTGATGTACTTGTGGGCAATCACAAATTCTCTTAAACCTGATAGGTGTTTGTTATGCCTTTAACAAATAATTTTGTATTAATATTTGAAACAAATTATTACTTCTCTACGCATTTAGTTTAGGCTATGTAGATTCTTTTACAAAAATCGATCTAGGTTTATTCTTGATACAAATGGACATCAATTTCTTCTACAAAGCACTATGATTTTAACAAAGTCCCTAACATTTATTTATTATTTGTGTCCTCATTAGAGAGATAATATGAAGAAACTGTTGCCTACCCCGTCGTTTAGCTTGTGTGTTATCAATATCCACGTTTCGGAACCTTACGGAAAAAGTGGAACAACGTAATTTTGTCAGACCTTAATATTGTACAATTGGTACCGTATTTCATAACGTAATTTAATTTTTCCCAATAGCTGTTGGAATTCCTATGTTTTATTTAATATATTTTCATTTGACTTAAGAAACTGTGCTTTCCAAGCAATTACAAGTTTTGACGTGTTCTATTATTTGATTAATTAAACATCTCCGAAAAGTCTTATTTCTTTGAAACAAAAATTCTGCTAACTTATGTGGGGATTTGAAATTGTACTCTCTGGAAATTGTGTAACGCTCTGTGTAAGTTACTTTCTGAGTCTTCAAACATAATTTTCTCGTAAGCAAACTACAGCCTATTTAAAAAATCTGCTATTGTCAAACGGTGAAAAATTCTCACAGGACATGGCACGCAACTAAGTAATACTGCTTTTAATTTCCAAAATATGTAGTTAAATTTATCATACTATAGACTTTTACTTCTGCTGTTATTACCATACCTGTTATGACAGCTACTGACACTAATACTGCCGCTATTATTGCTAATAATAACATAATAATGACGTTAAATACCTACATTTGTAAGTTTAATTTATAACTCTGGACCAAATACAGAAGTTACTTAGCGTCGAAAAGTCATTAAGTCACTGGTTATGTACGGTAAACCATAAAGAAACGTGGAGTGCGTTGTAAAATACTTCTGTTATATTCTGACTTTGTCAGGAGGCACTGAAGGAACTAAAAAAATCTTAATACTATATATATGGCGAAGAATTGAAATGGACACTCTGTTTTACACATCAGGTGCTAGGAATTTAGTTAACAGTTCAATGTCCGTAAATGACATCCAATCTTAGCATGCGCACGGCGTCAGGAAATTCACAATTGTGACTGACGCCAAATTTATAACGGCCGAGAGAATCTAAGATGCAGAGTTGCTGGTGTCTAGATGGATAAAAGTCACTTACACAATAATCCATTTCGAGTTCTTATGCAGCCTACCCACATATCATGTGAGGATAGGTGACAATATGACGAGATATTCTCAAATTAATTCTTAATTTTTGCTAAGTAACGCCTTACTTATATGCAACTGGAATAACTCTGATGTTAGATGGCTTGCACTAACCATCCTAAAATCATTACACTTTCGACAAAAATTTTTTTCCTTGATAAAGTTCTGAGTTTTAACGGCATTTTCGACGCCCAAATTATTTAAACAACGCCTTTTCACTCATAGGATTTATGTGAAGTCAAAGATAACAGTGTAATAGGTTAAAAGGCTTTAACTGCCACAGGTAATTATAATACATGATACAGGCGACAGTGGATGAATAATGTCAAGCTTTGCATGCAAATGTCAGGCTTGACAAGAAAATATCCGCATTAAAAGAGTTTGATTTTAGAGGCGCTTTTGCTGATGTGTAATTTCATAACACATGAAATGAAAGACACATAATAATCCATCTGAGAGTAAATGTGTTAATCGGTCAGGGGAAAGTGCAATAACACAGACTCAGAGAATTGAAAGAAACAACTGAGCACCAATGTACCAGGTTTGTGTTTGGAGGATCAGGCAGTCGTGTTACGGTTGTGTTCACTTTATATAACATACGAGAGTAAAACCCTGTTGACAGGTGTTAAAGTAGAATGACCTAGGACTTGGGATTTTTCCGGATTAACAACAAACCATAACTGACACAAAATACAGGTAAGGTATGGGCGCGATTTTTACTGAGGGAAAGAAAAAATATAAAATTATTTTTTTGATAATTAGACAGCGTAATTCCACGCAAGAACCTTTTGAATAGATGCTTTTCCCAGTCGAAATGAAACTTCAGATGAAAAAATAAGGAGATATAAACGGTTATTTGTCAACGAAATTCTGGCACAATTGATATCGGTAGGAGGTAGAACATTAGGTTCCAAGACCCATAAACGTAGTCATTGTAGACACTCGCAATAAGGAAGAACTGCCTTAAAATGAGTGTAATCTGTTAGTTTGTTTAGGCCGCTTTTCATAAAGAGGATAATAAAATTGCCCTCAGCACTTAACAGACAAAATCTCTGTTGAAGTTTCAGGCCTTCTGTCGTATGATGGCTTCTCGACTCAACAATCAACAGAGTGTAATTTGGCAGAAACTTCGAATTTTCACTAATACAGCTGTGAGAAACTCAAATCTCAAAATCACGGTTATCAACATACGAAATTATGTCTGAATTTCTTATCTCAAAACTAGTTCCATAAGTATGCGAAATTATTGGGTTTATCGACAGCTATTGCTACAGATATTCTAAATCAGCTACTGATCTGATATTCAGCACTGGTGAGATATTAGGGAAAAGACAATAAATAATAATAGGATATCAGCAGTTTATAGATTTTAATAAGACTACTATAGGGTATTCACTTCTATCACAAACCAAGGTTGAGAATTAGTGGCACTGTACGCCTTTATTCTCCTTCTGTGACTTCATGGAATGTACGGTAAATATTTATGTACCGGATAAAGGTAAAAGTCACCCTAGAGCAGGCCACGAAGGCCCACAGGGGGAGTACAGGTATAGGTCTACTCTTTCTTTAACCTCGGCGCTAGATGGTGTGGGTGGTCAATGCCACGCTCCGGCCTCTTTACCCCCAGGAAAGACCCGAGGCTGAGTGGTCCCCAGGGCCTTTCTGGACGGGTGCAGAAAATCTCCTCCCCACCGTGATTCGATCCCCGGACCGCTCAGCCCGTAGCGAGTCGCTATAGCGACTGCCCTATCCCGGCCATTTATTTACCGGATAGGAACTCATTCTTTTTTAATGCTGCATTGGACAACCCTTGGGAATTCCTAGTTAGGGAAATTAAAAATGCAAAATTGAGATACAAAGTGATAAGGTAAACTTTTTGTGTTTTATAACAAGGATTTTAGCCTGAAGATGACCTTTTAAAGGTCGAAACGTGTTGCATTAAATGATGTATACATAATTGTGTTCACTCTTTATTTATATAATAATAATTGAAATGTATTTAAAAGAAACGAATTGTAGAGCCCGTTTAGGTAAAAATTTATGTACTGTATTCTCTATTCGTTTTATTTATTTATTTAAATTTAACGTTGCTTTCAATAGTTCAATCGTGTCGTGCCGGATGACGATGTTTAATGAATCATGATTTGGAAAAACTTAAAGGAAGAGGTCGAGGCGCAATTTGAAGTACATACGTGGAATGTACCTTAAGAGTCTGAGAAAAACGTAGGAAGCCTCTTTCAGAACAGCAAGTGACTGGGCCAGGATTTGAACCCAGGACCTTCCGAAATCGCAGAAAAGCTGCAACCTACTCTGTCTGGACGTTCTGCTGTTTAATATTCAGGATCGTCCGAGAAAGATAATTTTCGCGATTTCTTTTCGGATTTTTGTAGAATATTAGGCTCTTCGTTCTGTTATGAACGAAAAAAGACAGACGCCTTCCTAGACGCTAGTAAGAAGATTAGTTGCTACGCAAATTCAGAGAAAAACATTCAAGTCCTGTCACTAACATACAGGACAAAAATAATGCCTGTAAAAACAGCTAATGTATTTTAATCGTTTGAAAACGCTACAATGTTCAGGAACAACACTACAAAATCGAAACTGAAATCAAGAAACTAAAAGTCAGAATGCTTGTTACTACTCTGTTCTCATCTTTGCTTTCCGTCTGCTATCTAGAAACGCCAAGATAAAAATATGAAGAAATGTAATTTTCCCTGTTGTTTAGCGCGGATATGAATCCCGGACGGTATTTGAGAAAGGGTTATGAAGGAGAGTTTTGAAAGTAGGAGTGTCAGAATGATGGCCTTAATTGCGTAAGGGATTAATGCGGAGCTTCGGTTTTGTACTTTTTCCCAAAGTACTTGAGGATTATCAAATCAAGAAGGATGAAATATGGAGCACATTTTGCAGCATGGAACAGACAACGCAGTAATACAGCTTGTAAAAGGCGGGGACTTCCTTGAGTACGTTGTAACTGCTCAAGAAGGATTTTGTTGCGTGAATATATGGAGGTAGTTCATTAAAGTCCATTCAGACTCTGTGGTAAAGTGTGACAGCCAATACATTATATAAATCAAACTGAACTATAAATTATTTTGTTTTATTTACTATTAAACTTTAATAGCTACCTTAAGTACCTGAATCTAAATTTTACATTACTATGATTGCTAGCGGTGGGGCAGTTGGTTGAGCCATTGCTCTACAAGCTGGAAGGTCGCGGGTTCAATTCCCGATTTTGTCAGTGGAATTTGTCAATATCATAATTCTTCTAGGGGGACTATGACCCTGGGGTCGATTCAGCCTCCAACAAAACTGAGCACTTGGAATATTTTCTAGGGGGTAAAGGTGGCCGGTGCCATGTACTGACAACCTTACCACCTTCATTTGCCGATTGTTTTGAAATCTGGGAGCTTCCAAATCCTGGGATCCTAAGGGCCTTTCCAGGCAAGTAGAGGGATTGCTTTACCTCTACCTATCATTGCAACTACTGGGGGAAGGAATTATGATGGTTCGACCGATAGGAATTGCAGACTCAAGATGTGATATCATATATTGCAAAGAATGCGCTTTTTAAATTAGACATAAACATAATTCTATTTAGTTTTCATTACCATCATAATTGATACGTGTATTTATAACTACTGTGTTTATTGTCTGCACGAATTACTGCCGCAGAGTAAAACGGGCAGCATAAATTTATGTGAATTTGTCACAATTGCAAAAGAGAAAACATGAACTTAGAGAAAATGGCAGTGGCAAATTACGATTGAAATTATTCTACAGTGTTTACTGTGGCTGCAGCAAGCTATTGAAACTCACGACAACAGCCATTATCTTATTCTGAAATTCACCATCACCATGATTAAGCTTTTCATGTGCAACAGAAGAAAGAAGCCATTATCGTATTACTGATGCCTACCATTTTGTCATCAGAACATGCCAAATATTATTGGCGCACAAAATTTAGTTTTCTGTGCTATTTACTACACAACTGATGGTATATTTATTTTCTATCACACTGGGCCATAAAACAACTTCAACATGATAATCACAGTATTTCAAAACACCTTAAACATACATTTCATACATAAGTGCTCCAGTAATCTACATATGTACCCTCATACCCTCTTTCAAAACCGAATTGCAGCGCAGTTAGTCGAGTAATTTCCCATCTTCAATAAAATTACAAGTTTAATTGAAGTGTTCACAAGAACCCTTTGCTAAACCGTAGTTTGAACCGATGGAACCAAGTCAATTTAATCATAACCTGTTTCTTTAATATACAAGTTACTATTTTTCCTTCAACAAAGTCTATATTTCCCAAGTTGTTTTTGCCTGTCAAATTTTCAGCCAATAATTTTGCAATCAACTGCTGATTTCTCATGTGTGGTTTAAACCTCTCTCATCTCATGCTTTGCAATGTAACTATCATATAATAATTATTTATTACCTGATAACGTAACGTTCTTACGAACAATTACAGCGTCAGCATGAATACGCAAACAACGTACACAGAACAGCAAGATAATGACAACACACATCAAGAAGCCAAACAAACAAAAAATGCATTTCACGGAAATGACACATATGTTTCAAATACGATAAAAACTATCTTAGGTAATTATAGTAAATACTGTTATATCCCTGATGGGGCATTTCAATGTATAAGAAGTATAACAGTTGAAATAGAATGTGATTAAAGGAAATACTTTATAAGTACATCAAAACCACTAAAAGCAGTTAGTATTACGAACTGATGCACGTCTAGAACAAGAACAATTTTTACAGGAATGCCCGGCAGTAAACACAAAAGTAGTCAGGCTCCGAGTAAAATCTCGAAGTTCAAGAGCGGAATACACAGGGTGTCCCAGGAGGAAATGTTAGTATTCTGGGAGGTCATAGTATCGGTCATTCTAAGCAAAAGAGTATATATGTACACGTGTCATATTCCGAACAGTTTCCGAGACAGAGCTATTTCACTGTACATTTGCAAAATTGTTGATAAATAGGTATTACATATTGTTTCTAATATTGGTATTTATTGTTCAAGTGACAAATTTGGTAGAGTTTACGTAGTAAAATACATTTTCGAAAATTCCACCGTCAATATCAATGCACTTTGCAAGTCGTGTGAGGACAAGGTATGTTGCTCGTCTGAGTGCATCTTGACGTTCGTTTATGCTGGCTATAACTTCCATTATGAGATCGACCAATTCGTCTCATATATCCACTTTTGTTCTGTTACACTTCACTCTTCATCCAACTCCATAAACAAAAATGTAACGGGGCGCAGTACGGCGGGAATGAAGAACAATATTGGGTGCTAAATCCAAACTCCTTGTCAGTGAAATAGCTCTGTCTCGGAAACCTTTCGGAATAGGACACATGTACATATATACTTTTTTGCTTAGAATGACCGATAGTATGACCTCCCATTATATTGACATTTCCTTCTGGGACACCTGTATATTGGACTGCTAGAATCTGCAATGAGGGAGGACAATTTTCCAAAACGTTGGTAGCTAGTAACTATTTACCAATCGTCACGGAGTAACATATCAGAAACCTTGTATTTTGATGCAAAATAAATACTATGTATTTTTTTTGGCGAAACAGCCCCAGTGGGCCATGAATTCCTCATTCACGAGGTTTCTAGATCACACACAACGACGCCCCAAAGTCGGTAGGGCTCCCCGGGACGAGTGATTTTACACCTGATAACACACAACCCTTACAACAGACATCCATGTCCCGGCGGGATTAGAACCCACAATCTCAGACTTACGCCTTAGACCGCGCGGTCACTGGGACCGGCAGGACTATAAATAAGTTACCTTAATTTTTACCATGACGCAACAACCCTAGTGGGCCAAGGCCTCCTCATTATCGAGGATTCATGATCACACTCGGTAGGACTCCTCTGGACGAGTGATCAGCCGGACGCATATATCTGTACCTGACGACACACATCATAAGAGACAGACATCCATGTCCCGGAGGGATTCGAACCCACAATCCCAGCAGGCGAGCAGCCGCAGATCCACGCCTTAGACAGCGCGGTCACTGGGATCGGCACCTTTATTTGCAAGGGTTCCTTTAATTATCCGATTATGCGTCTCGAGTTAATGAGCCTAGAGGTCTATAACACCAGAAACATTCTCTAAATTGTAGCGTCAACAGCAGACCGGTTAGGGTTTTCTGAATTGCAGAGAGGTAACTGCTCAAGTTATTTAACCGTAACTGAAGAACAGGGCTACCTATCTACCAGGGAAATGGACCTACACACATGCTATAGCCGATCCTACGTTATCAACAGACTATTGCTCACACACACAACATCGGTGCAAAGAACGTTGTGCTAATAGGGGACGCCCAGGTGCATTACAGGCCACATACAAACATTATTTATCTTTAGCAAGTCTTAGTCCTCTGGTTAACCCTGATTGGTAAGTTGGTCTTGCTGCAACGAACAGAAAAATATGTGAAATTTATGACACAGACAGCGGCCTCCATCTTCAGGACAGAACCACACAAATCTTAACATGAGTGAACTCTGAATGATTCCCACTGACTTCTTGTAGTATAAACATAACTAACTAGAGTACAGGAAGTGTAACAGACTACAAATGTGATTTTAATCTCGTATGGGGCACCTTGTAATGAAGCGCACGAACCAGCACAGTGCTTTCTTAACATTCGATAACTCAGAGGAACAAAAGTGAATTATTGCTACTAATATTGAGCTATTCTTTTTGGACAGAATTGCTCAAGGTTTTACCAAGTACTACTTCAAGCTGAGTCTACGAGCACTACCTTTAAGCTGTGTAACAAAGAAAAGAAAATTAATCCTGCGTTTTCAAGCGCAATCCAAAGAATGATATGAATTGTAATGAAACATCAATTACCCTGAAGGAAAAATTCCGTTTTCTGAAGAGAAGTGACAATGAACAGACTTAACGAATCAAAATCACTGGCACTGACCCTTTATCTTAATCACTTTAATAGCAATACACTTCTGGAGTCATTCCCTAGTCATATCTGTTTTATCATAGTAATGTATTAGACAGGTAGGAAATGTGGTAGGAAGCAGTTACTCAGTTATAAGTAACAACTTGAGCAAACTTTTCAAAAAAGCATAGTAACGAAGGCATCGTTTTGTTATACAAGAAAATTGAATGTAGTTTAATGAAATATTCATTTGACGAGAAATCGTGTTTCCCTTACTTATAAGAGCAAATTTTCCGTAATTAAAAAATTGAAACGCTGTTTCTTTATATAATACTCAATATGATTTCTATTATTTTTTACTTTAAATGCAATTTAATAGTTAACTGAACTTACTTCATTGTTTTTGTTCTTTGTTTGTTTAATTTATCTTTCATGTGTGTGTGTGTGTGTGTGTATGTATATATATATATATATATATATATATATGCATGTTTTTGTGTATTATTGGTGACTTTGTAAATGGCAATTAAGCTGCTGAGTCAGCACATAATCAAAAATAAATTGAAAGAAATAAAAAATTGAATTATGTAGAATTTTATATCCTTGAAACCAATAAAATTTCGTACCTAAGACTGATTTTTTTTATAACGGCATTGTTGAAGATTCAGCTCTTTCGCGATAAGATGACACATCGCTTGTTGTTCTGTAGTCATTGAAGTCCAAACAGTTGGATATGTTGGGAAATGGATGGAGCCAGAAGGCGTCTCTAGAACTTCGGTAAACAATCAACAACAGACACAGCGTCATATACCGGAAGACGCGAAACTTAAATACAAAATGTTTACTCGTAAATATGACAGTATTCATTCTAATTATTACGACGTTTTAAGTGTTACTGGTGTGTCTTATCTTTGCCTTAAATAGTATATATTTTTTACCGACATGTCGACTGCATGTATTCTCGTTTATTAAATTTGTTATCACTTAATCACTTTACTACATGGAATTTTTCCCTCTTCATAATCCAACAGTCACATACACTAATACCTTAAGCTCAGACATGCTTCTGCTTCCTGGAACTTCTAATAAACTTGAAAGTGTACAAAGATGCTTTTGGTGTCAGAGAAGAATTTTTCAGTTGGACCTTCCTTGGAGCCAAGATGTGAGTTCAAATTCATAGCAAAACTTCACAACCCTCTCTTCTGGACGACGACCGCTCAACACGCATTGTAACTTAGTAACGTCTTCAAGGACAAAATTACTCTTTGTTCCGCTTGTTTTCATGTACCTGCTAATCAAATGATAGGGTTTACTTTTAATGCAAGTAATGCTAAAAGACTTGGTCCCTCGTTTTAGCTGTTTCACCGCTGCGAAGAACATTTGTTGAATTTTAGATGTTTTAAGATAAATAAATTTTCTTAAAGATACCTTTTCCTGCCATCATTTTATTTAGTTCAGGCTTACTGTTTAACTTGCTGATTTAGCTGATTTAATTTAATTTCGTTTGCAATAACTAACGACCGCTTCCTCTAGGCCCTTTGGGGTTATCAAACACTATAATATAGGATATTAATTTATTATTATTATTATTATTATTATTAATGGTGGTGGTGTTGGTGGTGGTGGTGGTGGCGGGGGTGGCAGTAATAATAGTTGTAGTA
>Ga0209628_10002836_pt1 | contig 11947 bp, 8 predicted proteins | sample TergutCu122P4_FD_187285 | JGI IMG/M metagenome (GOLD analysis project Ga0209628, IMG submission 187285) | Cubitermes ugandensis P4 segment gut microbial communities from Kakamega Forest, Kenya - Cu122 P4 (SPAdes) (version 2) | ecosystem: Host-associated > Arthropoda: Insects > Digestive system >...
GGGTAAGCTGCGCAAGCAAAGCTCGCGAAACGCCTTCTATGCCAAAAGAAAAAGAAGCGTGCTCCAAAACAGAATGATGCCCTGAAGCGATAACTCTTTCAAGCAGGTCCTTAATTTTTTCTGTGGTAAGTTTTTCTGAGATTTCGTCAATGCCCGCGGCAGAATAACAAAGACGCGCCGCAGTAGCACAGGATTTTTCAGGATCTGAAGTGTATTTTAAGAGTTTAACTTTCATGGCTATACCTATATATATATATATATCAATTACGAATTACGAGTGACAAATTACGAATAAAAAACAAAGATTTTTGTTGTTGATGTTGCCGTTGATTCGTGCTTCGTAACTCGTCATTCGTAACTGACGTTTTAAAACCACTTCACGCCGTTTTTGCGAACTTCAATGGTTTCTTCGCGTTTTCTTCCAAGTGATATCAAATCTATCTTTGCGCCCACTAACTCCTCAAGGCGTCTGACATATTTCTGGGCATTTTTAGGAAGCTTTTTGAAATCCGTAACGCCTCTTACTTTGCCTTTAAAACCAGGGAAAGTTTCATAAACAGGTTTTGCGCCGGCCTGAATTGTGCGGGAAGCCGGGAATTCTTTATAAATTTTACCTTTATATTTGTAAGCAACGCAAATTTTAATTGTATCTATATCTTCCATGCAGTCAAGTTTTGTAAGAATTAAATGCTTAATTCCGCTGACGCGTACCGAGTGGCGCACAACAACCGCGTCAAACCATCCGCAGCGGCGCGGTCTTCCTGTAGTAGCTCCGTACTCTCCGCCTTTTTCTCTTAAATATTCGCCCATTTTATCAAAAAGCTCTACTGCGAAAGGGCCTTCTCCGACGCGCGTAGTATATGCTTTTACAACGCCTAAAACGCTGTCGATATCTGAAGGGCCTACCCCTGCTCCTGCGCAAACGCCTCCGGCTATAGGGTTAGAAGAGGTCACAAAAGGATATGTTCCGAAATCCAAATCAAGCAAAGTGCCCTGAGCGCTTTCAAATAAAATCTTTTTATTTTTCTTTATGGCTTCGGCAATCATCAAAGTTGTATCAGCCGTAAAAGTTTTTATGTAGGGAGCAAGTTTAGCTCTGTCTGATAAAATTTCGGTTTTCAGCTTTTTAATATTGACTCCTGCTTTTTGCAAAATAGGAGCTTTTTCTATAAGGTTTTTTTCAAGCAAATCTTCAAAAACTTCTTTTTCAAGATAATCGGCTATTCTTATGCCTATTCTTTTAACTTTATCGCTGTAGCAAGGCCCTATGCCTCTTTTTGTTGTGCCGATTTTTACATTGCCTTCTTCAAGGTAACCGTCGATTATTTTGTGATAAGGAAGAATAACATGAGCCAATTCGCTTACAAAAATTCTGCCTTTATAAGGAATTTTTGTCTTTACAAGCATATTAACTTCTTCTTTAAAAGCTTTTGGGTCAAAGACAACGCCGTTGCCTATCAAACATTTTTTGTTGGGAAAAAGAATTCCGGAAGGAATTAAATGCAAAACGAAAGGTTTATCTTTATATATTAATGTATGACCGGCGTTATTTCCGCCCTGATAGCGGACTATTAAATCGGCCTGCTGCGCCAAATAATGAACTACTTTACCCTTACCTTCATCACCCCATTGGGTGCCCAAAACCACTAATGTTGACATAAAAACCGCCTTCCATAAAATAACCGCTTAAACTTTAAGGCCCAAAGCCAGTAGTCTAAACGGTTAGAATTTTATACCTCTTATTTTAATGTCTTTTAATAATTTTATTTTTACAAGGATTTTGGATTTTTACGACGCTTGCGACGGCGTATAAACAAAAACCCTTGAAAAAACTTTTTACGAAGTATTTTAAATTTAGGCGACGCTTGCGATGGCGAAGCGTATCGTGGGAAGCTGCGCGGAAATACGCGAGCCTGAGCATAAGGACGCATAAATTTAAAAGACGAAGTAAAAAGCGCCCCCACGGAGATTTGAACTCCGGTCGCGTGATTGAAAATCACGTGTCCTAGACCCCTAGACGATGGGGGCATTTTAAAAACTGTTCATAAAAAATGAGCCCGGTGCGGCTCGAACGCACGACAACCTCATTAAAAGTGAGGTGCTCTACCGGCTGAGCTACGGGCCCATAATAAACAAAATTTGCTTTATAAATAAAAAGAACCAGCCGTTTCCGGCAGGTCGGTTTTACCGACAACCTGTGAAGTATATAAAAAAAAACTTTTTTTGTCAATTAATACGAGTAAAAGCGGCTGATTTAACTTTGACGCTGAAAATTTAGTATAATAGCTGTCAAATTTAACACTTTAAAAGGACAACAAAATGGCGCAAGAAAAATCTTTAGATACGTTAAGGCATTCGGCGGCTCATATAATGGCAGCGGCTGTTATGGAGCTTTTTCCGGGTACAAAAGTGGCTATAGGACCTTCAATTGAAGACGGTTTTTACTATGATTTTGACAGATCCGAACCTTTTACACCGGAAGATTTGGGCAAAATTGAAGAAAAAATGAAGGAAATAGTTAAAGCAAACCATCCTTTCGTTTGCTCTAATATGCCGAAAGACAAAGCTATTAAAGAATTCAACGAAAAAGGCGAAAAATATAAGTCTGAAATCGCACAAGGCATTGAAGAAGACACGGTAAGCATTTACAAAAGCGGCGATTTTACCGATCTTTGCAGAGGCCCTCACATAGCTTCAACCGGAGAAGTTAAAAATTTTAAACTTTTATCCGTAGCCGGAGCATATTGGAGAGGCGACTCCAAAAGAGAAATGCTTCAAAGGATTTACGGAACCGCTTTTTTTACAAAAGAAGATTTAAACGACTACCTGACAAAAATAGAAGAAGCGCAAAAAAGAGACCACCGCAAACTTGGCAAGGATTTGGATTTATTTTCGATAAATGACGCTGTGGGCGGCGGACTTGTTTTATGGCATCCTAAAGGCGCTTTGCTGCGCGATATTATTGAAACTTATTGGAAGCAGCTGCACTTAAACAGCGGCTACAGCTTAATTACAACCCCCCACATTTCAAGCGAAGAACTTTTTAGAATAAGCGGACATTTGCAGACTTACAGCGAAAACATGTATGCCGCCATAGAAATAGAAGGCAACCCGTATCGTGTGAAGCCGATGAACTGCCCGATGCATTTGATGATTTATAAAACCAAGCTGCATTCTTACAGAGAACTTCCCATAAGATACGCAGAGCTCGGAACTGTTTACAGGTTTGAAAAATCCGGCGTTTTGCACGGACTTATGAGAGTGCGCGGATTTACGCAGGACGACGGACATATTATAGTTCAGCCTGAAGGCGTAGAAGCAGAAATGCTTAAAGTTTTGGATATGGCTTTGACGCTTTTAAAAACTTTTGGGTTTAACGATTACAAAATTTATTTGGCTACGCGCCCTGAAGATAAATATGTCGGCGAAATATCAGATTGGGATAAGGCGCAAAAATCAATAGAGCACGCCTTAAAACAAACAGAGCTTGAATATGAAGTTGACGAAGGCGGCGGCGCGTTTTATGGCCCGAAAATAGATATAAAAATTAAAGACGCTATCGGCAGGCTTTGGCAGTGTTCCACAATACAGTTTGATTTTAACCTGCCTGAAAGATTTGATATTTACTACATAGATAAAGAAGGTAAAAAAGCCAGACCTTACATGATTCACCGCGCGCTGTTCGGCTCGCTTGAAAGATTTATCGGCGTACTTTTAGAGCATTACGCAGGAGCGCTTCCTGTGTGGCTCTCGCCGGTTCAGGTAGCCGTGGCAAATATAGCTCCGGAACATGAAGAATATTGCAAAATGCTTGCGGATAAACTTAAAGAAAACGGCATAAGGGTTATTTTTGACGACAGAAATGAAAAAATCGGCCACAAGATACGCGAAAATGCTATGGCAAAAATCCCGTACATTGCCGTTGCAGGCAGCAAAGAAAAAGATATAAATTCCGTAGCGGTAAGAGCCAGAGGCAATAAAGACTTAGGCATTATGACAATTGACGACTTTATAAAATACGTAAAATCCAAAAATGTCCCGGGAATTAATGAGATTTGATTTAAGATGTCATTCTGTGCGCGACTGTTTCGCGCAGGGTGACAAACATAACATTCGTTAATGAATAAAAAACGCCGTCCAGTTTTATGGACGGCGTTTTTTATTTTATTTTTTAATCATGCTTAATCGTTTTCTTATTGTTTTTTCGGCTTCTTCGGGGTTAAAATCATAATATTTTTGCCCGCTCGCCAAAACAGTCGACTCACACAACACAATATCATAATTATTTCCTATCGGTCCCCATTCTACGAGCACATCTTTTCTGTAAAACGCTGCCAGATTTTTATCAAACGCGCACGCTATATGGACTGTGGCTGTATCTATGGAAATTACTAAATCGGAAGATTTTACCAGAGCGGCAAATTGTTCAATGGTTGTTTTATATGACAATCTGGCGTTTAACACCCCGCCCTGCGCGCATAAAGCCAATGATTCTTCTTTGGTTCTCTCGGAAAACGGTATTACTATATCTAAATCCGGAAAATCTTTTTGGATACTGTTTAGCGCCGATGTAATTGTTTCTTTATTTATTGTGTTAGTTTCGCCGAATATATTAAGGAGCACTCTTTTTTTATCTTTTTTCCAATAATCCTGCGCCATTTTGAAACTTTCTTCGGAAACGCGCAGCTCATATTTTTTCTCGCCGGGTTTTAAATTAAATTCCCAAAGAGAATTTAAAATTGTGTCATAGTTATGCGTAATGACGTCCGGTTTGCCCTGCCATTTAAAATCTTTATAATATGAGAAATCTTCTATTGTAAAGCCGTATTTAAACGGAGGAGTGCCTGAAATAATGACTTTTTTAGGCTTTAACAAGCGGTAATAAAGAAGGCGGCTGAGGCTCATTTGCGGCTTTAAATCTATATATACGTCAATTTTATTTCTTAATTTTAAAAAAGTCATCGCGGCAAGCGGATACGCTTTATGCACATAAGGACTGCAATTTAATATATCGCGTGAAACACCTCTTTGCATCGCGTAAACGGTAATACCGGGGTAATTCTTCTTAAGTTCTCCTATGGCGCCAAGCAGTACGATACAATCTCCTATGCCTCCGGCAAAACCGCGCGCAAGAACCGATTTGGTATTCTTAACATCAAAAGGTTTAAGCTTGGGGTTGCCAAGCCACAACATAATCTTTTTAGTTATCAGGTCTTTCAGTTTTTCTAATACAATTATTTTTTTCATGATATAATAATCGCGTTATTTTTTTAATCCCATTTTAAAAAGCGTTCTGTTTGGATTTGTTTAAGTCTTGGCGAAACGCCATTAAGTTTTTTTCCGCTTAATACAATATCATATTTTTTAATATACTCCAATGCCATTTTTTTTGAATTAAAACAATCGCTGGCATATTCATGGCAGCATTTGCGGCAGAAAGAATTTACATTTTTAATTGCTTCAGATAACTTTTCCGATTTATTTGATAAAAAACCAACATCCTCTTTAACAATGTCCGGCAAAGAACCGTAGGGCGTACCAAACACCGGGCATCCGAAATATAGGCTTTCGGTAAGAGCAAGCCCGAACGGTTCATTCCAACGAACAGGAAAAACCAATCCTTTAGATTGTTTAAGCAAAGACAACTTCTTTTCTCCGCCAACCATACCGTAAAATTTTATACGCGTACTTAACGTAAACCGAAACCCCATATTTATATTAAGGCGATAACCGCCCAAAACAGCAAGTTTTTCTCCAGGCACATTCAAAACCGTTTTAATAGCGCCCTTTAAATTTTTAACTCTCCATGCGGCTTTACCGAGAAAATGAAAATAGCGCCGCTCGTTATTTAAATCAACCGAACCGTAGTCATCCCAATCTAAACCATTATAAACAAAAGAGTTGCTGCCATAACGACCGGCGTGATCTTTTGAAACAAAAACCGTATTTTGATCTAAGTTATATTGAGCATTGATTGTTCCATGCCGAGTTACAATGTAAGGAATTTTGAACAACGGAGATGGTTCATACTCATTAAAATGCACAACGTCAAATTGATCGGTAATTTGTTTTTCAAAAGGCTGATTTGGATCGCAAACATAGATATCAGCAAAATCACAACGGGATTTCTCATCAGCCAAATAGGAAACTTTATGCCCCAATTTGGCCAATTCTTTGCCAAGATACCAAACTACACGTTCAATTCCGCCATAATTAACTGCCGGCAATACGGCATTATTTGCAACAAGCAGTATTTTCATAACTTCATTATGTAGCACAACGCGTAGTATGGAGGTATATTGTTGTGCGGTTGATCTCCGCCGGCAGGAAACATAAGATTACCAGGCCAGGGCCCGCCGCCATTGCATAAAAAAGACTCTGTTGAATTTGAAGGACTTCTGCCAAGTCCTCCAGCCGCAACATCGTGCTTATGCGACGGCATTTCTGCTATTGTAAGTTTATGTATTGCTTCTCCGCCGATATCGTGAGCTTCATAAACATAATCCTCCACTCCTTCTCTCAGTGTCCCTTTTCCCACAACAAATCTTCCTTGCAAATTGGGCGTACCCCTTGTGCCGTCGCATAAAGCCCAGCCGGCCGGGATGTTCGCTGCAGAGCCCGACCACAAAATTATCGCGCCTTTTGGCACCATATAAAACTCAGTTTCGCCGGCTACATTTGATTTTGTATAAACTTCGCCGCTTGCGTTTACTCCCATTCTGCAGGAATTAGCTCCGGATTTAACGCTTATTTCCCCGCTTGAACTTATGTGTTCTGCAGAGCTTGCGTGCAAAGCGTAAACTTGTGAAACAAGTTTTTCTCTCGGGGTAAGAACCTTATTGTCAACAGCTATTTCAAGCCAATAGTCTTTGCCGCGCCAATCTACTGTATCGGGGCTTAACACATAAGAAAATATGCCGTCTTTAACTTCTATGCTTTTATTTCCGGATTCCCATGCCGGCGTGCCGCCTGTTTCAGACGGATAAATTTTAAAATTTACAAGTCTTGCTCCGTTGACAGGCGCTTGATAGGACTTTAGCCGGCCGTTATAGCGTATTTCGTTAGGTACGACAGCAAAGCATATCGTAGATGTCATAAGTAAAATTAAAAAAACATTTAAAAATTTCATCTCCATCCTCCGTTTTTTATAAAGAACAAATCTTTAACGGCAGATCCCAGACAACTACCTTCTGGGATGACAACTTTAGCGGTGTTAATTTTTAGTTTTTATTTTTTCAAGCGCCACTTTTGCTTTTACATGCTCCGGATCTAATCTTAATGCTATTTCCCACGCTCTCTGCGCTTCAAGATATTTGCCTTGAGCGTAAGCTACAAGCCCTTCGTTATACTTGGTATCGGCTCCTGCGGAATCAACTTCAACAACTTCTTTAGCAGAAGTATTATTTTCAGCCGCAGCGGCATTATTTTTTACGGGTTTTATGGTTTTAGTAAGTTCTGCCACAGATCTGTCTATGTATTCTTTCGCTTTAGTATAAAACTCAACGCTGCGCGAAAAACTATTTAAAGCCGTCCACTTTTGCAGTTTTTCCATATCTTTTATGCATGAAATCCATTTTGCGGCGTTAAAATTTTTAATTCCCGCCTCCAGCATTTCCTGCGCCGCGCCGGAAAGTTCAGCGTCTTTTTTCCGCATTTCTTCAAGTTTTAGCGCGCTGCTTATTTTGCCGGCATACTCGTTAACTTCCGGAGTACCGCCGGTAAACGCCGTATATTTATTCCATTCGCTTAAAGCTCCGCTAAAATTTCCGCCGTAATAAGAGACATAAGCTTTTGCATATGACAGTTTTGCAAAATCCACCGCGCCGTCATATTTTGCTTCTTCATCCATTTTCTTTTTTATTTTGCCGTAAAACTCCGCAGGAACTTCAAACCCTTTATAGGAAACTATGATCTCGGAAAGAATATCCGACGCTCTTAACATTTCTCCGGAAGAATAATATTTTTTAGCCAAATCAAATTTTTCTTCGGCTTTTTTCATAGCGGCGCTTTCTCTTTCTAATGCCGCCTTAGCTTCAACATAAAGCTCGTCGTTTGCACCGGTTCGCCAGCGGTAAGATAAAGCAAATCTGTGAATTAAGTCTATTTCGCTAAAATCAGCCGCGTAATCCAGTGTAAAAGAATAAAAATCCGCCCCGAAACCAGCGGTAAAATGTCCCGTATAATATCCGGCTCTTATAGCGTATTTACCGGCAAACAGATATGAAGCGCCTATATGAAAATTAAAAAGCCCGTCTTCAAGCGCCGCGTCGCCGTAAAAGCCAAGCTCGTCTTTTGAATCAAATCTGTAATTGGTTGGAATAACAAAGGCGGAAGAAACTCTGAATATTTGAGGAATGTTTTCCGCATAGATATCGGCTTTTAGTTTTGCACTTAAGATATTTTGCACCGCCAGAGCGAGTTTTATTTTCGAACCGCTTCCTATAAAGTCCGGCGCGTTAAAAAGTTTTGCGGCGCCTAAATCCGCGGTAAAAGCTCCGGCAGTCTTAAAATATAAATCCTGATAAAAATATTTTATGTTTATCCCGTAAGAGGCTTTTATAGAATCTAAAAAACCGCCGTAGGAAATTAAAAAATTCCATGTATTAATAGAAACAATGTTTGGAGTGTCGTAGATATCGCGCCTTGCTTCAATATCTCCGCTGGAAAGATTGGAAGCAGAAACGCCGAAAAAGCCATTGCCGAATAAATTAACGCTTGCCGAAGCAGAATTGTAAGAGCTTCCGTCAAAAAGATTGAATCTTGTAACTCCTGCGGCATTTTCGTTAAAAAAACATTGCAAAGCAGGGTTATACTGTATTATTGAAGGGTCATTTCTTTGTGAAAATAAAGTTTCACCCGCGCCAAAAGCAGATGCGCTTGGCCCGTGCGAGAAAAAATGCTGTCTAGCGCCGTCAAAACAATAAACGTTTTGAGCGCAAATCGCAGCTATTATTATGGCAAACAGTTTTATTTTATAATTAAAATTCTGCATCTCTCGGTTTTAACATTGCCGCCGTATTTTTTTGTTAAAACAGCAAGGTAAGAACCGTTGTAAAGAAGTTTGCCTAGTGAATCTTTGCCGTTATATTCTATTTCTGCTGAAGTTTGTCCGTTTATATTTAAAGTTTGAGACTGCCATATTTTAGCGCCGTATTCAGAATAAACCGTAATCTGCGCCGTGCCGGTTTCCGGCATAAAAAACACAAATTTCGTTTTATCGCCGCGCGCCGGATTAAAAGGATTAGGCGCATTATAAAATTTTGTTACGTTTCCTCCGGTTATAAACTCAAATAGACTCGTTTCTAACTGTGCCCCGTATTTATTAGTGATGGTCATATACCAAAAATACCTTGCTTTATGATCAAGAGAGACGGGCATTATATAATTAGTCGCATTTACCTGCGGCGCCGGCGAAACTAAATTAAGCTGCGGCTTATCGGCACTTCTTCCTAAAAATAATTTATATGCCAGCCTGTCATCTGTTTCATCCGTTTTCACGCTCCATGAAAATAACACGTTATCAGGTATAACTTCAGCAAAATCAATCGGAGCAATTCTTATAAAATCATAAGGCAGCGATGTTACAATCCATATCCCGGACAACTCGTAAGCATTTCTTTCATATTCGTCATTTGTCGCATAATAGCTGTATTGATATATTCCCATAGGCAAAGTTAAAGCTTTTTGGAAAATTCCGCCGCTGCCTGAATTTTCTAAAATAAAACTTTGCGTTGAGGCGTCTGGGAATGTAAGAACTAGAACCGGATATCCGGAGCTTGGCGGGTTTTCGTAGATATCGGCATAGCGCACTTGAAATACGGCGCTTGAAGTAACAAGAGAAAATGTATTTGAACTGTGAACAAGTTTTAAAATATCTATGGCAGTATCAGGAATATACTCAAATTCCGCGAAATAATTATTTTCAAGAGAATAATTCTCAACCGCGTCGCTGTAGCTTAAGCGTTCGCTTCCGCAATACGATATTAAAGAATCCAAATTAAGCCATTTGTAAGAAATAAAAAACGTGCCCTGATTTAATTTCTGAAAAACAGAAACTGAACCGGAATCATAGTAAGTATATTCAGCGTAAACTCTTGAAGAAAAAATCGTGATGGAAAAAGCTGATATGATGGTAAGAAGGCCTGTTTTGAATTGTTTTGATGCAGGACCGAGAAACTTATTCATCTATCTATGCTCCTGGCAATGTTTTGGTGTAGAGCATAGATGCAGAATCTAAATTGGGTTTATATAAAACTATAGTCGTTTATTTTAACGCAGCTGAGAAAGCGGTTCTTTTACTTTTGTTTTTTCAAATACCACTATTGAATTATAAAAGGTGACGCTATCCGTGATACCAGTAAATAACGGCACAGTTTTATCTGTTTTTTTATGTTCGGAGTGGAACCACGCGTTTAAATAGTCAACGTGTTTTTTAGCAAACTCCATAAATGTGTTTTTAGAATCTATAAAACTTGTCCAATAATTTGTGTGCAGATCTTCGCAAAGATAGACGCCGTTTTCAGAAATTTTATCGTAACAGGCTAAAAATGTGTTTATCTGCTGGTGCGTGGTATGTCCGCCGTCATCTATTAAAATATCTATTTTAGGCAGCTTTGCCATTAAATCACTCATAAACTTTTGATCTGACTGATCGCCGATTATAACTGATATCCCCTCTTTTAAATTTTCATATTGTTTGCAGTTGGGATCTATGTCCATTCCGAAGATTTTAGAGTCTTTGCCAAAATATTGCTTCCACATCTTAAGCGAACCGCCCTTGAACACCCCTATTTCAAGAATATTTACCGGTTTATTGCGAAAACGTGAAAAATGTTTGTCATAGATGGGAAAATAGTGATACCACTTATCTATGTCTTTATCGGTATGTTTTAGAAAGAAATCCGTAAGGTCATTGTTGTTTTCTGGAGCGCCAAAAGGAATTACTGCTGTTTTATCTTTTAAATATCTGTTTTCGTTGTATACTTTTTTGCGTTGGGAAATCTTTTTGATATCTCTTAAAATGTTTTTTATAGATTGCGGAGATTTTTCATAGGCTGTTCTTAAAAACGGCATAAAACCTCTAGTGAAATGTTTTTCATTATCGCTTAAAATCTAAACATGAAGTGCGGACATTGTATATTTTTTTGGTTTTATAGTCAATTATGTTGATGGTTTTTGCAAAGCTGCACATTTTTTCGTATTATTAAAAGAAAAGGAGAACTCCTTATGGCAAAAATTTATAATAACATGACAGAACTTATAGGAAAAACCCCGCTTGTCAGGTTTAGCGGCTACAAAAAAGCAAACGGGCTGCAAGCCGATATTTTAGGAAAGCTTGAATATTTTAACCCGGCCGGAAGCGTAAAAGACAGAATTGCGTTAGCAATGATAGATGACGCCGAAGCAAAAGGTTTGCTTAAAAAAGGATCTGTGATTATAGAACCTACCAGCGGCAATACCGGCATAGGGCTTGCCTCAATAGGCGCTGCACGCGGATATAAAGTTATTTTAACGATGCCTGAAACCATGAGCATTGAAAGAAGAAACCTGTTAAAAGCTTACGGTGCGGAACTTGTGCTGACCGAAGGCGCAAAAGGGATGAACGGCGCAGTTGCAAAAGCTGAAGAACTTGCCAAAGCAACGCCGAATGCCGTTATTTTAGGGCAGTTTATTAATCCGACAAATCCGGCGGCGCATAGAAACTCTACAGGACCTGAGATATGGCATGATTCTGATGGCAAAATCGACTTTTTAGTGGCGGGCATCGGCACTGGCGGAACAATAAGCGGCGCAGGCGGATATCTTAAATCAAAAAATAAAAATATTAAAGTTATAGCAGTAGAGCCTGCGGATTCCCCGCTGCTTTCACAAGGTAAAACGGGTCCGCATAAAATTCAAGGCATAGGGCCTAACTTTATTCCGGAAACGCTTAATACTACTATTTATG
>Ga0209628_10002837_pt1 | contig 11946 bp, 8 predicted proteins | sample TergutCu122P4_FD_187285 | JGI IMG/M metagenome (GOLD analysis project Ga0209628, IMG submission 187285) | Cubitermes ugandensis P4 segment gut microbial communities from Kakamega Forest, Kenya - Cu122 P4 (SPAdes) (version 2) | ecosystem: Host-associated > Arthropoda: Insects > Digestive system >...
CTCCATTCATTACAATCAATCACACCGCGTATATATTAACAGAAGACGACAATACATTTGCTTAATTTGAAATTAAAACATTAATTAAACTTCATTAAATTTCCCAGGCGTGAGGCTAGCTAGCTCTGGGACAAGCAATACAATTTTCTCTTCCCAGAAGAATCAAGAATCAAGGTAAGCTCCGCGATGGTGAAGATCATTTACTATGGAGGTTAAGAATGCGTGGAGCTATATCTCCACCTCCATCTTATGCCTTCATTAAATTGTGGTTATTTATTAATTTTGTGTAAGAACTGGGGGTTTCTCTGTTCAGTTCAATGTACCCCTCACTCTCACTGCACACTATTCCTGTTTCCCTTAACCTTTAACCTGCCAGCGACGACTATAGTCGCTCAGCCATTTAATGTTATTAAATGGCAAATGAAATTTAATCCAGTAGCCTAGGGGTTAATTTGTCTGTCTTCCTTTTAAGTAGTTTATACCAATACTATGTTTAATTTGTTACAAAACTTGACAAAAGTTATGATAAGCCACTGGTATATGGACATTGCGCCCGCAAAAATTATATCAGTGCGGATTATCCTTATTCTGGCCGACCTCCCAAATATTCTCTGCAGAATGCCAGTGCAGTGCAGCTCGGTGTGTCACAGCCTATTTGTGTTGTAGCTGTGAAAGGTCTGTTGGATGTGCAGGGCAGGAGATCGACGTCCAGCCCTTCCATTTGGCCCAGTGCAAATAACTGTCGTTCTGAACACATCCATACACGTAGAATGCAACTGTCGGAATTGGCTGTTACAACAGAGCAGCATCAAGGAAAATATATCGATCTGATTTTGGCGAAGAACATTATACTAAATATATGTCATTTTTCTTTTTACTGAGTTTAAAAATATCTCCAAATTTTGAATTATGGCCCTTTGTAAATTTTTGAAATGTATATTCGAGAGTCACATTTTGGAAGAAGAGAAAAAATTCATATGTGTGAAAAGTATTCAGTGTTTTATTATTTAACTAATTTGCATACAATTATTTAAAATTAAGAAACATGTTTACATAACACTTGTGTGTTTGTGTGGAGATTTAACGATTCCCTTTTAATTAAGAATATTTCTCCGAAAGTATTGCCTCTGCTAGCTTGCTACATAAATTCGATTGTATATTTCAGTATTCATAAAACGTAATGTAACACAATTCTTGATCTTAAACATCTGGAATACTATTAATAAAATATCCATTACAGTATTTTATCAAAATATCTTTTTCGTTAATACAAACATTAATTTCCATTGCATAATCTTCCGTAACACTTTGCACTGCATTTTGTATACAGTATCAGTTGCTATTTGAATTCTGATTTACTGTATCGAAATAGCAGTGCCACGTCAAACTGTAAATATCCTGAATGGTGGATAGGACAGTGAGTTAAGTTTGAAATGTCAAATACAATCAATAAATGGCTGTACACAGTGACAAAATTCATTGCTTGTAAACGACAGTTGAATATTACTGTGTGTTTGTAATTGTACGTGTGTACCATTGTTAGTTGCATTACATTAAAAGTAATAATACAATAATAATGATAATAACAATAATGATAATAATACCTTTAACAGTATAACAGAATGCGGTCTTTGGACATTACAATATTACTGATAATATGTTAAGAAATATTAGTAATCAATAGCGGCGAATTTTTATTTTCACCACAATGAATGTTAGTTTGTGGTTTGAGTGACTGACGAGATACACGCTGTTCAGGATAGACTGTTGTGCGTGGCGTTAGTCACGTCACGTCACGTTACTTTACGTTACCTTAGGTATTGCCAAGCACTTTATTCGGCAGAAATCTCCCTAATGCTAAGATTTGAATTATATTTATTATTATGCTAACAAACACCCATTATTTTTATCTTCCCGAACCACTTTCTTTCCTTCCAAACCTTCGCATCCAATTCACTAATATTCGTTTAATTATTAAACTTATATCTTTATCTAGGTCTCCCACATATCTTCTTCTCATCCGCAAGATGTTAATACAGAATCGACATGATTTGATGGACACTGCAGTTTGTGTTGCGTAGTGTGTGTGTCTGTGTGCAGTCAGTGGTGGGTTTGTACTAGATTATATTTAGAATTATAATATATATTATAAAAATTTTCTTCCAAGTTTTCAGAAGCAGACTTTATTATTTGTACGATCTTGTCACGTAAATACACCGTGAGTGTAAATCACATGTTTGAAGTCAAGGTAGCTGTATTTTGGGGCGAACACCGTGCAGTTGGTAAATAGGCACTTGGACGTGTCAGGGGAGCCTACCATCTCAAATTGTATAAAAGAGGTCTGAGGGATGCAATAGTAATGGAACATTATTACCTCGCCACTTTTAGCGTCAATATAAACGCTGTGTGTTCACCATTATACACTGGTTGGGCCAGCAGAATGGGTGTTCCTGGTAGCAGGTGGGGGTGGGGGTGGTGGTGGGACCTACTGAAAAAAACACTAATATATCAAACCGAGACCGTGAAATTATAAATGAAATGAAAAAATAATACTTATATACATATATATATATATATGTAAAAGAAGCTAATTAATAGGCAGAATGTACAAAAAAGTATAATATCAAAAGAAAATTTGTAGGTTGCTAATTTTTTTAAGTATAGGTCCAACAACTTGCACATACCAAAAAATATATATGACATCAAAACACCGCTACATATTTCGTCTGCTGACAGCCATCATCAGGAAGACGCACCAACACACAAAACTCAGTGAACTGTGACACAGTATGTAGCGTTATGACAACTGATATCATAATAATATAGCAGGATTTTAAGATATGCAAACATATCATATATTGTTTACTGTAAACTTAATATTGACACAATATTACATGTTGTATAGGGGTCAGTGAACTTCCCTTCTAATCCTAATTTTTAGGGCATATTTTCTAATTCTATATTTAGCTCATTGCCATGACAGAACTTTTAAACCGTGATGTTTTCCAAGTTAATTTATAAATGCAGGTATATAGTATAATGATCTGTGCTAATTTGCTACGGTAGTAGATTTACACTGCATATTGTGTCATAATTCGTTGGGTTTTCAATATTGATGTGGCTCCCTGAAGATGGCAGTGGACCGCCCAAACATGTTGCAATTGACTAATTTCATGTATGTATGTGTGTGTGTGTGTGTGTGAACTTGTTGTTCTTGTGAAATGATACGCATCTCACAGCTTGGACAGTGTGAATAATGTTAAATTAATCACTAAATTAACCTTAATAAAATATTAACAGAAACACCGTTTAATAATATCTTCCAACATAATTACCAAATATCATTAATACTGCTATCTAACGAAAAAAATGAGGGGCAGATTTAGGCCAAGAAAAAGCTTCTGGTTTTGTAAGCTCGCAATATTACACACGATAATTGCTGAAGATGATTTCAGCTGCCACCCTCTCAGCCTCACAAATTACACTCCCCTTCGTTCCTGTCAGCTCTCAATAAATCAACGACACGGTCAGTACAAGTGGCTGAGGGAGAAGAATCAAAGATGACCCTGAAAACAGCAATTCTCAGAACACCGGTGTGAGAGCTTTGGATAATTCGCTAAACATGTCATTACACTCTGAACAGTTTTACGGACAAACTGAGGTTATTTTCTACACAAAATTTTCTTACTGTTACTTCGCCAAGACGGAGACATTTTCCAGAACTGAAACTTGTTTCCCAGTCTTCTGTACAGCTTCGAACAAACAATATTTTATTTATCTGTTCAATACCATTTGCTGCACGTAATGTAAATTCACATTTATATTTACAAGCCTGGCTATTTGCTCCAATCAGCTGAACAGCACCGTAGAATTCTCCATCTCGTAACATTTGGTTGTACGTGAATAATTCGCCGTAACAGGATAAAATAAAGAAAGCCTGTAACTTGATTAAACGGATTTTTGAGCACTCAAAGAAGGATTCTGGATGTGCTGCTTGTGCATGTTTCTTCAAATTGCATTTAAAGTCTTGCCAAGGACAGGACCAATATATGTGAAACGGACATGTAATTTTCCCATAAACACAAGCAGCTTGGTGTATGGCTATGTGTTCCATGGAGAACGAGGCAAGGCAGCCTTTCTGCCTGTTGGCGCAAGGGTACTTCAGTTTTCTGGCGATGTTTTCCAGAGCCACATTCCTGATTCCCAAAATCTTGGCTCTGCATGTTGGACAAAGTTGGTCTCTCTGTCTGCACCTGCTACAGATGTTGTGTCCGTTTGTACACACCTCTATGGGTGGCACGATATACTCCCTGCACACAGGACACTCCAGTTCCTTCAACAGTTCTCCGTCGACATCCATATCTAGAACATAAGTGTCGCATGTTTGTGCATGTTGTTTGTTGAATTTTTACCTCAAGCATGGTGATTACTAAATGTAGCACTTCTTGAAAATCTGGCCATCTGGTGAAATGTGAGTTTAGGGGAAGAGGTGTATCTCCTGTCATATCCTACCTCCCGACTAGATGGAAGTGTGTTTATAAATTCAAGCACAAACCGCCTTACCTCTGGAAGGGACCCCGCTATGCATTGTACAGTTGGCTGTTTAGGCTTCAAAGTCTGTCATGTTTGGGAGAAGGGAAGACACTCTTGCCTGTACCGGCACCAGGTCTCATCACCTTCCAGCTCGTATCGTAGTCGCTACGCCGAACACTTTATTCCGTTCGGAGTATATAAATTAACAACAGGATAACAGAATACATGTATTTACATCCGAGAAAGTTATGAACTTCACGTGTTTTTAACAATCGTTCACGTAATTGTACGCACCAATTGTTAACAATTCGTGAAGTGTGTTGGCAGGTGTATGATGTAAATTACTGTAGGATGGCACTTGTAATGCTTTCCTGAAAAACGTAATGCATCTGTCGTAGATGTACAGAAAATATTGCGAGTGTCTTAAGAAATTGTCGTACCGTTTGTGTTTTAAATACAGAAAACACACCGAATGTTTAATTACAATTTGAACTTTAGGATATTTTACTGCAAGTTTTTGTCTTCAATCACCAAATAAGTATTTTAAACATATTGTTTTGTTGATCTTTTGATGAGAGAACTATAATTAAGCCTTTTGTTGCATATGGATGTGAAACTTGGCCTCCTATGTTGACGGACGAACACAGGCTGAAGGTATTCGAAAATGGGTTGATAAGGTAGATGTTTTGATCTAACACAGAGGAAGTGACAGGAAGCTGTAACAATTTTACTTAATAATGATCTGCACGACCTTTGCTTCTCATTAAATTTTTTTTTGGTTCAGTGAAGGAGGATGAGTAAGGGAAAGGGTGTGGTATAAACGAAGAGAAAAGAAATACATAAAGCGTTTTGGTTGGGAAACCTGGAGAAAGAATCAACTTGGAAGACCGAGGCGCAGATAGAAGGGTGATATTAAAATTGATGTTCAAGAAATAGTATTGGATGGTTTGACAGTTATTAACTTGGTTCCGGTTAGGCCAAGTGGTTGGCTGTTTTGAGTACTGTGATGAATCTTCTCGTTCCTTGAAGTGCCGGAATATCCTGGACTGGCTGAGGGCATAGCGGGTTCTGAAGAAGGTTTGTGCTCTATGTAATTTAGGCGAATTCCATTCTTAAAGTTATTGATTTTGTGTTCCGGTTAGCCTACCAAGGGATCGGAATTTTATTCCCTGCAGGTACAGAAATCTTTCACCGCCCAACGTGAAGACTGGGTATGAGGTCCTCTCAAACTTCTCCCTTTTGGACACAGGGAATTTTTTTCGTAGGTTAAAGCGGCCGCAACTGAGGCTGAGCCACACCTACAGGGGTGTCCAGGTTGAGAAGTTGTGTGCTGTTATACCTCCACTGCCGGATATGTCTTAAGGCGCAATGCTTACGAAAGAGCATGAATTGTTTTGTATTGACTGTACGTTAATGTGATTGAGACTGTGGGTTCATTCAGTTGGGATTTTCCTTCTGCTTAATTTAAAAGTTACATGTTTGAGCTTTGGGTTAAGGTATAGGCTGTTTATTGCAAGTAACTGCATATATATACTTTTAATAATGATTTTTTTTACCATAAATCTTTGTAGTATAATTTTAAATTTATGTGTCCATACCTACGACCGCATATTATTTCCTAAATGTCTTCTCTGTATCTACGTTCTCCCTGGGGATGGCCTTCGTAGGCCGAAATATGTAATAGAAATTATTATAACAAAACAAATTTTTATGCATGAATATTTACCATTAGTCGGAATAAATAGTGTGTAATTAATATACTGCACCAAACAGGTACAAAATTAATTTTGATATGTGTCGGTTTTCAGATTTGAACGTGGGAGCAACTGAATGAACAAAAATGGTCAAAATCGCGTCGATCCAGTAGATAAGTATGAATACACCGAAATCAGGACAGCCGGTTTTGGTGTTGAGATTTGAGCTTTCCTGGGGGCAAAGGGACGGGGGCGTTCCGTTGGTCACTCACCCTATCTAGCGCTGAGGTTAAAGAAATAGTAGATCTGTTCATCTACCCCTCTCTGGTCTTTTGTGCCCTGTTCTGGGGTGACGTTTACCTTTACTTTTACCGTGTACTATCCTTGCAATTATCCTACATAAATGACGTTTTTCTAATCCCCAATAAATTCCGATTTCTCCCTGAAGATGAAGACAACACATTCTTTCGGAACGTCGATAAACTTATTCAGCATGTTGTAAAAACGCAGCAAATTGAAATTTGATGTGTAACTTCGAATACTGTCGGTTTTATGACATAGTCTGCACGTTTGACGTCCCTCTCCGGGAAAATTATGGAGCGTAAAAGTACATTTCTCATAGCTCATACAGTTCAATGCTCTGGTTGATTTAGTTGTCTTCACTTTGCGTCTCATGGTTACCGTGGTTACCGTAATTACCGCATATTTTTACTGGCGCTGTTGCTGCTTCCTCCGCAGTGATTGTTTAATTTTTGAAGTTAATATTCAACTCAATGCAGTTCCGCGCCGAAAACTTTTAATTTGGAAACGGGGGAGGTGGAGCGCTAAGCCTAAGACTGAATGTAATTTGTGTAGAATTTAATAATTATGTTATAAAATCATGTCGTTAATATAACTGTAACATAAGACTGTTTACAGCTGCATTTATGTAACCTAACTACATGTTCCACCACTCAATCACAGTGTCCTACTTTCTTGTTCTTTTATTTTATTAGTTTCTTTTTCAAATTTCTTATGTACCGGTCATCGGCCGAGTTCTGTGGGTGATGTTGGGTGAAGCAAATGGAACGTTTGATATTGTCGTGTTTGGAAAAGTGTTGTTTTGTAAATTTTGCTTTTCGGGTTTTCGGGTGTCTTTTGAGGTTGCAGCCCAGAAAACTCCCCCGAAACGATGTGCCCCCCTGGCTAGATAATTACTTTCCCATTGCATAGATGTTTCGTTCTCCAGATTTATTATTAATATTATTATTTCATTTTATTATTTGAGCTTTTATATGTATTACTTTAGCATAGAAGCTACATGTACACAAAATTTTGATACTTAATTTCAAAGTTTCCGTCTTCTAATTTTGAAATTCGCCAGTGTATTTTTTGACTTCCCAACGTCCTGTACTGTAATGTGTGCCCTTCTTATGCTGCTAGTCTGATAACATGGCTGCCATGTCAGTTATAGCGCTCCATTCGAAGGCATTATCTGAAGAAAATTACAGATGGGAATGTGAAGTTTAGTTAGGTGATACCTTATCTTAAATTACGTACTTTCCGATAATTGTATTATGAGTTTGCAAGAGGCCATAGTATTACACCTCAGTTTTTTGAGCGTGCAACTTGTTACTGATTTAGAGGATCAAACTCTACGATGGAAGAAGGGTCCAGTTGCATAACGTTCATACATTTTTAGATGAATATTTATCATTTTTTTCCAGTTCGAACATCATCTCATGAACCATCTTCTCTCTCTTCTGAGTTAGGGTTAAAAGCATGAGTTTGGATTAGCCTGGTGTGATGCGAAATGCACAATAAATTTCGTCAAAACCATCTAGCCATTATAGATTTTAACGCTCGCCGTGTGCCTACATAGAGACAGGACTTCGATCCCTTAACGCACTCTTTAGATGCATATTGCAACAACAGTGAGAACTAGTACTAATAAAGATAATAATGCTCAATAAAACTAAAAAACAATAATCTACAGCGTGTTGTTTGTTTTGGGTAAAATTGTGTTCATGCCTACGCAGAGCCCTGATAAAAAATGTGGTCCTTTCATCTAGCGACGCTGGAGATGGTAACGTTTACGGAGTCGTAATTAGATCGATGAATGACAGTGGATTGATAATTGACAAAGGAAAACCGAAATACTTTGGGTGAAAACCTGTCACAGTGCCACTTGTTCACCACAAGCCCCATGTGGTTTGCCCTGCGATGCACACAGAACAAACGCCTGTCGCTAACATTTTGTATTTCGCACCCATTTAGAGGCTGCTAGAGATAACACACATTCAGAGTATAGCAAAGTATAGTGCAGATTTAATAGTCGAAATACTTATCACTTCATCACAAGGTATTAAGAAGCAGGGTGATTTTGGGGGGACTTTTTGGCAAGAGAAATTCAACATTTTAAGCGGGAATTACGATTGATCGCGATCTGCTATATAAAATTAATAACAAATAACATTTACTCACCGACAAACAGAAGCCTCTTCTGTCTGCTGAGGCTGTTAACACCGATTTGTGAGTCGTAGAGCAACTGAGGCACCTGACCAGTCAGGATGAGATAAGGACCCCACCTTATCGCAGCAGATAAGTTTTTTTAACGATTTCACATTATGTTGTCTGTGGGCGATACTGACTGGAAAGCTGTACAACACAATAAAATTATTGAAAGTTTATCCTACGTTTTCTCGTAGTTTCCTAATCCCTTCAAAGGATTTATTATATTTCTTCCTGGCTGCCTATCTTTGTTTTATATCAGTTGCTAAATCTACAAGTCCTTCGTAATTTCTACAGCCTCATCATATTTCTCTACTGCCCAAATAATTACCTGTTTTAAAATGTACAGTAGCCCCTGCTTTTGATTAGGCACCGCTCCATAAAAAACATGCAGCATGGAGGTAAAGCATCACGCCATTTTAGAATCGGGAATAGTTGCCTGTGATTAAATAGCTTCACGTTCCAACCACTTTAACTTCGGCGTAAAAACCCCAGGCTCCCTGTGTGGGACCAAGATCCGATCTAGATGCTGTGCATAAGGACATAAGTGTATTTCTTGACGGTGCTTGGAGTCGCCCACGATTCCACTGACCTTTATCCCGCAGGTTCGTCAATGCTTACTGAGCTCTTCGACCTCCATCTTGTATGTCGTCATGAAACATAACTTTGTGAAAGGTATCGCACCGGTGGAAAATTTTCGCTACTTAATAAAGGTGTGGGGAGCAAACATAATATTAAGTGAACAGGTTTGAATATGATGGAATTCTATCGACAGAGGCAGGAATGACCTTGACGGCGAGCAGCTAACCGGACACCAAACACGTCCACTGCTGATGAAAATACGGTACGTGCAAATGCCATTTTCAAAGGGAAGTGTTAATTAAGCTGATGGACATCGACCGACAGATGGACGTTTCGGTCGTTGCTGCTCCCAGCACTGATCGTGGTCAACTGGATCACACAAGCTTTTCTGTACAGTGGTTGTCAAAAGTCACACAACACTTTGACAGCAACTCTTGCTGTCATGCATTTGAAACGATACGCCAATCAAGGACAGAAGATTTAGCATTGCGTTTTTCCTCCTTGCGGCAGAGTGATTCCTTAGAAACTAACAGGTCCTCAACTATTCAAGAAATTCCTTGGAGTTTTTGGAATCCCGAATGTTTATTACCACATTCATAACAGCCTGCCACCCGTACCCATCCTTAACCAAATGAATCCAGTACATGTCTCCCCATCCAACATATTGAATATCAATTTTAATATTATTCTCTCCTCTACGCCTAGGTCTTTCAAGTGGACTATTTCCTTCGGGTCCCCCACCAAAACCCTGTATGGAACTCTCCTGTCCCTAATACGTGCCACATGCCACGCCGCCCTCATTCTTCCAATCCGCTGCTAGTACAGTGTCTCTCTTTTCCCGCCTAAGGTAATGTACACCCATTAAATCTAACCTAAACCTCATTAATCCCCTAGCCACTGTCGTAAGATAACCTGCCCTATACAGGTTCTTCACATTCCACTTGCGAAATCCCGTATTTCTTTTCCATCGCTTGCCTCGTTCCCATGGATCAGTCCAAGTGCGAGGACTTGTGAAATGTTTTGACATATTGTAAGTTGTTAGGGTAGAATTTTATAGCACCTCACACAATCTCCCAAGGACTAACCTTGACAACTGTTCTCGACTACATATTCAGTACATTCGCAGCTACCTTTCATATTTCGACGCTGTTCGTCTCTTCCTAACCAGTACCGAAACTACTAGCAGATTTTGACCGCATAAAGCTCTACCGCAGGCAGGTTATGGAACACTGTCCAGTCAGTTCCAGTATCGTTCCCATTGATTTCCACCTTTCTGAGTACCTCTTTTAGAAGCGCCGGACTCAGAAAACTTTGCAACATATGCCGGCTCAAAGCAAGGAAACGTCATCCTCGCTACAGACTCCATATATCGATATCTTCTACACCAGGACAAACGCCTTAGCGCCACAGTGCGACAGGTGTTTAAATGTCATTCGTAGGCACGATGTAGTCTGATGTGTACCATCTGCTACACATGTGTCATGTATACATCGAAATCAGAATGAAGTTCTGGGCATTGGAGTTTCTGACTCCCACTTTTTTTTTTAACTCAATGATTTCTGTGAAGTAGGAAGTATCGAAAGTTCCAAGGTCAGCAATATATATATATATATATATATATATATATATATATATATATATTTGTTTCGATTCAATAGGGAAACCAATTTTTCAATGTTATTCTCTCGACAGATTCTCCTCACTATAACAGCTATAATTGTTTTAAATGAATTAGAAGTTATAAAGAAATTTTGTGGGCGGTGGTGGATTTCGATTTGAGGTTCTTACAGCGGTGGACATTAAAATTACGGTCTTATGGGTTGTGACGCCGTGTAGTTTCGTAGAGAGGCTCCATGTATGAAAGCAATCTTATATCTTTATCTTTGTTTTTATTATCTCACTTTACGGCGATATCTGAATATTTAGCCTGCACAAAGAATGGTTGTTTTTGTTTCTATTATTAAAACCATGGTTGTAGTTATTCTTGATTATTGTATTTGCCAGGAAACTGCTATCAGAGGACAATGAGCGCTCAGGATCTGTCTAAGGATGTGCTGGAATAACTGGAATGTCCAGTCTGCATGCATTACATGCTGCCACTCATAACGATATGTGGCAACGGACACAACATCTGCAGCAGCTCAATCAGAAAATTTAGAAATATCCAACCTGCAGAAAACCACTTTTAGATGCACGGAATAAGGCACTGGTAAAACTGACTATACGTGTTGAGTGCCCTTACCCTAGTAAACCGCACGGATGTATCCTCACTTTTCCGGTCGCCCTCATACGTGAGCATGAAGATGGAAGCCAGTTTGGTCCATTCGATTGTCCTCTAAATTATCGAATTAAATTCAACCGGACAGGAAATTTAATTGAAATTAAAGGTCATGTTCTTCATCTACATAAAGAACTCTTACGACGTCAGTACGTACATACGTAGGTTAGGGCTGATTAAACAATATGTTGGGAATATAACAAAAATAAGAAATATACCGACATTTTACTTTGAAATGATAATCTACAAGGTGGTTCAAATATGACTGGGACTGATTTGTATGTAAACAAGCCGCACTGCGCAGCAGCTGTGCGACCTTGAGAGAGTGAAGCCACAACCTCCACCCTCCTTCCTGCTCGGGTTAGAACC
>Ga0209628_10002839_pt1 | contig 11944 bp, 5 predicted proteins | sample TergutCu122P4_FD_187285 | JGI IMG/M metagenome (GOLD analysis project Ga0209628, IMG submission 187285) | Cubitermes ugandensis P4 segment gut microbial communities from Kakamega Forest, Kenya - Cu122 P4 (SPAdes) (version 2) | ecosystem: Host-associated > Arthropoda: Insects > Digestive system >...
GGGGGGGGGGGGGGGGAGGTGGAGTTTTAATTGCTCCCAGCCTTAACCTGGACACAAGATGGAGGTGGGTGGTCAGTTTCAAATTCCTACCACTTCAGTCCTGGTGAAACAGCATCTGGCCAGTACAGAAACTCTTGAGAAGTGAAAAATGTGTTGCCACTCCTAGGAATTGATTCACAAATTGCCAGTTGCCCAGCCTGTAGCTTAGACACTGTTAAGAATATCAGTCCAATGGCTCCTGTTTTTGCTTTTTGAAGTTTTTTATGCATTGAATATATAAATATGTTGTCAAATTTAGTTTTTTTTAATTTGCATATATCATTTTGAATTTTGAGTGCGAGGTAACTGAAGTGAATTGCTCCCTATGGCCACAGTTAGAAACTGCAAATACGTTTGTTGATGGTAGCTAGCCTGTGTGAATATATACCATAATGGATAGATTTTAAACACTAAATTATTTCCTCTAGTACCAGCCATGAGGGTAATATGATCTTGGAAGACCATGGTAAAAATTGGAAAAATGCATGAAGTGAGTAACAGACCTTGATCAAGTCCTTGAGAAGAATAAAGTGCAGAACATCAACAATACATATTAATAATATAAAGCAGATGGACTATGTTACACATTTTTGGTTCTTGCTTGTAAACCAGCTTCCCAGTTTTACTCCTTCCCATCCCCAGTTTTTGGTACTTTTATGATAAAATTTGCAACAACCCCCTTACTAAAATTTTTATATCTCTAAGTCAACTAAGAGGCAGTAACCCAAACACTATTACATGGATTTTTATGAAATTTTATACTGGAGTTTCTACTGAAATATTTATATATTTCATTTGTGAGTACAATATGATAACAATAACTGACAATTTACATGAAGAGGTACATTTATTTCTGCACTTCTTTTGAATATAAGTAAGTACAATATTGTTAGAGAGAGGAATGTTTCAAAAGAAAGTGGTAGTGAAAAGTCAAATCTGTATTCTAAGTGCATGACACATTCCATAGGTCTTATGGCATTTTACTAAACAAAAGTAAACAAATATGAAACATATGTCAATTCACTTATTGGAAATCACATCGCTGAAGACTTATGTCCCAGAACTCACTATCTGGTTGAAACATAATTTCTGATATGTAAGTAACCTATCAAAATTGTCTGCACAGAAATATTCTAGCAGCATGTTAATGTACAACATACAACAATCAATTGTTTATTGGTATGTGTCCTGAACAAACCACTGCAGAAACTTCAGTCTGTCAGCTACTTTACAGCCACCCAGTACGTGACAATTTTGTTTACAGGTGAAAGAGGACTGGAAATATGTAGCAATGGTACTAGATCGCCTCTTTCTATGGATCTTCACACTAGCCGTCCTAGTGGGAACAGCTGGCATCATACTACAGGCACCAACTCTCTATGATGATCGCATTCCAATTGATGTTCGCCTATCTGAGATTGCTTCCACAACAGCCAAACCCCATATATCCACCAGTCTCTGAACACTACTCTATTTGTGCTGTCAACGCACAAATATCACAGAGAAGCCTGAAGGGGTTGTGGATATGGTGAAGAAAATGGCATGTTGCAAACAGTGGTGTTGCTAAATCAAAATACTGGAAACATAAATTCTTTTTTCATTTTTAAGCTCTTTTTTTTTTTAACTGAGGAGTATGATTGGTTTGTCTCTGTTCCAATATGGCTGAAACAGGCCATACAAATGGGTGGCCTAGATGCACAGGATGGCACTGGTGATTCAACTTGCCTGAGTCACACACAGCAATTTGCTTGCTCCCTAGACATTATAAATTTTATCTGGTGACTGAAAAATATGGCTATAATTGACTTTTGTAGATAACAGTTTACTCTTACATGCAGTTTATTCCTGTGATATGTTATAAGAAAAGTCAATTAATAGATTCATATGCTTCCATACCAGAGAATTTGGAAATTATCATAGGAGTTAAAAGATGTCCTTTCAATAAATGGCAGGAAACAAAAGGAGTTAAAAAGAAAGTTTAAATACTTGTTCAAAATAAAATTCGTTGTTGTATTTCTTTTTCTTTTAGGATGAGAAAAATATGCAGGTAGCTTCGAACAAAATTAATTTGACACTAGTCTGATAATAACTGATTTAGTTTACCAAAATGTATTTAATGACTTGTTTATTACTGGAGATAGATTGCCATTTATTCATACTTTTGATTTTCTGATTCCTGTCTCTTTTTCTCTTGTTGTGTCTTTAATTTTCCCTTCCTTTCTTTTCTCCTTTTTTGGGGGGGACGATTGTTAGGGGCAGTTGGAAATTTGTTTCAATGTTGTGGGAATTATCATTTTTGTTAAAAATTTAGACTCTGTATGTTAGTATGATGTTTCTCAAACAAAAAATAGCCCTATCATAGTAGGCTATGAGAGAATCTCAGAATAGAAGTGACAATTTTGTGTAAGTCTAAATGCTATATTATAATAAGTTACAAAACTACATAACTGATGCAAATGAAAATAACAAAAGGAAAGAATGTTAAGTGTCTTCCTATAAGAAATTACAGATATTTATTTTATACCTGCATCTATGATTCCAATTTTAAGGCAGATCACTGACTGAAGAAAATGATATGGAATCAATCATATATTTGTCATTAAAATGTTGTTGTGAACGAGGAAAGTACTGGTAATATGTAATGTATTATAAGCTGTTCAAAAAATACTTGCCAGAGAAATCTGATGTGGACAGAATGACACAATGACAGAATCATCAGAGCTCCTGAGTAACAGACATGTGCAAAATGAATGAAGCAGAGGAAAACTTTGTGAAAAATTGTCAATAGAAAACATTTTAATCCTGAATGATAAAATTATAAGAAACAATTTGGGCCCAGGATTTAAGAGTGTTTCACTTAATATTCATATGTTAATAGGTACAATTTAAATGTATGTAAATAGAGAGATAGCAGATGGCAGATTAGGTCGTGGCCTTTTAACAAGAATGCAGAAGGAAGGACCCTGTTGTTTTCCCAGTCTCAAAAACACTATTTTGGCCATAAAGGTATTCACATTTAGTCAGCATTTCTAACATCATCATTATCAGTCCTGATTATGCAGCATGGTTTTTACTGCAAGGCTGAGGTTATTGCAATGGTAAAAATACATATTGTTAACTTCTGGGCTATGACACCCTGTAGATTTGTAGATAGACACCATCAATTTGGAGAAACCCAATGCCTCTGTCTCCGCAGTAGTAGTTAAGATGAATGCACTGTCTTGAGGTGCGTCATCCCTGTTGTGTTGTCGAATAACAAGAACAAGTTAATGGTACATATGTGTATAGTCAAAAACACAACTATATTCCTTATAGTACGTTTACTATTACTAAGGTACAACTACATGTTTCGGCCATCAATTTTGGCCATCTTCAGGTTGTACATGAAGCACTTAACGATAAGCTATATCTACACGTGAGTGGGGGTTTACAGTTTGTGGGGTGGGGTGGGTGCGAGATCTTGTTTTGTGTTTGTAGAAGGGGTGTGGATCGGGTCTGTTTAGGGGGTGTTTGTTAAAATATCATTCATGTCTACTACAAACTATGTCTATAAGTAGGTTACATTTTTGAAATGTGTTATCTTATGTTGGAAAACTATATTAACATGGACTACGTCTAAAGTGCTATGGTCTAGTATCTACAGTTTCTTGCATATTTTGGACAAAAGGTCTCTATCATATGTGCTGGAAGCTATGTACAATAATACTGCGATCTCTTGCTGAATTCCTGACCAACCTATAATACAGTGCTCTTGGATGGGTGGCTGGCTGTTGATCACTATTGTAGGTGGGAATTAGTCCCGAGATCTCTCGTGAATTTTAGGTCTGCGGGAACGGAGGCTTACTGAGGGCAGGTCTTGACCTGTGAACTGTTACAGGGCGAGATGTAAAGTTACGCTTCGTTTATGCAGTGTATGTATCACAAGGGTATAGTACAGCAGTACGTTTATACTCACGGAGTTGTATATCCAAAGTAGGCACTCTTATTCGTGCGGTAGTGTGGTCCACATTGAGAACTCGGTCCGAGGGTGAAAATGGTTGTGCGGATACGGTACTTGTGGTTTTTCTGTTTCAGCCTGTGTGTGTTTGTAGGGTGGGGTTTGTGAGCTGGTAGCTGGCAATTTACACTCTCACTGTTTATGTATACCGTAGCGTGAACTGGACGGAAAGTTCTATCACCTTGTAAACTAGTTTCCACTAGCACTATTTTTGTCGGCGTAGCGTGTGTTGAGGCGGAACTACATTCACTGACATTGATATATATATTTACATATTTATACACTGTCCACTGTTGTTACAGGTCGTACTTAGTATTGGACGGAATTGAATCGCTGTTGTAGCACTGTTTTATAGTATAGAAACATTCACTGATCTCACTAGCACTGTTGTGTTGGTTTAGTCTGCTTGGACTAGAATTACGAATCGTTTTCTGTCCACCGTATGGTGTGTTTAAAAGGGTGGGGAGCGTGTGTTCACTATAATATAGGGACGTGATATTGGATTATTGTGAAGCGGCAAATGGCTGTGTGTTGGAGTATTCGGGTCTGTCTTGTTGCCAGGCTTTGTAGGGGGTGGGGGAGGTGGGAAGGTTTTTATGGCTGTTGGTTCTTAGTGAGGGTGTGGAAGATTGCATTTGGAAATATGGTCTGGGGGTCGTTTAGGTGGTTATTTGCTGCATACTCTGTATGGATGTGGAATCTTTCATTCGTGTTTAGATGGGCTCCTTTCCTATGGCATTGCATGATATTATTCATGGGGCCAAATGGGTGAGATTCCTCGATAAAGTGTTTTGCGAAACTGGAATTGTTGCTGTTGTGGCGGAAAGTTGTCATATGTTCTTTGTAACGTATGGAGAACCGTCTTCCGGTCTGTCCGACATACTTGTATGTCTTACTGCAATCAGGGAAGATTAGTTTGTAGACCCCTGATAGGGAGAATTTGTCATGGGACTGGTGTCTGTGGGTGAGCAGGTTACCTAAGGTGTTTGTAGTTCAGAATGCTATCTTGAGTTCTGTCCGTCTGAAAATGTTTGTGATATATGAGGTTTCTTTGCCTGTGTATGTGAAACTGGCCCATTTCTGTGTTGGGAGGGGGGTGACTTGTTTCCTCGTGTTGAGGGGGTTTGTGTGGGCGTATCGGAAAGGAATTATTGTGTAAAATGTTATGGATAATGTTTAGTTCATGTAGGTAGCTTATTGTTAAGTGATTCATGTACAACCTGAAGATGGCCAAAATTGATGGCCGAAACATGTAGTTGTACCTTAGTAATAGCAAACGTACTATAAGGAATATAGTTGTGTTTTTGACTATACACATATGTACCATTAACTTGTTCTTGTTATGAATGCAATGTGTTCCTCTGTAATGTAGGTCCTTGGTTTCAACTCAGAAAAATCATCCTGATGTGTACAGTGTATTTTAGAATTTTGCTAATAAGAATATGATGAAGATTAGATTTTGATGTCAGTCTTCTTTGAGGTGTTGGTACCTGTGACACTGGGCCATATTACTGATGTTCTGTGGAAACATGTTGCTTCAAAGTCAAAGAACTTCTTACTTTGAAGTGTCAGAAAAACAGCTCACTTACATGTTGCACCTACACCCAAAAATGGGATCAGCATCTCCATTAGGCCACCATCCATGATAATAATTTGTAATGAAAATTGATTGCTTTGAAGAATTAAATATTAAGGAATTTTGGCAGGAAGATTTAGGATATGAGATAATAAAATTTACTTAATTGTATTAGCCTCAGAGAGGTTTAAGGTACATAAAAATTCTATGTTAAGGAATGAACTGCAGATTAAGAGTCAAGCATTATAGAAATATCATACCTTAACTGTCACTACATATATCTTCATTTTCCGTTTTCAGAAGTCAAGTAATAGAAAATTCAAAATCACTTTAAGAGTCATCATTCTTTCAGTCACTAAACAAGTTCCTTCTTGTATTATTTACATATATTATCTTACAATAAGTTATTTTGTGTATAATATACAATATTCTGTATTTAAATGGAGTTCTGAACTGCCATGGGCATCTGTGCTTCATGCTCTACTGACATGGCATGTCTGTCAGTCAGTTAATTTTAATCTCTTGGCTTGAGTTTGAACAGATGAAATACCAGAAACATTGTAACAGCTGAATTGACATCTTGGACTTGTTAATAAGTGCATCCTCCATGATGACTCTGTAACAGAGATGATGAACATTCTGCTAATCCAAATTTATTTTTATTGATTCCCTAAAATGTGACTGACACTGCACCCACTGATTTGTAGTTTGCTGATTGTTGCTGAACTACTGCTCTGTATATGTTAATTCTAGTTACACTTTATCACATAAACTTTTCCTCCATTGCATTATTGAGGAACTCTCTTTTTTTGACATTTAGCAGTACCAACTGCCCTACAAGTGACATGAAATACCTGGATATTCAACGCAGAATTTTAATAATATAACACGCATAAACATGCACACACATGCCTGTAAAAATAATAATTTTAAATTACTATTCGTGCTGTACAAAGAGAGAGGAAGGCGGTGGATGATCTGCTGTCATTTGACTGGTTCACATATCAGGAAAGATTCAGAGCCATTCACTCATATAGATTACAGAAATTCATAATACAGCAATAATTTGCTTGGTTCCGTGATTTTCTTAAGTGCACTTCCCTGTAAACTAAAAGATTGTGTGTGTAAAATTTCAGTTTTCCGGTGCACGCCCAAATGAAATTTTTGATACTCTTCGAATGAAAATGAGCATTAAATTTATTGCAAGATTTTTTACCCTTAACAAAACCATTTCATGCATTAGACAGATGAAAACAGAGTTTTTAAGTACCCTAATTAACCTGGAATAATTAGCTCCATGCAAACATAGTGAAGGCTGATGACAATGTAATTTTTGATAAAATTTATATTAGCCATCTTTATATAATTTTGTAACAAGGTTCTGCAAACTCATTTGGGGCAAACGGGTACATTATGAGAAAATGAGAAGGTTACTTGGGCAGCAATAACTTTACAAAGTGCGGACTGTCTATATCACTATGCTATCTTGTTGAGTGATCAACATGCTCTGTTGTGACACAACATAGCTGAGTTGTTATTATAAGATCCATGCTTATTAGTGCATTTATGGTGAAAATTGTTGCTTATGCAACTCTTGGGCGTTTTACAACAGTGTGCCTGGGAATTCTGTTCTTTTGTGATATGACACTGTATTATGGGGCAATGGGATCCAATTATACCTGCCTGTAGAATGGTCTTCCCTTCATTTGTTTTGGTTAGATTAAGGTGACCCATGCAGGTTGACATCCTGTGCTGTTCACAAGTTTCATCTGCAAATGAATCAAACACAATTTGTGGGGAAACAAATTACATGTTTTGGAATTATTTAATCAAATTTTGGTTGCCTAAGAAGAGAGATGTTCAGTCAAGATAAAGAGTCATATTGGCACAGAGCTCTTTGTTTCCAATACAGATATCTCTTATAGCTACAGATTTCAGAGGGTCCACAGATTAAGTGACCTGTGTGGCTGATGTGTGAATGATATGTGAAAAATACCTGGGGGTGTGTTGCTTTCATTGTAAGATTTCATGGTAGATATAGCCAAAACGTAGAGAGACATAATCTTACATCTGCCTATATTCGTAAGTTATATGCTTGATGTTTATTGACAGTAATATCATGTCGTTCACTAATGGAAATTTCTCATACAATTCATCTAAGCAGAGGATCTCAGTATGTGTTTCACAGACCACCAGTTGTCTCTCATCTGCATCTATTACACACAACCAATCACTATAACTTTATTTTGTACTTATCGCTTTTTATTTCATGTATTTTATTGTGCTTCCCTTCAAACTGTATATAATTTGTTAAAATATTCTAATTACATTTTTTAACCCAAGTGTAGGATTACACCCATTAGCAACAACAATATTTTTACTACTGACTTGAAAAGTGTATACCAAATCATCTAATGATTTCACTATATGCAACATGTGCCTCAGACATCCTAGATTAAAACTATAGATGTAGGAAAATGATTGTCTGATGCATTCTGAAAAAGAAATTACAAAATTTGTTACAAAAATTTCTAGGCCTTTAAATGGCAATTTTTTATGTGTTTGAGGTATCTTATATATTATTTACTTCATGCTTAATTCAATGTATCCAAGCGGGAGTAGTACAAAGTTAATATTAAGTAATAGTAATTTAATTATAAAACATAGTCTATAGTAGTACCTTCGAATCCATAACAGAGGTTTCAACCTTATAGTGAGGTACAGATTAAAACTAAACAATAAATAATTATTCTCTGAAAAATCACACTTTTCATGTGACAGCTGTTTCATTTTAAGCTTCTCAAGTATTCTTAAACTTGTGCATTCTATTCAGAGATTTTTTTTTGATATAACTTCACAGACAATAAAAAAGCTATTATGTTTGGAAAGTAACAGACATGTGACTGGGTTCACTATTTCACTTACAGGATTTTACTAACTTTAGCAAGCAAGGGTAACAAAACAAAACCATGATTGAAAAAAAGTGCATACTTTGTTAAGATTTTAGTACAGCAAGTAAGAAGGAAGATTGTCATATTACAAGGTCGATCTCTATGTCATGGATTAGACCAGAAAGAAGTATTATGGGAAGATGCAGAATCATAAACATAAAAATAGGCTTTAAGTCAAGAAGATATGGAATACAAGTGAGATAAGAAAAGAGGACTGTTGTTTCTTAAAGAAAACACTGCAGAAATCAAGAAAACAGTACTATACAGTCAGGTCATAAGATATGAAAAATGCCTGATGTCAAGAAGAAATGTAATATCAACATGCAAGTGTCAGTGATGTATCAAGTCCAATAAAATTTCAATGTTCAAAGGCCCAAAGTTGCGTGAAGCTTTAGGGACAAACAGGAGTCTTATTTTAAGAGCATAAACAACATATAACAAAATGCTGATATCTTAAATCTACAGTAGCATTTTAATTGACCGTGGTAAATTAAGTAACTGAAAAGACATGTTACTTATTTTTTCCAGCTGTCAAACAGCTCCACTGACTATATCTTGTATGAACGTTAAGAGTGTAAGGAACCGTTCCCTCCAGGTCTGATATAAACTTCAAGAAATGTTCAATAACTGTGTCAGTGAAACTAATTATTTTAATATTTATAATGCATTTCACGTGGAAATTCATCTTGGATTTTAGGGCCAGTCATCATCAGATGTGTTAAATAAGAGCAGAGGGATTTTGAGTTTTGTCTTTATGTATGCAGATACAATGGCAGTAAGTGTTCTCTCCCATTTAATTGATCAGACTTTGATATATTTTATTATGTTCATGATACCAACAATTTGAGTGGAAGTTGAGTATGTGTTGAAACCAATACACCCCCTGTCTATTGCTCAGTTGTATTATCATGACCAAATGAATAGTGACACAAGTAGTAACTACTGTTATAGAATGCACTCATCACCATGTTCAGCTTGCCATAATTTGGTCTGAGACTATTATGTACTTATCCTGAATTGATGTTAATATAAGTTACATGTCACATACATATCAATTTCATGTTTTACATGTCTGATCACAGTTGGCAGTTGTGTTTTGCAAACTCAGCAATTTTTTTTTCATGACATTTGGATGTTGCAGTTTAGTTAACTTCATCTTTTTTTTTATTTCACACATTATAATTAATCTGCACATATGCAGAAAATGTTATATTCATATATTTTTTCATTTCAATTCAGTTTCTTCTAGGAACAGCTTCAGTTAATAATATATAAAGATCAGTTCTGGAACCAAAACCAACTCTGAGCAGACACACAGAACTTTCTTGTTGGGGTGCAGTGATACTAACAACATTAAATAAATAAATAAATGTTTTTTAGACTCTACGGATTCTGGTAAAATCTGATTGACTGGAAATCATCATCCACATGAACTTTGACCCAAACACTTGAAATCTCACAGCAGACAGTGGCATAATAAAAAGTGTAATCATACTTTGTTAAACACAAAAAGCATCAGAATTTTTTAGCACCATGGAGATGTGATTCTTTTAAATACGTCATTACATAAGGATCACATATTTATTACATGAAACATTATAAAATTATTATAATATTACCTACTCTCTGTTGTTGGAGCTCACATTATAAAAAAAAATAATAATGAAAATGAGGAAAAATTACACATCTTGCATGATTTAAACTCTATAAAGTTTTACACATACAAGCACTTTTGTATGGGAAAGAAGCAAGGTCAGGTTCAACAAAAGAGAGAAATAAAATTTAGAGTACAGGGACGAAATTCTTAAGAAAAGTATGTGGTGTACAGTAACTGTATATGTCACAAATAAAAAAAAACATATGAACAGAGAGAAAGTTGGGATGATTTTGTGCAAAGAATTAAATGTCCTTTGCCAAAAGAAGCCTTGGATTATCGTAAAAGAGGACGAGATGTCAAAGTTGCCTCAGAAATAAAGAGAGAAGAAATAATAGGAAATGTTCTAATTCTTGATACAAGAAGGAGGGTAGGAAGAGAAGTGAGGATGAGGAGGGAGGGGTTGGAGGAGGTTGTGGTGCTGGTAGTGTAGGTGATGGTGATGGTGTTGGTGGTGGTCGTGGTTATTATTATTATTATTATTATTATTATTATTATTATTATTATTATTATTATTATTATTATTATTATTATATCGCTATGATACAAAACATGTAACTAAAAATATTCTAACAAATATTGATTACACTCTTACATCATTATTGCAGACACTGTTACTTGCACAATTCGCTGATATTCATACTGTATTGTCATGTAAAAGTAACTGCTAAGGCAGTGTAACCTCTAACATGTGGTCAGTGTCATATGTTGGACAGTCTACATGAAGAAATAGTTGCTTCACATGTCCACCTAAGCACTTTTAAATTCTGCAGGAATGCAGCGTACCATTTTCGGGATATACTTGTACATACTATGCTCCACAAGAAAGAGAACATTTACTTGTTTCTCCTATTGGATTCAGTTTAAAAACTAGGAAGTTAAATGGAACTCCTGGTATTTTTCTGTAGAAACTGTGTTGTTATCACATGAATCTTTGCCAGGAAAAGGGAGAATAAGTGCATCTATACACTTCTATGGAATAAAATTTTGGGTTCTCTAATATTAAACCTACACAGTTATAAATATTTTCCAGCAAAATAATAATTGTTTATTAATATGTGAATATTAATTTATTTAATGTTTGTCTAGTCAGGATGTGTGATGATATATTTGAAATTGACTGGTAGATGTTTTAGGAAACTAGCAGTCTTTTCTGTGCATCATATTGCGTAAAGGACATGAAAATATTCCATACAAATCTGGACTGTAGATGGTTGTTACATTTGTTGTGTTTGTTTCAAAGTCTTGTCTTTCAAAGAATTTATGATATAAAGAATTTCAGAGAAAATATCTACATACGTGGTCTTCAGAACAAATTACTTTATATAAAAGTAGCACCACTGCACCCCATTAAGGTAACAAGTCTCCTAACTTTCTGTTATCAACTTATTTTTGTCTTCTGCTTTCCATACTGATCCTTTCCACAAGATGACTACAAACTATATTTTTATTACTTTCAATTCTCAATGCACTATCTCATAAAAGATATGCTATAAATAATACAGTACTTTATATCCTGTAACACAAATTATTAACAATGTTTTGTAAATAAATACTGTTGAATAAATAAATAACTTACCTTGTTTCTCTTTAGTTCTGTATCTGAATTTGTCCAACTGTTGCAGAATGTGACATCACTCTGTATCTGTCTGTGTCTCTGTTTGTGTCTGTCTGCATGGGAACACCTATTTTAACATTATAATCACTGCACTTGGATCATGGTTGTA
>Ga0209628_10002841_pt1 | contig 11938 bp, 11 predicted proteins | sample TergutCu122P4_FD_187285 | JGI IMG/M metagenome (GOLD analysis project Ga0209628, IMG submission 187285) | Cubitermes ugandensis P4 segment gut microbial communities from Kakamega Forest, Kenya - Cu122 P4 (SPAdes) (version 2) | ecosystem: Host-associated > Arthropoda: Insects > Digestive system...
ACCTGCCGCACTCTCCACCGGCATGGGCTCCGAAATACAAAAACCGTTGGCAATCATGATTGTAGGCGGAATTATTATCTGTATGTTGTTGTCTTTTATTGTGTTGCCGCAAGTGTTTTACTGGGCGTACCGGAAAAAAGTATAAATTTACTTTTTAATTCTTTTTTTATATATTTTTGCGGAAAATTAGAATTAAATAATTATGAATTTTTGGCAACTTAGAAATCAATTTTACGAGATGGGGTGCTTCAACGTGAATCAAGTCTATGCGTGGCACCCAGATTTCGATAAAAATAATCTTTCCCGTTGGACAAAGCAAAATTTACTCGTAAAATTGCGAAATTCTTGGTATAGTTTCCCCGAATATGTAAAAATATCTAATTTTCATTTTTTTGTATCAAACAAAATATACGCTCCATCTTACATCAGTTTGCATTCAGCATTGGCATTTTATGGCATTATTCCGGAAGCAGTAGTGCACACAACAGCAGTAAGCTCCTTGAAAAAAGCAAATTTTGAAAATCTTTTCGGCTCATTTTCGTATCAAAGAATTTTGCCGGATTTGATGTTTGGATATGAACAAAAAACGTTTTTGAACAATAGGAGTTTGTTATTTGCTACCCCGGAAAAAGCTATTTTGGATTTATTTTACCTTTACCCAATGTATAGCAACGAACAGGAAATAAGAGAATTACGATTTGACGAAGATTTTTTGCAAGAAAGTCTAAATACATCGCAATTAAAAGAGTTTACAGAAAGATTTCAATCAAAATCATTGAGAAAAAGAGTTAATTTACTTTTAAAAATTTACGGGTTATGTTAAAAATTGAACAGATACAAAACTATTTTCCGCCACAAATAAGAGAAAGGGCGCGATTTTTACGATGCCATGTTCCTGCTCGCTCAAACCCCACCTAATTATGAATATCTTGCTCAAAAGCAGCATATTCGAAATATTTCAGAACTAAAAACAAAGCTAACAAATGCGGTAGAAAAAGTAGATTTATTGCTAAAATCAAAAGATTTTGAACACTTACTCTTTAACAAAGCAAACAAAGAAAGGGTGTTATATTTTAAAGAATTTATTGCAAATTTTTAATAGTGACCCCTTACCGCCTCTTCAAACTCCTTCGCCCTTGCCACTCCTTCGCCGGTATTAATGAGCACGGTGTCGCCGTTTTTAATCCGGTTTTCCTGTAAGGCTTGGTAAAACCCCGACAAGCAAACAATAGATGCCGGTCCTAAAATCAGATTTGTTTCTTTATAAATCTTTGCTGCTAACTCGATTAGATGTTCTTCTTTCACTCTTACGAAACTACCTCCGCTTTTTTTAACGATAGGTGCAACAACAGGAAACATCGCGGGATTCCCTGTGGACAAAATAGATACGGAGGTCTGAGGATTATCAATAATGGGATATCGGGATTCCCAGCCATCCGGAAAATTATCTTCCACTGCTTTTTCCCAACCTTGCACCATCGGGTCGCAAGTATCTTGCTGCACTAAAACCATCCGCGGCAGATTGATGTAAGGGTAAAGTTCTTTAAGTTCTCGTACTCCTTTGTCGATGGCAATCGGTCCGGTGCCACCGCTAACTGCCTGAATATACACATCGGGCATTTTTCCCAATTGGCGAAGAAACTCAAATACCATCGTTTTTTTGGCTTCAACACGTATGGGGTCAATATTGCCTGCCGAAATCAAAACATTGTACTGTTGATGAAACTCCGCAGCCATCTTTTTGGCAAAGGCATAGTCCCCATCCACAATCCGCACATCCTGATGATAAGAACGCATCTCATTTACAGAATCTTGCGTAATACATTCGGGAACAAATACCGTAAGTTTTACGCCTGCCAGCGACAAATATTTACTGTACGCCGTAGCAGTATTTCCGGTGGAGGCTATGGTATATTGCGTAATGTTATGCTCTTTAAACAGCGAAGCCGCCAGCGAAGCCGCCACATCTTTGAAAGTGTTCGTTCCGCCGTTCAAATCATTTCGATACACATATACTTTGCAGTTAATTCCAAACTCTTTTTTCGCATACTCACGCAAAAAATCCCATCTTTCCATCGGAGCTGCGCCTTCTTTGCAGGAAACCACGTTTTTCCTGTCGTTAAGTGGAAGAAAATCAAAATAATACCAAAAATCTTCAGGTTTACCCGCCAGTAAATCCGGAAAATTGGTATTATCTGAATGATACCAAACCTCCGAATGTTTACTTTTACACTTTACACACTCTTGATTTGCCGAAAACCACGCCGGAAAATCAGGTGTTTCATGTCCACACTTCACACATTTCAAATAGTATTTAGCCATCGTTTAACACCAAAAAATTAATAATTAATAATTAATAATTAATATTTATCTATGGTCAAACCAATCATCTTTAGCATTTCCGCCAAAGTAATTTTCGGGTTCTGTAACCTCAAAATTGAAGTTGGGGGTTCTTCGCTGGGTAACTTTAATTTTCCAAAACGGGTCTTGAAATTCGCCGCGTTTGTCGGAATGAAGCAGTTCATAATAACAAGAAACCAAGTCAGTATTCCAAAAAATAAATTTAACACTCGTTTGGTTTTCTAAATAGTAATAGTGCCAAATTTCGTAAGGGTATGAGTGTGAATCATAGGGGGATTCCCAAATACTGTTTGGGGGACCGTACTGCAAAAAGACCCTGCCTCTGTCGGTGCGGTAGCCTTGAATCAGTTTGCAACCAAACTCACGGTTCGCGTGTTTTACTTGAGCCAAATACTCTGCCCAGGCTTTTTCAGGATTATTCGCGTCTCTCTTCAACCAAAAGGCATAGAAAAACCTTCTCAAACTCTCTTCCGAAACCCTACGGAGGTTGGTCATATAAAATTCTTTTTCAATCGGAGAGGATATAGGAAATAAAAACCTCACATACTCAAGAAGTTGTGCGGTATCTCTGATTTGGTCAACAAAAGTATTTTGAATATTAATCGCGTTGAAATCATTAATATTGAAAGCAATTTTGGGGTTACTTCTTTGGAAAAAATAGGAGTTGGTTGCCAACAAAACCTCGTCTTTATTATATACTTCTACCACTAAATTGTAATTCCCCGAGGGCAGTTTATAAATGCCAATTTCGCCAAAAGTAACTACAACGGGTTTTGCTTTTGCACGGGTGGTAAAAAACGCTTCGGGATAGGGCATTAGATTGTTTTCAAAACCGGTAATATGACTTTTAATAATAATCTGTTGGTCTCCCACTAATTCATCCGTATTGTAAATTTCGCAAGAATAAATAAGTGAATAAATCTCATCGTGCACATATCCATAAAACAATGGCTTCAAAGAAAATCCGTATTTGTCGAAAATCTCTCCGGTGGGTTCTCTACTAATCTCCTTATACAGAGAAATATCAGAAATAGAAACTTCCTGTTTTGGAAAATCAATGGTTACCACATCCACATAACTGACCGGTTTTGCATCAGAAAACATATCCTGTAAGGAAAACTGCAAAATATATTCTCCGTTATTTAATTGAAAATTCTTGATTTCGCCAAAATTGGGTTTCGTATCTCGGTCATCATCTTCAAAAGCTTCACTCATCAATATAAAATCCATTACATTAACCTCCAAATCATCTTGAAAAGCTTTGACGGTAATACGCACTTCCGCCTGGTATTTCCCTTCCTCATTTTTTAAATAAGTAACTGTTTTACCATTAATAAAGGATGAAATTTCCAAATAAGGTGCTCCCGCAGGGGAGTAGTAGGACTTATAATCAATCAGTGCACTTAACTTTTGGGCAAAAACTGATGTGGTAAAAACCAAAAACAAGGTAAAAAGCAAAATTTTTTTCATAGTTTTAATTTTTTTTGTTGAATAAATAATTTTTAACAAGGGGACAAAAATAAAAATTATTTCAGATGGGACAAAAATAGAGGTGTTTATTTAACGCACCCACCTGCCTTCTTGCCACCGGTAATGCAATATTTCCGAGAGTTACAATTCTTTTGCCCGAATTTGTATTTACTTTGGTAATATACTTTCCGTTGATAAGTGTATTTCTGGAAATACGAATAAAACCCATTCCGGCAAACTCTTCTTCAAAGGCTTTAAGTGTTTGAATATCTGTTATCTCTTTATTATCTTATAAGAAGATGGTTAAAAACCGCCACTACGCAAACTCCTAAAACTTATAAATCATCCCAAACTGTAATTGACTCAAAGAAAGTATGCTGGAAGATTTGAATCCAAAATTAAAGTCGTGTTTTGTATAATCCACTTTCGTATTATCATAATCAACACCTTTATAGATGTCAATATTATATCCTAAACTAAGAAAATTAAGTCCAGCTTCCATTTGAATGTGGTCGGTTAAATTAAAGCCTAGAATGGGGTAAACACTAAAAACGCGAATAGCCAATGTATTTAGCCCCCGTTCTGAGTTCAAATTTTCCACTTTCCAAAACCCTTGGGAACCTCCAATGCCTGTGTTTCCCTGCAAAATGATTGAGAATTTTTTGTACGTGAATACACTATATCTTACAAAAGGGAAAGCACCCCAGCGAACAGAGTACTCCTGATATTTAGTAGTATTGTTTGATTTATTGATTTTAAAATTTGCACCCAAAAAGGCACTTAGACCCAACGCAAACTTGTTGTTAAAATAGTAGCCGAATCTGGGGGCTATGTTAAAGCTTACCTCTGTGAAATTAATATTTAGTTCATTACCTTCGTATTCTCGGTTTTGGTTTACATTACTCACATTCACACCAATATCGCCCCCTATAAACCACTGGGCATTTACTTGTATTGCAATTATTGTTATTGCAAGGATAATTAAAGTTTTTTTCATAATTATAAATTTAAGTTGAATTTTTGAATTTTTTATACTGACTATCATTCTTCGATAAAATTGCTAAAAACTTTACCCCAATTAGAATTTTGATATGCGGATAAAGAACCGGAAGGAATATAAACAGGAATATCATCTGGTACGTTTGAAAAAGTAGAATTATTACCAGTAACAATATTTGGCGGATTGTTCCCTTTGCAAATTACTGACTTTAAGTATCTTCCATCAAACACTCTCACGCCTATTGTTATATTAGAATTACCAATAATTACGGTGGTTAAAGGACAAGCTTCAAAAGCAGAAGTTTCTATATTGATAATAGAACTTGGAATGAAAACAGAAGTTAGTTTACAAGCAGCAAAAGCTCTATAACCAATCTTATTAACCGAATTAGGAATAGACAATGAAGATAAGCCGCAGCACAAAAAAGCACAATCATCAATTATTAAGATTGAGTTAGGGATACTAACTGATGTTAGCTCCCAACAGTCTTCAAAGGCGAAAGCACCAATATTACTTATCCCTTGATCAATTACAACTGTTTTAATTTTATTACGAAGGTGCGCCCATGGATGAGTATCAAAAACACCAAAGTTGACCATTGGTCCATTCCCTTTAACTCTCAAGACTCCTTCTTCACTAAATTGCCATGTTGCATTTCCTCCCCAAACACCACATTTACCCGAAATAATAACTTTCTCTTGGCAACCCATTGTGGTCAAAGCAACAATAATAACAGTAATAAATATTACTCTATTTTTCCTATGATGTGTTCTAAAAAAACTTTTCATTGTAGTGAATTAATATTTGTTGCGAAGATAATAGTATTTACATTTTAATCAATTTTTTCACAAAAATACTCTCTTGAGTTATGACCTTAATAAAGTAAACACCCTTAGAAAAAGAGGAAATATCAATTGTAGAAAAGTAATCTGAGAGATTTCTGTCCAAAAGAGGTCTCCCTGTAATATCAAATAGAGTAATTTTTTCTGTTCCGGTATAGTGAAGATACTCAATGGTTATGGCATCTGATGTGGGATTTGGGTATATCAATAGTTCTTTAGTAGCACTGGAAGCAACGATACCAATAGAATAATCAATAAATACATCTTCAACATATTCAGGTGTTGAATCGTTGAAGAAAGGTGCCTCTACAGGTAATTCTGAATCATCATTATTATAAAAAAAATTATAATCATCCTCATCTTCATGTAAATCTTCCCTAGAAGCATTTTCACATCCGATCATTGCCTTAAAGTACTCCTGCGTATTCGTAGCTGCCACACTAAAACCGGGTTGTAGTAGAATGTAGTTTTCTGCCTCAACAACTAATCTCTTTTGAGGATAAGTAGAAAGAATAACTGGTGAATCAAGTATTTTGTTACCCTCAGCACTTGTTTGGGCATTTACCGTTGCTGGCAGGGAATAATTATCTCTTGTATCTACGGATTTAACGTGAATTGTGTATTCCTTGCATGGGTCTAAACGTGAAAGAGTATAAGTTGTATTAGTAGTAGATGCTACAGATGAATTTCCACGAAACACCTCGTATTTTGCAAATGGGTAATCTCCTGATTTTGAAGGAGGTTCCCATACAACTGTAATTGACGACCCAGAAACTGAAGTTACTCTCAAATTTTCAGGTGGATAGGGATTATTCACATATCCATAATCCCAAACGACAATTTTGTTTATCATATAAGCAACTGGATATGAAGACATTTGAGCATGATTCGACGTAATCCAAAACTGATCACAATTCTTTTTAGGATTCCATAATGTATTATTAGTCGGTATAGTTATAGTACATTGTTGGTCAGGTAAAGAAGGTACTATCCCACAATCACCAGAAAAACCTCCTATCAAATCCTTATCAGCTACACTCGGGAAGGAAGCTAAACTGCAAGTTGTATCAATTTTCGCAGTTAAACCACTTGCACCATAAAGTTCAATACTTATAGGTTTTCCGTTTTTCTCAGTTAAAAAAACTTCAATTTTGTATTTTCTTGACCCAGAAAATGAGTTATTTACAAAAGCACCTTCCGATTTTTTTGTGCCGCTATTAGTTGCTTCTAATAGCAATGAAAAACCACTACTTGCATTCTTATCTTTGACATAACAAGGAGAACCATGTGAAGTTTTCCATGTTTCATAACTCGAAAGATAGCATGGGGGGGGAGAGTTTGATCCAGAATAGGAAAAAGTATATTCAGAAAGGGCAATTTGAGAGTGAATATATTGCACGAAGTGTAACATTATTACTATGACGAACAGCATCTTTTTCATCACTCCCCTCCTTTCTTATTTTCTACTTCAGAGAGCCGTTTCTCTATTTGAATAATATAGAGCGTCAATTCTTCGATTTTTTTCAGAAGTATTGCGTTCATTTCGCCAAGATTAACCCCATTGGCTTCCACTTCCGTAGCGGAAGGTACATTAGGAAGATGTTAGTTTTCTGCAACAAATTGTTCAACTTCGCTCAATGCTGGTAATTTATAATCTTCAGAAAACACATAATCGGGCCAACCGGTTAAGGTTACTAAAACTTCTTTGGCTTTTAATACGCCGTTTGGTGTTAAGTAGAGTTTAATATAATCTTTTACTTCTGAGTCGACTATAGTTTGGGTGCTGCCGCTTGTTCTTGGTATTGAGGCAAATAATATACTACCATCTACTGTTGCCCAAATCACTGCACCCCCGTTGTTTGCACCATCACCATCCAATGTCCAGTTACCATTATCTCGCTTGGCGTTAAAACCAATATAAGAAGTTCCGTAACTTAAATTTTGATGGTAAGCACTACCTAAAGATAATGTTTGAATACCGGAATTAATACGCACATTACCGGCAACATCTAACTTTGCCGAAGGGTTTTTCATTCCAATTCCAACATTTTTATCATTACCCAGAAAAAGTATGTAATCGCCGGATCCTCCTTCGCCCGGATTCCACGGTTTCCAAAAGTTAAGACCAAATGCATTATCTTCCCCATTTAAATACTCTATCCCCCACTTTCCCATTGTATTTGTAGTTATATCAGCACCAAAAAGGATAGAACCATTGGGACATCCCGGCGCTTTGGCAGATGTTTTAGATATTAAAATATTACCATCAACAATATGTAGTTTTTGCTTGGGGATATCCGTACCCATACCTATATTTCCATTCGGCGCAATCATTAACCCGCCTTCAGGTCCTTCAATAGAAAATTTGCCCTGTTCTTGTTGCCTTAAAAGAAGATTGGTGTTATTGTAAGACATACTAAATCCGTTAGTCAAGTTTTTACTTGTAATATTTGCGCTTTGGGCGGTAAGGGCATTAACAGATAGTGTTTCTGTGATATTTGCGGCTTGTACAGTTAAGGCGTTCGCTGTTAAGGTATTGGTAACTTCTGCGGTTCTTGACTTAAAGCCGCCGGCTACTTCAAATGTTGTGGTTGGTGTCTTAGTACCAACGCCTACTTTACGATTAGAACCAAGAAATAATGTTGAAGTACCTGCCCTTTCTCCCGGACCAGTGGGAAGTTGATCATCCACCCAAAAATTAAGACCATAGCCATCTGCTTGCGAATTTAGTCTTTCAATATTCCAGTTATAAAGCCCTTCGCCCATTTGAATTATGTTTTTTGTTGAAGTGGAGGTGGCACTAATTAGCAAATTCCCATCGTTAATATGCACCATCTGCTTTGGCTCGGTGGTGCCGATGCCCAAAAAACCCATATCTGCGTTTGCATCCTTTTTCCAATGGTTAACGACGGCTTGTTTGTTACTCCAAACATAAGGCTGCCCGCCTTGGTGTTGCTCAAAAGCGAGGAACTGGATGTACCCAACCCAATGGTAATGGAATTTTCTACCCCGCTACTGAGGTTTTGCCCGAAAAGGTAACTGTTAGCAGCATTAGAAGTAATTTTACTGCCGATGGCAATGCCGTCAGTATGTGTTACTTCTATTAGATTACCAAGAGCGATGCCTCTTAATCCGGTTACTACTGATTCATTGCCGAATACAAAACTATTGATACCCAATGCATCTGATTCGTTTCCACCTGAAAAGGAATTAGTACCGCTTGCGGTGTTGCCTGTGCCAATCCAAAAGGAGTTGGTTCCTGTGCCACAATTGTAGCACTGTGCGTAAACTTGTGTAATCCCTAAACTTAATAGAATTACGAGAATGTAGATTTTTTTCATTGTTAAAAATTTTGATTAATAATTGATTGGTTTATAAGTGTATATAACAAATGTTCTTTTAATTATTAATTTTTAATTCTTCAAGCACACAGATGATACAGATTTAAGCACAGATTTACAAAGATTCTCTACACGCTACTGTTTAATTATTTTCTTAGTTACTATCCCTTTTTCTGTTGTTATCATTACAAAATGAATTCCATTTGGTAAATATGATATATTTATTACCATTGTATCTCCTGCATTATGCATTCTGCATTCTACTTTCTGCATTCTACCATAAATATCATAAATTGCAGCATCGGTAATCCGTAATTCGTAATTCGTAATTCGTAATTCATTACTTACAGGATTGGGATAAAGAAGAAAATCAGAGGTGTAACTTCTTATCCCCAAAGGACATTCATTTTGATAAGTAAAAAATAGTTCAGGCAAACCAGGACTATCCGGACTTGTATAGATCAGTTCATCCAACGAATTATAGATTTCAAAATAATGCTGGTATGGAGTAAACAGTTTATCATTTATCCATAAAAAGTGAGCTTCTCCTAAAGGCAACACTAATGTATACTCAATGGAAGGAGTTCCCTTAGGTAATGTAAGTACTCCAAACTCAATATCATCAACGGTAACCGCTATACCGGTTCCTGTATTCCATCCTATACCCAGAGGACTTACTAACACAAATCGGAATTGACATCCGTCTGTTTGGGCGTTAAGATTAAAACTGCAAAAGAGCAGTATTGCACTGATTAAAAAAATAGCAAATTTTTTCATAACAATAAGATTTAGTCAGTTTTTTATGTCTTGAATGGCGAAAATAGGAAAAAAATAAAACCACTTTTCAGCCTAAGCATTTATTGAATAAAAATATTCTCCGATTAACTGCGTTATCTTATTCTAAAAATAAGTGAATGAACAAACTATTTCTATCTATAGTCTTTACAATCGGTATTTTCACGCTTTTGGCGCAGCGTTCGCAAGAGGAACAGCTGGCGGTGCAGTACTACCAACAAGGGGAATATGAAAAAGCTAAAGCCATTTTTAAGCCCCTTTACGACAAAAAACCTGATTCTTATATCTATTCCTATTATTACGCTCTGTTGCTGCAATTGGAAGATTACAAAGAATTGGAAAAAGTAGTGAAAGCACAGCAAAAAGCCTCCCCCACCGTGCGAAGATATGATATAGATTTGGGATATGTGTATGAACGTCAGGGAGATATGAACAAGGCACTGAAAGAGTACGATGCCGCCATAAAAAACGTACCCGCACAGGAAGCCGCTTACCGTGAATTGCACTACGCTTTTCTGGGTAAGGCAAAAAGAGATTATGCCGTGGATGTGTTGCTGAAAGGTAGAAAAACGCTGCAAAACCCTAAAATCTTCTTCAGAGAGTTGGTTTATGTGTATTCCTCATTAAAAAATACCGATAAAATTATTGAAGAAGTGTTTAATTTAGTGAAAGATGGGGATGAAAAACAACTGACGGAAGCACAGGCCACGCTGCAGGATTTGTTGCAAGACGACGAGGATAATACCAATTATTCGGTGTTAAAAACCGCCTTACAAAAAGAGATTCAAAAATATCCCAATAACTTGGAGTATCTCTATCTGTTGTTTTGGGCTTATCAGTTAAACAAAGAGTTTTCGGAGGCATTGGTTATTGCTAAATCGTTGGATAAAAGGACAAAAGGGGATGGGGAGGTGGTTTTGGAGTTGGCTCATAATGCGACCCAAAACAGAGATTACGAAACCGCCAAAGAGGCTTTGCAGTATGTTATTGCAAAAGGGGAGTCTTCTGCCTATATCACACCGGCAAAATTTCAACTTTTGGATGTAAAATATCTTCAGTTAACCTCTGTTTCGCCTGTTAATATACAGGATGCCAAATTGTTGGAGAAAGAATTTAAAAAATTGGTGGATGAATACGGCATTCACAGCGGTACGGCAAACTGGATTAGAAAATATGCCCACCTGTTGGCGTTTTATGTAAACAACACCCCCGAAGCGATTGATATTTTGAATACTGCCATTGCCGGTGCCGACAACCGAAACCCGCAACAAAAAGCCCTGTATAAAGTGGATTTGGCTGATATTTTACTCTATTCGGGAAACATTTGGGATGCCACACTGTTGTATTCGCAAGTGGATAAGGATTTTCCAAACGATACCATAGGGCAGAATGCAAAATATAAGAATGCAAAACTATCTTTTTACATTGGCGAGTTTGCCTGGGCAAAAAGTCAGTTGGATATTCTGCGCGCCGCCACTTCCAAACTCATTGCCAACGATGCTATGCAGTTTTCGTTGTTGATTACGGATAACGAAGAGGAGGAAGAAGAGGAAGAAGACGCGGAGGAGGAGGAAGATTTGCCCGATTTCTTTGGATTATTTGGTAATGATTTTGAAAAAAACAAAGGATTGCGCTATTTTGCCAAAGCCGATTTTCTGTTGTTTCAAAACAACGATGAACAAGCACTTAAATATTTAGATTCCATTGCGTTGGTTGCCCCCGCATCTAAGTTAGCCGACATTGTTCTGCTTACCAAAGCAAAAATATTTACCCGCCAAAAAAAGTATTTGGAGGCAGAAAAACTGTATAAACGAATCTATGAAGTGTATCCCGACGGATTATACGGAGACGACGCACTTTACTATCTTGGCGAACTTTACGAGTACTATCTGAAAGACATAAACCGCGCGATGGAGTATTACCAAAAATTAATGAAAGAGTACCCGGGCAGCCTCTTTGTAGTGGATGCCAGGAAACGGTTTAGAACACTACGGGGGGACTTTTAGAATTAAAAATTAAAAGATAACAAACTATTAAACTATTGAACTATTGAACATTAACCACTTATAATTAATAATTAATAATTAATAATTAATATTTAATATTTATTCGTGTTTACCATCTATAAG
>Ga0209628_10002842_pt1 | contig 11937 bp, 4 predicted proteins | sample TergutCu122P4_FD_187285 | JGI IMG/M metagenome (GOLD analysis project Ga0209628, IMG submission 187285) | Cubitermes ugandensis P4 segment gut microbial communities from Kakamega Forest, Kenya - Cu122 P4 (SPAdes) (version 2) | ecosystem: Host-associated > Arthropoda: Insects > Digestive system >...
GGTGTGTACAGATGTAGTGGTGCAGCCAGTTTACTGTGCATGGCACACGGTGTGTACAGATGCAGTGGTGCAGCCAGTTTACTTTGCATGGCACACGGTTTGTACAGATGCAGTGGTGCAGCCAGTTTACTGTGCATGGCACACGGTGTGTACAGATGCAGTGGTGCAGCCAGTTTACTTTGCATGGCACACGGTTTGTACAGATGCAGTGGTACAGCCAGTTTACTGTGCATGGCACACGGTGTGTATAGATACAACGGTGCAGCCAGTTTACTGTGTATGGCACACGGTGTGTACAGATACAGTGGTGCAGCCAGTTTACTGTGCATGGCACACGGTGTGTACAGATGCAGTGGTGCAGCCAGTTTACTTTGCATGGCACACGGTGTGCACAGATGCAGTGGTGCAGCCAGTTTACTTTGCATGGCACACGGTGTGTACAGATGCAGTGGTGCAGCCAGTTTACTTTGCATGGCACACGGTGTGTACAGATGCAATGGTGCAGCCATTTTATTGGAGACAGGGGCGAGTAATCACAGTGGCTGTCAGTAATAACAATTATGCAATTGAAATGTTACAATTACTTATTGCCTCCCTTTTACCAATATCTCAATAATTTAAACTTTGCATTTTTCCAGTTATGTCCCGTTTTACGCTCTTGGTCCCTGCCGCTCAGGGCTGCCGCACCACTCGCCCCCTAGCTAATCTCCAGTGCAGATGCTGTTTGTAATTTTGGGATATAATCCAAGACAAAGTAACAGACAGATGAACGGGCACAGTCTGCACATAAGACACTGTTTTTCTCCTAAACAACACCCAGTAATCTGACAGCTGTCTGTCAATAAACATACGTTCCGTCGTCATGTAGGTAGATATGTATCCTTTTTTTCCCCCCACAAACAACTGCGTTACGAAGGAAAGACGATCATTCCCTGCCAGACGGTGCTACAGCTGACACAGATATCGATCGATTAGTGTTTTGTGTCCAAATTGCTGATCAGTGGCCTCGGAGTTTACCGGAATTCAAACCGTCTAATCTTTAACTGTTGGATAGGCTTAGAAGACAGAATTTGTCAATCCCTTCAAAAGGCAGAAGAAAACAGAAAATATTCAATGAACGAGTTCGAAAATATTTCGAGGAACAGCTTTATCTTATGATTCGAAATATATTAATAAGTTGTGAAACACTACTCGAGGTAGAGTGACGTTATGGTGACGGTAAAATCCACCGACATACGGAGTAGCCATAAGAAAGGTCCACTACAGATTTTGTACTCAGATGGAATCAAATTTTAATCTGCTATGTTTGTCTGTAAAATACACACATACAGTGTTTATGTATTTTCTGTGAAGGTCTGTATCAGAGAATGAAACTTTCTAAGCGCATTTACTTTAATTTAGCACAAGAAATACACAAAAATTTGGTTTAAATTTTAGTAATGGAATAGTAATGCAACGTACGGAATAATGTAAATTTTCTAAGCACACTAAAAGGATCAATCCATTGACAGGTTTTAATATCCTTTTATTATTCATCCTGCTGTACATTTTTACATTATCAATAACATCCATAATCCAGCACAACCCGTACGTATTTTATTTTAAAAATGTTGCCACAATATTTCGGCTTTACCCCACGTGTCTCAAACTGTATATGGCAAAGGCCGACACCGGTAATTGCAGGCCGCTCGTGGACAAACAGCAGTACGCAGTATACCTAACCGCCTAAATTACTGTGTACTTTTTATAATACATTTATAATTTACACATGTGGCTCCGGGCCGCGTGTAGGAGAACCGTTTTATACACTAGGCAGAGATTAAACAATATAGAGAAGAAAAATTAATATCATAAATTGGCGCAACTTGTTACAAAATTCTTAGGCAAAGTACATTAAGTTATAGTGTGTGTGTTTTGTTTCTACACAATGTAAAGCACGACAGTGTTTCCAAACACAGTTAAATTTCTGTCCAGCGACAGTAAGTTCGTATCATCTCTTCTACATTGTAAACTGAAGCCCAATTTATTTCTTATTGTATAAATCTCAAGATTCTTCAGAAATATGGGGCTCACTTTATCTTGAACATGCTGGCTTATCACGTAGTTTAACTTCCTGAAGTATTAGATAGGATACATTTTTGTACTAATTTATCTATATTTATGGAATTTCTACTTATTTTAGATACCATCAAAAGACTGAACGAGAAGTGTAACCAGGCAGAACAGGAAGGCTGTTTGAAGGAATCTCTCAAAGGACGGATTTCACATCGTGCAACGTGTGTTCAGCGGGTTGCATATCTGCGAGTAAACGTAAGTACTTAACTGATTTGTGTAATCAGGAGCAATAATTATTTAACACATCTAATACAAACATATAATTTTGTAAATTCATTCCAAAAATAGATTAATTCTGTGGCAGTGGTTGGAAAATTAGCGAATTATAGTGTGTAATGGGGTGCAGAGTTTGCAGACGTTTCGGAGACACCTTCTGCTTTCATCTTCAAGGAAAAGGCACAGCAGGCAGTGGCAACATATTGTAAGAAATATCGGTACATGTCAGACTTGACGGCGTCACATCCCTGAGGACGGTAGTATGTTCAGTCACATGACACGGTAGGGGAAGGTGGTCCAGTTCTGTGCACATAACAGTATGTAGGCCTTTCATTATAACAATATCAATTACATTTTTTTCCAATTATTTGTTTATGTTATTCCACAACGTCTTTTAGTTTTGTAAGACACGTGACTACGAAAAGTAACAAAAATCTTCAGCAGTGCAATTGCAGAGAATTTCCGGAACTGTAGGGTAATATTGCACAGTTTGAAGTGCAATTCTGCACACTTATACCAGCGCTTACATTGGGATAAAATTAAATATCCATTTCACAGACCGTACCGGGAGCGAAGGGGTCTGAAGGCCTGATAATCCCTGCTGTCCAAAACGAAAGAAAAACATGAATTAAAAACAACCACCCGAGTTAAGACATGGATTTGAAATTAAGTCTTTCAGATGCTCAGAGTACAAAATTACTACAGAAAGTTTTACAAGCTTGTGACATAACTTATTTTGTCTGATCTTCATCGTTTAAAGAACCAATCACAGGTTCAGTCCTTCGGACAGTCCCATCCACTGCACTCTCAGTCAAACAGTATCAAAGTCTCACCCACCTGCACCACAATTCTTCATCTCATCCATATTCTCCACAGACTGAACATGTGTGTCTTTGATAAGTAGCATCACCAGGCAAGATATCATCATCACACAGTTCCTCATCACCAGTTTCTCCATATCCATCATATTCTCTCAAACTGCTATCTTCACACAGCAACTCCTGTTCATTCTTTATTATTTAGGCACTCCCTTTTTTTTCTGACTATTCCTAATATCTGCTGTCCTTCTCTTCATTTATCTTCTTCATCCAAACCTTGAAGCCTCCATTTCATTAGCGTTCCTGTTAAAGTTTCCAAATTCTGTTTCCTCCCATCTCATGCAGCGGTGCCTATACCTGCGGCAGCCTAAGTTCGTCACAGCGGATGTAGTTCCGTCACATTTAAAGTACCGGCATATCTCCTGTATTGAATGTTGGTTTATTTTTGTAATTATTGATTTATTTTATCTCTCAGTTGTAACAAGGACATGACGCACAGGAAATCCTATCCACAACATCCTATTGCAGTTTCCTCAAGCAAAGAGTTCTAAAAGCCACGAAACCACATGCTGACCACACTCTGCTTGATAGGTTAACCTCGTTTATCCTCTGGACTTTATTCTTCCCGGATACATCTTGTGTTATTTTGTCCACCTCATCCTGTAAACTTCCTTATGTAACTCCTCCCACAGGATGGGTTACGAATTAGTTGGATTAGTAATGATTACATTGTACAGCTGAACCCTAGTGAGTGCCACCAAAGTTAGAATTGTCTAGGGGACGGATTTAACGTATACTGTTCAAAAGACTACCCAATCGGATGTCATACGTTTTACTAGGCCTTGCAATGATACCGATATTCATTCATTCAATCGTGTTCTGCTGACCAAGGACTGTAACAGTCTGATTTGTTTGTGTCCTACCGATATGGACTGACAGTGTAGACCTGTAGACCTGTAGAATGTCTACAGTATGATAATATTTAATCGGAATTTTCTGAAATGTACTGATTAAATTTCTTCCAACACTGTAATAACTTACATGAAGCTAGCAAAGAATTACAGACGTACAGCTCTGTGAATCATTTCTGTTCGTAACTTCAGTAGTACGAATATAGGTTACGTTCAGTTTGTCAGACTTAGGGTGCGTACACACCAACAGAGTCGAGTCGAGTCGAGTCCATTTCAGTCCAGTCAGACTCTAGAGTCACTGGAGTTGCACACCGGCCGAGTCGAGTCCAATCAAGTCTGCGCGAGTTCCAGTGGGTTTTTAGTACTCTTTGAACAGTGAATAATTACAGAAATCTAAAGCGATGGAAAATTTCTAAAATGCTTGTTTTGCACAAGATGATGTGGAGAAGGAGGTGGCGTCTTAAGAGATGGAATATGTGGGTGCACCCGGTAAATACAAAGAGACCAGAATTCGGAATATTTAGTCACTTATACCCGGATCTGCTCGAGTGTGAAAACAAATTTTATGGCTATTTTAGAATGAACATCGAGCAATTCTACCTTCTGTCACAATTGGTGGGACAGGAAATACGAAAACAAAACACCAACTATAAGAGGGCGATTTCACCTGAGGAACGACTTGCAATTTTTTTAGGTACGCGCTATAAAAATCGGTAGGAGAGATGAAAGGGATTCTCCATACTATTGGAGCTACCTTTTTCTTAATTGGTGTCCTACAGAGTAACATTATTTACTGCTATTTACCTTTTATTTCTTCAATTCTATACATATATAGCAGCTTATGTCTTTTTTGTTCAATTAGAATTGTAACGGATATTCGAACCCAGGATCTCTTCCATTCTTTACCGATTTTTTCAAGGAGTCCAAATACTGTTTGCTTATATCAACAGGAGTTAATTTTTGTATTTTCCCTCTTCTTTTAATTCTTGGTGGCTGCTTTCTTTACTCGACCCTCCGTCCATATTCTGGTCAAGAAGTATATTTTCTCCTTCCAGTTGTTCAGAATTGTCCATTTAATGTTCATCTGGATCAGTGAATGAAGTTGCAGTTGCTGTCTCTGGAACATTTCCATAATTCTACGCTGCACGTAGTACTCCTAAAAATTCATGATATCATAATATTGCCATTTCCCTTTCACCGTAGCCCCACTTCCTGATATTTTTTCTTTTGATTTTCTTCTTTCCCTCGTATAATTACTTCTTAAGTTGTTTCACTTGTCTACATTTCTGGGAGTCTGAGAAAGAAACCCCATTTCAGGTATCTTGCCACTGGGGATTCATTTGTGTCTCTGGAATACTTTTTCGAGTTGGAAAGAATACAGTACAGGACATTGTACGTGAGTCCAGAAAAGCCATTTGGAAGGTACTGCAACCAATATATATAACAGTCCCTACTTCGGAAGAGTTGCTGCAAATTGCAGATGAGTTCAACGAAATTTGTACAATACCTAATTGCACGGGAGCATAGACGGTAAACACTGCCTCATCAAATGCCCACCAAACGTCGGATCTTTGTATTTTAATTACAAATCTTTCACTAAATGGACTTGTTAGTTTGGCAGATGCATAGTGTGAATCGACCCTTAATCTCAGAATTCCGTGCGGTTTATAAATTTTTAACCATTCATAGGCCAATATAATTTTACGTTCGTTTATGCTATAAAGTTGTACAATACAAAATTTGATATTCGTATATCAATTAATTTATAAATAATCGATATTGTGTATAATTAATAGTATAACAAGCTTCCTACTACAAACCAAAAATTCGAAACCCTTTCACAAAATTATCACAAGCACAACAAGACATTATCTCGGTCTTGATGGAAAACTCCAAGTCGCAAGTTCAGCCATCGTACTTGACAGCGACTCTGCAATTTAACATATCTGATATTGTGACAACTTTAGTATTTAACCGGTTAATGTTACAAATGAACCTAAACACGATGTATAGAAGGGAGATTTAAAAGCCAAAATTTAACACATTGAGGACGGGGGCATTTAAATTGTTTAAATGCACGTTCCCGGGGTCTATTCAATTTAAATCAACTTTTATAATATGTTTCTTTAAAAGTTTATAACAAATTCGCTAACTATGAGGGTTGGAACTTTAATAGTGGCAACTATTTATTTACAACTGATACAAAATAGATACATGTATAGACTGCTGTACCCCAGATTTGGAGGCACTTCTGTCTTCCGAAACGTCGGTAAATATTTATAAGATGCGGAAAATTCCGGAAGATATGTTTCTTCATTTCGCAAACTAATTGTTTAATTATTTAATTATATCCGGTCTGCCAACTTATTTACTGAACCAGTTAGCCAGTTACATACTTAAACAGACACTGCAGGTTGAGCAATACTTGTAACACCTGCAGTTTCATCCACTGCTGTCCGGTAAACATCACAAACTTCATTACTCGATCTTAACCGATGCTTCAAATCACTTCCTATGCCGTTTATAAGTTCAAATTCTCTGCGTTTATTGTGGCTCTGGTTTTTGCATTCCTGTACGTTGTTGCTGCCGGATAATTTCAGCTGTTTTGATTTTACGCTGTAGATAAAATTGTTGTTGTGTGAAAAGTTCTGAATTGTTTTCAATTTGACTGGCCAATGAAACACTTTGTTGGCTGTTGAGACATTTGATTTAATTGTGTTATACAATAGCATACTGTTTCTCTCTAAAGCCTATTTCAATGCGATTAATTTATCAGTTACGCTTGGTGATCTGCTGTAAACATGTCATATTCTCTTCGCGATCTACGTATTACGTTTCACATTACACTAGTTACAAAACAGACCGTCTCTTGTATCTCAGACTTAGGATATTTCTTTGGAATTTTGAACTGCTGTATAAAATCTCTTCCAATAGAACGTATTTTTTTTTATGTTGTAAGCTTTGGGCTTAGGGCTGTGTTCAGAGCCTAATTCGAAAGATTCGCGGGACGAAAGTTTGCATGCCCGATCTACGTGAAAATTTTATACCGTCACAAAATATCACACCATCAACCATGATATTAATAATATATGCCCATTTTATCTATTAATTTTACTAGCTTCCTGTAGTGCGGGGGCACGCGGTGGCGCAGTTGGTTGAGGCACTGCGCTACAATCCGGAAGGTCGCGGGTTCGATTCCCGATGGTGTCACTAGAATTTTTCATTGACATAATCCTTCCGGCCGCATTACGGCTCTGGGATGACCCAATCTCTAACAGAAATGAGTACCAGGGTAAAGGGGGTAAAGGCGGGAGGTGCGTACGGCAGACAACCTTACCACCTTCATGTGCCGATTGTCTTGAAATCTGGGAGCCTCACCCTCCTGGAACCCTCAGGACCTGTCCAGGCTTGTAATGGGATTGCTTTACCGTTACCTACAGTGCACCATCAGTAGGTCTACGGTGTCTGCCCTGTGGACTTTTATTTAGATTTCAACTGAGAGAAATTTTTACTAAGGTTAAACGAAATTTCATATATTACTCTAATGAACGAACAAATAAGCAAACCAACCAACCAACCGACCAATTAACTAACTAACTCCAAGCAGCAGAGTCCTTCCTAAGATGCTAACAGGTCCTCAGCCATTCAAGAATTCCTCACGTTTTTTGGACCCATAAAGTTCATTACCGCATTCACAACAGGCTGCCACTTATTCCCATCATGAGCCGGACCAATCCAGTTCGTGCCAAATATCATATTTCTTAAAGATCCGTTTTAATATTATTCTCCCGTCTAAGGGCGGGTCTTTCAAGTTATTCTTTCCTCAAGTTTCCCCGCCAAAATTCTATATAAACATCTGTTTCATCTATACGTGCTACATGCCCCTCCCATCATCATTCCCCATTTGATCGCCCGAATAACATTTGGTGAGCAGTAAAGAGTTAAAATTTCCCGCTATGTAGTCGTCTCTACTTCCCTGTTACCTAGTCCCTGTTAGACCCAACTGTCTTCCTCAGCACCATATTCTCGAACATTCTCAGCCAGTGTACGTCCCGAAAAGTGAGAGACCAAGTTTCACACCCATACAAGACCATGGTTTATAATTCGGTAAAAATTTTCCAGTCATTATGACATGTGGCCTGATACGCAATATTCAGATTGGAGAAGCAACGATCGTGTAACGGCGTATGGAATTGCTGGTTTTAGAGTAAATAATTTGGTCGGGCTCCAAGTTTTCACAGTTAGATTTTAAAATAAATAGAAAAATTGACGAAATGATCAAAACTATAGAAGGCCTGATTATACAAAACAGGCATACGGTTTGTGTACGTGTATTTGTATCTGTGTATTTGTCTCCCTTAAAAAGTTTCAAACCAAATTAATATTTTAACTAAACTCACACATACAGCGACTTTCATCTACCTCTCAATGTCTGATTCTGTTCAACAACACCAATATTTCGACGGCATGTTTTCGTGGAATAGCGTCACCGGATATATCTTGCATGTTATTTCACGAAGGCCATAAAATTATTGCCATAGCGAAGGAAACTTAAACTCTGTGGTTTAACAGCCATTGGCTGCATGTTTACATTTGTGATGTTTTGCCTACGTGACCTCATGGACAAGTGACGCAGTTCGCTATCTTGGGTTGCTTTTCGCTCGCAGTTCCTCTGTTGCAATTTCTTCTTCACTTCAGATCGAGGGAAGAGACGGACGCCACGTTGTGGGTTTCTGTAACATTCAGGTACTACTCAAAACTATTCAAACTTATTGCCTGTTTGATACGAGTGTCAATTCCAAACACGGTGCCGATACTATCGTTAAGCTGTTACCTAACACACCGGATATCAGGAGCTGAAATCAACACAAAGCTGTTGATCTGCAAGCGTAACGTACTTCGCAGTTTGTGTAAGTGTTGTGTGGACATATAACTGGTTTGATGCTGCGAATTTCAGTTGTAAGTTGCTGTCCGTAAGAGCAATTATGAAATGTAAATGTCACAATTATTTAATTCATTTCCTTTTACTAATATCTCAATAATTTAAATTGTTCATTTTTTCAGTTATATCCCATTATACGCCCTTGGTCGCTGCTGCCCAGGGCGGCCGCACCACTCGCCCCCTGGCTAATCCCCTGTGCAGATGATCTGTGTAATTTTAGAATGTAATCCAAGATAATGTAACAGACAGACGGACGGACACAGTCTGCACATAAGACATTGTTTTCTCGTAAACAACGCCCAAAAATCTGACAGCTGTCTGTCAATAAAACATACGTTCCGTCGTCATGTAGGTTGATATGTATTCTTTTTTTCCCCAAAGAACTGAGGTATGAAGGAAAGACGATCATTTCTTGCAAGACGGTGCTACAGCTGGCACAGATATCGGTCGATTAATGTTTGGTGTCCAAATTGCTGATCAGTGGTCTTGGAGTTTACCGGACTTAAAACGTGTAATCTTTAACAGTCGGATAGGCTGGAAAGAGAGGATTGGTCAACACACTGCAAACGGCAGAAGGAAACAGAAAATATTCGTTGAGTGGTTTCGAAAATATTCCAACAAAAGCTTCATCAAATGTTTTGAAATACATTAACAAGTCGTGAAGCACTCTTGGGGGCACAGCGACGTCACTGTGACGGTAAAATCAACCGACATATCTGACGCAAAGAGGTCCACTATAGATTTTGTACTCAGATCAAACCTAACCTGGTGTTTATCAGTATGATATATATATACACACACACACACACACACACACACACACACACACACACACACACACACAGTGTTTGTGTGCTTTCTGTGAACGTCTGTATCAGAGTATGAAACATTTTAAGCACATTTACTGCAATTCAAACCAACAAATGCCCAAAACTTTTGGTTTAAATGATAGTAATTGAATAGTAATGCAAGGTATGGAAAGTATGAAAAAAGGATCAATCCATTGACAGATTTTAATATTCTTGTATTATTCATCCCGCTATGCATTTTTACATTATCAATTCAAATAAGAATCGAACACAACTATCAGGTAATTTATTTTAAAAACGTTTCTACGTGTTTGGGCTTTACACCATGGTTCTGAAAATTTTTATGGCAAAGGCCCACACCGGTAATTACAGGCTAGTTCGCGGGCCGCTCGTGGACAAACAGCAGCATGTGATATGCCTAACTGGCTAAATTACTGTGTACTTCTTATAATATATCCATAATTTACAAATGTGGCTCCGGGCCGCGGGTAGGAGAACCCTTTTATACACTGAACAGGGATTAAACAATATAGACAAGAAAAATTAATATCATAAATTGGGAACTTGTTACAAAATTCTTAGGCATAATACATTAAGTTATAGTGTGTATGTTCTGTTTCTGCGCAACGTAACGCACGACAGTGTTTCCAAACAAAGTTAAATTTCTGTCCAGCGACAGTAAGTTCGTATCATCTCTTCTGCATTGTAAAATGAAGCCCAATTTATTTCTTATAAATTTCAAGATTCTTCAGAAATATGGGGCTCACTTTATCTTGAACATGCTGGCTTATCACGTAGTTTAACTTCCTGAAGTATTAGATAGGATACATTTTTGTACTAATTTATCTATATTTATGGAATTCCTACTTATTTTAGATGCAGTACTTAACTGATTTGTGTAGTCAGAAGCAATAATTATTTAGTACATTTAATACAAACATGCAATTTCTTAAGTTCATCCCAAAAATAGATTAATTTGCGACGGTTGTTGAAAAATTAGCGTATTATAGTGTGTAATGGGGTGCAGAGTTTCGCAGACGTTTCGGAGACACATTCTGCCTTCACTTCCAACGAAAGAGCACACTCTTCTACCACCGCAGGCAGTGGCAGCATATTGTAAGAAATATCGGTACATGTCAGACTTAACGGCGTCACATCCCTGAGGACGGTAGTGTGTTCTGTCACATGACACAGTAGGGGGAAATGGTCCAGTTCTGCGCACCTAACAACATGTAGGCCTTTCATTACAACAATATCAATTACATTTTTCTCCAATTATTTTTTTTATGTTATTCCACAACGACTTTTAGTTTTGTAAGACACATGACTATGAAAAGTAACAAAAATTTTCAGTAGTGTAATTGCGTAGAATTTCCGGAACTGTAGGGTAACATTGCACAGTTTGAAGTGTAATTATGCGCTCTTATACCAGAGCTTACTTTGGAATAAAATTAAATATCCATTTCACAGGCCGTACGGGGAGGGAAGGGGTCTGAAGGCCTGAACATCCCTGCTGTCCAAAACGAAAGAAAAACATGAATTAAAAATAGCCACACGTGTTAAAACACAAAATTTGAAATCAAGTCTTTCAGAAGCTCAGACTACAAAATTACTACAGCAAGTTTCACAAGCTTGTGACTTAACTTACTTTGTCTGATCTTCATCGCTTAAAGAACCATTCACAGGTACAGTTCTTCGGACAGTCCCATCCACTGCACCCTCAGTCAATTCAGTATCAATGTCTCACCCACCTGCACCACAATTCTTCATCTCGTCCAAAATCTCCATAGCCTGAACATGTGTTTTTATACAAAGTAGCATCACCAGGCAGCACATCGTCATCACACAGTTCTTTCTTACCAGTTTCTCCAAATTTCTCACATTCTCTCTAACTGCTATCTTCCTACAGCAACTCCTCTTTATTCTATATTCTTTGCGCACTCTCATTTTTTCTTAACTATTCCTAATATACCCTACTGCCGGTCCCAGTGGCCGCGCGGTCTTAGGCGTAGGTCTACGGCCGCTCGCCTGCTGCGATCGTGGGTTCGAATCCCACCCAAGGCTTGGATGTTTGTGTGTTGTGAGTGTTGTGTGTTGTCAGGTAGAGGTCTCTGCGACGGACTGAT
>Ga0209628_10002843_pt1 | contig 11937 bp, 15 predicted proteins | sample TergutCu122P4_FD_187285 | JGI IMG/M metagenome (GOLD analysis project Ga0209628, IMG submission 187285) | Cubitermes ugandensis P4 segment gut microbial communities from Kakamega Forest, Kenya - Cu122 P4 (SPAdes) (version 2) | ecosystem: Host-associated > Arthropoda: Insects > Digestive system...
AAGATAATAATAAAAATAAATAAATATATATATATAATTAATATTAATATAGACTATATATAAAGTACAGTCACTACTATCACTATATGTGTTTTATAAGTGAATATGCGGGATAAATAGCGAGGGACAGTAAAAATATATACAGTCACTACTGTCACTAATATTTATTTTACGATAAAAAAACATGACAAAAGCCGTCCCCGAAGGAACGGCTTAACAGTCAAAACAAACGGTGGGGCGACCTGATCCCACATCTCCTAACCTTGTGTCAAGCACAAGGGGCGGCTGCAGCCTTTCAGCCCTCATTAGTTTTAGTATAATCATTATATCATTAAATTATTTCTTTGTCAAGCGTTTTAATTCTCCATTTTTTATTAAACGCTCAATAATTCTGTTACGAACATGGTAAAGCGACCGGGCATAATATCTCCCATCGCCAGCGATCCGGATAGCAAGTTTAATATATTTGCCGAATGATTTTATGTATTCAATCGACCCGTCGTCTTGTTTCAGGCGCACATAATCAGCCGTTGAAATAATTTGCGGTATTTTGTCATAGAACCTATTAAATTCATAACTGTGTTCTTTTGCCATGTGAGCGATATTCGTTACACCGATATAGATTGGCACACTTTCGGATAAAGATAAGCCGAGTAATTCTATAACTTCGAGCGAAATTTCACCGACTTCGATTATGGGATTATCATCAATCATTTTTTACGAACTCCCGAATATTTATTTTTTACAGTTTTAATTATATCATAAAATAACAGAACTGTCTATCGTTATTTTCAAAATCGCATGTAGAGCGTTATAATGCCCTACAAGGCGTTTTTTTTATTTAGTGGTTTTGTATCGCCGGAAACATGCAAGGCTGTATTATTGAAAAAGGGGCTTTAAATAGCGTATATTTATTCAAAAACAGCTAAAAAAAGAAAGAAAAAGTGAATAAAAAAGGAAAAGCAAAAGCAAAAAACTCAAAAGCCGCATTATTGCGTGGTTTTTATGTTTCCGCAATTCCGCCAAATATTTATTTTGCGGAATTGATGATATTTTATTTTAATCTTCTTCATTTATGATTAGATTATCAAAAATACGTTCTACTTCTCGTAAATAACGCAGTTTGAGTAAATCGCGTTTTTCTCGCAATGGTTCAAGTTTCGTTGACAACTGCATTTGTTCAACAATATTATCCGGTTTTGGCGATTCGTCTAATATCTTTTTTATTTCAGTGTCTATTTCTGAAAGTTCACGGTTTACTCTGTTAAGCGTCCAAACCAATGTTAAAAAACCGCCCGATATTAGCGCATTGAGCGTCGTTATATATTCGTTCAATCCGCCGCAGTATTTACCGAGATCTATTTGTTGCCCTAAAAATATTTTTGACAGATCATTTAAGCCCGTTTCTCTGAACATAACTAAACTGTCATCATCAATATCCGGAGTTACACCACGAACAATATAATCAATAGACACCTTGAAAAAATCCGACATCATTTCAAGTGTGGATAACCGAGGCATAGCGGTTCCCTGTTCAATATTTCGTAGTGCTGATGTTGATATTTTTAATGCCGCCGCCAATTCCAACTGCGTTACATCTCTTTCATTACGCATACTTTTAATTCTGCCGCCGATAGTATGTTCTATTGCATTATTAGCAACCAAAGTAAAAAACCCCCTTATAAAATCAAAAACGCTATCTTCATTGCTATACCTAAAATTACCAGAAAATCGCTTGATTTACTTTCCCTTTTGTGATAATATAATAATTAAACAGTCTATATTATATTATAGCACGTTTAATTATTATATACAAGCCTTTTGTTTTAAATTAAGAAATATTTTTATATTTTGAGGTAAAAAAGATGAATGTTTCAATAAGCAATGAAGCCGCAAAAGCACGGCAGGAATATCATCGGGAGTGGCGGCGAAAAAATAAACAGCGGATTCAAAAATATAACGAGCAATACTGGGAAAGAAAAGCATTAAAAAATAAAATACAATACAAAGTTGAAAAAGGTTGATATTATGAATATTTTTGCAAGAATATTCGGCAAACGGTCAGTACAAACGCAACAAATAATGTTATTATCCGGCAGTACAGCTAATTTAACGCCATTTTCGGGTGACGCATACTCGAATGATATATACCGGAGTGCAGTTGACGCTATAGCACGCAATGCCGCCAAATTAAAAGGGACGCACATAATAAAAAGTGAAGAAGGGCAAACAGAAGGCGACAATAAACTAAACAGACTTTTACAAGTCCGACCTAACCCGTATATGAGCGCGTATGATATGATTTATCGCATGGTAACGCACTATTATTTGTATAATAATGCTTTTGCATATCTGCAAAAAGATGAGAGGGGCGAAATAAGCGGTATATATCCGTTAAAGGCTTCAAATATCGAATTTATGGCAGACGGCAACGGCGATTTATACGCAAAATTTTATTTTAATAACGGGAAACAATATATTTTGCCATATTCGGATATAATTCATCTGCGGCGGCACTTTAATGAAAACGATTTATTCGGTGATCCAAATACGGCGTTATTTCCTGCGTTGGAACTCGCACACACACAGAATACAGGCATAATTTCGGCAATAAAAAACGGTGCTATTATCCGGGGAATGTTAAAATTCAATCAGGTACTTGCACCGGATAAGTTGAAAGAAGAAAAAGACCGATTTATGGCTGATTATATGCAAATGGATAATAACGGCGGCGTTATCACTACCGATTCAAAGGCAACGTATGACCCTATAGAATCAAAGCCGTATTCTGTGGATAGTGACCAATTAAAAGCGGCAAAAGATAAAATTTATGCTTATCTGGGTATATCTGAAAAAATAGTCAACAGTTCATATAATGAAAACGAATGGGCGTCGGTTTATGAAAGTGTTTTTGAACCGTTGTCTGTGCAATTTTCACTTGAATTTACTGATAAAATATTCACCCAAAGGGAGCAAGCCTTCGGTAATTCAATAATATTTGAATCTAAGCGGTTAAACTTTGCAAGTCTAAAAAGCAAAACAGAATTAATAAGAGTGCTTGCGCCGATGAAGCTGTTGACCCGAAATCAAGCGTTAAATATTTTAAACCTTCCGAGCGTACCGGACGGAGACGAATATATTCAAAGCCTTAATTATGTAAATGCAAATATAGCGGATCGTTACCAGTTAGGGGGAAATGATGATGAAGGAAATTAGATTGTGTGAAATAAGAGCCGATAATCCGGCAGGAACAAACGGACTTATAATAATAGGCGTACCGATTATATACGATACGTCCACAGTAATAGCGGACCGGCAGGGAGACTATACTGAAATTATTCGCAAAGGGGCGTTAGATGGTGCAGACATCTCCGACGCGCGACTTATGTATAACCATGATACAAACCGTTTGCCACTCGCGAGAACGCCGAAAACAATGCAATTAAATCGGAGTGCGGCAGGGCTTGAAATGATTGCAGAATTACCGGACACAGAGGAAGCGAAAGCGGTACATACGGCAGTAAAACGCGGCGACCTTTCCGGTATGAGTTTTGCGTTTAAAATACCTGAAGGCGGCGATCGTTGGAATAAGGAAACCCGGACAAGAGAAATTATTAAAATAGAAAAAGTTTACGAAATATCTATAGTCCCGTTCCCGGCATATCCGCAAACCAGCGTTGAGGCGCGTTCAAAAATACAGGAAATATATAATAACACAAGAAATGAAGCACTTATAAAGTGCAATCAGATTTTATTTAAAGGAGATTTATAAACATGAAATTTAAAACCATACAGGAAGTATTTAATTATTACAGGACAAAAAGCCTTGAAGAAATAGAAAAGAGGGCTGCCGAAATAAAGGGGACTATTGAAAAAGACGCGGAGGCGGACATCGTTTCTTTAAATATTGAAATAAGCGGTTTAGATGAAGCAAAGAAAAATTTGCAGGATAAACAAACCAACACTCAATCCGGAGCGGATCAGCGTTCAAATACCCCGTTTAATCCGGTTGCAAATATGAATTTTGATAATAATGTTTCAATCAGCGGCGACGCGGATATTTTTGCGAGTAAAGAATACCGCAGCGCGTTCTATAAAAAAATGCTTAATAAGCCATTGAGTGACGAAGATAATTCCGTATTACAAAAAGCTAACATTATATTAATGACAGAAAAACGGGCAAGTTTTATAAATACATCGGAAGCGGCGGCAGTTATTCCTACGCAGACATTAAACGAAATTTATAAAAAAGCGGCTGATATGGGCGGCGTATTGTCACTTGTCCGTCGTTTTGATATTCCTGCGAATTTATCCGTCCCTGTGGCTACCCCGGAGGACGCGGCTGAATGGCATGTAGAAGGGGCTGAAGTTACACCGACCAATCAGAAACCGACAAACATTGTATTTAATGCCTATGAACTTATGAAAGTATTTAGTATATCTGCTGCGGTTCGTAGTATGAATATTTCAGCGTATGAAAATTATTTACAAGAAGAACTTGCGCGGGTTATGATAGTTGCTTTACAGAAAGCGGCTATTTCCGGAACGGGAACGGGACAACCGACAGGACTGCTCAAGAGTGGTATTATAACAAACACCCATAGCGGCAAGGCAGGATATGAAACATTTTTACAAACGGCGGCAAAATTAAAACGCGGTTATTCTATGGGTTCGGCGTGGGCTATGAATAATACAACTCTTTATAATAAAGTTATGAGTATTGTTGACGCTACCGGAAAACCGATATTCAATGAAGCAAAAGACGGAGAAGCGGATCGTATCTTAGGCAAGCCCATAGTAATTGATGATTTTATCCCGGACGATAATGTTATATTCGGAAACTTCAAATACTACGGAATGAACTATCCACAGGATATACTTCTGGAAGTAAGCCGGGACAGTAGTTTCCGTAAAGGATTGATAGATTATCGCGCCATCGGTGTGGCGGACGGTAAGCCAATTATAAATGAAGCGTTCGTAAAATTAACGTTGACAGGTGAAACACCATGATAATACCGATACTTTCGATTGAAGAAGCGCGAGATATTCTAAGGCTTGACGGAGAGGATAATGATTATATTATTAATCCTTTGGTTTATGCTATTCCGGATTACTTAGAAATCACAACAGGCTATAAAGCCGTTAAAGGGAAATATTCTCTTTTAGCCGTAACCGTCGCAAGATTTTTATTACAGTTGTGGTATAATCCGGAAGGGACAGAAGCGGAAAAACTGCAAAAGGTTATTAATAATCTTTTAACTGCTTTAAGCGTAACAGTAAAAAAAGAAAAGAAATAGGGCGGTTTATATGGCGCAGGAATATGCAACAGCGTTTTATAATAGTCGAGAGTGGGAACGCTGCCGCGACGGATTTATGAAAAGTAAATATTATATTTGCGAAAGTTGCGGCGGTGTTGCCATTATTGCACATCATAAAAAATATATAACGCCTGAAAATATTAACGATCCGAATATTATACTTGACTGGAACAATTTAAAAGCGGTGTGCATTGAGTGTCACAATAGAGAACACGGGGGCGGCGCGTTATGCGAGGGAATAACTTTCGATAGCGAAGGTAATTTAAAAAAGATTTAAAAGTGCGGCTTGCACTCCCCCCGACTTTACTAAATTTAGTCCGTTGTCCGGACACCGAGCATGGAGTTATCAATACCCCTCCCCGTATTTTCAGGAGTTTTTTATACTTTTATAGAAAGGAAATCCACAAATGCCGAGAGTTAAAAAGATATTGGAAAATTTAACTGAACTGAAAAAAGCTATTGATATTTTACCTACAGAACAGCGCGACGCTGCCGAGTGTCTCTTTGTGGAAATATCCTTTTTACATGAGACGCTTGAAAAATTAAAAAAAGAAGTAAACAGCGACGGCGCGGTTATAAAAACAGGTTGGGGAAATGCTCAACAAATCAAAGAAAACCCCGCGCTTAAATCTTATAATGTTTCTATTATGCGTTACAGCCAGCTTATAAAACAAATAATAGATATGCTGCCGAAAGCCTCAAAAAATGAAGTCGATCCCTTCTTAGATTTTGTGAAGAATCCGGAATCATGAATTATATTAAAGAATATTGGAATCTGATTAAAACAGAAAAAGCCGTCGTATCTAAACGGGTACGCCTGCAATATAAGCAGCTTGTAAAAGATATTGATAATCCGGGACAATTTATATTTGACGAAAAAAAAGCAGTTCGTCCCATTGAATTTATAGAATGGTTCTGTAAACACAGCAAGGGGGAATGGGCAGGGCGATCCGTGACGCTTGAATTATTTCAAAAGGCTTTTATATCTGCTTTGTTCGGGTTCGTTGATAAAAATACCGGGTATCGGCGTTACAGAGAAACTTTATTTCTTTGCGGGCGTAAAAACGGTAAATCTACCCTGTTAAGTGGACTGGCTTTGTATATGCTGATGGCTGACAGCGAAAACGGGAGCGAGGTTTATTCTATTGCGACAAAAAAGGATCAGGCGCGGATCGTATTTGACGAAGCGCATAATATGGTACGTCAAAGCCCAGATTTATCAAAACATATCAAAAAGAGAAAAATCGATTTATATTTTTCGTTGGCTATGAGTAAATTTCAAGCTCTGGGGAAGAACAGCGATACACTCGACGGACTGAACGCGCATTTGATAATTGTTGATGAGCTGCACGGAATCAAAGACAGAAATTTATATGAGGTTATGAAACAAAGCCAAAGCGCGCGCCGGCAGCCTTTATTTATTATGATTACGACAGCCGGCACGGTGCGGGAGTGTATATTTGATGATATGTATTCTTATGCCTGTAATATAGTTGACGGTAAATTCAAAGACGATAATTTCCTACCGATCCTTTACGAACTCGACGACCGGGAAGAATGGACTGTGCCGGGCGCATGGGTAAAAGCGAATCCGGGGCTGGGTATTATAAAGAAGGCTGACGACCTTGAACACAAAGTAGAAAAAGCTAAAAACAGCCCGAAAGATTTATCCGGGATATTATGCAAAGATTTCAATATTCGCGAAACGGTTCATTCTGCATGGCTGTCCTTCGATGATATAGAGAATGATGAAACGTTTAATATAAAAGATTTTAAAAATTGTTACGCCATAGGCGGCGCGGACTTATCTTTGACAACTGACTTGACTTGTGCTACTTTACTTATGCTTAATCCTGAAACGGAAAAGCGATATATACATCAAATGTACTGGCTACCAAGTGATAATTTTGATAAGCGGGTACGGCAGGATAAAATTCCGTATGATATATGGCTTAAAAGGGGACTGCTGCGTATATGTATCGGTAACACTATAAATTATCGTGACGTTACAGAATGGTTTATTGAAATGATGGACGAATACGGGATTACGCCCCTGTGGATAGGATTTGACAGTTGGAGTGCGCGTTACTGGACTGAAGAAATGGAATCCTACGGTTTTAAAATGGAGCGGGTTATACAAGGCGCAAAAACGTTATCGCTTCCTATGCAGCAGATGGGCGCGGATTTGAGAATTAAAAAGATAAATTATAACAATAATCCGATTTTGAAATGGTGTTTGACGAACACAGGGATTATAACCGACAGGAACGGAAATATAGTCCCGGTTAAAAATCAATCTGCAAAGCAGCGGATCGACGGGACAGCTTCATTGCTTGACGCTTATGTTGTATTGGCAAATCATTATAATGAATTTTTAGGCGTGTTATAGGAGTAGATTATGAGCTTCAGCTTTACAAATATAAAAGATAAAAAAATTATGATATACGAAAGTAAATTCAATAAAAGCGCATCGGGTTTTGCTTCGCCTACTTATGTCCCGGTGTTCGGCTACAAATTATGGGCAGCGTATAGATTTCTTAAAGGCGACTGGGTACTAATTAACGCAGCCATGCACACCACCGAAGTTTGTACTTTCACCATTAATTGGAATGATAAAATAAAAGTAGGAATGAAAGTTTTTTACAACGACGAACTTTATAATATCACAAGGATTGATGATTTCGAGGGCTACAAAAAAGATATAAAGCTCCATTGCGAAAGAGTGCTTAATTGGAAAAAAGACGATTTTATGATTCTGTAGGTTTTAGATTTGGCAAGCAATGCACGAGGTGTACCACTTTTATATTTTGGGAAATTCCCAAACCCTTTAAGCCGTTCCGTCTGCTGTAATTTTTGAAACGATAGCCTCAAAACGCCTTCGGCAAAAAGCATACCACTCTGTGGTATATAAGTGCGCCCTTCGGGTTTATGTAAGTTCTTTAAATCCATCACTGGGGATTTTTTTGAATTATTGTTCTTTGAAAATTTCATAAAAAATATTTTGGGGAATTATAAAAATATACTTGACAATGACTATATAATATGTTATAATGTTTGCATGAAAACAAAGGGGGAGGTGTTAAATGAAAAAATTACTAACAATTAGACTGCCCGAAGATTTGCATTATAAGTTTAAATTAAAGACAATGGAAGAAAAAAAATCAATTCAAGAGGTAATCGAAAACTTTGTAAAAGATTATCTAAAGGAAACAAAAGAAAAGAAAAAGGATTAATGTACTCACCGCCAAGCGACACATTAATCCACGAAACCGACGGGAAATCCGAACGGCTATATTTGTATATAGTATAGCACGTTTTTTTTCCTTTGTCAAGTAATTTTGAAAGGAAATTTTTTTTATGAAATTAGCAGTCCGCAATGAGTATATAAACTTAGAGAACGTAGAAAGCGAATTGACAAATATACGCCATTTATTATTTTTACATTCTGATTATTTTATGTGGAGTAAAGAAAAAGTCGAAAAAGAACCCTATATTTTAACTTGTAGATATGACGAGCATAACTCTTTGATAATGGCGATCATTAATGTTCTTGATAACGCGCAGGAATTATTGACGATAGCACGAGAAAATTATATACATATACCTTATCCAGAACCGAATTAATTTTTACGCTTAAAGATTTTACTAAAAAAACCGACCTTCGCCGGAGCTGATTCCGGAGGCGGCAGACTTTCTATAATAGTTTCAGCGAGTTGGTTCTGTTGCCCTGCGTTGATACTTTGCGATAAATGTTTTATAGTTTCAGTTAAATCGGCAATCTGTTTATCTTTAACTTCCAACTGGTTAATTAACGCTTGAATGGTGATATTATTATTGTTAGCCTGTTCATTTAATTTACTGTTCATTTTACTGGTTGCTTTACTGAACATTTCAATTAAAATTTGTTCGCCTTTTTCGTCAACATAAGTAATATTGTCTTTTTTTACAATATGAGTTTGCAAATCGTCACTTTTTAACGCCTTGTAAATTGTTACTTTACTTAACTGTAAACTAACAGTTAATTGCTTAACAGTTTTCATATAATCCCCCGCAAATACTTTTTATAGATATTATAAAACAAATATATAAAAATTTCAAGAGGTGAGTAAAATTACAATAGATGAATTAAAAAAATCCCCCGTGTGGGTATGTTGGAAATACGAAGAACGGGAAGGTAAACAAACAAAAATTCCATATAATCCAAAAACAAGCGGAAAAGCACAATCAAATAATCCGTCAACATGGATTGACTTTGATTTCGCCAAAGAAAAATCCGTCAAATATAACGGAGTGGGTTTTATGTTTGCCGACGGTATATGCGGAATTGATATTGATAATAAATCCGGAAGTTCAGGAATTGACAAACAAGTTGAAACTATTATAAACCTTATGAATACATACACAGAAAGGAGTCCTTCCGGAAGTGGTTATCATATTATTTTCAAATGCGATGTGTCAAAAATTCCGACAATAAACAGCAAACTTGACGAAAAGTATTATTTAAAAAATCCGCACAATGATTTAGAATGTTATTTTTCCGGGCTTACAAATAGATACTTCACATATACAGGAAACGCAATTAACGATAAATCTATCGAGGATCGAACGGAGCAGGTTCTTATATTTCTTGATAATTATATGTTGCGGGATAATTTTATTAAACAAAAAGAACCTACGTCGCTGCCGAGTCGGTCGCAGATGAATGATAATCTAATTGACAAAATCCGAAAATCTAAACAGGGATATAAATTCAGCGCATTATTTGATAGGGGAGACGTTTCAGCCTATAATAACGATGACAGTGCGGCGGATTTAGCTTTATGCGGTATTCTTGCATGGTGGACGCAGGGAGACTTTAACGAAATTGACAGATATTTTAGGCAGTCGGCTTTATATCGTGATAAGTGGGAGCGTACTGATTATAAAAATTCCACAATAAACAGAGGAATTGATTTACAGGGTGGTAAATTTAAAACTTCACCTGGACGACCTAAAAAAGAAAAACCTGTTGATAAAGAAATACCCCCGGAGATTCAAGATATTATAAACAAAATTGTAGATGAATACGGGATAATCGACGATAAAAAAATAACTATTTCCGGAGTTGCTTTTCATTTACAGCAAATCGGCGTTTCTGTGAAATACAACGAAATTATCAGAAAAGCAGAAATTAAAGGGCTCGATAAATTTAATAATAATTATATAGTTGATAATTTCCCTATAATTATTTATAACGATTTGAATTTAAAATATAAAAAATGTACTATGACAGCCGTACAGGATTTTTTAAAGGTTATTATGATGAATAATGCTTATAATCCTGTGCTTGAATTGATAGAAAGCGATAAATGGGACGGTAAAGACCGGCTACCGGAACTATTAAGAATTATGCGGATTAAAGACGACGATAAATTAAGTAAAGTTCTGATTGTAAAATGGTTATGGCAAAATTTAAGTATGTTGAGGAATGAGCGCGGCGAATACGGGTCGGACGGTCTTTTAGTGTTACGCGGCGAACAGGCAATAGGTAAAACAACATTCGCCCGGAAAATGTCATTAAAAGATGAATGGTTCGGCGAGGGCTTAATTTTAGATATAAGAAATAAAGACACTATCATTTCTGCCGTAAGCCGTTGGATTGGGGAGCTGGGAGAAATTGAATCAACTTTTAAATCCGATATAAACGCTTTGAAAGCATTTGTAACAAGAGCGGCGGACGAATACCGTGTACCTTATGGAAGAACCGCCGAAAGTCTTCCACGCCGGACTTCGTTTATAGGCACGTGTAACAGTAGCGAATATTTAATAGACGAAACTGGAAACCGTCGTTACTGGACTGTTCCTATAGATGAGCGCATGGATTTAGACGCTTTAAAAGATTTTAATGCTCTACAGATTTATTTACAGATAGACGAACGCGCGAAAAATAATATACAAGGGTTCAGACTTACACCAGAGGAAAATAAAATGCTTGCCGAGAGAAATTCCGTCCATGAGAAACCATTAAAAGCTGAAACAGAAATCCGAGATATATTATTTATGGCTGAAAAAGATAATTATTTATATAAAGAAATGACCGTTACAAAATTCAAAGAATTATATGTTGTGTTAAAAAATTATCCGGCGAACCAAATAAGCGCAGCATTGAAGAAAATCGGCATAATAACGGAAAACAAGCGGAAAGATGGGACAATGCAAAGACTTGCATTATTACCAGAACCTAAAATTTACAAATCAGATGATTATTAATGTTTACGATAGAAACGATATGAAACGATACTTTAATTTAGTATCGTTTCACTTTTTTATACGATAAAATCAGCATTATATAAGTATATGAAACGCAAAACGATATAGAATAGATAAAAGTATAAATTAAAAATAATTAAGAAAATAATATACGTATTTATTTTACAAGTCTATATGGAAAAGTATCGTTTCATGCGTTTCATGCGTTTCACTGTGAATAAAAAATCGTTATAACTTACCTACATCAACAAAAATAATATAGTGACAGCGTGACAGTGCGTGACGGTTATTTAATTTTTAACCGTCACTTTTTTTATGTCGATAAAATGGGATATATCTTTATATAGTGATAGCGTGACGGTATATATTT
>Ga0209628_10002845_pt1 | contig 11933 bp, 10 predicted proteins | sample TergutCu122P4_FD_187285 | JGI IMG/M metagenome (GOLD analysis project Ga0209628, IMG submission 187285) | Cubitermes ugandensis P4 segment gut microbial communities from Kakamega Forest, Kenya - Cu122 P4 (SPAdes) (version 2) | ecosystem: Host-associated > Arthropoda: Insects > Digestive system...
GAGCCCCCGATGATCTCGGCGATGAAGCTCGTCTTCGCGGTCTTGGACTTCTGGTAGATCTCTTGGGCCGTCCTGGCTTGCAGCTTGCCTGCCGAAATCAGCGCGCGTGCCAGCCCGGGCAGAGCGATCGGCGGGGGCTCTTGAGCCGTGGGGTTGGCAACAGCCATTTACAAAATGCTCACAATAGTCACAATTTGTTTGCAATCATCGTTGATCGCCGACAAACTGTAAACTGGTTCGTCGCAGGTTTTCTGGATCAGCGAGGGGCTCAGGGGGACGGTTCCGGTATGCCGTCGGCAGGGAGCAGGGTGGATGTGGCGGACTCGTCACGCGCGCGACGCGCCAAGGGGGCTCTGCGCCATGAAAGCAAGCGCTGACAATCGTTCGGGACTTGTTCAGCGTGGTATGAAAGCAAAAAAGCCTGCCAACTGTCTGCAAGTTGGCAGGCTTTTTTGTGAACCGGATGTTTGGTGGGCCCTGTAGGATTCGAACCTACGACCTACGGATTAAGAGTCCGCTGCTCTACCAACTGAGCTAAGAGCCCCTGAAAGAGGGTGCCGTATACAGGCAATCCAAAATTATAGCCGACATCGCGCTGTCTTGTCGAGTGACCCGCGAGGAATCATTTCTGCCGCTCGTAGGTGACGAACGCAAACCGCAGTCCATTGGATGAGGCGTTGTTTTCGCATGCAACGCGCGTCCATTGGGCATCGAGTTCGGGCGCGAGCGCGTCGCCTTCGAAGTCCTGCGCGATCTCGGTGACGACCGCGCGTTGGGCCAACGGCAGGGCCTCGCGGTAGATTTGTGCACCGCCGATCACCCAGACTTCGCCTTCGTGCGCGCACTGGGCGAGCGCGTCGCGCAGGTTCGCGGCATGCACGGCGCCGTCCGCATTCCAGTCCGGTTGGCGCGTGAGGACGATGTTCGTGCGCCCGGGCAGCGGCCGAAAGCGCGGCGGCAGCGAATCCCAGGTCTTGCGGCCCATGATGACTGGGCAGCCTGCCGTCGTGCGCTTGAAATGCACCATGTCTTCGGGCAGATGCCAGGGCAGCGCGCCATTCTTGCCGATCACGCCGTTGGCGGCACGGGCATAGATCAGGTTCAGGCGCATGGGAATTTGCCTCGTTTTCAGGGTTATTGGCTCAGTCGTCAAAGTTAAAGCACCAATGGGCAAGATGCCTCAATTCTCTTGCACTGCCGTCCGGAACTTTGTCTGGTTTAGGCTGGTCCTCGGCCGGAGCGGGGACATTTCGCGCGATTCGCCGAACCCAGGGCGTTCTATCGAGTGCGGATGTCCACATCTGCCAGCGCCCCTTCCGGCTTCCTTGATAGCGCAAAATCAAATCGTTTGCAGAAGGAATATTCCTGAATACACCGGCCAGATATTCGCAGCGGACACGAGCAATTCCACTCTTGTTCTTCGCCGTGCTGCCCTCGTGACAATACACCGTCACCCACGTGCCCTCCTGCACGCGGATGGCGTACACGTCGCCAGCTTGCGCGGGACCGGATCCGGCCTCTAGGGATGTTTTCGTGAAAACGTGTTTCGAGGTGCGGCGGCGTTCAAACGCGCCAGTCAAGGTTTCGGCCAGCGCCGGCTCGGGGGTTGGGCGTTTGCCCGTGGCGTCCACTACGCTCAGGTGAAGATGGCCGAATACCGCATCGAATACATCCTGCTGGATGCCGCAGGACGAATCCCACCACGCCAGCGGGGCTTGTACTTCCACGCGAATATTCGGGCGCGTGTCACGGTCACGGTAATTCGTGAATTTCGTGAGCATGCCCGGATATTCGGGTGTCGCAAGAATTCCGACAATCGCCAACGCTTCCAGCAAGGACTGATAGGCGTAGTCATTGTTTGACGGCAGCAGCCTGGCTTTTTTGAGTATTTGCGCCGCCCTGGAGTAACGGGTTCTCGGCGGCAGCTTTCGCAGCACGTCAAAAATGGCCGACAGCGTCCAGAGATCATATTTGGTGGGAATGGGTACGCCGGAGGAGAGGCGAAGCTGGCGCATTTCGCGCAGCAATATCACGTGCTCCGGCACGTGCCCATCGATCGGGACTCCTTGCGTCATCCCGAAATACCAAGCGAGCGTTTTATCTTCCGTGCTTCCCTGGTGAAAACCGCAGATGCCACAGATGTTTTCGGATGCGGTCGGTTCGCTGAAAAGCTCGTAGGCATGGATCGGCATTGCATAGCCAAGGGCTTTTCCGGTTAAGGCAGAGCGCCAAATCCATGGCGCGGACCACAGCGAGGCGGCAAAGGCGCTGGCGGCTTCCTGGAGGGTCCATTCGGCGGACAGTGTCTTGAGTTCAGCCACTGCTTTGTCATGGTCGAATTGCTCGAATGTATTGACCATTCGCCCGGCCTTTTCGAGCTCGTCCAGCGTGGAAGCGGCCATGAACGACGGAATCCGGTGCATGTGTTGGCCGGTGGCATCGTCGTAATAGTTGCTGCCAAGCGCCACAATCTGTTTGAGTGCGAATAATTGATCTACCGTGTTCATGGAGATCTGATGGTGTTGAGTTCAGTCAATTTCTTCTCCGGGGCAGAAAAAATCTGCTTCAGACTGCCACGGGCGCTTTGATCGCCGGGTGACATTGGTAATCGTGCACCTCGAAGTCTTCGTATTCGTATTCGAAGATCGAGGCCGGTTTGCGCCGGATGTGCAGTGTCGGGTATGGGTAGGGCGTGCGTGAGAGTTGCAGCGCCACTTGTTCGGCGTGGTTGCTGTAGATGTGGCAGTCGCCGCCGGTCCAGATGAAATCGCCCACGTCCAGGTCGCACTGTTGCGCGATCATGTGCGTGAGCAGCGCGTAGCTGGCGATATTGAAGGGTACGCCCAGAAAGATGTCCGCGCTGCGCTGGTAAAGCTGGCAGCTCAGCCTGGCGCGTTGGCCTTCGTGCGCCGGCGCGACGTAGAACTGGAAGAAGGCGTGGCAGGGCAGGAGCGCCATCTTCGGCAGATCGGCCACATTCCAGGCGCTGACGATGATGCGGCGCGAGTCGGGGTTGGTTTTGAGTGCTTGAATGACTCCGGCGATCTGGTCGATGTGTCCGCCATCGGGCGTGGGCCAACTGCGCCATTGCACGCCATACACCGGACCGAGGCTGCCGTCCTCGCGCGCCCATTCGTCCCAGATCGTCACGCCGCGCTCGCGCAGCCAGTTGTTGTCGCTCGACCCCTGGAGGAACCACAGCAGTTCGTAAATGATCGACTTCAGATGCACCTTCTTGGTGGTGACCAGCGGAAAACCTTCGCTCAGGTCAAAGCGCATCTGATGGCCGAACACACTCTTGGTGCCGGTGCCGGTGCGATCCATTTTGAACACGCCCTGCGTATCCACATGGCGCATGAAATCTTCGTACTGTGAGCGGATCGGGCGGTTGTTCATTTGGCTCATTTGGCGATCGGCAAGTTGCGGGGGGCGGTTATCTCAAAACGCGCCCGGGGTTCATCAGGTTGTCTGGATCCAGTGCGCGCTTGATCGCGCGCATCATCGACAGAGCAACCGGCGACTTGTATTTTTCGAGTGCGTGCACCTTCAACCCGCCAACGCCGTGTTCGGCCGAGAAGGAACCGCCATAGCGCGCCACCGCGTCATATACCAGCGTGTTGACGCGCTGCTCGTGTTCGCGCAGGAAAATTCTTGCATCACTATCGGCCGGCGCCTGCACGTTGTAGTGCAGATTGCCGTCGCCAAGATGTCCGAAGTTTACCAGTCGTACGCCAGATATTTCGCGTGCGAGCAGTGCATCGGTCTCGGCCACGAAGGCCGGGATGCGCGAGATAGGGATCGAGATGTCGTGCTTGATATTCAATCCTTCCTTGGCCTGTGCGAGCGGGATGCTTTCTCGTGCGTCCCACAATTGCTGTGCCTGCGCAAGGCTGTCGGCCACGATCGCATCGTGCGCGCAGCCGGTTTCGAGCGCGGCGCCCAGCAGCGTTTCGAGCCGTTCGCGCGCGTGGGCTTCGGATTGGCTGTCGGAAAGTTCAAGCAGCACGCCCCAAGGGGCGGGGCTGTCATCGAAAAAGGGCACCCGCAGCAGCGGATAGTGCTTGACGACGAGCGAAAGCGCGAAATGCCCCATGACTTCAAAGCCCGTCAAGCCCGGACCCAGGTACCGGTGTGCCAGTGTGAGCAATTCCACCGCCGCATCGAGCGAGGGCAGAGCTGCCCAGGCCGACAGGCGCGCGACCGGCATCGGGTAGAGCTTGAGCGTCGCGGCGGTGATGATGCCCAGCGTGCCTTCGCTGCCAATGAACAGGTCGCGCAGGTCGTAGCCGGTGTTGTCCTTGCGCAGGCCGCTGGTGCCGTCCCAGATTTCGCCTGCGGGGGTCACCACTTCCAGCCCCAGGCACAGCTCGCGCATGTTGCCGTAGCGAAGCACCTGCGTGCCGCCCGCGTTGGTTGCGAGATTGCCGCCGATGGTGCAGCTGCCTTCGGCGGCCAGACTCAGCGGAAATAGAAAGCCCGCCTGTTCGGCGGCCTGTTGCAGCGATTGCAGTACGCAGCCTGCTTGCACGGTGATCGTGAGGTTGGCCGCGTCGAGTGCGCGCACCGCGTTCATGCGCGACAGGCTCAGGAGCACCTGCGTGCCGCTGGCGTCGGGCGTCGATCCGACCGACAGGCCCGTGTTGCCGCCCTGCGGCACGATCGCCGCGCCCGCGGCCGCACAGGCTTTGACTACCGCCGCGGTCTGCGCGGTATCGCCGGGCCGCACCACGGCCAGCGCCTTGCCGCGTGCGCGTTGACGCCAATCCTGTTCGTAGGCGCCAAGGTCGCCCTGCGTGAGCACGTGAGCGGCGCCGACGATGGCGCGCAGGGTGTCGGGCAGGGCGTTCATGAGATATCGGCGGCGCGGGCCGCGCGCAGGCGCAGTTGGATGTGCATCACGCAGGCGGCGAATAACGCCAGGCACAGCGCGATCTCGATGCCGGCGAGCACGCGTCCCAGGGGCTGCGTGTCGCTCCAGGCGCGTACCACGCCTTCGGCGAAGTACAGCCAGACCAGCAGGCTGACCCAGCGATAGGTGTACATGCGGTTCTTGAGCAGTCCGGCCAACGGAACGGCCAGCGGCAGCACTTTGAGCGCGAGCCAGGAGCCGCCCGGACGCAACGGTGCAAGCCACAATTCCCAGACCAGACCCAGCACGATCAACCCCAGCAGGCTGCCCGCCGCGAACCGGCGCGTCGCCGCCACCGCAGGCGGCGGTATCGTGTTGGGCGTTAACGAGACGACTGGTGAGGCGTTCATCTGAGCGGCACAATCAATAAAGCGGGCCGGCGCCAAAAAAATGGTGCTCGGCACAAACGGATGATACTGGTCATGAAACGTCAGCAATTTTGGGTCAATTTTTCGCATTTCCCATGGCGAAATACGGTTGCAGTACTCGGTGAGCGTTTCCGGGAGGATCGGCTTGGTTTAATGGCTGGCAGCCTGACTTTTATAACCACAATGGCATTGGTGCCTTTTTTCACCGTGGCGCTGGCGTTGTTCACTGCCTTTCCGATTTTTTCCACGATGCAGGGGCGCCTGCAGCGCTGGCTGGTCGAGAGCCTGATCCCCGAAAACATCGCGCGCCATGTCATGGGTTACCTGACGCAGTTTGCGAGTAAAGCCGGCGGACTTGGGTTGGCGGGGCTGATGATGTTGATCATGACGGCGGTCGCATTGATCCTGACCGTCGACCGGACACTCAATAATATCTGGCGCGTGGGCGTGCTGCGCCCCTTCGCGCAGCGGGTGCTCATCTATTGGGCAGCGATCACGCTGGGGCCGTTGATACTGGCCGCCAGCCTGAGCACCACTGCGTCGGTATTCGCGGCTTCGCGCAACTACGTGGGCAGCGGCGGACTGTCCTTTTTTCTCTTGGTCTTTGAATTCGCGATGCTCGCGGCCGGGCTGACCGGGCTGTACCGCTACGTGCCCAATACCGACGTGAAGTGGTCGCATGCCTGGAGCGGCGGGTTGTTCAGCGCGCTGGCGCTGGAAATCGCCAAGCGCGGCCTGGCCTATTACCTGAGTCTGGTTCCGACCTATTCGGTGCTGTACGGAGCTTTCGCGGCGGTGCCGATCCTGCTGATCTGGATTTACGTGGCCTGGGTGATCGTGCTGCTGGGCGCGGTCATCGCCGCCTACCTGCCGAGCTTGCTCGAAGGCGTGGCGCGGCGCGGCGGCATGCCGGGCTGGACTTTCCTGCTCGCGGTCGAGGTATTGCAGCACCTTGCCGCGGCGCGCGGCACACCCGCGCGCGGATTGAGTATGCAGGCGCTGGTGACGCAGTTGCGCGTGGATGCGCTGCAACTCGAATCGGTGCTCGAAAACCTGGTGCAGTTGGATTGGATCGGCCGCATGGCCGAGCAGCCTGCCGAGGGCGGCGCGCGCTACGTACTGCTGGCCGACCCTGAAAGCACTGCGCTTGCGCCTTTGTTGCGTGTGCTGCTGTTGCCCCGGGATGAGGCGCTCGAAGCCGTGTGGGCGGCGCGCCCGCTGTCGCAACTGCGGCTGAAAGATGTGCTCGGGGCTTGACGCGCTCAAGCCAGGTGTTCGGGCATATCCCCCCGGAGGCGGCAGTGTCAGGGTGTTCTTCATAATGTCCACGCTGCAATGCGCCCGCATGGGAATCGGCCAAGTGCAGCGATCACTTAGCAGCGAACGCATCCATCAATCCTTTATGTTTTCCGTGTCCGACCTCAATCCCCAGACCGTGGGGACTCATTCGTTCATTATTCTCGGCCTAAAAATAGGGTTTTTACATTTCGATTTGCAAATCTGGCGGCTGAGTGATACGGGTTTGCGAGGTTGGAAACCGTTACTTGCATTTTTAACGCGATTGCAGTGGTTTTTACGGCACTGCATCATTTCACCTGCTGACTTCGCAGGCGTGAAACAGCGCGGTGCATGCAGCGTCATCATGGGCGCGCATTCGATGGCGGCAACAGGGCAATAGACGGGCCATGACGGACGACACGTCTTCCTCATTGCCGTGGGTGATCTGCCTGTGCGCGCAGTGGTGCGGCACCTGCCGCGAATACCGCCCGCTGCTCGCGCAACTGGCGCGCGAGCAGCCCGGCATGCGCTTTGCCTGGGTCGATATCGAGGACCACGCCGACATTGCCGACGCCTTCGATATCGAAATCTTCCCCACGCTGCTGATCGTCAGTGCGGCGGGCACGCATTTCCTGGGGCCATTGCAGCCCAGGATCGAGGCGCTGGCGCGTCTACTGGCGGCGCCGCAGCCTGCGCGCCCGCCCAGTGAAGCCGAAAGCGTGCTGATCGCGGCGCTCCAGGCGCGGCCGCAAGTTTTCGCGGTGGAAGATTGACGCTGTTGGATTGACGCCGTTTCCAGGGTGATCGTGCCGCACACCCCGCTGGCGCCGGCCGCCCCTTCAAGGTAAGCGCGCCGGGTCAATCACGCGTCGCGCGCCGCTGTACGCAGGCCACATACGCATCGCCATCGGGCGCGCGGCCCATGCGCTGGGCTTCCCACATCATGCGGCCCAGGCACTCCATCGCCACGTGGTGCGCATCCATGAGCGTGCCCAGCCGCGCGGCCAGCAACTCCACTGCTTGGCGGATACCGGGCGGCTGATCGATCGAGCACTGCTCGCTGATCGACAAGTGCATCGACAAATGCAGAAAAGGGTTCTCGCGCCCGTTGTGGCCGTCGTACACACGTGCGACGGCTGCGTCGGCGTCAGCAAGGTCAGCGTGGTATTCGGGGTGCGCCTCGATCCAGCCAGCCGCCAGGGCTTCGATCGCTTCCATCGGCTGGCCTGCGCGGTGCTTGGCATAAACGCCGCAGAAAAAGCGGCGTACATCTTCCTGGGAGGGATTGAACATCTTCGAAGCGTACCAGTCTTGCGCCCAGTCGCCGTTGAACGCCGTTTTCAATTTCAACTTCAGGCCCGGAACCTGTGCGTTGAACTCGGCTACTACTGACTACTATTCGCGCGCAGGGGCTTATAACAGTAAAATACCCAGTTCTGCGATTTCGAAGTTCCTCATGGCGAATCTCCTATCCGCGCCTCCCGACAAGAGTCCCGACACCAAACGGGCACCGGCCAGAACGCAGTCGAGCTGATCGTAGCGCCCGCTGGCGGCGCACCGATGTCGCTATTCGCATCGGTCGTGGTCTCCACGGCCTGAAGCCCTGCGCGACTTCAAGCCCGATCGCGGCGCCGCCAGGCGCGTTGCATTTCACCCGGATTCACCCTCCAGAGCGGCAAACGTTTTCTCAAACGATCCTTGTTGCGTGCGGCACACGGCTCGTTTGAAAAGACGGTTTTCAAACTTGGGAGATTTTTCATGAACGCAGCCGCGAAGAGCCTGGATGTCCAGGCGCCGGCCCATGTCAGGAACGCGAAGCTGATCGCGTGGGTCACTGAAATGGCCAGCCTGTGCAAACCCGATCGCATCCATTGGTGCGATGGCAGCACCGCCGAATACGATCGCTTGTGCCAGCAACTGGTCGATGCGGGCACCTTCAGGCGCCTTGATCCCGCCAAGCGCCCCAATTCCTACCTTGCCGCCTCCGACCCGAGCGACGTCGCGCGCGTCGAAGACCGCACCTACATCTGCTCGGCCAAAAAAGAAGATGCCGGCCCCACCAACAACTGGATGGACCCGGCTCAAATGCGCGCCACACTCCAGCCGCTGTTCGACGGCTGCATGAAGGGCCGCACGATGTACGTCATCCCTTTCAGCATGGGCCCGCTGGGTTCGCCGATCGCGCACATCGGAGTCGAACTCTCCGACAGCCCCTACGTCGCCGTCAACATGAAAATCATGACGCGCATGGGCAAGGCGGTATACGACGTACTCGGCGCCGACGGCCCGTTCGTGCCCTGCATGCACACCGTGGGCGCGCCGCTGCAACCGGGCCAGGGCGACGTGCCGTGGCCCTGCAACAAAACAAAATACATCGTCCACTTTCCCGAAACGCGCGAAATCTGGAGCTACGGCTCGGGCTACGGCGGCAATGCCCTGCTCGGCAAAAAATGCTTCGCTCTGCGCATCGCCTCCAACATGGGGCGCGACGAAGGCTGGCTGGCCGAGCACATGCTGATCCTGGGCGTAACCAGCCCGCAAGGCCGCACCTACCACGTGGCCGCCGCCTTCCCCAGCGCCTGCGGCAAAACCAACTTCTCGATGCTGGTGCCGCCCAAAGGTTTCGAGGGCTGGAAGGTCACAACCATCGGCGACGACATCGCCTGGATCAAGCCCGGTAAAGACGGGCGCCTATACGGCATCAACCCCGAAGCCGGCTACTTCGGCGTGGCCCCCGGCACCAACTACAAAACCAACCCCAACTGCATGGCCAGCCTCACCAAAGACGTGATCTTCACCAACGTCGCGCTCACCGACGATGGCGACGTATGGTGGGAAGGCATGGAAGCCGATACCCCCAACAAAGAGCTGCCCGCGCACCTGATCGACTGGCAAGGCAAAGACTGGACGCCGCAGATCGCCAAGGAAACCGGCGCCAAGGCCGCCCACCCGAACGCGCGCTTTACCGTCGCGGCCACCAACAATCCCGCGCTTGACCCCGCGTGGGACGATCCCGCGGGCGTGGCCATCGATGCCATCATCTTCGGCGGCCGCCGCTCGACCACCGTGCCGCTGGTCACCGAGGCGCGCGACTGGGTCGAAGGCGTGTACATGGCCGCCACCATGGGCTCGGAAACCACCGCCGCCGCCGCTGGCCAGCAAGGCGTGGTGCGCCGTGATCCGTTCGCCATGCTGCCGTTCATCGGCTACAACATGGCCGACTACTTTCAGCACTGGCTCACCCTGGGCAAGAAGCTCGCCGACAGCGGTGCGGCGCTGCCGCGCATCTACACCACCAACTGGTTCCGCAAGGACGAAGCCGGCCGGTTCGTCTGGCCCGGCTACGGTGAAAACATGCGCGTGCTCAAGTGGATGATCGACCGCATCGAAAACACCGCGCAAGGCGTCGACCACGCCTTCGGCGTCAGCCCGCGTTACGAAGAACTCAACTGGAGCGGCCTGGACTTCAGCGCCGACCAATTCAAGGCCGTCATCGGCATCGACAAAGCGGCTTGGCAAGCCGAACTCAAGCTGCACGCGCAACTGTTCGAACAGCTCGCACACCGCTTGCCCAGCGAACTGCCGCAAACCAAGGCCGATATCGAACGCCGTCTCGCGGCCTGACCCGGGACCCGGGAAAAGGCCGAGGCTGTTCGCGCAAAAAAGCCGCCTTCCTTGAGGCGGCTTTTCTATGTGCGTTCAGCGGTATCGGCACGCCCAAAAAAAAGCCCCAAGCCACGAGGCTTGGGGCTAAATCCACCAATTGAAAGGGTGGAGGAGACAACCGGTGCACGGCACTAAGCCATGCGATGAGATAGAGTATAGGCGTTCGTATGTTGCATTGCAACAAGATAATGCAATTTTCTCTGAATAAATCATGGTTTGCGCAACATCTGTTGCGCGCCGCCTTCATCCGGGGGGACTCCAAGTATGGAATGCACAGTTAGTTGGACCGGTGGCGCCGCAGCCGGCTCCGCCATGAGTTTTCTCGCGGAAACCGGCAGCGGTCATACGCTCGTGATGGATGGCCCGCCCGATGCCGGCAGGCCCGAAAACGGCGGCCGCAACCTCGCGCCGCGGCCGATGGAAACCGTTCTCGCCGGCGCCGGCGGCTGCGCCGCTTACGACGTGGTGCTCATCCTCAGGCGCGGACGCCATCGCGTTCAGCAGTGCAGCGTCAAGCTCAACGCCGAGCGCGCCGAAAAAGATCCCAAGGTATTCACCAAGATCCACCTGCACTTCACCGTCGCCGGCAAAGGCATTCCCCCCGCAGCCGTCGAACGCGCCATCGCCTTGAGCCGCGACACCTACTGTTCGGCAGCCGCCATGCTCGCCAAAACCGCCGCGATCACCACCAGCTTCGAGCTGATCGACGCCTGAGGCACGCATGGCAGGCGCGTTGTGTGATCGATTTCACAACACGGCAGATGGGGCGCTCCTCCCCGGTTTTGTTGCATGCGGACAACAAAACCTGCACCATTACCGTGATTTCGGCCGATTTGCTTTGCCCTCTTGCTGGGGCTCTGGTGCAATAGCGATAACTTCCTAATAGGAGGTTGGCCCGGGGTTCGGTAGGAAGCACAAAGGTGCCAGTCACAGTGAGCCCTCTGCACCGGAGCCCTATGTTTAACCTTGGAGAACTTGCAATGAAAAAATCTCTAGTTGCTTTGGCTGCTCTGGCTGCGGTCGGCGCGGCTTCTGCTCAATCGTCGGTTACGCTGTTTGGCGTGGTGGATGCGGCTGTTAGCTATTACGAAGCGAAGACTACGGGTCCTAATGGCCTGAATGAAAAGCACAGCAAGTGGGCGCTGTCGTCGGGCAACGAAAGCACCAGCCGTATTGGCGTCCGTGGCGTTGAAGACCTCGGTGGCGGCTTGGCTGCCAGCTTCTGGGCTGAGGGAACCCTGGATACCGGTAATGGTGGCTTGGGTGGCGCTGCTGGTGTGTTCGATCGCCGTACGACGGGTAGCCTGTCGGGCCCCTTCGGTGAAGTGCGTGTTGGCCGCGACTATGCGCCGACCTTCTGGAACGACACTATCTTCGATCCGTTCGGCACCGTGGGCGTAGGCGCCAACGCACTCTGGATGGTTGGACATCAGGGCCTTAATACGGCTGGCCGTCCCGACTACACATTTGACTATACCCGTAACAGCAATTCCATCGGCTATTTCCTGCCGAAGAACCTCGGCGGCTTGTATGGTCAGGTGCAGTATGGTTTCGATGAGAACACCAAGGACACGAATGGGAATGTCACCACCAACAGTCGCGCTGGCCGCTACGGCGGTGGCCGCATCGGCTATGCCAATGGCCCGCTTGACGTGGCGTTCGCCTACGGTAGAAAGATTCTTGCTGGTACTGGTACCACCGAGAATTACACC
>Ga0209628_10002846_pt1 | contig 11933 bp, 8 predicted proteins | sample TergutCu122P4_FD_187285 | JGI IMG/M metagenome (GOLD analysis project Ga0209628, IMG submission 187285) | Cubitermes ugandensis P4 segment gut microbial communities from Kakamega Forest, Kenya - Cu122 P4 (SPAdes) (version 2) | ecosystem: Host-associated > Arthropoda: Insects > Digestive system >...
TGGTCATGTTTTTTAATGAGAAGCATTCGGTAAAGGCCTCTTTTGCTGGATTTATTTATGATTTGGAATTCTCTCTCCTAGGCCCAGTAAGCCATGAACATCCGGCGTGAAACGTTGTCCAATAAGTGGGCTTGTGTTAATGATGATAGACTTTCATACTGTAAACACACCGTACGTAACCCGCATGTGCATATCGCCTCGTAACTACGTGCGTGACAGTTGCCTTTTTAGCGGTTGGTAGGTATTGAACTGTGACAAAGTTCTCCGCCTTTATGGAACTCGAAATGTCATTACCTTGTCCTACTTGAGCCAGGTGAGTTACCAGACAGTCAAATCCAGTTTAGCTTATACTCGTACCTTCACGAAATTATTCTCATATTATTCTTCCATCCATAACTAGACTTCCCTGGTACACTATTTGCTGTAAACTTTCCACAGAGTATTTTACGTGTACTTCTCACGTCCCTTTTTCATTTATTATCTTGACCCGACAATATTAGGCAAATAGTTTTTTTAAAAACTTGGAAACTTCCTGGGTTGTAAGATTCTACTGTTATTATTATTTTTTTTTTCGGTTCAGTATCTGGTACTTTGTGTTCAGAAAGCCTCAGTATGCGTCCGTTCCTCAGAACCAGAAAACAAGGTCTGAGCTTGCATAACACACCAAATAAATTAATTGTAAGAAAAAAACAGTGATTAATTTAGAGCCTGAGACCTTACCTTTTACCTGCAATACCAGCTTTAGGGCAGTCAGATTATAATGCCTTCACTTAAGGAGTCTCCATTCTCAGTCACTGCAAGATTTTTTGAATCCACAAATTTCAAATGTAGGTAAAATCATTATAATTATGAAGGCATTCTTCGATTGCTAACGTCATTTATACAGTAGCTACCTGCTTGCGCATTGCACATAAGGAAAGTTAGAAATAAAGAATTTCCCATAAGAACAAAGGTCTAGCTGGAGAAATCCAGTTCAATCAAGAAGCCTCGTCAGACAAAATGGCTGCACTACAACGGACATTCGCTGGGCGTCTTACCCAGCACCTAAGTAAAATTCTCAGCGGCAGAAGCCGGAATGTGTCCGTACGGTGCACTAAGTGCACACCACTTTCTGTAAGATTTTCCTTCTAGGCAAGTTCAAAAGCAAGATACTCGTTCCAACCAGAAGGAATGCGCACCCACTGAGGCCACTTAGAGGTGGAAAGGTGTACTGGACAAACGGAGCTTGCCATCGGAACGACGTGCAAGGATCATACATGAAACTTACTTGTATCCCAACCAGAGAAACCGGCGGCAGCACAGCATAGCATTGAGGCAGAGCAATGGATGCATTCAGTCACATAAAATCGCTAGCTAGAACGACGACCTCCAAGGACCGTTTAATGAACAACACCATCTCTATCGGTCTTCAACCCAGATGAAGGTCAGGTAAAAAAGGAAAAGCTCACCATAGACAGGCCATGAAGGCTCAGAAGGGAAGTAGAGGTGTAGCTCTACTTTTTCTTTAACCGTGGCGCTAGATGGGGTAGGTGGTCAACGCCACGCCCCGGCCGCTTTACCCCCGATGAAGAGACACAGTACCCTTTGTAGCGAAGGCTGGGTGGGCCCCACGGCCGGTCTGAACGGGTGCGGAAATTTTCACCACCAACGGGATTCAATCCCCCGACCGTTCTGCCCTTATACCGTCTACGCTATCCCGGCCCACTTAAACCCACATCCGGGATTCAGCTTCAGTTGTTCATGGTTCGTGGCCACCACCATATTTGAACAACACAGACCATAAAAAGCACCAGAAGTGAAGAGTAGTGACAGCTGCCATTTCAGAGTTCTCAGCTAAGCCACGTGGATTTTGACGGCTGATAATTCAAGGCCCATCTGAACGAAATACACCCATCATGCCTGCGGCGGTTCAAGAAGAATCTCGAAGAGGATGATGGAAACAAATCATCATTTCCCATCAGTTTTCAATTTGCACGTGGTTTGAAGAGAAATTATTATTGTTATTATTATTATTATTATTATTATTTGTTGTCGTCGTCGTTTTTGTTGTTGTTGCCTGTTGGTGCTCTTGTATTCCGTATGAACTAAGCTATCCGGTAATAATATTTTCGAAATCCTATTCAAGGGGAAGAAAGTACAGTCAGTAAACGCGGAACGTATTCGGAGAAAAAGTTATGAAACTAAGACCGAAATTGAATTCCGAATTAATATCGGACCTACACAAGTTTTCAGTTTGTATTCTAGGGGTCACTTTTAATCACGACCTGTTGTAGCTGTCTTCGTATAATATGGGGAAAACGTACAGTTTGTATTTGTAAGAAAGGACATTACATTTAAAATGTAATTATTGATGTATTGATTGAAATTGCTGAGGATTAAGTCTAGTGGGAAGTGACGCTGTGTCGTAGGCTGAATAGTTTCAAAAGTTTTGAGGGCAATACTTTCCTCCGAAACGTCAACTACCGCCCACCCATTGGTTCATAGTCAGATCCCAGAAAACCTAAGTCGTCAGCAGTACTTCTGTAAGAATGTCAGATCTCGCGGTTTGGCGCTGCTTATAATAGTGCATCAACATTTGTGACAGAGCGAAGGCTCGAGAGCTGTTAACACTGTTGTTCTTACTCCAGTGATTTGTCGCTGATTGCAAATTGTGGTTGGTTCAGCGTCTCAACGTGTTTAGTAAACCGTGGCTGGCGCCATTATGTGATGAAATGTGTCGACATTGGTTTGTAATCCGACAAAAATAACATCGTACACGAAGCTCTACGTACTTTTTTATTTGTCTTTATAAGGGAGACAGAATGTTTTCACTATGATGTGCGAACTGATGCTGAAGAAGCTGTTGACAGGCTCAAAATAACAACTGAGTATTCTCTGTGAGGTACAGGGAGAGACAGAAGAACCAATTGACGGTCGAAGCATAACACTCGATGACACTCGAGTATGATCGACTGTAATTATTTTGGTAACATAAGGAGAAAACATGCAGAGATGATAACAGAGCTTGAGCGCCAAAATTGTCACGCCCTGTGAATATTTCCCAACTTGTTTTATTTTGTGAAGATCTTACTGCTGAGGTACGGACTGTGCATAAGTTAAATTTGTTTGACGTAACCACAAAATTCGGCATTGCCGCCATGTTTTATATTTGTTGCCTTACGAACAGCGTTTCGTTTAGAAAAGTGCGGATGTGTTTTTTTGACAACCTGATGATTTCATAAAGCTACACGTTCTCTTTACAGTGAATAAAAGGGGGCTGAAATATGTATCCAGCAATATGCTGTTTTGTATTCTTGCAACGAAAGAAATGCTGTATGTGCTGTACGATTTTCATCAGCATAAATTGTACACGTGGTAAGCACATAGCAGTTAAGTTTTAAAACTTGTAGTGCAGGTTGAAGTAACCAAACAATCTCGAGCGTATGTAATCAAATTATATAACATATTATACGACCCAGCGAGGCATCATTATAAACAACTGTTTACATCATTGTAAGCTTCTCGATTACGATTCGATGCATGGGGATTCCTGAAACTGAAGTTGCAGGAACAGCTTTCCGACGCGATGATCACTAACATCCTTTGCTTGACATAGGCCTATACCAAGTAAAATCCAATGTAAAGGGATTGCACATTTCATCTCTTGTTAGATATTAGTCGCAACGTAAAGGCGAAATAAAAAAATGGAAGTTAGTCTATCACGCAAGTTGTTCGTGTTGGTGAATTTAAATTGTTGCAGAGATTTAGAAATATATCCACATACACTGCATGTTTAATTTTTATTCCAGCAGCAGATAGCTATAAGTAAGTAGTATAATGATGCCAAAATGTCGCCAGGATAAAAAGCGGCGTAAATAACTGGTATACGTGACCGTATTTTATTGACACTTCAGTATCATGGAAACCAATGCCATAATCATTACATGAATGTCTCTGACGAAGAGAAGGAAAAGGAACGCGACGTCTCTGGTCTCTGATGTTTACTAAATATCAGACGTGTACTTGAGCGTTTCTAATATAGTTATTTAACGCTCCTGTATTATCTGTATTCAGATATATCGGAACGACGGTAATGAATAAAGAATTGCATCCACGAAGAACTTAAGCACATGATATATATATGTTATTACATTAGTAATTTTTAGTTGAAAGTGCTGGAACAACATGTGCCTGTTTGTCAACCTTTACATTGCTACCAGCATTTTAATGTTTCAAGATACTGTATCAGTGCCTATGAACCATTCTTCGCGCTTACTCCCACGCTCTGCAAACACTGCTCCTTCATACTGTCATAATCTGACCACTGTGTGCTTAAATAAAACGAATTTAATATAATAAAATGTGATACGTGCCCTCAAATGTTCACAGTTCGTCCTGTCAAATCTCAAAGGAGTCTTGCGGTAAGCAGGAAGTAAGGGTTTACGTTAGCTGGCTGACCTCTCCGACCTAGAAGAAGTTCAGTCCGTTTCATGCCAGGCTGTTGATGCTTTGTGAATGTCAAAGGGGTGAACGTTCAGTGCCAGACTCATGTGAAACTATGAAGTCATCTTGACATAACGATACGAGTGCAAGATTCGTGTAGAGGAATTTAGCAAGTTTTAACGAATAACATCACACGACCACACACAATACTCCTTCTTATGACGTCTAGTTTGACACGACACTTCTTCCATTCTGTATAAAAGTCTATGAACCTGGAACACAAACGAGCATTCCGGTAGTTCACTTCTTGTGACACCACTTTGTAATATTTTCAGTATAACTATCTTATTACCGTGTGAAACCATCGAAAAGTGGAAATGGAAACCATTCCTTAAGTGTCTTGACGGATCCAGCAGTAAGACTCCGCTCGGCCCGCAAAAGGATCTCGCCACCAGCTCCCGGGACGTAACAACACCTGGTCCATAGGTCTGGTCTGCGAGGTGAACGTAACTCTCGCACCTTGACTGCTTCGTGTGGGGGGGGGGGTCATTAAGGACTTGGTCTATCGGAAATGGTCGTGGGCAAGAGAAAAGCTCCCTCGGCGGATCATGGATTCGGCTGACTGCATAAAGGAAAAGGGTAAAATTATCAGAAAGACATCATATTATCTTCGAGACAGGCTTAATAATTATGCATACAGAACGGTGGGGTCATTTTGACCAGTAATCGATGTAACATAATTGAAAATTGATGTTTCTTGATATTATGTAATCAAAACTGTTGTTTTTCTTCCGTGTTGTAACATAACTGAAAATTGTGTTTTTCGTATGGTATTATCTGACACCTAATTTTCTTTTGATGTTGTTCATACAGTAGTTGGACTGGATTGCTGCTCCCCCCCCCCCCCCGGCGTTATTGGGCACAAGTTGCACAGAAGGTTAAGACTTAATGGATAACTTTATTTGTAGTATAACCTCGCACGTAGCCTTCTTTTATTTGTGCACTATGAAAAATATACAGCCTATATTTTCAAATAGTCTGTTACACCCATATGTGAATATTTAGATGCTCGTAGCGGCGTAGCGGTTGATAATCGGTCATATGTTGAGATAGCATTTTTAATCAAAATGACGCATTTATTAACATTCAGAAGTTGGCACCCCTTGTGCCTAACCCGCTGTGTTTATGCGTGTGTATATGCATGTGTGAGGGGCGTTCTTAATACCATACTGTTCATAATATCATTCTGTAACGTACTGTGATATTAAGTGAGCTATTAAGTTGGAAAATTGTAAAGGTACCACTTGTTTTGTGTGACAGTGAAACTTGTTTCTCCACCCAAAAGCTTGGGCATGTTGGCTCAGGCGTTAACGCTACTTTGGGTGCTGGTTGAAATCTCGGCCAGGTTACGAACTGTCCTTAATTCAATGTTTCTTATTTCCTTCAGTCCTTTCAGACACATTCCGAGATAGACCCTGAATTTGGCCACAGCCACTTCCACCTTCTTTCCAATCAGTTCACTGTCATCATATCGTTCGACAGTGTTCAGTTGTTAACAGTGTTGTTTTTTAAAGTTCACAGGAATAAATAATAGTTGCTCACTGTAAAGGGACGAGCACAGATTAAGGGCGTTTCAGAACGATGCTAAAAAAACGTTTTGGACCCAAAAAGGGGGAAGTAATGTGAGAATGAAAGCTACAGCACAGGGAAGAGCTTAATAATTTGTATTCGTCGCCAGGCATTATTAGGGTGGCCACCGAAGGAGGAAGAGGTGTGCAAGACGGGGTTTAGATGAGAAATGCACATGCTCGTAAGTTTTGGTCGGAAAATCTGAAAGACATCACTTTGTTGATCTATGGGAATGTGGGAGGATTATATTAACATTAATCTTAAAGACAGAGAGTATAGTCCGAACTCAGGATACGGTCCAGGAGATTTGAAATGAACCTTAAAAATTCCTTGAAGTGCGAGGTATTTCTTGACGAAATGTGCGAGTGACAGCTTCTCAATAAGACCTCTGCTGCATGGACTTATTTAATATAATCTGTTCAGATGTGGAAGTACGCGTTGAAAAGTCCGCGAACAGTGACAATATGGGCAGACGAGATGGTTAGTTTGAGAGTCAAGTGAATATTGTGACCGAATTCACAACGTAACATACATTTGCTTGGACACAGATTTCGGTATTTTTTATGTCGTTTGCAATTTAAAGTAAATTTATCCAGATGAATGCTTGTATGGAATATAGAGGTAAATTTCCAATCTTTCTTCACTGTCGACGTCGAATGATGGACGTCGCTCTTCGGCTACTTCACATTCAGGGACGGAAGCGTCAGCCAGTGTACGTTGAAGGCTTGGGTTTTAGGTTGATCTGAACTTTGTGACGGAGTGAAAATGTTACTGCATTAGCGGGGAATCTGCATACAGGTTATTCGGTAGGTGTCCCCTCGCTTTGCCGACTGATTATCTCACCTCATGTTCTACAGGCAGCAACTACTGCTGCATCACTGCTTCACTCAGATCGTTTCGCGCGGCAACCTAAGTAGCGTAATGCTCGCCGCTGTTCTGATTTTCCGTGATTTTGTTTTCCACGCGTTTGAGTTCATTTTATTGCAGCTAATATTAAGTTTTCACTCACAGCATGAAAACAATGTGCTGGAATTTGTTCTTTCTGTTCACAGACACGCGTCACTTCTAACAAACATATTGTTCTTTGTGTCTGAAGTTTTGTAAGTTCAGCAATCCGACGGGAAGTGAATGGTGACAGTTGTTAGATAAGATAATGATTCATTTTAACAAGTTGTGAGTTACGCGCCGTCTTTCTGCTGATAAACTTTGGGCCAATCAGATGAAAATAAATTCTTTATGAAAATCATGAAACTGAATTTCACACCAAACTTCCAGTAACAGTAGTAGCGTGTCGACTGTACCAGTATTTGAAATGAGAAAAAGCCAATGTTGTTCAGATTTTGGATCGTGACGCCTCGTTGAGAAAAACTTTTGTTAGGATGGCTTTGCGGAATTTAAAAAAAACGGCCAATCGACAGACATCATCTCAACATCCAAGTGTTCGGCTTGATGCCATTAACTGATCGTTTAAATTAGGTCTAGAAACAAACACGCTGAGCACCAGTACAATAATTGTCGATGTCTAACACATCTAAATGAGTACATTAAATGATTCATAGCGTGAGGGATCCGTAAAAGCGCAGTCGGTTTAGTGACGAGGCTGTGGGCTGGATGATTGGTGGTTCGGTTCCCGCCAGGGGCAAGAGGTTAGCTTGCTAGCCTCATACCTGGGAAAGTTAATGAAGTTTAATTAATGTTTTAATTTCAAATTAAGCAAATGTATTTTCAAAGCATATACAGATATTTACGTCAATACACAACAAATACACACGTAAATATCTGTATATGCTTTTATTATGTCACACAACGGGATGGCATCCATTAAATGTATTTTCGTCTTCGGTTAATATATACGCGGTGTGATTGATTGTAATGAATGGAAGACAGAGAAACGCCAGGAATGCGCAAATATGGGGAAGTAAAACGACTCGAATTATGATGGCAACTGTACCGCACGTCACTTCCGGTTCGGGGCTTAGAAAATTTCAGGCCGATGGATTTTTGTTGGACAGAGTGTACATGCACCTGCATATTATCGCTACTTCCCCTTATGATGTGTCGGGAAAAAAGTGACCATAAAATTGCCTGGCCGTGTTGTTTTTAGTGTTTATTTCCAGCTATAGAGTTTTAGACCAAAGACTAACCAGAAATAAATGATTGTCCAGTCAATCGCACACTCAAAGAATACAAAGTAATTCACTAGCTTATGGAGTGTATTGAAGTAATCCCAATCGCTGACCTTTTTTATTGAGTTTAACTAAGAGATGTACGTAATTACAGCGGGTTCTTTATGAATCTAACAAAAAGGAAGGTGCGACTTGTCATCGTGAATGACGAATAGCTTTACAGTACTTGTTTTTGTATCCTGATACTAAACGTTGTTTTGACGCATGTTATCTTGCAAACAAAAGGAATGAAAAGTCTCTGTTTTATAACATGTAACGCGAAGATTAAGCAGCCAATAAAGAAGTATTTAAACCGCCTTGGGCGCTGAACACAGATTCTCGTCGTAGAATGAAAACTACCACGTGCTTTGCAGTCAGTAGTGAAAAATTAATATATCACTAATAATACTTGAAAACTGTCGCAGACGCCCGAAAACCGTTCTAAGGACATCAAAGTGACCGCGGACGTACAGTTGGCGATCTCTGCATGAGTGCTGTAGGGTATATGGTTGCTAGCCACGAAATGTACGTCCGTTTCGTAGAAGGGTTAAAAGTAACAGATAGTTCCAAATGATTATTAATCGAAATAGCAAATGTACACAGCAACGATAGAGGAGTTTCAGCGCTGGCAAAATCGATCCGCTGACGTCTGCTTTCGTCCTCTGTTCAGCAGTGTGTCCCCCTTTATTGATCTCACAGATGGCCGTGAATGATGTAACACCAGCTGTTAAGTTGGCGACAGTGCAGTCGCGTGCACAGTTCTGAGTCCTAATTCCTCTGTGAAAACATTTACCAAATGGAGCTGTTGGATGTGTTTTGTGTGAGGGTTCTCGCTGATAAAATTTTGCAGAAATGTCAGTACTTTTGCCGGAGTTGTTACTAGCAATGTCATAGGAGTCAGTGTTTGAGAAACCAAGACTACAGGCGCTTTGTATCAGCTGTTTTTTAACCTCGTTGTTTTTGTTGTCGACCTCAAATTCGGAGTGCCAAGAGTGTGAATGTCGTTGCTTGTGCCCGCTGTATTTTGATACTAGTGTCATCTTGAAATTCCGACCTCAGAAAATTACGCGATCTACAGGAAGTGAAGTGCTCTTATTGAATGTCTATGTTTGCAGCATCGCTTATTCTTAAAATATATTTCGTAGTTCTATACAACTCATTTTAGGCCTGATGAAGTCAGTATATCATATACCATCCTCAGGTGCTGTGAAGAATCTTTCTTCACACTTACTGAATTATATCTAAAAACATTATATGGAACGAGTGAGTTAAAAACAGTTGTATTGTTACCTCACTGCAAGCCAAATAATTTTTTCAGCGCCCTTACTGTTTAGGAAATTAATTAATTCTAATCAGTCAACTTTAAATTTCGATGGCAAGGTCAGGAATTCCACTTTGTTGGTTCACTTTATAATTACCATTATTAAGACGTGCCTTGCTGTACACCATCTTAGTTCCATCCGTAGTATATGTCTGGCACTAATTGTCCAGCATCTTTCACACGACATAAAGAGCGACCGTTCCTACTGTACGATTACTCAGGGTCGCCAGTCCACTAACGTGAAGGCTGTGATTATTGTATGACGCAAATAATTTTAAATTTCAGCTTGCAAATTTTCTGTCCGTTTCTTAATTCTGGGTTATGAAAATTGTGAGGTGTGTGCCAGTTGCGTGTGGAAAAAAAAGCTCGTAGAAATATGGAAGCAGTCCTGTTAAACTGCAGCAAGTTCTCAGGGAAGTGACCCTGTGTTTGTATTTTGAAACAGTAAAGAGGTTATGGTGATGACCATGGAAGTTCAAGGAGATGGTCTGAGCGGACTTGAGAGTGCTTGGAGTAAGTAACAGTACTAGATAAGCATACAGACTAATATATACATATATATATAGTTATTTATTTATTTATTTATGCAGTTAAGTTAATGGTTCTGTGGTCTTCCTTGGGAAGGTAATGGTTACTGTACAGGCCAAGAACTCCCCTGTTCGTTTAAGGAACCTGAAAGTTAATTAGATTGTTCACAGAAGACAGCCATTGGACCATATCGTGAGGCAGTTCGGTACACTCCTAACCTTCACAGTCCGTTCTCTTAATATCCATTTGATATTACTCCTACATGCATATCTGTGTCCCACGTGGCCTCTTCCCTGGGGCTGTTTAGATCAAAATGTAGTTATGGATTTTCCGTATCGTCCATGTCTCTTGACACGTATTCATCTAATGACCATAAGAGCTTTCGACAGAGAGGTTATAAAATTTGTTTTTATAATCTTAATTGTGATGCACGTATGCGTGCAATACATAAGAAACCTTATAAAAGTTTTCAAGGAACGAGTCTGAAAAATTAAAGCTTTTAAATTTGCATGTAGGACTTCGAATTTATGTGGCTTTTGCAGGTGTTACTGAGGGCAGAACTGAGCTTGTATATACCCTAGACAATTCCAGGCTTTCTTTATATATATATATATATATATATATATATATATATATATAAAGAGGATTAATTGCAGGGGATCGAACGTTGTTTTAATTTTCGTAAATAGTGCGGCGGTTAAGATCATGGTAAAATAACATTAAACTGTGACATTCTTTATTACATACTACGAAGTTTTTTACGGGTTTCACTCACTTTTCTAAATCATTTTATATAAATATGTTGTAGTTTCCTAGTCTGTGTTTTTGCTTTAATTAGCATTAATAATAGAGGTAATAGGAAAGAACTGAAAATACAGTCAACACAGTATGAGATTCAGATGTATACAGACCAAACTAGATAAACCATTTAAATTGAAGGGCTGCTGAAAAAAATATGGGAGTAGATTTTACAGTTCATCTTTTCGATACACCAAGGAAGGCTGTGAAAAACATCGATTGAATAGGCCTAGGCCAATTAGAAACAGGCTTCATTATCTGAACTATGGTTGACAAACCTTTCTTCAAACTCGTGCCAAATTTTTGCCAAAAGTTACTTAGTCAGGTGTTGTGCCAGACGAAATCAATGCTGCCAGCAGTTACCTTGTATGTTAGACTTTTGCTGTATATGTTGTTGTGTATATTTGCACAGCTCTTCAATTCTCGGCTTGTACGTAGTTATTCTGAGAGCTACGCAGTCAGCAGTTTTCATCTTAAGACGTCCCCGAGGTCACATTTCATACAATGCATTGCTGAGAATAGTTGTTCGCAGGAATACGTTGATCCGAAGAATCACAACGCTGCAAACTCTAATCTTGTCATTGTCTGAAACAGTTTGGCAATGTCTTCCACACATTTAAAATTGGGGTTTCACCGCTTTTGTGATGTTCTATCTTTGGAATATGCTCGAAATTTCGATCTTTTAACTCAATACATTTAGCTACCCGAAGCTTGGTTGAGATTTTTCCTAAATGTAATTGTTTGGTGTCTGAGTTTTGAAAATGATTAAGTATGCCTTGAAATTCTCCTATTAAAAGATAAATTACACGTTAAATATGTGACATTGCTCCATTTTCTTCAAGATCTGTTGTCAAATTCACTACACTAGGTACGTATGACGTGCTGTAACTTTGGTGAAGCTTTCATCAGATCCAAATAAAATAATAGAATGTGTATAATATATAATAAACCAACAAGATGCAACTCTGGCAGTATTATGTTTATTAAAAACTACAAGTATGCTGTACATGTTTCGGACGCCCTTTGCGTCCATCTTCAGGAGCACTATAAAATGTAACAGCAGCCACTGG
>Ga0209628_10002847_pt1 | contig 11929 bp, 5 predicted proteins | sample TergutCu122P4_FD_187285 | JGI IMG/M metagenome (GOLD analysis project Ga0209628, IMG submission 187285) | Cubitermes ugandensis P4 segment gut microbial communities from Kakamega Forest, Kenya - Cu122 P4 (SPAdes) (version 2) | ecosystem: Host-associated > Arthropoda: Insects > Digestive system >...
AGATATGCTTTGTTATGTTGCAGCCGATCCGGAGCATCAAAAAATGCTTGAAGCCGAATGGCTTGCAAAATTAGAAGAGGAAGAAGTTGAAAATTTGGAAAAAGAACTTGCAGAAGAAAGGAAAGCGCACCAAGAAAAAGTGAAAGCCCTTGCCGCAGAACGGAAAGCCCGAGAAGCAGCGGAAAAAGAAATTGCCGAGTTGCGCCGCCGGTTAGCCAAGTTGCAAGAACCCCCAAAACCATAAACCCACTTCTCGGACATAAGCGAGGCGTACCAAAATCGAAAAAAATTGATGCCTATGATGAAGAAATATCTGATGGATTTGAAAGTGGTGGAGAACAAACAGCTTTATCCGAACTATGGTTTGTTGAAACTAACTTCCGATAAACGGTTGCCGGAAATGATTCCGGGACAGTTTGTTCAAGTGCGTGTAGACGGTTCTCCAAAGACGTTTTTACGACGACCGCTATCTATTCATTTTGTCGACAAAAAAGCAAATGAATTGTGGCTTTTGATCCGGATGGCGGGCGAAGGCACACACCGGTTGTCAAGGGTTGAAGCGGGAGAAACGCTGAATGTGATACTTCCACTGGGAAATGGATTTTCCATACCGGAGTCGTCAAGCGCCAAACCGTTGCTTATTGGCGGAGGTGTGGGGATGGCGCCTTTGTTGTTTCTGGGTGATGCGTTGAAAAGTATCGGTTTCGATCCTGCATTTTTGATTGGCGTACGCTCAAAAGAAGAGGCTGTACAACTTGAAGCGTTTGAGCGCATCGGTAAGGTCTACCCTACGACGGAAGACGGTTCGCTTGGAGAAAAAGGATTTGTGACGCATCATTCCATCCTTGCCACAAAAAAATGGGACAAAATATATGCCTGCGGCCCTCAACCGATGATGGTCGCGGTTGCCAAATACGCCAAAGCAACTGAAACAGCGTGCGAGGTTTCATTGGAAAACCTGATGGCTTGTGGGATTGGCGCTTGCTTGTGCTGTATCGAAAATACAGTAAACGGAAATGTGTGCGTCTGTACAGAGGGACCGGTTTTTAATATGAATCAATTGAAATGGCAGATTTAACAGTTAAAATTGGAGCAATGACGATGAAAAACCCGGTGATGACGGCATCGGGCACATTTGGATATGGTTTGGAATATGCGGATTTTTTCGATATTTCGAAAATCGGGGGAATCATCGTTAAAGGAACAACAGTCGAACACCGCGAAGGCAACCCTTATCCACGCATGGTTGAAACACCATCCGGCATGTTGAATGCTGTCGGGTTGCAAAACAAGGGGGTAGATTATTTCATTCAAACGATCTATCCAGCAATTCGTTCGATTGATACGTCTATGATCGTCAATGTCAGCGGTTCGTCGGTTGATTCGTATGTCGAATGTGCAGCACGACTTGCACCCCTTGAACATATTCCGGCGATTGAATTGAATATTTCGTGTCCAAACGTCAAACAGGGTGGTATGGCTTTTGGCGTCAATGCGTCATCGGCTGCCGAAGTTGTACGCGCCGTTCGCCAAGTCTATCCGAAAGTATTGATTGTTAAGTTATCACCGAATGTGACGGATATCACGGCGATTGCCCGTGCGGTCGAAGCCGAAGGAGCAGATGCCGTTTCGCTTATCAATACCTTGATAGGCATGGCTATTGACATAGAAACAGGCCAACCACTCCTGTCAACTGTCACCGGAGGTCTCTCCGGGCCGTGTATCAAACCGGTCGCTTTGCGTATGGTATATCAAACAGCGCGCGCTGTTGCCATACCCGTGATCGGCATAGGTGGAATCTCATCCTGGCAAGATGCAGTCGAATTTTTATTGGCCGGAGCAACAGCCATTCAAATCGGAACAGCGAATTTTATTGACCCCACCATTACATTAAAAATTATTGAGGGTATAGACGACTATTGCGTCCGAAAAGGTTTTGAATCGATAAAAAATCTGTATTCAATTCCACAATCCCATTAGGGGGGGCACGCAGATGACGCAGATTTTACATCCCCCTGCCCCCTTCAAAGGTGGAAGGATTTACGCAGATATCTCTTAATTCTTAATTATTAATTATTAATTATTAATTATTCAATAATCCCTCTAAGGATTCAATATTGGTAGAAGATGAAGAAATACATCACAGTGTTGTTGACAGCCGTTTCGTTTTTTGCTGGAGCGCAGAATATCGTTGTTCCTGATGCTACATTCAAAGATTTCCTTATCCAACATTTCGATTCCGACGGTGACGGTGAGATTTCAGAGATTGAGGCGAAAGCAGTTACACGGATGAAATTGTCGACGACCGATATCGTTTCACTCGAAGGGATCGAATGTTTCACTGCGCTTGAAGAATTGGAGTGTTCCCCGCTCAACCTGTTTGAAAAGGGGAAATTGACCAAATTAGATCTTCGTCTTAATTTAGCGCTAAGAAAACTGAAATGCAGTAATAATGAATTAGATACGCTCGATCTGAGTCGCAATACGGAGCTGACCGACTTGAATTGCGCGTATAATTTGTTGTCTTCTTTAGATGTCAGCCATCATCCGTTCTTAGAGGAATTGATTTGTAATAATAACCGGATCGATTCATTAGATCTCAACAAAAGTGGCGCTCTTACGTTTCTGAATTGCAGTCGTAACGAAATGACAGCCTTACATATCGGTTCGTGCGCTATTTTGCGTTTTTTAGATTGTTCAAGCAACCGCTTGACTGCGTTAGATGTCTCTCGGAATCCACTCTTATGGAAACTTAACGCCGCCCATAACGGGCTGACCAAAATCGATGTCAGCTCGACTATCGAACTAAACGATTTGGATTGCGGAAGCAACCGGATCGATACACTCGATGTAAGTAACAATAGGATGCTCAGTGAATTGGAATGTAGTATCAATCAACTGATCACGCTTGATGTGAGTCGGAACGACCATTTAAAACGGTTGTATTGTAATGCGAATCCGAGGCTTACCTCCATTTTTATCAAAAAAGAACATCGAATCAGCCGGATAAGTTATTCCAAAGAGACCGTCGTATTGTATGCCGTCGATGAAGATGGTTTGGCAGAAGTGACTACGTTTGAAAAAGAGGAGGAACTGTTGTCGGTAGATATGCCTCTATCGCCTGATTTATCGAACCGAAATCGTCGTAAATCAGAGAGAGACATCAAACGAAACGATCAAACAACAATTGCACGGCGCATGTATACCGACACCGAACGGTCTGAATCGGAGCGGTGGAAATCAGAGCTGCGCCGACAGGCTGAAGTCAATCGTAATTATGTGGAGATAAAACGTATTGAAAAAGAGAACAAACGTGAAGAATTACGCGCATTTACAGGATTTATTCAAATCCCTGATTCTGCTTTTCATGCTTACTTAATCGCTCATTTCGACAGCAACGGTGATGGTTTTATTTCCGGCGCCGAAGCAAAGGCGGTCAAGGCCATCGATTGTTCAGACCTCGAAATCGAAACGCTTCAAGGGATAGATTATTTTCTTTCATTAGAATCGTTGATATGTAAGAATAATAAAATAAAAGAACTGAATTTGAGTTTTAACCCGTTGCTTAAAACGCTCGACTGCAGTAACAACAAACTGAATCAATTAGATATCACCGAAAATTCAATTCTTTCTTCATTGCAATGTTCATGGAACAACCTGGTCGTCATTAATGTGAGTAAAAACACCTCACTGACTGCCCTGCGGTGCAATGTTATCCGCCTGATTGAATTGGATGTCAGTCGAAATACCAAGTTGACTACCCTCGAATGTGGTTACAACCACTTAGAGACGCTTGACCTGAAAAACAACGTGTTAATCGATACGTTAGCCTGTAATTTTAATCAACTGAAAACGATTTCGATTGGGCATTTGAGCCGGTTAGTGAAATTGGATTGTAGCGGAAACCTGATGGTCAATGTGCAAGTGGCCCGTAATAAAGCATTAAAAGAGTTAAACTGCAGTAGCAACCAGATTTCAAACGTGGATGTGACGGAAAATTCCGCTTTGGTGACGCTCGATTGTGGTAATAACATGCTGACTTACGTAGATTTAACAAAAAATCGAAGGCTTGAAAACTATTATTGTTACGGTAACCGGATGGAAAGTATTCATGTGAATGAGATCCCTTCATTAATTCATCTCAAATGTATGAACAACCCCATGACCGAGATTGACATTCGCACCCATCCCTCACTGAAAAAAGTCGAACTTGCACCGATGCCGTCTCTGAAAATATTGCGTTGCAAAAGTGTTTCTTTCTATTATTCACTGATCTATCCCTATACAACAACCGTTTATCCAGAAAAAGCGGGCAGATAAACCTGTTTTCAATTGAAGATTTTTAAAAAAACAATACCATGAAAAAACGATTTTACCTTTGTTTGATAGTTTTACTATTGACTTTTTTCAATTGGAATACCCTGTTTTCGACTATCCGTTATGTGAAAGCAGGCGCCACAGGAAACGGAAGTTCGTGGGCTGATGCCTCGGGCGACCTGCAGGAGATGATCAACCAATCGGCTGAAAATGACGAAATTTGGGTTGCTGGCGGCAGTTATGTTCCTGCAAAAACACCGCCTGCTATCTTGGCATTGACAACTGATCATCGTAATAACACGTTTTTGATCTACAAAAACATTAGTTTGTTTGGCGGTTTTGCAGGGTTTGAAAACCATGTGGATGACCGAGATCTGAAGGCACATGCAACGGTATTAAACGGAGATCAGGTGTATCATGTGGTGGTTTTCGCTAATGGCTGCGAAGCAGTTTTAGACGGTTTCGTCATTGAAGGCGGACATGCAAACGGCAACGCCTCTGTTTCTGTTAATGGAAAAGAAGTGCGACAGGATGCAGGAGGAGGGGTCTATATCCTGCGGTCTTCGCCGAGGCTCAATCGCGTGACCGTCAAAAATAACACGGCTATTTGTGGTGGCGGGATTTACAGTTTCCATGCATTTCCGGTTTTGACGAATGTCGTATTAAACCACAATTCAGCTCAACAGGGCGGTGGTATTTATAACTATTATTCCTTCCCATCCATCGTCAATACGACTGTTAGCCAAAATCAAGGTGGCGGTCTATTTAATAGCGTTTCAAAGGCTGAACTGTCAAATTCGGTGGTTTGGGGTAATGGAGACGATCTTTACAATGATGTCACGAGTCATACAGCGGTTGCTTACAGTTTAATACAAAACGAAATCAAAGAAACCCAATTGATAACGCATGAAAATGCGGCTACCAATGATCAAGCAGGGCTCTTCCTGTTTGTGTCGCCAAACGGTAAAGATTCAAATGCCGGAACGGAACATGCGCCTTTAGCCACACTCGCCGGTGCGAGGAATAAAATCAGGGAGTTAAAAGCATCTTCACAGGTGACCGCAGGTGGGATTATCGTCTATTTCAAGGGAGGAACTTATCCGGTTACGGAGACTACCTTTTTCAGGGAAGAGGATTCGGGCACAGCAAGTTCGCCAATCACCTACAAAGCGTTTCCGGGCGAGACGCCTCTTTTCACCGGAGGTTTTTATATTGAGGGAAAAACGTTTGAAAAAGTGAAAGATGCGATCATGCTTGAACGGTTGGCGCCCGACGTCAGGGACAAAGTCGTTTGTTTTGATCTGTTTGCCAACGGATGGCGTTTCGATGACCTCGATTACAGTAAAGATTTTTGGAAACAGGACGATCTGAGGGAACATGTCGTTGAAGATTTTTATGACAATCAGTTTTTACCGCGACAAATGCAGGTGTATATGGATGATGATGCGCTTTATTTGGCGCGTTATCCGAACAAAACCGCCGGTTTATTCGCCGAAAATCCGTACCGCACCTATCTGCGTATAGCTGAAATCCATGGCGGCAAAGGCGTTCCCGGGTTTGAAGGTGAAGAGGCATGGGACGGTAAAAATCCGACATTTCGTGTCGACGAACCACGCATTAGAAACTGGAGAAACCACGACGACATCATCGTTTCCGGAATGCTTGGCACCCATTTTGAAAACGATCGGAAATTGATTAAAACGATTGATACCGACCAATTGATTATCGAATTAAAGTCTATGCCTGTCTACGGACTTTTTGACGACGGGAGAGTCGCCTTCGAAAATGTGTTTGAGGAATTGGATAAACCCGGCGAGTATTATATTGATAAAAATACAGGCATTTTGTATCTGTATCCGGTCAGCGCATTAAAGGATGCGACCGTAAAGGTATCACGCTTCGACCAGAATTTTATGATTGATGCAAAAGACGTTTCATATGTCTCTTTCTCAGGTTTGACATTCGAGTTGTCCAAGGGTTCGATCTTTTACATACGCGGCGGGCGGAACTGTGCCGTAGAAAATTGTAACTTAAAGAATTTTGGCATTTGGGGTATTCGTCTTGGTGAAAATGCGATCTCTCCCGCCATAGCCGTAGAAGCTTGGTCCAAAGGGTTGTGGGATGAATATGTGATGTCACTACCATCTTCCGTGAATGGGTTTAATCACCGCGTGAGTGGATGTAATTTTTTAAATACAGGTTATCATGCCTGTCTAATCGCTTCAGGTAATGCAGGCACACGTGAACCCGGTCACATGGTGTTTGAAAATAATGTGATCACGCATTCGGGTTTGATCGGGTCGACCTACCGGTCGGGCTTATGCGTAGTCGGAAACGGCATTTCAATAAAAAACAACAGTTTCTTTTATTGTCTCGGACAGGCGATCAACGGTAATATCACCGATACGGAAATTATTTATAACGAATTTTGCGATTCTCCCTGCGATATGGCGGAAGATACAGGTACGATCTACCTGAATTATCTGAATGGAAATGATGGCGTTAAGATTCGTTATAACTTTTTTCACGATGTCACCAATGCAGATAACCGATTCGGGATCTATTTCGGTCATGCTTTGCGTGGAGCTGCCGGATACGACAATAACGCGCCGTTCAAAGATTTTTCGTACAATGTCGTTTATAATTACCCGGGAGCGGGATATCTGTCCATCATTTCACCTTCAACCACCATCGGTAATCTGTTTATCGACTGCGATGTAGCTATTCCTTATTATGCTGAACTATTCGATCTTTTCAAAGGTCGGACAGCTCAGGATTTATTAAACGAAGAAGGGCAGTCGACGATTGCCACGTTTTACAAATCCGGTCTTTACAAGACGGATTTGTGGAAAGAAAAATATCCCGAACTGTACGACTATTTCGAGTATATGGCCAACGGGAAATCGGATTTGCAACAACCGATGGACCAGATATACAACAATTTATTTGTAAACATTAACAAACCGTTTCACGACCGGAATAGTTCATTGGAGGATTTACAACTACCGGAGTCAGTCGCTGTCGACCCTATCTATGGGAAGATCGGCAATAACCGGTATATTTTTTATGATCCAGGATTTCCAAGTGTATCAAACCGGAATTTTCAGTTGTCGGAAGCTGTCGCCCGCCATCTGGGCATGGATTGGATTGATATGCATCAGATAGGCGCTTCTACGACACAACGGAGTCGCGCAGTTTTGCCTGTGACAAGCGCTTTCGTGCGTAACGAAACCGAATTGAAGGAGGCGTTGGCGGATGGAAGTATCGATGCGATTCTTTTTGCAAATAACATCACATTGAACCATTCGGAATTGGTAATCAACTCGCGGCGGGCAAAACCCCATTTAGTGATTGACGGCAATGGCTATACGTTGACCGAATTATTGTCAAATAAATCAGCGTTTCTACTGAAAAACAAAGGCGATGTTCGGTCTGTGATCGTTCGTAACATGAAAATTGAAGGTCGAAACCGTTTGGGTCATGTTCGTATCGAACCGGAAAGCGTGGAATTAGTCTTCCGGAATGTGTCCTATCAAGGGCCAAAATTGACAGAAAATACAAGTGGAAGCGTCTTGATTGATAATAGCGAAATCCATGTTTCGTTTGCGCAAGGCGGAAATGAAATGGGAGAAGCCGTCAAGGCCAACAAAATTCGATTTATCGATAATGTCAACATCCTGAAAGAATATGACAGCGACGGCACTATGGAAGCCGTTTTAAAATTAACCGGCTTAAAACCTTCATTAATTATTGAAACATTCCCAAGAGGTACGGGCGTCAACATCACCTATAAGGGTTTAGAAGTCGAAGAATACCGTTTTGCAGGCGGTGGCGGCGCTATCGATGCAGATCATCCGTTCGATTTTATCATTGGCTCAAATGCGGGGATGAGATATAAAGGGGTTTACGAGTTTTTACCACGAGCAAAACCATCGCGTATCGAAGAAAAATGGAATTCCTACATCGGGATCTGTATTGATGTTGATGTCAACCGAGGTGTAGCAGACAAAATCCTGTCTGTTGAGGGCGATGTGCTAATTAATTCGGCATCATCGATCACTATAGATGTCCTCGGTCTGCCTCAGTGTTTAATGGAAGTCAACGGCCATTTCGATATGCGTCCCGGAAGCTACCTCTGGTTGGGGGGATTTTATTTCGACCCTACATCACCCGAAAATCCCGTCGCTCAATATCCGATGCTCCTGATGAAAGGTGGAAGTCATTCCAAACTGACGATCGACCGTCCGACTGAAGTCCAGGTCTGTAGCCACCAATCTTCTCAAGACTGGATGCGCGCCATCGGCTTCCGCGATGATGGCGAAATGAAGTTTACAGCCAATCAATTTTCATTCACCGATCGGACACCCGGGAATGAAGTCATTTATGAACCTGAAAACAGCGGTTACATCACCATCGAAGCACAAATCAAAGGAGGCGCTGAGGGGATCACCCAGTCACTTTCCTGCCATACCACTGATAACTCTCCCTTGAAAAGCGGCGCTATTCATAAAGAGAGCGTTAACCTGAAAAACATCACGCGCTTTCAATTGACAAGTGTCTGGGATAGTTTAAAACTTGATGCAGGCGTTTTTGTAAAAAGGGGTGACGAATTTGTCGAACCCGACAAATACGCTGCCGGAATTGGGAATCTGCATGGTGACAATGATCCTCTATTTCAGGAGGAGATTGCCGGTGATTTCAAATTAAAAAAGGAAAGTCCGTTGATTGACGCCGGTTTTAATCAACGTTATAAAGATGTCATGAACCTCTACTTGCTCAATGATAAAAAAGATATTTCCGGAAACGGGCGAATTATCGGCGATGCTATTGATATTGGTGCCTACGAATATGATCCATCAGATACAGGAAATAACCTGTTTTTGAAAAAAACGGATTTCCTTACCGCATGGACGCAACAAGGGAAATTGCATCTCCGGTCGGAGCGACCGGTCAGACTAAGTATTTATTCCGTTTCCGGTGTGATTATACGAAAGGTGGAGCTGAAAACTTCGGAAACATCAGTCATTCCATTAGCGCGTGGAATTTATATGGTTGTCCCTGATCATGGCCGCGCCTTGAAAGTGATGATGCCGTAATATGTGTCAAAGAGGGCAAATTGACGATAGGGGACTTCTAAAAACCCCAAAATCAAGGCTCATACACAACGATTTTTTTCGTCATCTCATCTGCTTTGACAATGTAAGCGCCTTGCGACAAGGGAATGTCCTGACTTCCGTTCAGCGTTTTTTGATAAACCAATTGTCCGGATAATGTAAAGATAGCCACTTGCACCGGTTCTGTGCTGCTAATGGATAACCCGCCACTTATTGGATGTATGATAATCTCCTTCACTAAAGCCTCATTTGCTGCGACAACATCTTCAACGATTGGGCAATCTTTCCAAATATAGGCAGCCTTATAAGCCGCTCCTGAACCAATGGGAACAATCAAACGTGGCAAAACTGCATGATAACCCCTTTCGAAGATGTTGCCAGACAGAAGCTGAGGTACAGGATTGCGGTTAATTAAGTCAAATCGAGAAAAGCTATCAAATCGAGAAGACCCATTAAAGAGATTATTACCGATTTCGGTAACATTCTTCCCAATCGTAAACTCTGTAAGATACCAGCAATCACTAAAAGCGTATCTGCCTAAGGATACCACCTGGTCAGGAATGACCACTTTTGTTAAGTTACGACAATCCATAAATGCACCTGAGCCAATCGTTTTAACACGCTTGCCAAATGAGACTTCTTTCATGTATTGACATCCGCTAAATGCATAATTGCCGATACTTACCACCTGATCCGGAATCGTTATTTTATCCAACCATTTACAACCGTCGAAAACATTATCTGCAATGGCTGTCAGTTTTTCAGGTAAACTGATTTCTTTTAACCCAACACATCTGATAAAAGCCTTTGTGCCGATCGAATCAATGTTACTCCCACAGATAACCTGCGTTAAGTTTTTGCAATCGGCAAATGCCTCCGGCGCGATGGTGGTCATGCTTTCAGATAGTTTAATAGAGTTTAAAGCATTACATTCGGCAAATACTCTTTCACCAATAATTTTAATTCCTTCGGGCAAGATATAATCAGGCGCTTTACCAAGGGGAAACTGTATCAAAACCGTTTTATCTTTACTCACTAAAAGACCGTCTAAGGCTGAAAAAGTCTTGTTCTGTTCTGAGACAATAAATTCATTAAATGCTGTACATTCACTTAAGGCATTGCTCGCTAAAGAGGCAACACTTTTTCCAATACTAAATTGTTTCAGGCCTTTACAATTGCTAAAAGCGTCATCGCCAATAAAAATGACCCCATCAGGAATAGTTACGCTTTTCAACCCGTTACATGATTTAAAAGCTCTACGTTCAATTCGTGTAACACCATCAGGAATAGTAATGCTTGATAAACCATTACACCCGGCAAAAACGCCTTCGTTTATAATCGTTATCTCCTTAGGAATAGCAATACTTAACAATCGACTACATCCGACAAAAGCAAGTTCATCAATAATAGATACCCCATCTGGGATATCTACACGTTCTAACTTGGCACAACCTGAAAAAAGAGATTTTTCTATTTTGGTTAGCCCTTTCGGCAGAGTTATTTTCTTCAGGCTCGAACAATTATAGAAAGCCCTTTCTCCGATTTCAGTCACTTTATTGCCAAATGTAACGCTTTCCAATGAAGTACATTCTTCAAAAGCGCCGCCACCGATTTCCGCTAAATTGACCCCAAGTGCAATCGTTTTTAAAGAAGTACATTTTGCAAATGCCTCATTACGAATTGTCGTAACATTATCTGGAACAGAAACACTTTTTAATTGCTCACATTCATAAAAAGCGCTTTCCCTGATCGTTTTCAGACTTTTAGGAAAAGTAACTTCAGTTAGTTGCCTACAAGACTTGAACGCTTCGCTTCCAATGGTTTCAACACTATACGTTATCCCTTCGTATTTTACAGAGTCAGGAATAATTACAACTCCGCTATAATAACTTGGTCCGCTTGCAACCATCAATCTGTTGAGATTTCCGGCTTGAATGTCATAATAAATCCGGACGCCATCCTTGTTGGCGGCATAAAAGTCATACGCCCTTACCTCCATAATAGCAAAAATCAATAACACGCTAATAATAAATGATTTTGTTCTCATAATAAGTAGTTTTTTAAAATTTCATATTTTTAAATGATTATATTCTTTATTATTTGTAAACGAGGTTACCTTATAAATATTTTATAATTAAGAAAGTTTAACATCGCCTTAAGAATAATTAACATCGGAAATTTGTATTTGCAAAATCAAAAGCCTATCTTTGATTCCAAAATTAGCTGAAAGGCGAGACAAATTGAATCGTTGTGATTCATGCCTTCTATCGTAAAATATTAATAATAAGATTTATAGAAACAGAAAAGAAATTTAAAATTAGCAATTGAATTTTAAAAATTGAATGAAGATTGAAAGCTTCATAGGCGAAAAAGTTCCTTTAAGAGGAATTAAACAAAGAGCGTTTTAGTTGATGTGAATGAATTTTTTGCAATGACCATTGCAAAAGCCATGACTAAAACAGGAAAACAATGAGTGGATTTAGTAAATAACATTATTG
>Ga0209628_10002848_pt1 | contig 11926 bp, 8 predicted proteins | sample TergutCu122P4_FD_187285 | JGI IMG/M metagenome (GOLD analysis project Ga0209628, IMG submission 187285) | Cubitermes ugandensis P4 segment gut microbial communities from Kakamega Forest, Kenya - Cu122 P4 (SPAdes) (version 2) | ecosystem: Host-associated > Arthropoda: Insects > Digestive system >...
AGTTTCAAAATTCTCTGGCCATTATCTCCGTAACCGTTCGACTTTGGGTATAGGTGTTTTGGGTTATATCGGTATAGTTCAACATAAGGAACACTCTCTCGAAGTTTTGTCCATTCCTCACATATATATATATATGTGTGTGTGTGTGTGTGTGTGTGTTTGTGTGTGTGTGTGTTTCGGGCAACAGTGCGACCAGCCTGTTAGGCCTGTAATTTTCGCCGTGCTTTTGCTGTGTTTGACAAGGTTCATGCTCCCTAAATACAGCGTCGGTGTGCAACCGGCCTTACGCCGAATTTCAGAGAAACGAGGCCTATATTAATGTATTTGCCCACAACTGTGAGATTTGACTGGGCTGTTTCAATGCACTTTTTGATCGTAAGCCCTCGAGCTAGAGCCTTTGCAGCACATGATAATTACTCAGCTGTTGTACCGCCTGTTCTAACATTAAACATCTGTGCATGTTCCCCACAGTTTACTGTGGTGTGCAGAATGGAGATTGTGACTTTTCATCGTGAGGTAGAGACTCAATTTTAAATACCGTTTTATGAAATATATGCTGCAAAAGCAGACCCCTATTCAACAGATTTGCTCTGACTGATCTATGCCCATTTTGCACTTACTTATGATACTTTCTGTTACTATTCATATGGCGGCCAGACTTACACTCTTCAGTTACTCATGCCCTTTTGGTAAGTAAGTATGCTTTCTTTACTTAGCGAGATTACGTTACATGCTATAAGTCACTACTCGCTGCTGTACCTCAAAGGGTAAAGTGACTGTGGTACAGTGGGGTCAGTATTTTACCACTAGGTTGCCACACCAACTCTGACGCCCACCAGCCTTCATATCCACGGCGTCCAGATCCGCTCTGAGCTCAACCTAGACTCCCACTCAGTGTTTAGATCCGCTCCGGTGTCCACCAGAATCTTATCCACCATGATAAGATCTGCTCAGAAGTCCACCTAGCCTCCTGCCTGCACGGTTGAGACCCGCTCTGAGGCACACCCAGTCGTATCCAGACCGTCCAGGCCCGCGTTGGGGCCTACACAGCCTCTTATCCACACTGACAGTACCTACTGTATGGCCCACCAAGCCTCCTATCCACTTTGCCAAAACTCGCTCTGAGGCCCAGCCAGCCTTTCACCCATTGTCGAGAGACCCGCTTTGATGCCCATCCGGTCTCCCACGAGGAGGTAAGGCAGTCAAATCATGAGTTTCTACTCCATCTGTTGTTATGGATACGTAGAGCTTTACATCCTAACTCCCGTCTGCATGTTTGCAACAAAAGAAAGCTGTATCATGTGGAGCGTCTCGTTAAGGATCCATTCTTGTGCATACCCGGCAACACTCTTGGTTGAACCACTGAAGTAGTATCTTTTGGGCGAATGAGAAACAGTTCCTCCTTAGCGCTAAGCTAACCTGCTGGGTTCTGTGTTGGCTTTTTGTGAAGTCCGTACTAATTGCTTTCCTTTAGCACTAGAGAGGCAGCATGCGGGCGTAATTACAGTTGTCTTTGGTGCTTCACTGAAGCGACAGGGTACACTGCATAACGTGCATCTGTTGGTACCTAATTGTATTTAAAGCCAGTTTCCTGCCTTTCCTGAAAACACTAAATGCTACATCATAAATTGTAGAATGTTTTATGGGTTGTGACATTTCGTAGTTTGCTGGAACTTTACTAACGCGTCGAAAGAACATGTTGTTTCCATCGTCAAGAGACAAGTAACTTTCATAGTTAAGGTCACTCCTACGTCTGTAGGTGTCGAATCCGAGGGACCATAACCTAAATTTCTTCAGAGTACTTTGTTCGCCAGTAGTTCTTCATTTTTTTTTCACTTATGGTACGCCTGTTTTGTTTGATCCTGTAACGAACTATATTCTCTTTTCTTGCAGGTATGTGAAGATGTCGTGTTGCTGTTGGATGTGCTGTTCAAAGGTCAAGGTAACCACACAACTTGCTGCTCTTTAGCCAGTTATTTCCAACTGAGAACGTGGCTTAGTTCGACGATTTCATTCATTAATGTTAGTTTCGGTTCGTTGACAGTCCTGAAACATCTGAAAGACGTATATTCTTGTGTGATAAATTTGTCGCTGCGCTTACTTAAGTATCTGTCCTGGGAGACGTATGGAAGGGTGGAGGTATAGTTCCAGGCATTATTAACTTGTCACATATATAGGTAGGTTGTCAACTTCACACCCAAGCCGCATTCCCCCAATAAAAAGCACCCAGTTCATATTGTGTAATTTATCAACAATTGGTATGTATTGGGGATTTTTAAAGCACCCAGCATGAAATTTCATGAACATCTGTTCAGAGTTAGAGTCGTCGTGGAGTGGTAGACAGACCGACAGACGTGGCAAAGCTGCTGGACCCTTTCTTGCTTCTTTTCGCTGCGAATACGCCAAAAGGTATGCACATTTATTGAGTGTCGGACTCCTCATTCGGTGAGTAGCCATTTACTGTCAGCTTGTAGGAGACCAAACAGATATAGGCCTAAATATGGAACAAGAGACATGCGTTTCATCCCACAGGGCGTCTTGTTGGTTGCCAAACAGAACTAACTCCATTGTGCCATCAGTCCTACCTTTCCTTATACAAAATTTGGAAAGAAACTATTGTTGGTTGGCTGGAGTGGCACTCGGCCAGATGCCAATATAGAGGGAGAAGAGCAATTTCTATCATAAGGGGTGTTTGAGTCCTTATCGAAGGGTAATGAAGTCATTCCTCTGCATTGCTGAGTCTAGACGCCTCTTTTGTATTTCTGCACGCGGTTAAACCCAAATATCCTTGTGATTCTGTTAGGACGCTAAATCATCTGTTAGCGTCATACGTTTTATGCAACGATAAATGCGAATAATGTAGCTTGAGGGAAGGCGTCGTGATCTGTTTAAGGTTAACGTCGATTATTTTGCTCGTCTGTGCTACAGGTATATAGGCCACTGCCCGACAGAGTTACTGGCCTTGAAATATCATGCAGTATGGGGAATAGTAACTTTTTTCGGAAAATTGTACGAAACGCGTACTACTCTCTTTTGGCAAAGAGCAGTGTTTTTAACGCTGAGTTAGGTGTACATACACTAACCACTTTGCTTGAAGGGGTAAAATAGGGGATAGTGGTTTTTCATACCGTGATTCATCACAACCTGTTCATCCAGTGATTCGTTGCTACCTGTCTCTAAAGACAGAGGTAACTTATCTGCTTTGGAAGCGTTTGGATAGTATGGTATCCGGTTGTCTATGCACAAGCACTGGTTTGTGTGGAACGTGATCTGTGTTGCGAGGGACACCCCCGTACATTGACTGCACGTTGCAGGTAAAGCACTGCCAGCTACAGTTACAGCGGTAAGTTACATGGTTTGAATTATCAGACACGGACACTCCGGGAGCTGATAGCAAGTTGAGCTATTGAACTCCAGAAGACTTGGAACAACTGTGTGCTGTACAGCCGGGATTTCATCTCTCCAGGAGGGAAAGTTGCGATATTTGAGGTCTTTAGGGCGCTGTGTATGAAGATTAAAGTCTACTACTGTATAACAACGTACAAATTGGTAGACAGAGAAGTTTTGAAGGAACGTGCTACTTCCATCTTCAGGGTCCATGTAGCCAGAGAGACTCTTCTTGGACTACTTATGCACTATCAACGCGACGTCATTTTCCAGACTTGAATTTTGCACGCCTAAGCCATCCTCCTGTCTGGTGTACATTATGCATTCTTTGCTAGTGGGACGTAACTTGCCACTGATTTCCATCACGTGCAGATTGTGTAATGTGAGAAATTTACCTCTGTGATGTGTGGACGTATGAATATTGAGGGGACTGTTTGCATGGGGATTTCTCGTTTATGTTTACGTCTTAATGATACAAATTGTAAAATAATATAAGAGGACTGTCTTTGTTTTGTGAAATTTTATCTACTCTGACGACGCAGGCAGCAGGATTCTGTGAACATCTACCGTAGTAAACGGCGTCACATCCCTGAAGACAGTAACCGTCATGTTTGTTGTTTCGTTTGAAATTTTGGGGTTTTATAAGTAACCTGAGTTTTAAGATTCCATGAAGGTGACTCTGTACGTTGCTGTGTTCTGAGTTATGACACCGTGTTGTCAGTTACTTAACATTTCAAAGGAACTTACTGTCTTCACCTGCCCTGGAGGTGGCGGCAGCAGATTTATCTGATACTTTGGTAACCATCATCAGATAGCTTCGTAATTACTAATACCTTGACAGATATCTACGTACACAGTGTATCTGTAATTTTGAAGCTGCATGGCCTAACTATTGCTTATTTTCGTTTATTTTCATGTGGTCTCTCGTACGTAGAGAAGATTTATCGGGAAAAAGCTTGTGTTTGTCACGTGCCGAATTTTCGAAATGGTACTAGGAATTTGGTACCAGCAATTGCATTATCAACACCTGAGCGAATATTTTGTTGCTGTGGAAACTTCAGGGTCAACAATTCTATGGCATGAGTTCCGCTTCGGAGATTCCCAGACCGCAGAAAAAAATACGCAAGTTGAAGGTGTACTTTTTGCGCTACGTTATATGGGCATCCAGGAAGCGTAGCTTGTGACTTTCCCTAACGAACCGTATCGTTACGAAATGTGATACGTTGCTGATGTTGGAGGATGAGATCCGAGTTTCTGCAAGCCTTGCGAAGTAAGGCTGTGTCTAGTGCGCGTGTCCTGTGATTCAGTCGCTCACGTCCATGTGTTTTACGAAGCTTGAAGTATGTTCTAACATTCAAAACATAAATTGATCTCTCTGGCTATTCCTAGCCCTTCAAGATTTTTTTGTCTTTGCAAGCATTTATGCATGCCATTATATGGATTCTGCCTTCATCAATCCTAAAATCTTACTGTTAGCAGTTGCCTGCATTTATTTATTTACTAATTTTTGTGGTTTACATTCTCTTCACATATTCATTTTATGATGAGTCTCTTATAATTTGCTTGAAGATTCAATTATGCAACTGCTTGCCTTCAAACCGGTATGAAGGGCGTGAAGTGTGAGCGTACATCTAGGCAGTTTTACGGCGTGTTTTGAATAGCACCACAATTGCCGATTATGCTTGTGTGAGCTGGCAACAAAATTTCCACAGTAATTGTTCTGCATAGAATCAAGACTTTTGTTTGGTGATACGACTAAGCAGCTTATCTAGTCACGAGAAGTTAACGCCATTCAGTACGCCTTGCTTGAGTTATTTGCTTAGCCAAGTAACTGCTTCTCATGGAACTAGAATGTCCGTCACCGAAGTCACATAAGCTTACCATTGTATTTCTTCGTTATTCTACAGACTGTAATTTGGCATCATGTTATTGACCATTGCTGGCATCCAGGTAGTATTTAAATATTCAGCGCCCTCATTACAAAGACCAATCGGCTAATGCCTTATGGTTCAGTAATAAGTACGCTGTGTGGGCGGAATGCAGAATTTCGGAGTGCTGCAGCACGTGTTATACATCATTACCACTGCTTTTCGCGACTATGACTAGTTCCCTTCTCGCATAAAATTGTTTTTCCGTTGTAATTCTCTGAGTATCAGGGTCTTTGCCTTTGCCACTCCCCCGACCTTCGCGATTACACAGACTGCACTGTAGCTGTAGTTACGTAGCCCATATGATGCTACACCTTGAATTATTTACAGTTCTGCAAACAGATTTCAACTCACAGCTGATTAGCCTCGTTTTAGAGTAATGAAAGCTAATCTACTAAGTTGTTTGCTTAGATTTCAACAAACTTTTCGTTCTGGTTCCGCAGAGAGAGACAGAGAGAGCTATTCCACCACAAACCCTCTTCAAAGTTTCACCGCGTTAAAATAACTTCTTATTCAAACACGGTACGAACCAGTGTTTGCTTCAGCTTATTGGCTAGAGATTCCTTTGTGTTTGACCTCTACACAGTGTTTGGCCTACCTAAGCTCATAGCGATTTCCCCGCTACCGAGCAAGCTCTTTGTTGAAAATTCTAACCAGAATCTTGCCGTTTTTAAAATATCAGTGAAGCGCTTTTTGGCGAGGGTTCTGTTCATGATGTTATGCATTGCATTATCTTAGATGTATATCAGTATTTTAGAGGCACATTTTGTCTACCCTGCGGTTACACTGAAATGTTGGTATGTGTCTCTACACTACACGGCGTCATATCAAACCTGACAGTTGCGTGGTGTTCGCAAGAATTATGTATTTGTGTAGACATATTTTCCATTTGGCATGATGAAGTTGCCTCGTGTTTAAGTCATTAGAAACAGTGTAGCATAAAGCTACTGTAAATGTGAAAGGGGAATTGTTGAAAACAAAGGACAGCTGAACGCTGTTATAACGACCTCGGTTTGTGCGACACCTCGTCTATAGCGCTAAACATTCTGTGGTACCAACTAATTCCCCATAAGCCACTTATTTTGCCTTAATACGACGTATATAAGTGCATAGTACCTCGGATATAACGACATTGCCATTCACCCTTTCGATTGTCATTTTCCAACAAGTAGGCTGTCTTGAGTATTCAACCCTTTCCTTGTCCTTGAGAAAACAAACCCTCTACTTTTTCAGGTAGCTATATAAATTCCAAGCCTGGAAAATGTCAACAGTAACGGTCATTCATGATTTCAAGCTTCCGCCGCGGTGTAAATGAGATCTTCTCTCTTCTGGTATGTTACGAAGCGTAGATTGGTAGTTACCGACGTTTACTGGACTGCTCGACTCTTGAAGATGAGACAGATAGGATGTCCCGAAACATCGGTAACGATCTACACTACGTAACATCCCGGGAGAGCAAATATCGCACTGTGTGCTTAAAGTTTCCCTATTCTCTTTTAATCCTTCAGTAAATAGGAGACTGGTAGAATGGCAATATGGTTCCATTGTCGAACAAAAGGAATGTTTTGAGCGTCAAAGGAAAATTTAAAGTGATACGAGATATAGAAAATGGGAAAAATAAAACCGACGTGTTGGGGGGAATTTGGTCTCGCAAGTTCTGCGATCCAAGTGATTTGTAAAACGCAGAACCAAAATTATTAGCGCGTTTGAATGGAACGGATTGGGCATTGAAAGGATGATCATGATTCTACAAAACTACGGCACTGTGTCAGTTGCTTCGGATATGTAGCATATAATACGGTATAATGATGGTCGTGAATTACGAGTAAGCATCAGTTTAGAATGGTCCGGTCATGGCCTCTCCATTCGATTGAAGACATGGAGGGTGGTTTAGGCTGAGTTTCCTACTTGATTGTAAAAATAGTGAAATGGAGACTACGAGGACATCTTTTGTGGATTACTTATTTCTTCTTCCTCCTTTCCCTCCCCCTCCTCCTCCCCACTTCACTAAGGATAAAGCCTCAGGGGCCCGTTTCAAGACAGGACTGGTCACACCATTTTTCTCTTGTCTTCTTTTTCTTTTGTCTATAATAAATCGCTTCCATACTTTGCAAAGGATTTCTGAACTGTAATCCGCACTTCCCCATGTCATTTGTAATATTTCTTGCTTTCAATTGCCCCTTAATCACCACTGTGTAAACTATCGCTTCAGGCACTTACAAGCAGTCTAAAGAATTTTATTCGTTGACCTTGACGTACTCCGTTGTTCTGTTTTCTTGATGTTCGTTTGTGGACTACAGTTCTGATACTTCTTACTAAAGACTTAAGTCTGTTTCTTCTCAAACATAACCACATCACTTCCACTTTCTATTTTATTTTTAAACACACAAAATGCTGCAGTGTCAGGTTGAAAATAAGTTGGTATCTAGCGTGGGAGATATTTCGTTTTGCATAGTGTCTAGATTGGCTGTTGGACCAACCTAGCTAATTGTGCACTGTGATGTTTCTTCAACGAAAAAGCCGCCGTGGCTTGAAGCTAAACCGCTGTCCTCTATATATCATCAACGTTAAGAATGCATATAGCTGCGTCTTCACTGTTTTTTCTGTCTTCATGGCATGACAATTCAGCGCAGGGCGAATTCATGTAACCGTTCTTACGGAATCGTGTCTCTTTACTTGACAAGCCTTTAGAAATCTCTTAAATCGAACATTTAAAATATTTTTACCTGTATCAGCTCCAGCGGTCTGACCACATCTAGTTGTTTCGCGAGAAAAACACGAAACCTGAATGTGACTGGCGATGGGCAGATGCAGACAAAATGCCGCCTCAGATGAACATGTCCTTGCAGTGGCTGACAACATTCCATGCAGCCAGCAGCCGGAACAGAGTGCAGTGTTCACTGTGAGTCGATAGGCTACGTCGTGCGTTTTTCTTTTGCACGCCGTAGCCGATGTGAGAGAGTTGTGAAGTCGCTAACATAATGCAGGTTTCTTCCTAAACATAAACACTTCACTTAGTATTGTACGTGTTTAAGATATACGAGGCACTGACTAGCCATCAGCACTACGCCACCGTATGGTTTTATGAGGAACTGCCAGCGTTTCCATGGACAGGGAAGCCGGTTCCTTCAAAAGTTTAGTAACTACCTGTGATACTACAAGTGTCATAACATGACTCCCCGGGAAGATAAACCTCTTCACACTGCATACAGATGTATCATCTGATAACACATCCCGTTCTGGTCTGGGTTTATGTGGTGTTTCAGAAATGTGGTGAAAGTAAGGTGTACGGCCATCTCTCAGCATTTAAAGATAATCATCTTAGCCGATTTCACAAAATTGCGAAAAGCGACGATTAGCTTCGTCATGTCTATCCGTGCGTCCGTCTATCCGCACGGAACAACTCGGCTCCCACTGGACGGATTTTCATGAAATATATTTGAGAATATTTCGAAAATCTGTCGAGAAAATTTAAGTTTCATTAAAATCGGACAAGAATAAAGGGTACTTCACATGAAAACCATTTCTTGCTCAGTTCTTCTTGGTATGAAAAATGTTTCAGACAAAAGTTGTAGGGACAATCGAAACACACATTTTATGTTCAATAATTTGTTTCTAAATTCGTACCATTTATGAGATAATGTGGAAACACTGTAGAGCGGGGTAGGCCGCAGAACAAAATGTGGAGTATGCGTATTGCATGTTGGATACCTAAGGCTAACAATACACACACAGGTTCTGTTATACTTGTTGCTTTTCCACTACAACAATGGTTGCACGAAGGCGCCTCATTGTTACGTTTACGTACATTGCCTGTCTTGTTGTCTTAAAAAAAAATAATAACAGCATTGCATCGGAAATACAGTACCAAACCCAGCTTGGCATTAGTTAAGGGCCCCATACACTAAGTTAAACTGAGCAGTTTAACCGCATAGAAAAACTGCACGAAAAACTGAACTGAATGTTCTCTAGCACAACACAGGTTTCCCATCAGGCTTGTCAGTTTTTTTTGTCAGTTTTGTGTGTTTTCTTGTGCGTGTGACTATGGTGAATATAAACAAGGATGTCGTTTGCTGTTTGCTAGCCAAATCGGCCATAATGTTATCCGAAAATAAGAAAATAAAGCGTAAAATATGAAGTAAGAAGATGTATTTGAAAAGGAATATATCATGCGATGCTCATAAACTGAATGAATTGCTAGAAACGGATGTGCATTGAGATGATGCCATCGTGGTGTCGGCAGGTAAACTGAGGAAACTGTGGGATTCCCTGAGTGAACTGCGCAGTTCTCTATGTGAAAGACGACTGGAAAGAACAGTTCTGAGGCCTGCGCAATTGCCTTTCAAAACTGCGCAGTTTACTCAGTTTTTCCGTCAGGTATGACATCACAAGTAAAATCGCTTAGTTTAACTGAGAGTGTATAGGGCGCTTTGTGGTGATGTCAACGTTCCCTCATTCACGTTATCAGTAATATAAAGGTAAAAGGTAAAGGAGTCCCGTAACAGGACCGGTGTGGCCCAGAGGGAGGTTTAGGCTCCCAGATTTCATGACATTCGGCACATGAAGGTGAGGTTGTCAGCCTCACGCACCGGCCACCTTTAACCCCAGGAAATGTTCCTGGTACTGATTTTCACTAGGGGCTGAGTCGACGCCAGGGCCATGGTACGGTCGGAAGGAATATGTCACTGAAAAATCCAGTGACACCACCGTTAATCGATCCCGGGACCGTCCGACTAGTACCGCAGCGCCGTAATATGAAGGTGGACCTTCAAATTATAGAGTAAACTGATCGCTTAATGGGCTGAAATGCACTCGGCTCCTAAGATATGTCTGAAGGGTTTGGAGAAAATCAAGGAATCGGACTCCAGGCTTGATTTCAAAGAGCGACTATTGGGACATAGAACTAGGTTACTGGCTGACAGTTACCGTGCTGATTGTCAAATTCACCCCATGAATACTAAAATGAATGTAAGTTATATTCAGAAGTGTACTTAGTATCGTACAGTACAAAAACACTCCGTCCCTATTACAAAGACCAACTGATGCTGCATAGGGAAGTAATCACTTTTTGTGGTTGACGGTGTGACGTAATCACTGTTCATTGTGAGATTTTTACGAAACGCGTAAATATACTATGTAGGCAAACTGGTCTGTTCGAGTGTTCATACAGTGCTGCCACTGTGGCACTTTATGTGCAGTGCTGAGTTCATTCAGTGTGATCTAAATGGTACATAAAAATGAAGATGTACCTGGCAGCAAACACACGTTATCTGAATTGCAAAATGATCCTTTGAATTTTGTTTAGGAGGATAGTCCTTTTATTGTGAAAATTATGCTAAATACATTAGTACATTGTGTGGACAAGTGCGCAGTTTTTGGCTGTTAAAACTGGTGGTACTATGAATAACCACTGTGTTTTAAAGGGTTAAGTTGCTGGGACAGGTGCCGTTAATTTTTAATGATCCCTAGACCAGTAGTGCCTTTCTTCAAATTTTCACATGGGTACAACACGTTGTGGTAGGCTGTAGCGGCAGTTCGGTGCGTAAATTATTCCACTTCTCTTGTACAGAGTTACATTATTATGTAATGTAGCTTCAGAGCAATCTTTCTGTCTTATAATAAAGACGGCACTTCTTATCGCTTATCTCTCGTAAAAAGGAGAAAAAAGGAGCCATTTTAAAGATCTCTACGGCATCGTTAAATTTCTTTTTATGGTGTTCTTTCTAAACAAAGATAAGCCTTACGCTACCCAAAGCCTGAATGTAATTCTACTGTATGTCCCACTACCATTCGTGCTTCGTGTTTTGCAAGTTGATTGATTAAGACTTGCATTACTTAAGGTCACTATTCTACACATGTATCACGTTTGAAAGTTGTTCCTGTGTTTTACAAAGTAAAATACCACGAAAACATATCAGGGAGTGGTGGTACCGCTCCACGTTTCTTTGTCTCAGCCCTAGGTGGATGTGAGTTGTCAGCTTGCCTCTCCGGCCACTTTATCCTCGGGGGATGAGCCTACGGTACCAAATTGTGTAGGAGGATGGGTGAAGTACAGGGTCGGTCTGGACGCTGTTGACGAGAGGGAGAACCCTGCTCTCTGCTGACAATCGAAATACTTTTTCTAGGTCGTTCAACTCGTAGCCTAATTGCCATGCTGAATGAACTGTTCCGTCACCCACATTCTCGGCGTTTTTGTTCTAATGATAATTACGATATATTAATTCTAATAAAGGATTTTGCTTCTTTCTCAAACTACAGTTTCACGCCCATCTTTTTGTTTTGATATGGAAGACATATACCAAAACAAAATTTATTTCAATTTGTTTGTTTTTCAAATAATTTGAGAATTACACATTTCGTTGTGTAGATAATGGGAGAAAGAGCAGTGCGCCAAGTTGATAGGTTACGGGCTTACCTGATGAGTATGTTCTAAGACGTAATGCAAATACACCAACGGTTTATTCATACCCGCTGTCTCGGTGTCATCAGGATTTTATTAACCTTTTAAAGCCTAATGATTATGTGATGCACCAACAGTTTAACATTCAACAACTGTACGCTCTGCCCACACTGTATTTATGTGTTTTGTATTTACCTGAGAACAAACAGCG
>Ga0209628_10002849_pt1 | contig 11926 bp, 7 predicted proteins | sample TergutCu122P4_FD_187285 | JGI IMG/M metagenome (GOLD analysis project Ga0209628, IMG submission 187285) | Cubitermes ugandensis P4 segment gut microbial communities from Kakamega Forest, Kenya - Cu122 P4 (SPAdes) (version 2) | ecosystem: Host-associated > Arthropoda: Insects > Digestive system >...
GGACCCATCGGCGGAGCAACGCCCCTGCCCAGCGCAACCAACAGCCCAGACTGCGGGCGTTGTGAGCAAGATGGGGAGGACCCGCCGAGGCAGGCCGCCCAAGCCACGCAAAGACAATCAGATCAGCCACGTTATTCGGACGCGAGAAGATCCTGCCTGGCGGCAGGATGACAGGAAAACGGTAGGATGACAAGGAAATACGTCAGGATGACAAGGGGTAGGGCGTCAGGATGACAAGGGGTTTGGACCTCAGTACCAGCCCGTGAAACTCAGTACCAGCCCTTGGCCTGGAAGGAGCCCCAGGCGCCGCAAGGCGTGCCGTACCGGTCTGTGATGTAACCCAACCCCCACTTGATCTGGGTGGCGGGGTTCGTCTGCCAGTCGGCGCCCGCGGAAGCCATCTTCGACCCGGGCAGGGCCTGCGGGATGCCGTAGGCGCCCGACGGGTTCGAGGCGTTCACGCGCCAGCCAGACTCACGGTTCCACAGGTTGACCAGGCACTGGAACTCCGAATCGTCCCAGCCGCGGGCGATCACCATGTCGTACGCGATGGCCTGCGCCGAACCCGGCGTCACGTTGACCGACACGGCCGGTTGCTTCGAACCGGTCTTCTGTACCTGGGTCACCGGCTCGCGGACAACGGTTTCGCTGAGCACGGTTTCGCTGACAACCGTACCGTCATGAAGAATCTGGCTCACCGTCTGCGACAACGCGCCGTCCTGGCCCTTGGTGATGACCGACACCTTGCCCAGCGGCGTCGCCGGATCAGCACTGTTGTCGATTTCGAACGGGATCGGGGTTTCGCGCGTGATGGTCTGCTCCGTTACGCGCACCAGGGTGATCGCCAGCCCGTCAGCGAGTTCGGTGTTGGCCGCCGGGGTGATGATGTCATCGTCACCCCAAGTCAGGCCGATACCGGTCAGGGCGTTGCCCACTGTCCCGTACGAATGGAGGTCCTGAGTCGCGCCGTCAGCCGTCACTGTCACGTTGTAACCGATGTCGACTGTGAGCGGCACACCCTCGCGGGGAATGTACGTGTCCAGGGGCAGCGACATCTTCACCGATGCTTCCCCCAGGCCCAGGCGGTTCAAGACCTCTTTGACCGTTGTGGCGTACGTCCAGTAGACCCCGTTCTGCCCGTTGAGCGTCAAGTCGACAGGGCGGGCGTACGTGACTTCGATGACCGTACCGCTGTGGACAACCGTCCTCGGGTCGGGCTTGACCTGGTCGCGGAACGTGATCTCCACATGCTGGGATGTCAGGACCTCGCCCACCGAACCGTAGACGACGGTGAGGTCTGTGGACTGTCCGTCTATCACAAGCTTGACGGTCTGCCCGAAGGCGATATTCACACCCATACCGGACAGACCGATAGTCAGGACACCAACGATCGAAATAATCATCGTTTTGATGACTGGCATACGAAACCTTCCCAAGTGCCGACCCGAAGTGGTCAGATCGTGTACCGAGTCTAGCCGAGGTTGAGAGGAAAGCCAAGAAATTCCTGAGAAAACCTTAGGTAACCCTCCAGGTAGGAGCGGATTTCCGGCCCCCCTGAGGCGGGATGAAATGCGGTCTGACCGGGGCGTGACAGGGGGGCGTGACAGGGGGACGGTACTTTTTTGACACGGGTTGAAATGCGGTCTGACGACGATAGTTGTAGGCTATGGCCATGGGCTCGAACCCGCGCGAGATGCGCCGACAAGTGTGGATCGGCCTGGGCAGCCAGGCTGTCATCGAGCAACCACGGGCACGGGTCCGGCGCCTCACAGTCGCCCCCCGCGGCCACCCCGCCGTCACCGCCCTGGTCGGCCGGCCTAAGAACCCGCGCGGGGTGACCATCCACTTTCCCGGCTTCCACATCGCCATGGGCCCGTGGGAGGCCGCGAAGTGCGCCCTTCTCGCCGCGATCACCGGCACGACGGTCATCATGTGTGAGTTGCCGGGTTTCAGCCGGTACGGACACCACCTGTCCCCGCGGGTGCGCCGCGACTTGTACGACGGCGACCCGTCGTCGTGGGCCCAGGCGGCGCTGGCCGGGATGGTCGCCGCGGGCGAGGCCGCCGGGGTGGAGGCACCCGACCAGCTCGACGTGATGGCCTACTCGACGGGTTGCTCGCTGGCTGTCGCCGCGCTGCCGACGGTCCAGGCCGCTTTCCCGGTACGGCGCCTGACCCTGATCGAACCGGTGTCCGTGACGTCTCGTACGCTGGGCTGGCTGACACTGCAGTTCACATGGGACCTGATCCGGATCCTCAACACCGTACCAAGAAACCTCCCCTCCTCCTGGATCCGCCAGGCGGGCCTGAGAGAATTCCGCGAACCCAGGGTACATTACTCTCCTGCCGATTTGCTGGCCCTGATCTCGATGCTGTCCGGTGACGACACCGGCGTACGGCTGGGCAATCTCGCCCTCCCGGCAACCAACCTGGCACGTGGTGCGAAGTCCAAGCTGTGCCCGGCCCCGTCGTTCGCGGCGGTCGACGCGGGTTTGGCTGCAAGAGGAGTCCCAGGTACGACAATGACCATCTCTGGACTCGGCCACCAGATGTGGCACGCCCTCCCGGCCATCGACGCCATCGCGCGGACCCTGGCCGAGGACCACGGGAACGAAGGGACGAGCACACTACAATGAACGCCATGACGGACAATGACGAATACCGGGGAAGTTTCTACCGGGCGGTGGACCAACGCCAAGCCAACGATGCGCGGCAACAGGAGTATTACGTTCCCATCTATGACCGCCCGGAACTGCAAACGGTGGACGTGGTTCAGGAACTATTCGACGCCATTCGTTTCACTGGTGGAGCATCGGTTCAGTTCTTGTCAGGCTACAAGGGCACCGGCAAGTCATCCGAGTTGCGCCGTCTGGCCGGCGTGGTCCAGGCTACGGGCCGCCCGGTTGTCTACATGACCATCGAGAACTATGCCTCCACCGAGCTTCCTCTGGACATGTCAATGTTTCCGATCATGCTCGCTGCCGGCTTTGTGGGGGGAGTCGGACTGGAGGAGGACGTACGCCAGCCGCTACGAGACCGGCTGAAGGGGTTTTTCACACGCATCAAGGTCACGCCGTCAATCGACTTGGGAACCGCCGGGTTCGATGTGAAGCTGGCATTGGCTGAGGATACGTCTTTTGCCAAGCAGGTGGCAGATGTCGTGCGGAACAACAGGCTGACCTTCATGGAGGAGTTCCACCAGTTCTTCACCAGCGCGGTGGAACAGATTGGCTTGGATGTATCACCATTGTTTATTGTGGATTCGATCGATCACTTCCGCGGGCGCGACCAGGTTTTTCAAGAAGTACGAGAATCAGTGGATCGCGCCTTCAGCGAACTGGTGGAAGAGCTTCAATTACCATCCATGCACGTGATCTATACCCTGCCCGTGTACGTGAAGACAGAGCTTGGTATCAAACACGAGGTCCTCAACATCAAGGTCTCCGAACCCGACGGCCAGCCGTACGAGCCGGGGTTGGCAGCCCTCCGGGACGTACTGACAAAGCGAGCGCCGGACGGTGACCTGGACCGGCTGGTGAGTAACGTTGGCGACAGGCTCATCACGAAAACCGGTGGATCGTTCCGCGACCTGTTGCGCCTAACCGGCCAAGTCCTGCTGACAACTCGCAATCTGCCGGCCAGCGAAGCCGATTTTGGCAGGGCCGAGAGGGATCTGAGAAGCGACTTCGAAGGCGTGATGTCAGCCGAGAAGGCGGACATCCTGCGGGCGATCCAGGATAGTCACCAGTTGGAACCGAAAGAAGACGAGTGGCCGGACGTGATCGATCTCATGACGCGGGGTGCCATTCTGAGGTACCCCAACCACGAGAAGTGCTGGTACGGCGTGAACCCACTACTTGTGGCTTTGCTGTAGGTAGTCGCTGAGGAACTCATGTTTGTCGACGAAGCGTGGGCGCTGTTGCGCCGGCATCTCGAATGGACGCACGGCCTGCCGTCACTCGTGTTCGTTACCGCTGCCGGACAACCGCTTATGAACGACATGATCGGACGTGTCGAGTTCTATGTCCGGCGTACGCACCAGCCGTTTCTGCTGATCCCCGCGCCACACGAGGCTGATTTGACGGCTGCGGTGCCGCAGCCAGGCGTCTTGGTCATGGAACTGTCTTGGACGAGCGAAGCCGAGCGATACCGGGTACTTGCTCGCCTTAACGAGTTGCGCGAGCGGCTGGCCGCGCCGGTTGCCGGTTGCCTCATCCTTGCCGGACCCACGGCCATCCGTGAAGAGGCTAGCTCCAAGGCCGCCGATTTGTGGTCGGTACGGTCCTTTGCCATTCAGTTGAGCGCTGCCGAGCCGTCATCTGGCGGCATCCCTAAGACCATCCTGGCGCGTGACGAACCGGTCGGGCGTCAGGCTGCGCCCACCAGGCTGCGATTCACTGGTATCACAGTGCCTGTTGAGTTACGTACGCCCATGACACCGGAGATTGTCGGCTTGTTGGAACGTGCGGCCCTCATGATCGCGGCCAGACCGGACGATGCGCGCGAGCTGCTGGCACAGGCGTACGAGACGGCACAGCCAGCCACGTTCGACAGGGCGTTGGTGGGCCTGGCCAGGGCCGAACTCGGCGGCCGTGACGCCGACCCAACCACGGTGCAGGCGGCTGGAGTGGGGGTCATCAGTGACTGCGCCGAGATACCGTACGGCGACGCTTTAACGCTCATGGATCCTTTGCTGGAACTGGCCCTGTCCATGGGGTGCCTGTCACTGGCTGACGATGTGGCCCACCTGCTGCTAGACCAGACCCGCGTGTTGGTCGATCAGTTGGGAACCCAGGAGTCGCAGCGTGATTTATTGGTGTCACTGGGGAATGTCGGGGGTGTGGCTAGGGCTGCTGGTGATTGGGTGCGGGCGGGGGAGCTGTACGAGGAGTCGTTGGGGATTGCCCGCGTGTTGGCCGATCAGTTGGGCACCCCGGCGTCGCGGCGTGACTTGGGGGTGTCGTTGGACAACGTGGGACGTGCGGCTGAAGCTGTTGGTGATTGGGTGCGGGCGGGGTTGTTGTTTGAGGAGGAGCTGGGGATTGCACGGGAGTTGGCCGATCAGTTGGGTACCCCGGAGTCGCAGCGTGATTTGTCGGTGTCACTGGATCATGTTGGGGGTGTGGCTGGGGCTGTTGGTGATTGGGCGCGGGCAGGGTTGGTGTTTGAGGAACAATTGGTGATTGCACGGGTGTTGGCCGGTCAGTTGGGTACCCCGGAGTCGCAGCGTGATTTGTTGGTGTCACTGGGGAATGTGGGGGGAGTGGCTGGGGCTGTTGGTGATTGGGCGCGGGCAGGGTTGGCGTATGAGGAGTCGTTGCGGATTGCCCGGGTGTTGGCTGAGCAGTTGGGCACCTATGAGTCGCAGCGTGATTTGTCCGTGTCACTGGATCATGTAGGTCGTGTGGCTAGGGCTGCTGGTGATTGGGTTCGGGCGGGGTTGGTGTATGAGGAGTCGTTGGGGATTGCGAGGGTGTTGGCTGAGCAGTTGGTCACCCCGCAGTCGCAGCGTGATTTGTCGGTGTCGTTGAACAATGTGGGGGGTGTGGCTGAGGCTGCTGGTGATTGGGTTCGGGCGGGGTTGGTGTATGAGGAGTCGCTGGGGATTGCGAGGGTGTTGGCTGAGCAGTTGGTTACCCCGCAGTCGCAGCGTGATTTGTCCGTCTCGTTGAACAATGTGGGGCGGGTTGCTGAGGCTGTGGCCGATTGGCGTCGGGCCGGGTTGGTGTATGAGGAGTCGTTGGGCCTCAGGCGGGTGTTGGCAACGCAGTTGGGCACCCCAGAGGCGCAGCGTGATTTGTCGGTGTCGCTGAACAATGTGGGCAGGGTTGTCGAGGCGGCTGGTGATTGGGGTAGGGCGGGGTTGGTGTTTGAGGAGTCGTTGGGCCTCAGGCGCGTGTTGGCAACGCAGTTGGGTACCCTGGAGGCGCAGCGTGATTTGGCGGAGGGCTTGGATAATGTGGGTCGTGTGGCGGTGGCTGTGGGTGATTGGGGTCGGGCGGGGTTATGGTTTGAGGAACAATTGGGGATTGCGCGGGTGTTGGTTGATCAGTTGGGTACCCCCGAGGCACAGATTAATTTGGCGGTGTCACTGGATCATGTGGGTGGTGTGGCTGAGGCGACTGGGGATCGGGTTCGGGCGGGGTTGTTGTTTGAAGAGCAACTGGAGATTATGCTGGTGTTGGCCGATCAGTTGGGCACCCCGGAATCGCAGCGTGATTTGTCAGTGGCACTGAACAACGTTCAGCGTGTCAAAGAACGGCTCAACCCGGAGCCGTACACATCGGAGCCACCCACGCCCTGACCCGTACCTTACTCCCCGAAGTCGCTGTCGCCACCGGAGCGGAACCCCGAATCCGGGTCGTCCACGAACCGGGCGTTCCGGCCCTGGAAGATGACTCTCAGCGTGTCCGTACGGCCATTCCTGTGCTTGGCGACGATCAGGTCGGCTTCCCCGGGGCGGTCCTCCTTGTTGTAGAAGTCCGCCCGGTGCAGCAGGATGACCACGTCCGCATCCTGTTCCAGCGAACCCGACTCGCGCAGATCCGACAGCAAAGGCCGCTTGTCCTGGCGCTGTTCCGTACCCCGGTTCAGCTGCGAGATCGCCACCACCGGGATGTCCAGCTCCTTGGCCATCAGCTTGATCTGGCGGGAGAACTCGGACACCTCCAGCTGCCTCGACTCCACCTTGCGGCCCGAACTCATCAGCTGGATGTAGTCGATGACTATGAGTTTCAGGTCGTGGTGCTGCTTCAGCCGCCTCGCCTTTGCCCGGATCTCCATCATCGTCAGGTTGGGGGAGTCGTCAATGAACAACGGCGCCGCACTGATCCGGGAGGTGACCTGGCTGAGGTTGTCCCAGTAGTCGTCCAGCCGGCCCGTACGGATATTCTCCAGCGGCACCGACGCCTCCGCCGACAACAACCGCATCATGATCTCCGACGCGCTCATTTCCAGCGAGAACACCGCCGTCGTCATCCGGTTCGAGATGGCCGCGCTGCGCGCGAAATCCAAAGCCAGAGTCGACTTGCCGATCGCCGGGCGGGCCGCGACGATGATCATCTGCCCCGCGTGCAACCCGTTGGTCAGCGAATCCAGCTCCGTGAACCCGGTCGGCACCCCCGAGAAACGCCCGCCGTGCGACGCCAGCGCGTCCATCTCGTCCCAAGTCAGCTGCAACAACTCCGACACCCGCCGGTAATCCTCCCCGGCCGACCCGTCGGACACCTCGTAGATCGTCTGTTGCGCCAGGTCGACGATGTCGTCGACATCGCCCTGCCCCGCGTACCCCAATTGCGCTATCCTTATCGACGCGTCGACGAGGCGTCGCAGGATGGCCTTTTCCCGTACGATTTCCGCGTAATAACCCGCGTTCGCGGCGATCGAAACCGACGCCAGCAGGTCGTGGATGTACACGTGACCGCCCACGCGCGCGATGTTGCCCTGCTTCGCCAGCTCCGCGGCGACCGTGATTGCGTCCGCCGGCTCGCCCCGGCTGTAGAGATCCAGGATCGTGTTGAAGATCAGCTCGTGCGCCGGCTTGTAGAAATCGAACGACTTGACCACACCCATGACATTGGCAATTGCGTCCTTGCTCATAAGCATCGCACCCAAGACGCACTGCTCCGCGGGCACGTCCTGCGGGGGGACACGCTCGGCGGTCTCGTCGTGCGCATACACGAACTCATGCGCGGCCGTCACGGAATCTTCCTCTCCTCCTGCCAGACCTTTGTGACTGAACTCAGGTTGCGATCGGCGTACGGCCCAGGTGGTGGTCGACCCGGGTCAGCGGCCCAAAGCTTGGCTATGCATCCAGTCATGAAAACAGGGTACGAGTCGGCTCAGACATTTTTTTCTGCCCCCCGAAGCTCTACTCGAATCCCCGTTACTGAATGGATGTCATGACAGGCAAACGTACCCCCTGTGACCCCCTCTCGCCTAACGCTGGGTACACACCCCGCCTGTGAAGAAATGTGGATAGATCCGTCTTTACGCTCAGGGTTATCCACAGGGCCTGTGGACAACTTGCCGCCCGACAGGCGAACACGCCGTTACCACTTGGGAATATGCGGCGTGAGTAATTTCACCAGAGAAATTCGCCAGTCATCGGGGCAATGCCGGTGTCTTCGGTACGACCGCGCCCGCGCCGTTCGTACGCGGAAAACGCCCGTCCCGAGCGTGACCCGCTCCGCGCGGGGGACAGTTATGCACAGATCCGTACACAGGCATGCCCCCGCCGTTCTTGCCGACCGGGGCTACCATGGGAGTCGGCGCCCTCCGAAGGGGGTGCTGTCTGGTCCCAGAAGACGGTTCGAAGGAGGAAGTGATGGAAATCAGGTACAAGGTGACGGGCATGACCTGCCAGCATTGCGTGGCACACGTGACCGAGGAGGTGACGGCGATTCCCGGCGTGGAAGCGGTGGACGTCAATCTGGACGGGACAATGATCGTCACCTCGCCGGAGCCGATCGGTTTCGACGACATCGAGGAGGCGGTCACCGAGGCGGGCAACTACAAGGTGGCTCTCGCCGAGTAACAAACTCGTCGGCTGTGCGCCAAGACCTGCAAGAATAGTACGGACCGACTACCGGTCACCGCGGGAAGGACGACACATGCCTGGATACAACCTGACAAGGGATGAGGCTGAGGAAAGAGCCAATCTGATCACCGTGCACGGGTACGACATCACGGTGGACCTGACCCGCGACGGACCCACATTCCCGGTCACAACCAAGATTCGCTTTGCCTGTGCGGAGCCGGATGCGACAACGTTCGTCGACCTGATCGCCCCCGCCGTACGCCGTGTCGAGCTCAACGGCCACGAACTCAACCCGCTCGCCGTCGTGCACGACTGCCGCATCGACCTGGCGAACCTGCGCCCGGAGAACACGCTGATCGTGGAGGCGGACCCGGCGTACTCACACACCGGCGAGGGTCTGCACCGCTTCACCGACCCGGTCGACGAACACACGTACGTCTATTCGCAATGCGAGGTCGCCGACGCCCGCCGCATCTTCGCCTCGTTCGAACAACCGGACTTGAAGTCGCGTTTCACGTTCCACGTCATCGCCCCTTCGGAGTGGACCGTCATCTCCAACCAGCCCACGCCCGCGCCGGTCCGCCTCGAGACTGCGGGCATTGCCCGTTGGGACTTCGACGCGACGCCGGTCATGCCGACGTACCTGGTCGCGCTGATCGCCGGCCCGTACGCCGGCTGGGTCGACTCCTACATCTCCTCCGACGGCCGGGTCGTGCCGATGGGGTTGTACATCCGCCAATCGATGGCGCGGTACATGGACGAGGACGAAATATTCGACATCACACGGCGTGGCTTCGAGTTCTACGAATCGGCTTTCGCGGTACCGTACCCGTACAAGAAGTACGACCAGGTGTTCGTACCGGAATACAACGCCGGCGCCATGGAGAACATCGGGGCGGTGACGCTGACAGAATCGTACGTTTTCCGTTCCAAGCCCGTCCAGGCCCAGGTAGACGCCCGCGCGAACACCATTCTGCACGAACAGGCGCACATGTGGTTCGGCGACCTGGTGACGATGAAGTGGTGGAGCGACCTGTGGCTCAACGAGTCGTTCGCCGAATACATGAGCCATTTGGCGGCCGTGTCGAACACCTCCTGGACCGGGGCGTGGACGGATTTCCTCGCATCCCGCAAGCTCGTCGGCTATCAGCAGGACCAGTGGCCGACGACGCATCCGATCGTGGCCGACATCCGCGACCTGGCCGGTGTCGAGGTCAACTTCGACATGATCACGTACGCCAAAGGCGCGTCCGTGCTGAAGCAGCTCGTGGCCTGGGTCGGGCAGGACAGCTTCCTGGAGGGCGTCCACAACTATCTGGTCAAGTACGCCTGGGGCAATGCCACTTTGGCCGATTTCCTGGCGGAGATCGAGGAGACATCCGGGCGCGACCTGGGTGGCTGGTCGAAGGTCTGGCTGGAAGAACCCGGGGTAACGGTACTGCGACCGGTCGCGACGGCGGTCCACGGGGTGTACGAGAAGGTCGAGGTCGTCCAAGAGGTGCCGGGTGTGTACGACCGTTTCGCGACCATCCCGCACCGCGACCTGCCCGCGATTGAGGTGCGGCCCTCCCTTCGCCCGCATCACATATGCGTGGCCGGTTACTCGTTGTCGGGTGGCGGGCTCACGCGGGCCTGGGCCCATGAAACTGACATTGATGGCGCGCGGACGGAGTTGATGGACCTGGTCGGGCAGGTCGTGCCGGACCTGGTGATCGTCAACGACTTGGACCTGGCGTACGCGAAGCTGCGCCTGGACGAAGCCGGGCGGCGTATCCTGCCGCGGGTGCTGGACCACATCGAGGACGCGCTGACCCGGGCGCTGATCTGGGGTTCGCTGTGGGACCAGGTGCGCGACGGCGAGATGCCGGCCAGCGACATGGTGGAGCTGATCCTGGCCGGCGTCCACCACGAAACATCGTCGACAATGATCATGTCCTTGTTGGCCCGGCTGCGCACCCTCGTACGCCTCTACGTCGCCCCAGCCGATCGCGAACAAACCCTCGATGAAACGGCGGCCGAACTGGTCGCTCTGGCCATGCGCGCCGACCCCGGCTCCGACGAGCAACTACAGTTCTTCAAGGCGTTTGCCGATCTGGCGTGCAACCCGACGCAACTCGGGTTCGTGTCGGAGGTGCTGGATGGTACGTCACAGCTCCCCGGCCTGGTCGTCGGTACGGAACTGCGCTGGGAACTGTTGACCGACCTGGTGGCCGCGGGCGTGCGGGGCGAGCCGGACATCGCGGCCGAATTGGCCCGGGACGACACGTTGGCGGGCCGGGAGTACGCCGCCGGGGCCCGGGCGGCCGTACCGACCCCCGAAGCGAAACGTGCCGCTTGGCGCCTGGCCGTTCTGGACGACTGGGTCTCCAACGCCGTCCAGCGCCGGATCCTGGCCGGGTTCGTCAAGGTGTCCGACCCTTCGCTGTTGCGGGAGTTCGCAATCGAATACTTCGCGCAGATCGAACAGACCTGGCAGGAACGTACGAGAGAAATGGCACTCAACATTGTCCAGATGCTCTACCCCCTGAGCAGCGTCAATGACGAATCCATCGACGTCCTGCACATGACAGACATGTGGCTCGACCGCCTGGGTGCCCGCTGGCCGTCTTTGCGCCGTGTCGTCCTGGAGGAACGCGAAGAGGTGGTTTGCGCCCGGCAGGCCCAAGCCCGGGATGCCCGTTTGTGATCTATCCAGTAAGGTAAGCACAAGGACCGACCGGCGTAGCACCTGCCTTCCATTCTGGTGGGGGAGGAAGGCAGGTACTAGGCGGGTCGGTTTACAGCGGCAGGTCATGACAAGGCCGGAGCGGAAGGGCGTCAAACTTGGGACCCGCTGGTGCCAATCCAGCCGCACCGAGCCGTTCTGCTCGGTCCTGAACGGGTTGGCTGGATTGGCACGCGTCTGCAGCGGGTCGTACGCGGGGGCTTGTTGAGCAAATCCAGCCACATCGATCCGGTGCTGCTGATTCGTACCGGTTTGGCAGGATTGGCGCATGGAAGCCCGCCCGGTCGCTGCCGGAACCGTGCTAACCGGGTTGCCACCTGGAACCGTCCCCGGTGGCAACCGGAGACGTCCGTGCCAACAGGGTTGCCACCTGGAACCGTCCCCGGTGGCAACTGGAACCGTCCCGGGTGGCAACTGTAACGGTTGCCCCTGTCCGCGGACTGGAACCGTCCCTTTTGTCCGCGTACTGGAACCGTCCCGTTTGTCCGCGCGTAGCGTGGGCGGTACCACGGGCTCAGAATCCCGTAGGGTTCTGAGGGGTGCGGGGGCGAAGCGGCTGCGCCCGGCGGTGGGGACCCATCGGCGGAGCAACGCCACTGCCCAGCGTAACCAAACGCCCAGACTGCGGGCGTTGTGAGCAAGATGGGGAGGACCCGCCGAGGC
>Ga0209628_10002850_pt1 | contig 11925 bp, 7 predicted proteins | sample TergutCu122P4_FD_187285 | JGI IMG/M metagenome (GOLD analysis project Ga0209628, IMG submission 187285) | Cubitermes ugandensis P4 segment gut microbial communities from Kakamega Forest, Kenya - Cu122 P4 (SPAdes) (version 2) | ecosystem: Host-associated > Arthropoda: Insects > Digestive system >...
TGTGCCGAACGGGATCGTACCGATGACGCCGTTTGAGCCTGTACCGGTGATGCGTCCGGCATTATAAACGTTTGAAATGGCATTGCGATGCTGGACCGTTCCGATGATACCGCCGCTGTTATTTCCTGAAACGCTGCCCAAGTTAAACGCATTGGTCAATGTGGCGTCCGTCTGCATCTCGCCGATAATACCGCCGCTCTTTACGCCGGTGATACGTCCGAGGTTATATACGCCCGTCATGGAGGGATTAACTAAATTGCCCACTGGACCGCAGGAATAAGATGCGCCGGCGATACCTCCGGCAGCGCCGTTAGTCGTATGTACAGCCTCAATAGCGCCCAAGTTGGCACAGTTCTGGATCGCGCCGCCGCATAAGGCGCCAACGATGCCGCCGACATTACTTGGACCGGTTACAGATACCGTGTTGATATAATCTTTGATGATGGCATCGGAGCAAAAGCCAAAGACACCGCCAACAGAATACCGGTTATTTATCGTAAAATTGATATTGACCCCTACATCACCCGAATTTTTAATCCAGATATTACCGCCCAGATTATTTAATCCGCTAAATATATGGGTGGTATCCGCCTTAAAACCGCCGCCAACAAGTCCGCCTGTATTATTGACACCGAAAATAGCGCCTTTATTCTCTAAGATGGTGCCCTGTCGGATGACCGCATAATACAAAGAACCGGCAAAGCCGCCTATCCTGGTTTCGCCTGTCACTTGGACTTCATTCATAAAGTCGCCGGTGATTGCGCCATCGTCGCCAGTACCGATGATACCGCCAACGTCTCCACCTCCGGAGATAACACTATTATTACCTGCGCCTTTGATAACGGTTATATTATCTACAACGGATTGGCCGCTTTTAATGATGGCGACTGCGCCCGCAACAAAATCGCTGTTATTGGTCGAAACGATCCCCGGTCGTATGGGCAACGAACCAACCGTTGGACGTCCGACGGCGATGGTTAAATCGTGGATATAAGCATTACCGCTGACAAGCGCAAATAAGCCCAGCGCCGGCGCTGCACGGCTGATCCATAAACCGTTGATGGTCTTGCTGTTCCCATTAAACTCACTTCTAAATGGGTTGTTTGAGGCAGAACTGTATGTGACGTATGTCCCAATCGGTCTCCATCCTTCTGTGGCTTGCCAGCCAACGTTCGGGTGGAATGAAAAACTCCAACTGCTACTGCCCAACGGGTAATTGGATGCAGCGGCGGCGTCGGCTGCCGCTACCTGAGAGGTATAACTTGAATAGGTTGTAATGGTGTCTCTGCCAACATAACCTTCATAACCGTACCAGCCGAAGCGTTTGTCGCCCGGATGGTTGTATTGTGCATCGACGCCCATACCGACGCCGGTACCGTAAGTACCTGATTGTCCTGGGATTCCAATATCCTGCATCAGGATAAAATCAACGTAGCCATACGCCTGTTTATCCATCACCATCGAGAGGTCTTCCCAGTTCCAAATCTCCCAAGGACCTGGAATAATATTATTGATTTCTATATTTTGCGTCATCGTAAATGTCAATGTCCCATCCGGATAAATGTAGCGCATCTCAAACCAGTAATGTCCGTTTTTCACCGCTTGAACGACGCCGTTTGTTTTTCCGACCGGCCATAGTGGGTTCATAATAGTGTTCGAAATAGACACAACGCCTTTTTCGCCTGAGGGCGTTGAGGTATACTTCGAATCAAAAGAAGTCGGGTTGGCTGCGTCTTCGTAGTAATTTGAATAATCGGTCGCATCATATAAAGGGACATAGAACCATCTGATTTCTACAATTTCACTGAGGTCGGCTGAGGTGTTCCGTCCTAATACGCTGATGGGTATCGTTGTGGGCGCTAAGACCACCGTAGACGGCGCTGTCAGATGCAACGATGCGCCAATGGTGGCAAAAGCAGCGTTTGGTGCAGTTGTTTGCGTACCTCTAAACGACCATTCCGGCTCTGACGAATTTGAATGGGTTGTTCCTGCCATGGCGATTCGTTTGCCGTCGGGCGACACCGCTACGCTCTCGAACTCGTCTTTTCCCGTACCGCCGCCTGTTCGCGCCCACAGGATATTACCGTTAGCCTGAAATTTCAGAATTAGCCCTTCAAAATTGTTTCCCGGCGTGTAATTCCAGTCTTTGCCGATGATGTTATTACTAACGCCTCCGGTTCTTCCCACCGCGTAAAGGTTTCCATCTGACGAGACGGCTATGCTGCTGAGGCTGTCAATGCCCGTTCCGCCCACAGTTTTTGCCCATAGTACCGTACCGTTGGGAGCATAACGAAGCATCAGCGCTTCTTTGCCGTTACCGGCTGAGTAATTCCAGTTAGTGCTCAGGTTATTGCTAACGCCGGCTGCGCTTCCGACAACATAAACGTTGCCATCGGGCGCAACTGCCACGTCTCTAAACTCATCTGTTCCGGTTCCGCCGGCAGTCTGCGCCCAGAGCAATGTGCCGTTAGCATCGTATTTCGCAATCAATCCTTCCCTGTCATTACCGGGCGTATAAGGCCAGCTCGAACTGACTGTGTTATTTGGTACGTGGGTGAAGCCCGCTGCATAGATGCTGTTGCCATCCGACGATACCGCTACATTTATGTAGATGTCGCCCCCGCCTAACGAGCTGATGCCTGCTGTTTTGGCCCAGACCACAGTTCCGTCCGGCTGATATTTGACGATCAGTGCGTCCAAGCCGTTGCCACTCGTGTGCGTCCAGTTAGCGCTTCCCAAGTTATTGCTAGCACCGGTAGTCTGCCCTACAGCATAAACACTCCCGTCCGGCGCTACTGTCACGCCGGAGTAAACGTCCATATAGATTCCGCCTGCTGTCTTTGACCAGGCAACTGTGCCATCGGCGTTAAATTTGACTATAACTGCTTCATGATTGTTTCCGGGGGTATATATCCAATCGTTAACACCGAGCGTATTACTAACGGACGTTGTATACCCAACTGCATAGATGCTGCCATCGATAGGTGATACCGCTACGCCCCAAAAATGGTCTAAACCTGTACCGCCGGCTATTCTTGCCCACTCCGCCTTACCAAAACGGTCGTATTTCACTATCAACCCATCACGGTCGTTGTTGGGTGTATATAGAAAAGTCTCGCCGTTTATTCCGGCTACCACATTGTCTTTGGTATAACCCGCTGCCACCCAGCCGCTATCCGCCGTGTAGGCGACAGCCATAAAACCCACGCTATCGATCCCTGCAACGTCGGCCCAGCCCCAGCCGGGAAATTTGTCTGTCCATCCGTCAGAGCCGCATTTGATGACCGTCAATATGCCGACAGCCTCCTTTGTCGTATTGTCAGGCCTTGTTACCACCATTTTTATCGTATAAGTGCCTGGCGCAAAAGATTTACTCCATGTGAGTTGGTTCTGTTGCGATGTTTCTTGCACATTATCAATATACCATTTAACGTCCGTATAAACGCCATTAATTTCGGCGCGGATAGGTAATGAAACGCCGCTGCAAAACAACTCTGAAGGCAGGTCTTGAAAATGAATATCATCCACATAAAAGGCTACGTCCAAGGAGCGTACCGATGAGCCGGCTAAATAGTAATAAGATATTGAACTGCCGAACCCGTAACCATAAACAATTAGCCCATCCTGATTTTCAAAAAAATAGGTTGTAGTGGCGTTATTTGCCAAACCTACGCTGTAAAACGACATGCCGGACAAAGGATTATCGTACCATAAACCGCCGCTTAACGGTGCGGGAGCGCCTCCGCTAACTGAAACGGTTGTATTGTTTTTGGTTGCTGTAGGAGTGACTATCATCGCAAAATGGGTATTTAAGCTGTTGACTGCAAAAGGCGCAATCAAGGCTGATTTGACAGTTTGTTCGATGGGAGGCACCCATACAATCGACTCATCGGCGCCAAAAGGCTGTACTGCTCCTGGAAAATTTGATCCAACCATATACGAACATACTTGTACCGGTTTATCGGATTCGATATAACATCCGTTATTAGATAAATAGATTATCAACTCGACCCATTCGCCCGCATCGAGTGAAAGCGAGTTCTTGCTGCCCGGAACGCCCGCTCTGATTGTTCCGCCTGTCTGGGTAATGGTTGTATTGTTCTCAGAAGCGATTATACGGACAAGTTCAAGTGTCCTATTTGTAACAGGAACTAAAAAGTTTTTTCCCCATGTATTGACCGAAGTAAGCTGTTGGAAGAAATTATCACCGCCGCCATTAATATTGCAATAACTGTGCGCTGTAAAATAAGAGACCGGTTTATCGGAGGTAATATGGTATCCGCTCAAATCGTCCGTTATGGGCGCCTGCATAAAATACACCTGACCTTCCGACAGGGTAGCCACCTGTATTCCATTCTGATAGACCTTTGTATTGTTTTCGGTTGCAACAACAAGGTATTGATCATGTCTGCCCGCCGATACAGTCGTGCTTAACCTTCCCAAATGATAATAATCGTCGCCTATTGCATGGACGGGCAAGATGCCTGTGGCATCAGCCAATGCCGCGTATGTGTTAAACGCAAAGACCGAAACAGGGACGTCCGATTTTATCCTGACCGATTTATCGTTTATTGTGGACCATCCCGGACTGGTATTTGTTGGATAGTTTGTGTATGACGCAAACTTCTCAGCCGGGTCGAGCGTATAGGTTAAAACCGAGTTAGCAGCGATGGAAAAAGGAACAACGCGTCCTGCGCCGACCATTTCTGTGAACGTAATCGTACCGGTTGCGGGCGTATCGGCTACAATCCTTATCTGAAGGGTTACTAAAGATGAAGCAACATTATTGGCGTTAGCGCCAAAAGCCAGCCAAAAATCAGTTCCGCGGGTATCTATTTGCGCATTGAGCTGATAAACGCTCAGAAAAGCGATAAATAAGGCTATAAAACGTTTCATTTTTCCTTTCTCTTTAAGGTAATTATCCGGTTTTCTTCAATACGGGCAACTTGTCCGTTAGCCCGATTCCACCCATATTTATAGATAACGGTCAGCATCAGGTTTTGATTGCTGACATCAATCCGAAAATGATGCATCAGCCCAAGGAAGCCGACTTTTAATGTATCGCTTTCAATCTTATATTCAGTTGCCTCTTCTTGACCGTCTGAAAAGTGCAACACAACCGTTTGCGAATCTTTAAACTCCCACACCTGCGGACACGGCAGATAACTATTTACCTGACTTGCCGAATCGAGCACAGCATTTTCAACCTTTCCATCGGTATTTTTTGCTACAACGATCTGCGATACCGACCATTTTCCCAGCAAAATAGAATCATTTGCCAATATAGATAGCGTGTTGAAAAACATAGTTGCTGCTAATAATACAATTCCAATAGCGATTTTCATAACTAAACATATTATTCATTTTGAGCGCAAACGTACTACAAAAAATATTTATCAAAAAATATTGTGCAAAAAAAAAAGTCTTGTAAAATGTTAAAAAAATTTAAAACGCTTATAATTAGCCATTTAAAAATCCTCTTTTTTTGCAAAAAAAGAAATTTTTTAACACTTTTTCCTCCATTTTCGCCCTTTTGAGTCGCGAAATTTTCTAATCCGTGTGCCGAAACTGCTTGCGTGGATTTCAAGGTATGAGTCCACTCCGAAAAGTATTTTTAACCACAAAGAACACAAGGCTAACACAAAGGACACAAAGAAAAGAGTCTGTATTACAATACTTTGTGCACTTTGTGAAATCTCTTTGTGCACTTTGTGGTAAAACTTTTTGTTTTACCGGAGTGGCCTCAAGGTATTTTTCTAAAAAAAGGTCACGGATTTGTTTGTTTTAATCAAAAATCCGTATCTTTGCCGCACAGTATACTAAAAAGATAGAGAAATGGAAAAAATTAACAACATTCAAACGCACTTGACATCATTGTCCCGGATTATAACAGTAATAGCAATCATCGTATTTTTGCTACCATGCTGCAGAAGAACATCCGAAGAAGATAAAACTTTGTCGGGCACTATTTATGCAGATGTAACGGGTAAGGTAACATTTATGTATTCCCGAACACAAAACAGTCTGCCCGCATCCTGTCTGTTTACTACTGACTTGTTAGCTCCCAACGACCGGTTTGAAGTAACTGTCGGTTCAGGCCAGTCGAGCGGAAAAAAAGACATTGAAGGACTGTCGCCCGGACAAAAAGTATCATGGACAGCGACAGTTAAAGGGAAACCTTTAAACCATGGCAGCGGCAATTTTGTGCATATAATCAATGATTAAAGGATGGGTGATTATTATCTGGGCGAAGGAGTTGGTTTACATCGCTGATAAACAGGTTGTATGCTTTACGGTCGGTCAGTGTCATCGGAATGGTGTCGGCTGCCGACAGGGTGAGGATGCGGTATTTAGGTAGCTGAACCCAAACAGGTGCATACCAGGGTTTTAAAGATATGGGATAGCCTTTTTCTTTTTGTACGTCGATGGCAGCGATGATACCGCCGTCAGAATACCGCCAGCGCTGATTCGATACGAGGTTTCCTAACGAATAAAAGGTTACATATCGAATGGCACCGTCGTCTTCTTCGTAGTAGGAAATAGGTTGAACGACATGTGGATGACTGCCAATGACTATTTCGACGCCGTAGCGATGACAAAGAGCGGCAATGGCTTTCTGATAGGCATCGGGTTGCCGCGAATATTCCTGCCCCCAATGGAAATAGGCAATGATAGCATCGGTTGTTGAGCGGTCGATTTGTTGAATATCGCGAATAATGGCAAATGAATCTATTCTATTAATGTATAACCCTTCGGGGGTTGGCAATCCGTTAGTGCCGTAGGTATAATTCAAAAGAGCGAATTGTATTCCATTGATGCGGATATATAACGGATGATGATTTAAAAAGTCTTCGCTATCGATGAAAACGCCCGTACGTTGAATACCTATGGAATCAAGCATGGAGGTGGTCGTTATGACCCCTTGTTTACCCCCATCAAACACATGGTTGTTGGCCATGACTGCGACATCGATACCTGTTTCGCTCATACAAGCCGCTAAGTCGGAAGGAGAGCGGAACAAAGGATAACCTGAAAAATTGCCGGTAGGCGTTATCGTTGTTTCGAGATTAACAACAGTCAGGTCGGCTTGCTGGAAAAGCTGTTTTATAAATTGGAAGGATTCTGAATAATCATATCGGCTTTCAGTGTTGTTACGGGCGGCGCGTACTTGCGGGAGGTTTTGCATCAGATCGCCGGCAAACATAAGCCGAACCTGTCGGGGCGTAGCGTCTAATATATCCATCGCGGCGTTCAGCCATATATCTATATCAGCCGGATAATTTTGGCCGTCCGTATAGGCTTTCATTTTGGCGTGTCCAAGCCTTACCACAACAGCGTTTTTATCCGGAATAACAAAGATATATTGCCCTAACAGTCCCCGCAAATAGGGTATTTTCATTCCGTCTTTTTCAAGTATCCAGAACTGAAACCCGTATTGGCGGTTCATATCTTGACATTCTTGGCGGTGACACTCCTTGTCAATAAGGCTTTCATCGGGCGTGGTTGCTTCGCGGATATACTTTGCGGAAACAATCTGCCGACCGTTCCATATCCCTTCGTTAAGGATCAACTGGCCAAGACGGGCAAAGTCGCGGGCATTGGTATTGAAGCAGCAGAAAGCCTTTTCCATGCCATCGCGCCGGTCGAGCGACCATAAAGCATCCTCTTCGGCTTGGATGGGCGTCCAAATTTTTCGTGACACATACGAACTGATGTTTTCGCCGGTGGCTTTTTCGACGATTGACGCCAGCAGTTGGGTGACGCCGCTCTGGTAAATAAAATTAACGCCCGGCTCGGCAATGGATTTCATCCCTAATATAAACTTATTCAGGTCGTTACCGTAGTAAATTTCTGTAGTAGAGGAGAATATAGAAGAATAGGCTTCCTGAAAATCCAAGCCTGCACTCATTGTCAACAAGTGGCGTACTGTCAGTGTTTTACCGTTAAAACCTTTAAATTGAGGAAAATAATCGCTGACAGGCTGGTCGAGGTCACTCATAAAGCCATCGTCGATAGCACATCCGACCGCCAGCGAAACGATGCTTTTGGCCATAGAAAAAGAATTGCTGTACGATTGGGGTGAATAGTTATTCCAATATTGCTCAAAGAGTAACTCTCCATTTTGAATGATTAGATAGGCGATAGTCCCTAGTTTGTCGAAATCATTTAAATACTGTTCCGGTATCCGGTATCGGTTGTAATAGGTCGAAAAAGGCCAGGGATGAGGCTCGCCTGCATGGACGATGCGGTTCTCAAAAATACGGTATTGGTCGATTTTGGGGCGTTGATAAATCAGCGCTTGACAGATATAACAGTTGGCAGGTTGAAACAGCCAGACGCCTGCAATTAACAAGCATAATGCTAATATTCCGATGATTATGTTGCTTCGTTTCATAATGTTATTCATTTATATCGCTGCAAAAATAATACAAGTTGCGAGATATTCAAAAAAATATTTTTATGTATTTGCGGTTCGTATTGAAAAAAGATGTAATTTTGCGGCTTGAAAAAGAGCAAATAACTTAATATACAAAATTATTTATGATCGTAGTCCCATTAAAAGAAGGCGAGAATATCGAGAGGGCCTTGAAAAAATTTAAGAGGAAGTTTGAAAAAACAGGCGTTGTTAAAGAACTTAGGAATCGGCAGGCGTTTTCAAAACCTTCCGTTATTAAAAGAAAAGAGCGTATCCACGCTGTTTATGTCAAGCAGTTACAACAGGCTGAGAGTTGATTTTGTAATTTTTTCCCCTAATATTTGGTGAATAAAAAAAAAACCTGTACTTTCGTTGCATCATAACTGAATGTAACGTGGAAAAATATGTGAGTTCATTTATCGACTATTTGAGGTATGAGCGTAATTATTCGGCACATACAGTTACTTCATACGCGAAAGATTTGGCTCAGTTTGTCGAATTTTTAGCGGAAAAACGCGAAGCCGAAGGTGAGATTTTTGACCTCGACCGGGTGGATGCGGATGTTGTGCGGCAATGGTTGCTGACATTGATGAAGCAGTCGTTGGCTGCGACAACAGTCAACCGCAAACTGAGCGCATTGCAGTCGTTTTTCACATACACCCTTCGCAAGGGTATCATCCAAAAGCATCCGCTACGGTTACTGAACGGGCCGAAAAAAGCCAAGGCTATTCCTTATTTTATCAAAGAGAAGGAGCTTGAGACCTTGTTAGATGAAGAGAAAGACGATTCGGTCTTTGAAGAAGTGAGGAATCAGTTAATGCTTGAGATGCTTTATGAGACAGGAATCCGTTGTTCGGAGCTTGTCGGGATAAAGGATACGGATGTCGATACAGGCGCGATGCTTTTACGAGTGACCGGTAAGAGGAACAAGCAGCGTATCATTCCTTTTGCGGAGCGTTTAAAAGAAATGCTCATTAATTATAAAAATGTACGCGCGCGAGAAGTAGGGGGTGGGTTTGTCTCATTTTTTGTACGTAAAAACGGCCTCCCTGTCACCTCTGCTATCGTTTATTATGTAGTAAAGAAGCAGTTATCGGGTGTCCCGACCTTGGCTAAACGAAGTCCGCATGTACTGAGACACACCTTTGCTACAAGCATGTTAAACGATGGCGCAACACTGAGCGCTGTCAGCAACCTGTTAGGTCACAGCAGCTTAGCCTCGACATCGGTCTATACGCATGTCACCTTTGAAGAACTGAAAAAAGTATATAACGCTCATCCAAGAGCAAAAAAATAGGAGGATAAAATATGGAAATTAAAATTAAGTCAATTCATTTTGACGCGGCAGAGAAATTGAAAACTTTTATTGAGAAAAAAGTTTCTAAGTTAGACCAGTTTAACGACGGGATCATGATGGCTGACATTATCCTGAAGGTAGTGAAGCCGGAGAGTGTAAAAAACAAGAGCGCCGCCATCCGCATCAAAATCGGGAACGGCGAGTATTTCGCCGAAAAAATCTGCAATACCTTTGAGGAAGCGGTAGATACAGCAGTTGAAGCGCTTGAAAAACAGTTGCGGAAAGACAGAGAAAAAAAACGAGGTAAAATAAAAAGCAGGATAAAAGAAGAAATCCCTTTAGACATAACAGAATAGCTCGTCTGTTTAGGCCGTTTCGCAGTTCGCGGGGCGGCTTTTTCAGCACAGAGACACAGTACGAACACAGAGGTTCATAAAAGTAACAACGGCATCCTTGCCATTGTAAAAAACGAGCATAAGTTACAAACATACGCATAGGCAGAGGGCGATGTCAGCGCAGAAATAAAAACTGATGTCAGGAAAAAAATAAAAAAAATATTTGAAAATTTGTAGTATTAAAAATAATGTCTACCTTTGCAGCCGTTTTCGCCATGAGCGAAGCTGTTTTTTTGACGGAAACGCCTGTGTAGCTCAGTGGTAGAGCACTTCCTTGGTAAGGAAGAGGTCCCGAGTTCAACTCTCGGCACCGGCTCTTTTTGAAGAAAAAAATGATGAAGCAGATAAATGTATAATTAAAAAAAATAAAAAAGGAATTTGAGATTATGGCAAAAGAACATTTTAACAGGACAAAACCGCATGTTAACATCGGTACAATTGGTCACGTCGACCATGGTAAGACAACCTTGACAGCCGCCATCACGATGGTTTTGGCGAAAAAGGGACTTTCCGAAATACGTTCATTCGATTCAATCGATAACGCTCCGGAAGAAAAAGAAAGAGGTATAACGATTAACACGTCACACGTAGAGTATCAAACGGCTAATCGACACTATGCACATGTGGACTGTCCGGGTCATGCCGACTATGTCAAGAACATGGTAACGGGTGCAGCTCAGATGGACGGCGCTATCATTGTGGTCGCCGCTACGGATGGCCCGATGCCGCAAACGCGCGAACATATCCTTTTAGCACGTCAGGTGAACGTGCCCCGTTTAGTCGTGTGTATGAACAAATGTGACGCGGTTGATGACCCCGAAATGTTGGAGTTAGTCGAAATGGAGATGCGCGAACTCCTTGCATTCTATGAATTTGACGGTGACAATACACCCGTTGTTCAATGCTCGGCATTAGGCGCGTTGAACGGCGATGCCGGTTGGGAAGCGAAAGTTATGGAGCTTATGGATGCAGTTGATACTTGGATACCACTGCCTGTACGTGATGTTGATAAACCGTTCCTTATGCCGGTTGAAGACGTGTTCTCAATCACCGGACGCGGAACTGTAGCTACCGGACGTATTGAGACAGGTAAAATACATACGGGCGAAGAAGTTCAAATCATTGGATTAGGCTCCGAAGGACGTAAATCGGTTGTTACGGGCGTAGAAATGTTCCGTAAGATATTGGATGACGGGCAGGCTGGAGATAATGTCGGTTTGTTACTTCGCGGCGTAGACAAGAATGAGATCAAACGCGGTATGGTGCTTTGTCACCCAGGAAAGGTTAAACCGCATTCGCTATTCAAAGCTGAGGTATATATCCTGAAAAAAGAAGAAGGCGGACGTCATACTCCTTTCCATAACAAATACCGTCCACAGTTCTATATCCGCACGTTAGACGTAACAGGTGAGATCACCTTACCGGAAGGCGTCGAGATGGTTATGCCGGGCGATAACTTGACGATACAAGTTGAATTAATTTATCCGGTAGCTTGTAGCGTAGGGCTTCGGTTCGCTATCCGCGAAGGTGGACGTACCGTAGGTGCAGGCCAGATCACCGAACTACTCGACGATTAAACATCTATCCACGAATAAAAACTGTAATTTGTGGATAAAACACGGAAGTAGCTCAGTTGGTAGAGTACCGGTCTCCAAAACCGGCTGTCGGGAGTTCGAGCCTCTCCTTCCGTGCATCAATAATTATATTATCAATGAAGAAGATAATAGAGTACTTTAAAAATTCATACAACGAACTTGTATATAAGGTTTCGTGGCCGACAAGGGCTGAGCTTTCGAGCAGCGCTGTGATAGATCGGA
>Ga0209628_10002852_pt1 | contig 11921 bp, 12 predicted proteins | sample TergutCu122P4_FD_187285 | JGI IMG/M metagenome (GOLD analysis project Ga0209628, IMG submission 187285) | Cubitermes ugandensis P4 segment gut microbial communities from Kakamega Forest, Kenya - Cu122 P4 (SPAdes) (version 2) | ecosystem: Host-associated > Arthropoda: Insects > Digestive system...
CCGAATTTGTAGCCGCATTTTTTCTCCAAAACGGCTAACAACATTCCCAAACGGCGTAAATCAAAACCCGTAGAAGACCGTTGCGGATTTCCGTATATAGCAGGACTCACAAGTGATTGTACCTCAATCAATAAGGGCCGAAGTCCCTCTATTGTGGCGGCAATGGCAACGCCTGTGGTGTCCTCCTCACGTTGAGAAATTAGTATCTCGGAAGGGTTATCAACCTCTCGCAAACCCGATTGTTGCATTTCAAAAATTCCGATTTCGTCAATCGAGCCAAACCTGTTTTTTGCGGCCCGCACAAGTCGGTAACCGTGATTTCTATCGCCCTCAAATTGAAGCACAACGTCCACGATATGCTCCAAAACTTTGGGACCTGCCAACGAGCCGTCTTTGGTAATATGTCCGATTAAGAAAACAGGCGTATGTGTCTGTTTAGCAAATCGTTGCAACTCGGCAGCCGTTTCCCGAATTTGCGAAACCGTTCCCGCCGAAGACTCTATGCAAGATGTCTGCAAGGTTTGTATGGAATCAATGATAACTAATTGAGGCTTAATAGATTCGATGTGAGAAAATATTGCTTGCGTATTGGTTTCATTTACGATGTAACATAAATCATTTTTTTGCGTCAGGCGAGATGCACGCAATTTTATCTGCATACTGCTCTCTTCCCCAGACACATACAGTACTTTTATGTTAGACAAAGCGAGTGCCGATTGCAACAATAAAGTAGATTTTCCAATGCCTGGGTCGCCGCCCAACAATATCAAAGAGCCTGCGACAATTCCGCCGCCCAATACCCTATTTAACTCGTTTATTCCCGAATCTATTCTGGGCAAAGGAACATCGGAAATATCGGAAATAAGTTGCGGAGAACTCTGAAAATCAGTATTTTTACTCTTCGCAGAAGAACGTTCTATTATTTCTTCTACGAAAGTATTCCAACCTCCGCAGTTATTGCATTTTCCAAGCCAAGTCGCCGATTGTGTTCCGCAATTTTGACAATAATATGTGGTTTTTAATTTTGCCATTTTATAAAAAAATTTTGCAAAGGTAGTACTTTTTTTTTAATTATATATCCGCAGAAAATAAAAAAAGAAAATATCGCAAGCATGCGCTTTTTTACTAAAAGTCCAATTTTACTAATTGCCATTTTTTTTAGACGAAAAATTATATTTTTACGTTCTATCTTGAAATTTTTTTTTGACAGAGTATAAAAACATACAAGTAGTGATAAAAAATAAAGTAATAAAATGGGTAAAACGAGGCTTGAAAATTTTGTCAATTTTCATATTGTCCGTTTTATTTGGTGGATTTACCACACAATTTATTCCGACAATTATAATCGGCAACGTTCAGGTTGAATTTTTTATTTTAGTGATTACTTATTTTTTCTTGCTTACTTTTTGTTTTAAAAAAAGTAAGAAAATTTTTCTCTGGGGTTCTACTATTTTTGTTGTTGGAATAATTGTCATTTCGTTGTTGGGTATTGGGTGGATTCCGCGACTAATTGTTGGAAATGTTACTCAAAATATTTCTTTTTTATTTAAAAGTACATCTTCACAAGTTGATATTAAGGCTTCGGAGACGGCAATTTATCCTCATATATCATTGCAACAGCGTATTCAACAAAAAGTAAATTACAAAGATTCATCTGTTCGGGCGTTCGCCGTCAAGTATTCTTTGATGTATTTTGACGAATATTATCCTAAATATCGGCAAATTTGTCGGCAGTTTTCTTTGTTAAAATACATCAAAATAAATTTTAAATATGTGTCTGACCCCTCTAATTTTGATTATTTTGCTTCCCCGCAGGAAAGTATAGAATTAATGGCTGGCGATTGCGATGATTACAGTATTTTGATAGCATCCGTTTTGAAAGCAATCGGCGCAAATGTACGCATTATTTGGTCTCCAAAACATGTTTATCCCGAATTATATTGCGGCGATAAAGCAACTTTTGAAAAATATGTAAGTGCAATTTATACGCTTTTTGAACAAGAAATCGGAAAAAAACGAATATATTATCGAATAGATAAAAATGAAAATTACTGGATAAATATTGATTATACCGATTTATATCCGGGTTCTGTTTATCATTCAGACGAAGTCTTATCTATTATTTATATTAAATAAAAATTTGTTTCATTCATCGGATTTACACACTTCTTTTACCGCAAAGCATCTTTGCATGGAGTACATTTTTTTATGGTAGAAAAAATAAAATTTAATCAAAATCGTTTTATCATCAATGATGAAAGATAAATTATTAGAGCGTTTTTTGCGGTATATTTCAATAGATACGCGGTCTGACCCTGATTCTGAGGCTGTTCCGAGTACGAGTTCGCAGTTGGTTTTTGCCAATCAGTTGGTGGTGGAATTGAAGGAAATTGGTGTCAAAGATGTACTTGTAGATAAATACGGCTATGTTATGGGAAAAATACCTGCAAATACAAGCAAAAAAACTCCAACAATTGGTTTTATCGCACACATGGATACAGCCCCAACAATGAGCGGAAAATGTACAAATCCTAAAATTGTGGAAAATTATAATGGGCAGTCTATTATAATCAATTTAGAAAAAAATATTGCATTGAATGCAGCGGTATTTCCTGAACTTTTATCTTATAAAGGGCAAACAATTATTCACACAGACGGCAATAGTCTTTTGGGTGCAGACGATAAAGCAGGAGTAGCCGAAATCATAACAGCAATGGAATATATATTGCAACACCCTGAAATTGAACACGGTACGATATGTATTGCCTTCACACCCGACGAAGAAATCGGTACAGGAATAAATAATTTTGATGTCAAAAAATTTGGTGCAGATTATGCTTACACCATAGACGGAGGCGGTATTGGCAACTTGGAGTACGAAAATTTCAATGCCGCAGTGGCTACTATTTCTATTCAAGGGTTAGATATTCATCCCGGAATTGCGAAAAATAAGATGATAAATTCACAACTTATCGCTATGGAGATAGAATCCTTGCTTCCTGCAATGCAAAAACCCGAATATACAGACGGCTACGAAGGTTTTTTCTTACTTACTCACCTAAAAGGTAGTATCGAACACAGCGAAATGGAGTACATTATCCGAGACCACAATAAAATTTGTTTTGAAGAAAGAAAACAATTGCTTATTTCGATTATTGAACTACTAAATAAAAAATACGGACAAAACCGCATCAGTTGTACAATTAAAGACCAATATTACAATATGTTGGAAAAGATTGAAGATGTGAAATTTGTTGTAGATATTGCAGAAAAAGCAATGAAAAAGGCAAATGTTACGCCTGAAATTCTTCCCATACGCGGCGGAACGGACGGTGCCAAATTATCATTTATGGGGCTGCCTTGTCCAAATATTTTTACTGGTGGACATAATTTTCACGGAAAATACGAATATACCGTATTAGAATCTATGGAAAAGGCTGTGGAGGTGATAGTAAATACTATTATTCTTTTTCAAACCAATTTTTGTGATTAAACACATAGACAATTCCCCCGGAAATGTTTATATCAACACAATTAAAATATTTCATTCGTTTGCTCAAATTTCCTTTCATCCCTGTAAATCCCGCAGCGTAACTATTGCAAAATGTAAAGTATAAGTTCTTGTATATCGGAATTTCTATGCCAAGATTTATTTTTGTACCGAAGCAAAATCCCGATATTTCTTTGCTGTTTTTGTCGTTTATTTCTGATTCTATATTGGGACTTCCTGTTTTTCTTTGCACTTGTTTCCCTTCGGCTTTTACATTCACAATATATTGAAATACAGGTCCTCCGCTAAAAATAAATTTAACAGATTCGCCAACTTTTATTTCAGGAAATAAATAAAGATTAAGAGAACGAATATAATAATTTACCCCTGTAGCAGTTGTATCCATTGGAAACTTATCTTCGTAGTAAAACCATGCTGATTGTTGTTTAAATTCCAATTGCATTCCTACCTGCAAGTTTTTTTGAAGTGCAGATAAATTTTCCCTACAAGAAAAATTCATCAAATAAGCATTGTTAGACGTAAAAGAATGTCTATATTCCGAATTTGTTTGATTGCAATAAAAAATAGAATTATTAAATCCGCCTGTCAGCGTAAAACTTGACTGACTATACCCGCCATTTATCCATAATAAACCTGCCGCTATTAAAAAAATTATTTTCTGTATCATCGTTGCAAATGTACATTTTTTTGATTAATGAAATTAGAAAAAAAATACTACGCAAAGATAAAAAAATAACACCTTAAACTTTTTTTAACGAAAAAATAAAAAAAGGTTTTTTGTATTAAAAAAAATTGTACATTTGCACTTTCAAAATGAAAAGCGGAAGTAGCTCAGTTGGTAGAGCACGACCTTGCCAAGGTCGGGGTCGCGAGTTCGAGTCTCGTCTTCCGCTCTTTTTGTAAAAGCCTTGGTGGTGGAATTGGTAGACACGCGGGACTTAAAATCCCGTGACCATTGCGGTCGTGCGGGTTCAAGTCCCGCCCGAGGTACAGTTTCAGTTACGAATTACGAGTTAAAGATTATAAATTCGTAGTTCGTGTTTTTTTAAGTTCGTAATTGAGATGATTGTTTTTCCAACTGCAAAAATAAATTTAGGTCTGCATATTCATTCCAAACGGGCAGATGGATTTCACAATATTGAAACTGTTCTCTACCCCATCCATTCGCTTTCGGATGTTTTGGATATAATTCCTTCTAAAAAATCAGAATATTCTTTTCAGCAGTCGGGTATCATTATTGAAAATCAAAACGATAGCAATATTGTTGAAAAAGCCTATTTATTGTTGAAAAAGAAGTATAAATTACCTTCGGTAGATATATTTCTTTACAAAAAAATTCCTGTTGGAGCGGGTTTAGGCGGCGGTTCTTCCGATGCAGCATTTGCCTTAAAGTTGCTAAATATAGTGTTTAAACTCAATTTAAGTAATGAAGAATTAAAAAAATATGCTTCCAAATTGGGCAGTGATTGTACGTTTTTTATTGACAATGTTTCTGCCATTGGAATGGGCAGGGGTAACGAACTTTTTCCGTTTCCTATACCACAACTATTTGACAAACATATTGTTATTGTTACTCCTGATGTATTCATCAGCACAGCACAAGCCTATAAAGTTTGCCAACCTATAAAAAGAACTATTTCTTTGTCGGAAATTATATCTCAACCCTTGCAAACATGGAAAGAGTTGTTAGTCAATGATTTTGAAAAAATATTATTCCCGATTTATCCTCAATTGCAAAAAATAAAAGAAAATTTTTATAATCAAGGAGCTATTTATGCCTCTTTATCGGGAAGCGGCTCATCTCTGTACGGTATTTTTGATAAAAAAATGGAAAATTTGGCATAAAATCTGAACCAAAATATTTTTTTTAGTACATTTCAAGCAAAAACAAAGACTATCAATGTAAACACATCCCATTTATTTGTTGCTTTTTTACAAATATTTGATAATCAAAGGAAACTGCGGTGCGGACGGGACTCGAACCCGCGACCCCATGCGTGACAGGCATGTATTCTAACCAAGCTGAACTACCGCACCGTTTAAGGTGCTGCAAAGATACACTTTTTTTTAATACAAAATACAAAAAGTGTAAAAAATATAAAATATCAATGAAATATTACTTCCCCGGGCATTCCTGTTTTGATAGAACCATCATTTTCTACCCTAATTTTTACGGCATAAACTAAATTTACCCGCTCTTTTTTAGTCTGTATCATTTTGGGCGTAAATTCCGATTCGGACGAAATCCACGTTATAACTCCTTGATAATCTTTTAATTTCTCTTTTTCGTCATCAATATAAACCGAACATATAGCACCCAACTCAATGGACGATAACTGGTCTTCGGTTACATAGACTTTCAAATTCATTTGCGACAAATCTGCAATGCGAACAATGGGAAAACCCGCCCCAACAAGTTCGTAAGTGCTTGTGTATTTGGTCAATACCGTTCCGTCAATGGGACTTACCAACCTGCATTTTGAAATCGCATCGTTTAATTGTTGCAACTGTAAATAGAGTTGTTCGGCTTGCATCGCCAACAATTTTACCTGCGTAGAAAACGTTTTTCGTTGAGAATCAATATCTTTTTCTAAATTTTTCTTTTTTGTTTGAAGACTATCCCATTCGTTTTGCAGACTATCGTTTTTCAATATAATACCGATATTGCTTATAGCAAAATTTATCTTTAAAAGACTGTCTTGCAAAATTTTAAACCTATTTGGAATGATTGTATTTTGCATTAGAAAAGCGTCTAATTGCAGTTCCAATTTCTTTTTTTGCAGAACTAAATCTGTCGTGTCAATAGTCGCAATATAATCACCTGCTTTGAGTATTTGACCTTCTTGTACAGCAAAATCGAGCATAATTCCACTGCTTTGAGCCGAAATTATCATATTTTCCGATTCAAAAGAACCAAACGCATCAGCATCAACATTCCGATTGGAACACGATGATAAACAAACAATTAACCCTACTACTAAAAAAATCTCTTTTTTGAAAAAATATGTCATACGTGTATTTTTTATTTTTGAAGTGCAAAGGTACAATTTTTTTGTTGATTAAAAATTACGAATTACGAAATTCAATCATAAAAATTTTTCAAAAAAGCACACGAAGATAAAAATCTGCAAAATTTTGCATGGGGCGAAGTCAAAGTGCCTTAGTCTGCGTTCTAAAAATTTTTGTATAACTTCGGACAGTTTTACGGATAAAAAATTTTTTTTACAATAAAAAATTATTTTTTTTAATTTTGTATTAAAAAAAAGTGTACCTTTGCAGACTTTTGGTAAATCCTCCTTCCGTGAAGATAGAGGAGCAAAATTTTATATGTATAATTACATAATAATAAGGAAAATAACAGAATGAAACAAGCAGTAATATCAGGACTTTCAACAAAAGAGTTGTATGAAAGATTGGAAGAAGAAGCAAAACAATTGGTGAAATTAAAATTACATCACGCAGTTTCTGCTATTGAAAATCCAAATAGAATAAAAGAATATCGTAAAACAATCGCAAGACTGAAAACAGAAGTCAGAGCAAGAGAAATTGCAGCAAAAACGGTAAAATAATGGAAAGAAATTTTAGAAAACAAAGAGAAGGAATTGTTGTCAGTAATAAAATGACAAAATCAATAGTGGTGGAAGTAGAAAGTAAACTTAAACACCCTAAGTATGGTAAGTTTTTAAAACAACGGACTCGCTTTATGGCACACGACGAAAAAGACGAATGCAGTATGGGAGATGTTGTTAAAATAATGGAAACAAGACCATTAAGTAAAAATAAATGTTGGAGATTAGTAGAAATAATAGAAAAAGCAAAATAAAATGGTACAACAAGAATCAAGATTATCAGTAGCAGATAACAGCGGAGCAAAAGAAGTATTATGTATTCGTGTGTTGGGTGGAACAAAAAAACGTTATGCAGGTATAGGCGATAAAATTGTTGTAACCGTTAAAAGTGCCATTCCATCGGGAAACATAAAAAAAGGAACTGTAACTAAGGCAGTTGTGGTAAGAACAAAAAAAGAAGTTCGCAGAAATGACGGCTCATATATTCGCTTTGATGATAATGCCGTTGTGTTGCTAACCGCTAACGAAGAACTACGCGGAACACGTATTTTCGGTCCCGTAGCACGCGAACTAAGAGAAAAACAATATTTAAAAATAGTCTCACTTGCACCAGAGGTGTTGTGATTTAATAGAAAAAAGGTAAAGAAATGGAACCAAAAACGAAAATACATATCAAAAAAGGAGACACGGTAAAAGTTTTATCAGGAGATGATAGAGGTCAGACTGGAAAAGTACTCAAAGTAGATGTTAGTAAGTACAGAGCCTTTGTGGAAGGGGTAAATATGATATCAAAAAATACAAAACCCAATGCAAAGACTCCACAAGGCGGAATTATTAAGAAAGAAGCATCTGTACATATTTCTAATTTAATGGTAGTGGACGGAAAAGGAAACGCTACCCGCATCGGAAGACGCATTGGAAATAAAGATAGATTAGTTAGGTATTCAAAAAAATCGGGAGAGGAGATAAAATAATGGACTATAAACCAAGATTAAGAGAAAAATACGAAAAGGAAATAATTCCTGCATTGAAAGAACAATTGGGTTTTAAATCGGTAATGCGTGTTCCCAAAATTACAAAAATATGTTTAAATCAAGGTTTAGGCGGGGCTACTGCCGATAAAAAATTGATAGATACAGGCATCAACGAAATGACCTTAGTCGCTGGACAAAAAGCAGTTGCAGTAAAATCAAGAAAAGATATTTCTAATTTTAAATTAAGACGTGGAAACCCTATCGGTGTACGCGTTACGCTTCGCGGCGATAGAATGTATGAATTTTTAGATAGATTGATTTCTGTAGCAATTCCTCGTGTACGCGACTTCAGAGGCATCAACGATAAAGGTTTTGACGGCAAAGGAAATTATTCAATGGGCGTTACCGAACAAATTATTTTCCCCGAAATTGATATTGATAAAGTAAACAAAATCAATGGAATGGATATTACCATCGTTACCACTGCCCGCAACGATAACGAATGTCTTGCACTTCTAAAAGAATTTGGATTGCCATTTAAAAACCAGAAGAAGGCGGAATAAATAATATTTTAAGATATATATTATGGAAAAAATAGGTTCTCATGCGGGTCACGCTAAAGTAGGTTCAGGAGGGGCGGTAGGTGCGGTGTCCATCTTGTTGAATGAATCATCTGAAAATAGGTTGGTCAATGCTGAGATTATTAGATTATTGAAGGAGAACGGCATAACTGCGTATGATAATACGGTAGACGTTGGCACTCAAAATGAAATATTGAATAAAATAGTTAGTAATTGTAATTCGCGGGCTACTGACCTCGAACTGTCCATCCATTTTAACGCAGGTGCAAATGACCTTACTGGTAATGAAAAAACGACAGGTGTGGAATGTTATGTGTATAATATAGCATCTCCTACCGCGAAAATTGCTGAAAGAATAAATGAAAAAATTGCAGCGTTTGGCTTCAAAAACAGAGGTGTAAAAAACGGCAGTGGACTTGCCTTCCTAAAAGGAGTAAAGACACCTGCGATATTGATAGAGGTATGTTTTGTTGATGACAAAGATGATGCTGATTTATATAAAAAAGTGGGATATAAGGCAATAGCCAAAGCAATTGTTGAAGGTGTGTTAAATAAAACAATACAAACAGAACCAGAACAAGCTGCAAACAACACCCTATATAAAGTTCAAGTGGGGGCTTTTAGCGTAAAAGCAAATGCCGATAAATTAGCCAATGAATTGAAAACAAAAGGATATAATTGTACAGTTGTAAAAGGATAAATAAAAAATAGTAAATAATAATTTAATCAAATAAAAAAAAGGGCAAGTATGAAGAAAGTTGTTTTATCGTTAGTTTTGTTTGCAAGTGTTATTGCAGTTAGTGCACAGCCACGTGCGATAGGTGGGCGTTTGGGATATACTGCGGAAGTTTCTTATCAACATAGTTTTGGAGAAAAAAATATGCTTCAACTTGATGCAGGGTTTCCTTATTACAGTAGTTTTCAAGTTACGGGAACATATAATTGGCTTTTCCCTATTTCGTCATGGACACATGCGGGGAGTTGGAATTTGTATGCAGGTGTTGGTGCGGGTGCTGGACTCGGTTGGTATTATGGTCATTTTTTGTTGGATTATTATGATTATTCCGATCGTTACTACTCAAGAGTATATGGTGTATTCGGAATAGCCGGTATATTTGGTGCCGAATACAATTTCAAATTTCCCTTGCAACTATTTGCAGATTATCGTCCCATTATTGGTGCAGGAGTTTCACGCAATAGTGCATGGTTTCATACGAGAGGACTTTTTAATGTCGCCATAGGTGCTCGTTACCGATTGGATTTTAAAAAATAAGTTACACACATTTCTAATAATTTGCTTTTGTTTTGTGCAGTGCAAAAGGGAGTATTCACGATATTGTTTTTCAACAATTTTGTTTGTTTGTAATTTTCCAGCCTGTAATCTGATAATGACGTTTATTTTATCAACTTTTTTATTTCATTCAATTTCATCAGGGCTTCTACGGGGGTGAGGGTGTTTATGTCGGTGTTGAGAATATCTTCTTTGATTTGCAGCAGTATGGGGTCGTCTAAAGTTACGAAACTCAACTGAGTATGACTTTCTTTTTTGGTGGAAACGGTCAAACTTTTATTCAAATTTTCACGCTCCGATTTTTCGAGTTTGCTTAAAATTTCGTCCGCTCTTTTGAGAACTTGCGGCGGCATTCCAGCCATACGGGCAACGTGGATACCAAAACTATGCTCCGTTCCGCCTTGTACTAACTTCCTCAAAAACAACACTTTATTATTTATTTCCTTTACCGTTACGTGAAAATTTTTAATTCGTTCAAAAGTGTCTGCCATTTGATTTAATTCGTGGTAATGCGTTGCAAACAAGACCTTTGCCCGATGTTGCGGATGTTCGTGCAAAAATTCAGCAATCGCCCACGCAATCGAAACGCCATCGTAAGTGCTTGTGCCTCTGCCAATTTCATCTAATAAAATCAAACTTCGGTTGGAAATATTATTCAAAATACTTGCCGTTTCGTTCATTTCCACCATAAAAGTTGATTCGCCGGAAGAAATATTATCGGAGGCTCCTACACGCGTGAAAATTTTGTCTATCAAGCCGATAGATGCCGATTCGGCGGGAACAAACGAACCCATTTGTGCAAGCAGAACAATCAACGCCGTTTGCCGCAAAAGTGCTGATTTTCCAGACATATTCGGACCCGTAATCATCAGTATTTGTTGCTTTTCGTTGTCTAAATACATACAATTTGCGATGTATTTTTCCCCCGCAGGCAACTGATTTTCAATAACGGGGTGCCTACCGTCTTGTATATCAATAGAATAGCCCTCATTTATCTGCGGACGAACATAATTATTTTCCACCGCAACGAGCGAAAAAGAATGTAAAACATCTAATTTGGCTATCAACTGTGCGTTTAATTGAATCGGCTGTATCCACTCTAACATATTGATTAACAATTCGTTAAATATACGTTGCTCAATAGCCAATATTTTTTCTTCTGCACCCAAAATTTTGGTCTCATACTCCTTCAATTCCTCCGTAATATACCGTTCTGCACCCGTCAAAGTCTGTTTTCGCACCCATTCACGCGGAACTTTGTTTTTATGCACATTCGTAACTTCGAGATAATAGCCAAATACGTTGTTATACCCAATTTTTAAAGATGAAATTCCTGTTCGTAAAGCCTCATTATCTTGTATTTCAGTTAAATACGTCTTCCCAGAGAACGCAATTTTACGCAATTCGTCCAATTCTTCATCAACTCCGTTTGCAATAACACCCCCTTTTTGAAAATTTGCGGGCGGGTCTGGCACAATTATTTTCTTTATTTTTTCGCGAATATGTTCCGCCTCATTTAATTGAGACTTAATCTTTTGCAGACTTAAATTTTCATTTTTTGATAAAATCTTTTTGATTTCGCCCACCGCATAAAGTGCCTTTTTTATCTGCACTAATTCTCTCGGATTTGCCCGCGAAACTGCCACTTTGGAAATCAATCGTTCCAAGTCGCCAATTATTTTAATTTGTTCGGCAAGAGATTGTGCAAAGTCTTGATTATCAATAAAACAAGAAACTATATCGTGTCGTTCTTCTATCAAATTTTTATTTTTTAGCGGTAACAAAAGCCACTTCCGAAGCAGCCGAGAACCCATCGGAGAAATGGTTTTATCAATCACATCAAAGAGCGTAATTGCCGATTCGTTTGGCGAATTTATCAACTCCAAATTTCGTATGGTAAACTTGTCCAGCCACACATATTGGTCTTCCTCAATGCGTGATAATTTTGTAATATGTGCGACCTGATTGTGCTGAGTTTCAAATAGATAGTGCATT